>Ga0116178_10000876_pt1 | contig 25995 bp, 23 predicted proteins | sample AD_STIC12_MetaG_FD_89880 | JGI IMG/M metagenome (GOLD analysis project Ga0116178, IMG submission 89880) | Active sludge microbial communities of municipal wastewater-treating anaerobic digesters from USA - AD_STIC12_MetaG | ecosystem: Engineered > Bioreactor > Anaerobic > Digestate | place: USA... | reverse complement strand
TGGCTGTGCGGTTCGGCTGGAAGTCGCGGGCGCGGGAGCGGAGGCCGGTGAGCTCGCAGGCGCGCAGATAGATGAGGAGGTCGAGCTTGGCGTGGGCGTCGGCGAGAGCGGCCGTGACGGTCGCGCAGTAGTCGGGATCGTCCGCCATCATGCGGAGTGTTTCGTCGTCCCCGAAGAGCGCGAAGCCGGACTGGAGGATGTCGACGAGGTTCGCCTCCACCGCCATGACAGGACGGAGGCGCCAGAGGATCCAGAGGATGATCTGCGACAGCTCGAACATGGGCGCGAGTATCGCCCGGGTTCGGTTGGGTGAGGGGTGGCGGTTCCAGATCCCGCAGCGGCTTTCGGGTTGGGCTTTGATTTTGTGGGGGAAGATTTTTGCGGTGGGTGTCTGGATTCCGCAGAGTTCGAGGCTCCCACAGACGCATCCCCCGCGAAGGCGGGGGTCCAGTTGGTGCGCTGGCGCGCACTCTTCTTGTGGGGCTGGATCCCGGCCTTCGCCGGGAACACGGACCTGAAGGTCCGCTTCCGGGATGACAGGCGGCAGTTAGTGCGATCGATGTTTAGGTCTCAATTCGGCTTGCGCCACAACCACCTATGCGCTACATACTGTGTGTCACACACTGTATGGGACATGGGATGCCGATCGGACCCGATATCATTGAGGCTTTGCGGCTGGAGCTGCGGCGGGGGACTTTGATCCTGGCGGTTCTCGGAACGCTGCGTTCCGAGAAATATGGCTACACTTTGAAGGCTGAACTGGGAGAGGCGGGCGTCGATATCGACGAGGGCGCGCTCTATCCCATGCTGCGCCGGCTCGAGACGCAGGGGCTGCTGACGTCGGAATGGCGTGAGGACGCCAAGCGGCAGAAGCGGTTCTACCGGCTTTCGGCCGATGGCGCGGCGGCGCTGGACCAGCTGACCGCCGAATGGCGCCGGATGAACGGCGCGCTCGACTCCATTCTCACAAGATCCAGCCCGAAGGAGGGGGGACAATGACCGACCTTTTGCAGCGCTATCTCGCGGCGGTGGAGCGTCGCCTGCCTGAGAAGACAGCCAAGGATATCGTCGCCGAACTGGGTGACGTGCTGTCGGCCAAGGTCGAAGCGCGGGAGGCCGAGCTTGGGCGTGCGGCCAGCGCGGACGAGGTGGCGGCGGTTCTGAAAGCCTTTGGCCATCCGGTGATCGTGGCCTCGCGCTATTCCGGGTCCGACCATGTCATCGGGCCGGGCTATTATCCGTGGTTCTGGCATGTGCAGCGGATTGCCGTGGGGCTGGCGATCGCGATCAGCTTTGGCGTGGTGGCGATACGGGCGCTGGGATCGGAAGCGCCGTTCGACGCGGCTTTCAAGGGTTTTGACGCCGCAATTGAGGTGGCGCTGGTGACGTTTGGCGTGGTCACGGCGCTGTTCATCGCGGCGGAGCGGACGAAGCTCGACATGAAATGGGCGGAGAAGTGGGACCCAAGATCGCTGCCGCGCGATAATGTCCGCCAGCCCAAGACACTGTTCGAGAGCGCGTTCACGCTGGTGTTCGACATCGTCTTCCTGCTGTTCTGGGTGAGGGTGGTGCAGTTCCCGAACGAGCTTCCGATGCGGGACGGGGCTTCGGCGGCGCTGACCTTCTCGCCGGCGTGGGAGGCGGTTTACTGGCCGGTTCTGCTGCTGGCGGCGGGCGTCACCGCGGTCCACATCGCCGATATCGTCCATCCGGCCTGGAGCCGGGTGCGGTCGGTCGTGGCGATCGGCGGGCATCTGGCGGGCCTCGCGATACTGTGGGTGTTGTACCAGTCGCAGCCGCTGATCATCGTGACGCCGGTCAGCGGCGCCGATCCGGTCGAGATGGAGCGGGTGATGCGGACCGTCGACAGTGTCGTGAACGTCTCGATCGGCGTCGCGGCCCTGATCTGGGTGATCGCGATCGGGGTTGAGGTCAGGCGGCTGTGGCGGACCTCGCGAACGCCTGCGACGCCTTCGCAGGTCATGGTCTGAACCTGCCCAGACTTAACTCGCTTACAGGAAGCTCACGGGGAAACTGAGGTTCGGGTGAGCGCTTCTCTCGATATATTTATGAGCTACCCCTACGGCGCCTCGTTGTTGACAGTGTCAATACCGAGTAGTTTCCGCGCTGGAATTGGATACATAAAACCCAGGGAGTTTCCGTCCATGAAAAGGATCGCATCGGTCCTGCTGGCGAGCGCATCAGTGCTCGGCCTCGCAGCGTGCTCGAGTGAGGCGCCGGCTGCGAAGCTGGTCGGCAACACGGTTGACAACTACATGCTGGCCGATGGCGCGGGCATGGGTCACATCCTGCGCTACGACACGCACACGCCGGCCGTTGTGCTTGCATCCTACGTGAACGGTGACGAGGCCTCGCGCGCCACCGCCAAGGCGCTGATGGCGCTCAAGGAAAAGAACCCCGACCTCGTCATCCAGCTCATCAACTCGAGCGAAGCCGATGACCGCGCGTCGATCGCCGCGGAAGTCAAAGAGCAGGGCATCACGCTGCCGGTGCTCGACGACGAGTTCCAGCTGATCGGCTCCTCGCTCGGCAAGGACAAGGAAGGCAAGTCGCTCGGCTTCACCTATTCAGGCGAAACCGTTGTCGTGAGCCCGAAGGACTGGAAAGTCGTTTATCACGGCCCGGTCGAGTCGGTTGAAGCGGCTGTCACGGAATTCGTCGCCGGCAAGCCGATCACCACGGCGGAAGCTGCGGTGAAGGGCACGAAGCTGCTCTGGAACGCGAACGCCGAGTACAAGAACGTCTCGTACGTCAACGACGTCGCGCCGATCATGCAGGCGAAGTGCGTCGAGTGCCACCAGCCGAACGGCATCGCGCCGGAAATGCTGTACTGGAACAGCTATGAGCAGGTGAAGAACTTCGCGCCGATGATCCGCGAAGCGATCCGCACGGACCGCATGCCGCCGTTCGACGCTGACAGCCACTACCGCGCGTTCGCGAACAACGAGAATCTGACCGAGAAAGAGGTCAAGACGCTCGTGAGCTGGATCGACGCTGGCGCTCCGAGCGATCTGGGCGAAGCTGCCGACCCGCTGAAAGCCGCTGCGGCTGGCCGTGAAGAATGGCCGCTGGGCAAGCCCGATCTCGTCGTCGACATCCCGGCTTATGACGTGCCGGCTGCCGGCGTCGTCGACTACCAGATCCCGGCTGTTGCAAGCCCGCTCACCGAAGGCAAATGGCTGAAGGCCACCACCTTCAAGGCCGGCAACCGTCAGGGCGTCCACCACATCCTGGCTGGCTGGCTCCCGAAAATGCCGGCCAACGGCCGTGGCTTCGACTGGAACATCTCGATGGGCGGTTACGCTGTCGGGTCGGAATCGAACCTCGCGCCGGAGAAGTGGGCGACGTGGATCCCGGCCGGTGGCGCGATCTCGTTCCAGATGCACTACACGCCGATCGGCAAGGCCTTCACCGACAACTCCAAGATCGCCTTCTACTTCTCGAAGGAAGATCCCGAGCTGGTGAAGCGTCAGATCGTGATCGTCGATCCGTCGATCACCATCCAGCCGAACCAGGCCCGCTGGCTTGAGACTGCCTATGTGCAGTTCCCGGCCGACGTGCAGATCACCGCCTCGCTCGTCCACGCGCACTATCGTGGTTATGCCTCGAAGCTGACTGCGATCTACCCGGACGGCAAAGAGGAAGTGATCCTCAACATGCCGCACTACGACTTCAACTGGCAGCGCGAGTACGTCTACAAGGACCTGATCGAGCTGCCCGCCGGCACCAAGCTGGTCGCCGACTACTGGTACGACAACTCGAAGAACAACAAGGCGCTCTACGGCGACAACACCAAGACCCGCACGAATCCTGATCAGGAAGTGACATGGGGCGAACAGTCGTTCGAAGAGATGCTGTTCACGAGCGTCCAGTACCGCTGGAAAGACGAGACGGCGAAGAACCCGCGCGAAGACCTGCAGCAGCAGCTCCAGGCTTCGCGGATGCTGACCGCGGCCGACGACAACCGCGATGGCATGCTGCAGGAAGCCGAGCTGAAGAGCCCGATGTTCCAGCCGATCAAGGCGAACTTCGCCGCGGTCGATCTCGACAAGAACGGCACGCTTTCCTTCCAGGAAACCGGCGCTGCGATGAAGCAGATGATGGAACAACGCAGCAAGGAAGCTTCGGCCCGTCGTCACTAGGTTCTGCTGACTGATAACTCCGACGATGCGCCGGCCGGATCCCCCAAGGGTCCGGCCGGTTGCGTTTGGAGCGGCTGCGAGCAGCATTGTGCCAGTTTGTCATCGGTGACGGTGGTTCGGGTATTTGTGACGTTAGGGGAGGCTGCTGCGGGACGCCTTCGGGGCCTGCGGTGCCGGGCGTGGCGCCGCGACGAAACGCCCGTGTTTGTTGATGAAATTGGCCAAAACGGATTGTTGTCACACGGCGCTTCCGCGTGCTAGCAACCCGCGCGACGGACGATCCGGACGCCACCCGTATCTATGTGGCTGATTTCACATCAATTTTTGTCTCGGACCGGTACGGGGGATTCGAGACGCTGGGGCGAGCAATTTGGCCGGTTCAACGACCACTTCTGTAAGCGAAGCTGCCCAGCGCTATGCGGCTGCAGTTTTCGACATGGCGATCACGTCCGGCGAGGTCGACGCGGTCGACAACGGCCTGACCGCGCTGGCCAAAACGATCGAGGGCGACAAGGCTCTCTCGCGCGCGCTGATGTCGCCGCTCTACAAATCCGAAGAGAAGGCGGCCGTGCTGGCGACCCTCGGCGAGAAGCTGGGCCTGCCGGATCTCGCCAAGCGCTTTGTCGGCGTCGCGGCGCTGAACCGCCGCGCGGGCGACATTGTCGGCATGGCGAAGTCGTTCGCCGAGAAGGCCGCCAAGCATCGCGGATCGAGCCGCGTGATCGCGCGCGTCGCCAAAGCCATTACACGGGAGCAGACGCTCGACATCGAGAGCGCCGTTTCCAAATCGCTCGGCCGCACTGTTTCGGTCGATGTCGAAATCGATCCCGCGCTGATTGGCGGGCTGCAGCTGAAGATCGGCTCCAAGCTCGTGGACAGCTCGATCCGTACGAAATTGAACAACCTGACGAACCTCATGAAGGGGGCATAAGCCCATGGACATTCGCGCCTCGGAAATTTCCGACATCCTGAAAGCCCAGATCAAGAATTTCGGCGCCGAAGCCGAAGTTTCTGACGTTGGCCAGGTGTTGTCGGTCGGCGACGGTATCGCCCGCGTTCACGGCCTCGACAGCGTTCAGGCCGGCGAGATGGTGCAGTTCGAATCAGGCGTGCGCGGCATGGCCCTGAACCTCGAGCGCGACAATGTCGGCGTCGTCATCTTCGGCGACGACCGCGGCATCAAGGAAGGCGACAACGTCAAGCGGACGCAGGAGATCGTGTCGGCGCCGGTGGGCAAGGGCCTGCTTGGTCGCGTGGTCGACGCTCTCGGCGAACCGATCGACGGCAAGGGCCCGCTCACGAACGTTGCAGAGCGCCGCCGCGTTGACGTGAAAGCCCCCGGCATTCTCCCGCGCAAATCGGTGCATGAGCCGATGTCGACCGGCATCAAGGCCATCGACACGCTGGTTCCGATCGGCCGTGGCCAGCGCGAGTTGATCATCGGCGACCGCCAGACCGGCAAGACCGCCGTGGCGATCGACGCGATCCTCAACCAGAAAGCCATCAACGCTCGCGGCAATGAGAGCGAGAAGCTGTACTGCATCTACGTCGTCATCGGTCAGAAGCGTTCGACCGTCGCCCAGGTCGTGAAGTCGCTCGAAGAGCGCGGCGCGCTTGAGTACACGATCGTCGTCGCCGCGACGGCGTCCGAGCCGGCCCCGCTTCAGTACATCGCGCCGTTCACCGGCTGCACGATGGGCGAGTGGTTCCGCGACAACGGCATGCACGCCCTGATCATCTATGACGATCTGTCGAAGCAGGCCGTCGCCTACCGCCAGATGTCGCTGCTACTGCGCCGCCCGCCGGGCCGCGAAGCTTATCCGGGCGACGTGTTCTATCTGCACTCCCGCCTGCTCGAGCGCGCGGCGAAAATGAACGAGGACCATGGTTCGGGTTCGCTGACGGCTCTGCCGGTCATCGAAACGCAGGCCAACGACGTTTCGGCCTACATCCCGACCAACGTGATCTCGATCACCGACGGCCAGATCTTCCTCGAGACCGACCTGTTCAACTCGGGCATCCGCCCGGCCGTGAACGTCGGCCTCTCGGTGTCGCGCGTGGGCGGTTCGGCCCAGGTGAAATCGACCAAGCAGGTGTCGGGCACGATGAAGTCGGAGCTTTCCCAGTACCGGGAAATGGCTGCCTTCGCGAAATTCGGTTCGGACCTCGACGCCGCGACGCAGCGCCAGCTGAACCGTGGCGCACGCCTGACCCAGCTCCTGAAGCAGCCGCAATACTCGCCGCTGTCGATGGAAGAGCAGGTCGTGGTGGTTTACGCCGGCACGCGCGGCTATCTCGACAAGGTTGCGGTCGAGCAGGTCGGCCGTTTCGAAGCCGAGCTGCTGCGCCATGTCCGCGCCGACAAGCAGGATCTTCTCGCGGACATCCGCGACAAGAAAGACATCTCCAAGAACGGCAAGGACGGCGGCAAGATCGAAGACGCGATCAAGTCGACGCTCGAGTCTTTCACCAAGACGTTCGCGTAACCCCGAAGTCTGAGGACAAGGCATAGCCCATGCCCAGCCTGAAGGAATTCCGCCTCCGGATCGTCAGCGTGAAGTCCACGCAAAAGATCACCAAGGCGCTGCAGATGGTGGCCACCGCCAAGCTGAAGCGTGCGCAGGAAGCTGCGCAGGCGGCGCGTCCCTATGCGACGCGTATGGCGTCGGTGATTGCAAACCTCGCGAGCGGGGCTGCTGCTGGCGGCGGACCGAAACTGATCGCGGGCACGGGATCGGATGATGTCCACCTGCTGGTCGTGCTCACGAGCGAGCGCGGCCTGTGCGGCGGCTTCAACACCAACATCGTCAAGCTGGCGCGGACGGAAATCCGCCGTCTTCAGGCTGCCGGCAAGACGGTGAAGATCCTCACGATCGGCAAGAAGGGCTCGGACGCGCTGAAGCGCCAGTTCGGACAGCTGATCGTCGGCCATATCGACCGCAAGTCAGAGCGCTCGGTGACAGCCGAGGGTGCTGCCCGTATCGCCGCCGAGATCACCGATCGTTTTGATCGCGCGGAGTTCGATGTCGCGACGCTGGTGTTTGCCCGCTTCAAGAACCTGCTGACGCAGATCCCGACGGCCATGCAGCTGATTCCGGCGAAGGCGCCGGCGGATGCTCCGGTCGTTGACCTGCAGGGCGCGCGCTACATCTACGAGCCGTCGGAAGAGGCGATCCTCGAGACGCTGCTGCCGCGCTATCTCGGCACGCAACTCCTTTCGGCGCTGCTGGAAACCGAAGCCGGCTTCCAGGGCGCGCAGATGACCGCCATGGACAACGCGACGCGCAACGCAGGCGACATGATCAAGTCGCTGCAGCTTCGCTACAACCGTGCGCGTCAGGCGCAGATCACCAAAGAACTCATCGAGATCATTTCGGGCGCCGAAGCGCTCTAACGACATACGACTGAACAGAGGCCAGCCATGAACACGAAAACCGCCACCAACGTGAAGGGCCGCGTAAGCCAAGTCATCGGCGCCGTCGTCGACGTCGAGTTCGACGGCGAACTGCCGGCGATCCTGAACGCGCTGGAGACGACGAACAACGGCACGCGCCTTGTTCTCGAAGTCGCCCAGCACCTCGGCGAGAACGCTGTCCGCACGATCGCGATGGACTCGACCGAAGGCCTGACGCGCGGCCACGAAGTCCGCGACACGGGCACGGCGATCTCGGTTCCGGTTGGCGAAGCGACGCTCGGCCGCATCATGAACGTGATCGGCGAGCCGATCGACGAAGCTGGTCCGGTCTCGCGCGAATTCACCCGCGGCATCCACCAGCCCGCGCCTGACTTCGTTGACCAGAAGCCGGTGCCGGAAATCCTTCCGACGGGCATCAAGGTCGTCGACCTGCTGTGCCCCTATGCGAAGGGCGGCAAGATCGGCCTGTTCGGCGGCGCAGGCGTCGGCAAGACCGTTCTCATTCAAGAGCTGATCAACAACATCGCGAAGGCCTATGGCGGTTACTCCGTGTTCGCCGGCGTCGGCGAGCGTACGCGCGAAGGCAACGACCTCTATCACGAGATGGTGGAATCGGGCGTGAACCAGGCTGGCGGCGGCGGATCCTCGCGCTGCTCGCTGGTGTTCGGCCAGATGAACGAGCCGCCGGGCGCGCGCGCCCGCGTCGCTCTGTCGGGCCTCACCATCGCGGAACACTTCCGCGACCAGGGCAAGGACATCCTCTTCTTCGTCGACAACATCTTCCGCTTCACGCAGGCGGGTTCGGAAATGTCGGCGCTGCTCGGCCGTATTCCGTCGGCGGTGGGTTACCAGCCGACGCTCGCGACCGACATGGGCGCGCTGCAGGAACGCATCACCTCGACGACCAAGGGCTCGATCACCTCGGTTCAGGCCATCTACGTTCCGGCCGACGACTTGACCGACCCGGCTCCGGCCGCCTCGTTCGCCCACTTGGACGCGCAGACCGTTCTCAACCGTTCGATCTCGGAAAAGGGCATTTACCCGGCCGTGGACCCGCTCGATAGCTCGTCGCGTATTCTCGACGCGAACATTGTCGGCCAGGACCACTACAACACCGCGCGCGGCGTTCAGGAGATCCTGCAGAAGTACAAATCGCTGCAGGACATCATCGCCATTCTCGGCATGGACGAACTGTCCGAAGAGGACAAACTCGTCGTGGCGCGCGCCCGCAAGATCGAGCGCTTCTTGTCGCAACCGTTCTTCGTGGCGTCGCAGTTCACCAACCTCGAAGGCCAGTTCGTCTCGGTGGAAGACACCGTGAAGGGCTTCAAGGAAATCCTCGAAGGCAAGCACGACGACATTCCGGAACAGGCGTTCCTGATGTGCGGCAAGATCGAGGACGTGATCGCCAAGGCCCAGAAGATGGCGGCCGAAGCGGCCTGATCTGGCTGACATCGCAGAGTTTGAAACAGGCGCGGAGCGATCCGCGCCTGTTTTCGTTTGCGCCTTGTGTCGCCAACCCGCTCTTGTAGCGTTGGGTTTCGGGTGGAGGCGCGCGCATGAATCACAGGATCTGGTTATCCGCCTCGGCGCTGCTGCTAGGCGCCTGCGCAACCGAGCCCCGACCGCAGCTGGCTTACGGCCTGAGCCCCGGGGATGTCTCGAACGGCTTCATCATGTCGGTCCTGGAAGCCTGCGTCGTCGCGGCGGAGAGAGGCGTGACGCTGGACCAGATGGGGAATTACAGAATTCTCCGCGACACCATCCGCAGCACGGCGCGGCCGCCGAAGCCGGGATATACGGCCTGGGCGCCGGGGCTCGGCCAAGGGATTGTCGAGATCGAGGACGGGCCGGGCGGATGCGATGTTGCGGCCCATGGCGCACCTGTCGGCGCCACGTTCGACATCGTTGTCAGCGCGTTGCGGGCGAGGGGTTACGCGCTGCAGCCGGCACAGGCGTCTCAGCCGAAATTCGTTACGCACGAGCTCACGACAAAGACGGCAAACGGCCGGAGCGTGCGGGTGGTGCTGACCGGGAATGAACCCGGCGCCGCGGGCGCGTCGTCGCAATTCAGCGGATTGTCAGCGGCGATCACGTCGACCTCGCCCTGAACGGCCCCCAATAGATGGGCCCTGAGGGCGATGCGTGCGGTGCTGGCGGCGCATGGCGCGTGCGTCTAGGCTGGGCGCGTCCTCGGGAGGGATTGATGAAGATCTTTTCGGCAGTTGCGCTCGTCTGGCTGCTTGCAGCGCCTGTCCATGCCCAGCGCGGCGCGGTGTCGGCTGATCTGTCGCCGGAAGCTGCGGGCGAGGCGTTCAAAAGCGCGGTGACGAATGTGTGCGTGCCCGCCGTGACAGGCGTTGGCGTGAGCGGATTGTCAGCAGCGCAGCGCGGAAGCCTTCAGCCGACCAATGACGCGGAGACGCGGCGACAGGCAGGCGCCGGGCCAGACGAGACGGTGTGGGATGTGATGGACGGCAAGGGCGTCGTCACCGTGCGCGAGAAGGCGGGGCGCTGCGTCGTGTCGGTCTACGGGCCAGCTGCGGCGGCGACCGTGATGAGCGTGGGACAGGGTCTTGCGGGTGCATCGGGCTTCGAGCGGCTGGCCGGCGGCGCAGGCGGGATTGGCCAGACACTGTCGGGTTCCTCGAACGGCAAGCGCGTGATGGTGCAGCTGAACGGCTCGGAGCCGGGAATGGCCGGGCACCAGTCACGCTTCAGCGTGGTGACGGCGACCGTGTTCGTCGCGCAATAAGTGTGAGCGCGCGGGCGGCGCATGGGCAACACGATCATGATCATCGCCTGGGCCGGAGCTGTGCTCTGGCCAGCGGCGATTCTTTTCGGACTGTGGCGCGGCATCAAGACGGGACGTGGACCGGGCTGGCTTGGCTGGACTGCGATCGTGCTGGTCACGGCGGCTTGGGGGCTCGGCATCCGGGCATTCCTGTGGGAGCCGGGGACGCTGGTGGTGCGCCGCGTCGAGGTGGTGAGCCCGATGTGGAAGGGCGAGCCGCTACGCGTTGGCATACTGTCCGACATTCACGGCGCGGGACCTCACATGAGCCTGGCGCGGATCGAGGCAATCATCTCAGAGCTGAATGCCGAACGGCCGGATATCATCTTGCTGCTTGGCGATTTCGCGCCCGGTCATGTGCCTGCTTCGGAACGTAGCGCGGAGGAGCGGGCGGCTGTGATGGCGACGCTGCCGCCGCTGGCGAAGTTGAGGGCGCCGCTAGGCGTGTGGTCGGTGCTTGGCAATCACGACTGGTGGTATGATGGCGAGGCGATCGAGAAGGGCCTCGAAGCCATCGGTGTGAAGGTGCTCGAGAACGAGCGGGTCCGCATCGACCGGGCAGGGGGAGCGTTCTGGCTGGGCGGGCTGGCGGACTATGAATCCCTGCGCGCAAAGCCTTCCTACGGCGAGACGCTGGCCGATCTGTCGGACGGCGATCCGGTTGTGGTGATGTCCCACTGGCCCGATGCGTTCGCGACGGCGCCGGATCGGGTGGCGATCACTTTTGCGGGGCATAGCCATTGCGGGCAGGTGAACCTGCCTGTCTTCGGGCGGCTGATGCATGCCTCGGCGGGGTCCGAGAAATGGCCGTGTGGGCTCTACAGCAACGGGCAGGGGCGGCTTTACGTGAGCGGCGGGGTGGGGGTGTCGCTTGTGCCGGTGAGGTTCCTGCAGCCCCCTGAAATCGCGGTGGTAACCCTGCGGGCCGATTGATTTGGGGGCTGGGCCGGGTCTGGCCAAATCGCCGCCTTTACAGGGGTTTCCAGCCTGATAGACCGGCGCGCGATACAGGAGTCACCCGTGGCCGACACGCTCAATTTCTCGCTGGTTTCGCCCGAGCGCGAGCTGTTCTCTGGCGAAGTGAACCAGGTCGACGCTCCGGGCGTCGAAGGTGAGTTCGGCGTGCTGCCGAAACACGCTCCGTTCATGACCGTGCTGAAGCCGGGCGTGGTGCGTATCCATGAAGCTTCGGGCGTGACCCCGGTGTTCGTGCGCGGCGGCTTTGCCGACGTGACGCCTGCCGGCCTCACCATTCTCGCCGAAGAAGCGGTGCGCCTGTCTGACGTGAACATTGGTTCGCTGGACGCGGAGATCACCAAGGTGAAATCCGACGCGAACGATCCGGGCGATGAAGCGCGCCGCAAGCGTGCATCCGAACGTCTGGTTTATCTGGAAGCGCTGCGGGCGGCTGTCGGTTCGACGGCAGCGCACTAATCGCTGACTAGACGGGCTCTGCCCATTTCGCGAAGCGCTTCGCGACTTCCTCGTACACGGCAGCCTTGAACGGAATGACGAGGCCGGGCGCTTCGGCGAGGTTCGCCCATTTCCAGGCGTCGAATTCCGGTGTGTGGTCGTCGAGGCGGAAATCCGTGTCGGAGCCGGTGAAGCGGTAGGCGAACCATTTCTGGCGCTGGCCGAAATAGGGGCCGGTGAGCTTCTGCTTCAGGGCAGGCGGGAAATCGTAGAACAGCCAGGGTTCGAGCTCTTCAAGCAGTTCGACGTGCTTGGTGTTGATACCGGTTTCTTCGCCGAGTTCGCGCAGCGCAGCGATGGCGGGCGTCTCGCCGCGATCGATCCCGCCCTGCGGCATCTGCCAGGCGTAGCGGACATCGTCCTTGCGCACGCCAGCACGGCGGCCAAGCCAGAGATGGCCCTTCTTCGAGAAGATGGCGAGGCCGACATTGGGCCGGTAGAGCGATGGATCGCGCCCGCCCTGTTCGGGTTGGGCGTGGTAGGTCACGACTTGGCGGAGCGCGCAGTTACGCCGGCCGAAGCAGAGGCGGGGGCGAGCTGATAGCCCTTGGCCTTCAGGCCTTCGGCCCACAGGCGGAACTGCTCGATCGTGACCGGGTAGGCGAAGCCGACGCCGATGGCCTTGCCGTTCTGGATGGCGAGGGCCTCAAGGGCGAGCAGTTCGCGGTCGATCGCATCGGCCGACAGCTCGGCGTCGACGATGCGGTCAGCGACGGTGAAGTCGAGGCCGGTCTGGTTTGCGGCTTGCGGCAGGACCGAGCGGGCGGCGGCGCCATCGTGCAGGAAGACGAGGCCGCGATCCTTGAGGGCCTTCATCACCGGCGTCGCGGCGGCGGCGTCGGTGGCAAAGCGGGCGCCCTGATAGTTGGTGACGCCGAAATAGCCGGTCGCCTTGCCCATCAGGATGTTGAGACGGCGCAGGTTCTCTTCCGCCTTGGCGCTGGTCAGCAGCGTGTGCGGGCCGGAGTCCACGTTCGGGTAATCGTAGGCTTCCATCGGCAGTTCGAGCAGGACTTCGTGGCCGGCGGCGCGGGCCTTGTTGATCCAGCCCTGCAGGTCGTTGGCGTAGGGCACGAACGACAGGGTGACTTCGGGCGGCAGTTCGTTGATCGCAGCCAGCGTGTGCTTCTGCGTCATGCCAAGGCCGCCGACGATCAGCGAGACGCGCGGCGTGCCGGCGATGGCAGTGAAGGGGCGGGCATAGGCTTCGGCGGGCGTGCGGCCATCGGAACCGATCTTCGGCAGGTCGCCGGACGCCGTGCGTTCGTAGAAGCCAGCGATCGGCGCGCGGGCAAGCGCGGTGGGGGCGTTGACGGAGTTGGTCGAGATTTCGGTGACGGTCATGCCGGCTTCACCGTCGCCGCCGTCTTCGGGAATGCTTTCGTCGTATTCGACGCCAACAAGGCTGGGCTCTCCGGCGGCGTTCACGTCCAGCGCATCGAGCGAGGAACGGTTCTTGAGCAGCGGCGGTGGGCCGTTCTGTTCGGAATAGAGCGCGAGTTCGATGCGCGGGCCGCCCGCGTCGTCATCGCCGAAGAAGAAGGCTGCGCCGACAGCGCCGGCGGCAAGCGTTCCGAAAGCGGCGATGCTCAACGCAAACTGGCTGAGACCGGTGCGCAGGACCGATCCATCGGCAGTTCGTGACGCAGACATACAAACCTCACATACACCCCGGCTCGAATGGCGGAGTCTTGAGCCTGTAACGTTAAGAACGCGGTAACGCGGCTGCGGCGGTTTGGTCGCTGAGCCTGCTGTAAACGTTGGGGAATTCGGCGTAGCAGGCAAGATTTCCGGCCCGAAAAGCAAAGGGCCCGGCTTTCGCCAGGCCCTTCATGTCTCGCGTATTGGTCAGGTTACGGCGTGGCCGGGGCCGCTGCCGGGACGACCGCGGCGGTTGCATGCGGCTTCGGCGTGGCCTTGTTGGCGAGGATGAGGGCAACAGCCTGATCGAGCTGGTAGTCCTCGCCCTTGTACTCGGCGGGGGGCATGTCGGCGGGAACGTGCGGCGGCTTGTGCTCGGCGCCCTGGTCGTTTTCCAGGGCGTGAGGCAGGGCGGACTCGCTGTAGCGGGCGGCGCGGGTTTTCAGCTCGGCGATGTCCTTGTCGGACAGGCGGACCTGGGCGACTTCAAAGTCCGGCTCGATGCCCTGACCCTGGATCGATTTGCCCGACGGCGTGTAGTAGCGCGACGTGGTGAGACGCATGGCGCCCTTGTTGGGGCCGAGCGGCAGCACGGTCTGCACCGAGCCCTTGCCGAAGGACGTGACGCCCAGAACGACGGCGCGTTCCCGGTCCTGGAGTGCGCCAGCGACGATTTCGGCAGCCGAGGCCGAGCCGCCATTCACCAGCACCACGATCGGAACGTTCGGATAGCGGTTGGCGCGGACAGCGTTGTAGCGCTTGCTGTCGGTGTCGTGACGGCCGCGCGTGGAGACGACTTCGCCGCCATTCAGGAAGCGCGAGGAGACTTCGATCGAAGCTTCCAGCAGGCCGCCCGGGTTATCGCGCAGGTCGAGCACGAGGCCCTTGAGCGCGCCCTTGCGGGTGGTTTCGAGAGCGCGGTCGAGCGCTTTCACGGTCTGCTCGTTGAAAGTGGTGACGCGGACATAGCCGACATCGCCGACCATCTTCTGCTTCACGACTTCAGGGCGAATGACTTCGCGGGTGAGGCTGACGTCGAACGGCTCAACGTTCTCACGCACGATGGTGACGGAGATCGCCGAGTTGATCTCGCCGCGCATCTGCTTGACGGCGTCGTTGAGCGGGAGACCGACAATCGACTTGCCGTCGATGGCGGTGAGGAAGTCGCCGGACTTGATGCCAGCGCGGAAGGCGGGCGTGCCATCCATCGGGGACACGACTTTCACGAAGCCGTCCTGCGCGGTGACTTCGATGCCGAGGCCGCCGTATTCGCCGGAAGTCTGGGCCTGCATGTCCTTGAAGTCGTCGGGGTCGAGATAGCTGGAGTGCGGGTCAAGCGAGGAGAGCATGCCGTTGATCGCTGCTTCGATCGCTTCAGACTCGTCGAACTCGGTGACGTAGTTGGCTTGCGCCTTGGCGACGATCTCGGCGAACAGCTCAAGCTGCTTGAAGGTCTGCGCTCGCTTTTCGGAGGCGCTTCCGTTGGTCGTTACGGCGAAGGCCGTAAAGCCGACACCGGCTCCGACAAGGCCTGCACCGGCGATGGCGCCCAACAACCACTTGCGCATGTCGCGCTGCTCCTCTGACATATCCCGCCGACCCTTACCTTGCCGTCATCTGCGCGAAGTACAACAGCGAATGACGCCGCGCCGATGCACTTTTCGCACTACCGTTCGTCGCAGCCCTGGTTTGGGGTCCGATCGTCAGGTCCGGCGCCCAAGCCATTTCTCAGGGTCCACAGGCTGACCCTTTCGTCTTACCTCCAGATAAAGTTCCGGAGATGGCGACTTGCGGTCAGCCATGCGGCCTATGGGTTCGCCTGCCAGCACCCACTGTCCAGCCTCGGGATAAAGGGCGTCAAGGCCGGAAACCACGACGAGCACGTCGCTCCCTACGTCAAGGATGACCATCAGGCCGTAGGAGCGGAAAACACCCGCATACTGCACCCTGGCATCGAGTGGGGCGATCACTTGCGCTGACGAACGCGTGACGAGGGTGAGGCCCTCCTGCTTTTCGCCAGCCACGGTCTGTCCGAAGCGGTGGAGCCGTGTGCCGACGGCGGGCTGCAGCGGCGACGTCGTGCTGGCCGGAGGCCGGGCGGCGACAGCGGCGGGCGGCTTGGCAGGCGTTGTCGAAGGTTTGGCCGGGCCGGGCTTCGCGGGCGTCCTGCCTGGCGATGGCTTCACGGAAGGCTTTGCGGGGGCTGCCTTGGCGAGACTGGCAAGCAGGTCGCGCAACGTGTCCGCCTCCGCAGCGAGGCGCCTGGATTCGGCGCGGGCGGCGGCGGTTTCGGCATCCAGCGTTGCGGAGGCGCGGCGCTTTTCTTCAGCCAGCGCTGCGATCTCTTCGCGGCGAGCCGAGAGTGCGCCAGTGGCGGAGGCGAGGTTGGCCTGCTGCTGGCGTGTTTCGGCAGCGAGACGATTGAGAGTTTCGATCTGTGACTTGAGTTCGGAGGCGCGCTTCGAGAGCGCCGGCGCAGCGTCTGACATCAGGATGGCGGCGCGGACGGCTGCGGCTGAATCTTCGGGGCTTGCGGCGAGGGCGGGCGGGCGGCGTGAGCCGAACGTCATCAGGGCGGCGAGCAGGTCGTCGAGGGCTGCCTGGTCGGCGGAGAGCGCTGTGCTGGCGGTTTGCGATTCGTCAGCGAGAATCATCAGCTGTTCCTCTGCCGAGTAGGCGGCCTCCTCGCGGGCGGTCGAATCCTCCGCGGCGGCGATCAGATCTGCGTCGATGTCGGAGAGGGCGCGGGCTGCAGCGCTGGATTTTGCCTCCAGCGTGCGCAGGCGGGCCACGGCTGCGTCGCGGGCGGTCTCGGCGCGCTTGAGATCATCCTGGGTAAAGGTCTTAGGTGGTGCGCGAGGCGGCGTGCGGGACTGGGCAAACGCCAGTGCAGGGGCTGCAAGCAGCAGCAGAATGAGGGCAAGTCTGCGCATTACTCGCGGTGGTAAGGTGATCCGGCCTCGATCGAAAGGGCGCGGTAGACCTGTTCGGCGATCATCACGCGGACGAGGCGGTGCGGCCAGGTCTGGACGCCGAAGCTGATGGTGTGGCGGGCGGCGGCGGCGACCGCGGGCGACGTTCCGTCAGCGCCGCCAATGACAAAGCTGCAGGCGTCTTCGCCGGCATCCCGCCAGCGGGCAAGGCGCTTTGAAAGGTCTTGGGAGGTCCAGGCTTCCCCGCGTTCATCGAGGCGGATCAGGATGCCTTGCCCATGCTTGGCGAGAAGGCGCGTGCCTTCATCATCCTTTGTGCTGGACGGGATCTCGATCTCCTCGACCGCGCGATAGCCGAGCGACTTGCCGCTCTTCTGCGCGCGCGTGAGATAATCGTCCACGAGCTCGCGCTCCGGCCCGTCCTTCATGCGACCGACGCAGAGGATGCGGATGCGCACCTGGAATGGCTGGGCTAGTTGGCGGTGGCGGCGCGCGTGGTCGGCGGGGCGTCTGAGGCCCAGATCCGCTCGAGATTGTAGAACTCGCGCACTTCCGGCCGGAAGATGTGGACGATGATGTCGCCCGCATCGATCAGCACCCAGTCGGCATTCGGCAAGCCTTCGACGCGGACCTTTGATGCGCCAGCTTCCTTCAGCTTGCGCGCGACATGGTCGGCGAGCGCCGCGACGTGACGGGCCGAGCGGCTGGACGCAACCACCATGGCGTCAGCCATTGGCGATTTTCCGGCGAGCGGAATGTTGAGAATGTTCTCGGCCTTGTCGTCGTCGAGCTGCTGGGCGACCAGGCGGGCCAGTTCGAGCGGATCAGGTGTGGCCGGCGTGGGCGGGGTGACGACCGGTTTCGAGACTGAACTCTTGCCGGTCTTGGAGCTGCGAACTGCGGGCAGGGCGGGTGTCCTTCGAGTTGATATTGACGCTAAGGATATCACGTGGGGGCGGGACTCGCGAGGGGAAAGGGCGGCCGGGGCCGGGCGGACCGGCTTCCTGATCATCTTCATCTGGAAGACAGAAGATGGCTGGCCGCCGCCTTCCAACAGAATTTCTAAAGCCAACTAATACTACCTAGTCAGTCGTGTTTAAGCTTCTAATGTTCTCAACGGGCGCAGGGATGGCCGCGCTATATGGAGAACGACTATGGCGCGGACGGGCCAAACTACCCAATTTCAGTCGAGTAACCGTATCAAATACGGGATCTCAGTTGCCGCGATGGCGGTTCTCTGGTCGGCCCCCGCTTTTGCGCAAAGCGCGCCGGAAGAGCCAATTGTCCAGGAAACCGTGGCTGCGCCGCCCGCCGGTCCGAGTGCGGATGACCAGCAGGCCGTGCCGCCGGCGATCCAGCCGGGCGACCGGGTGATCGTGACGGCCCGCCGCGTCGAGGAAGACGTTCAGGACGTGCCGATCCCCGTGGCCGTGCTTTCGGCGGATCTGCTGGCTGATACGGGCGCATTCAACATCGGCAAGCTCAACCAGCTTGTCCCGTCGGTTCAGTTCTACTCGACCAACCCGCGCAACTCCCAGGTCAACATCCGCGGCCTTGGCGCTCCGTTCGGCCTGACCAATGACGGCATCGAGCAGGGTGTGGGCCTCTATGTCGACGGCGTCTACTTCGCGCGTCCCGCTTCGTCGGTGATGGACTTCATCGACATCGAACAGGTCGAAGTCCTGCGCGGACCGCAGGGCACGCTGTACGGCAAGAACACCACCGCCGGTGCGATCAATGTCGCGACCAAGGCGCCGGAATTCACGCCGTCGACGGATGTCGAACTCAGCTACGGCAATCTCGGTTACTTCCAGGCCAAGGCGACGACCACGGGCCCGCTGACGGACAACCTGGCCTATCGCGTATCGTTCTCTGGCACCCAGCGCGACGGCGTGCTGTGGAACACCACGGATCAGGATGATCTCAACGACATCAGCAATATCGGCGCACGCGCCCAGCTGCTGTGGCGGCCCAGCGATACGCTGGATGTGAAGCTATCGGCGGACAATACCGTGCAGCGCCCCGAAGGTTATGCGCAGGTGTTCGCCGGCGTGGTGCCGACACAACGCCCGCTCAACCGCCAGTACGCAGCGCAGGCGGCATACTACAATTACGCGCCGCCGAGCCTGAACCCGTTCGATCGCGTGACCGATCTCGACACGCCGCACCGCTCCAATTCGGATCTTGGCGGCGTCGCGTTGAACGTTGACTGGGATATCGGCGGCGGCACGCTGACGGCGATTTCCGCCTGGCGTTACTGGCTCTGGGATCCGTCGAACGACCGTGACTTCCTCGGCCTGCCGATCCGTACGCTGTCGCAGAATCCGTCCAAGTCCTACCAGTGGTCGCAGGAAGTTCGTTACGCCGGTGATTTCGGCGAGAACCTGAACTATGTCGTCGGCGCCTTCTGGTTCAACCAGGTCACCAAGACGCTGGGCCGCGAAGAGCAGGGCTCGGCCGCCTGGCGCTGGCTGACCAACCCGACGACTGCCAACCAGACGCTGGGACTTGCCGGCGCCTTGACCGGCTATGGTCAACGCGTCGAGATCCGTTCGGACCATACGAGCAAGGCTCTGTTCGGCCAGCTTGAGTGGAAGGTGAACGATCAACTCCGCATCCTGCCGGGCCTTCGCGTGAACTTTGACGAGAAGAGCGGCTATTATCGCTCGCGGACCTATGGTGGCACGCAGTACGCGGCAGGAACGGCGGGGCGGAACCTCCAGCTCAGCATTCTCACGCCGCTGGCCTATGAGTCGGAAGGCGAGGACGACAACGTCTCCGGCCAGCTGACGGTCGCTTACGACTTCGCCGACAATTATCACGCCTACGCCACCTATTCGACAGCGTTCAAGACGTTCGGCCTGAACAACAACGGCATTCCGCTCGACAGCGCCAACCAGCCCGTGCTCGACCTTGCGTCGATCAAGCCGGAAGACACCAAGCATATCGAGATCGGCCTCAAGACAGAGCCGTTCCCGGGCGTCGTGGCGAACATCACCGCCTTCCACACCACGATCAACGACTTCCAGGTCAGCGTCTCATCCAACCAGTCGGGCACGCTGCGTGGCTACCTCGCCAACGCGGACGAGGTTCTCGTGCAGGGCGTCGAGTTCGACGGTTCGTGGCGCATCAACAGCAACTTCAACCTGTATGGCAACCTCGCCTACACCGACGGCAAGTATGAGAGCTTCACCGAGGCGCCTCCGGCGCTGGAAGACTCGGGCGGCGCCATCGGCTTCGTCGATGCTTCAGGCACGCGCCTGCCGGGCCTGTCGCTCTGGGCTGCTTCATTCGGCGGCGAGTACAAGTTCGACGGCGAGTTCGCGAAACGTCAGGGCGAGTTCTTCATCGCGCTCGACGCAAGCTACCGCTCGGAATTCTCATCGAGCGCCACTGAGTCCGACTATCTCAACATCGACGGCTACACGCTGGTGAATGCCCGTGCCGGCTTCCGCGGTGATGATGGCTGGGACTTCTATGGCTGGACCCGCAACGCACTCGACGAGGACTATTTCGAGATGCTCAACGCGGGCGGTTCGAGCTCGGGTTACTATGCAGGTCTCCTCGGCGACCCGCGCACCTATGGCGTCACGCTGAGAGGGAGTTTCTAGAGATCGGAATTCCGCCGCGCCGCCCTGGTGCGCGGATAGAGGGGCGGGTTGCATCGATTGCGGCCCGCCGGTCCCGGCCCCCGTCCGGAATGGGATCAGCTTCAGCGACCGCTTCTTCGTCCTCCAGCGGCCCGCCCCTCGACCAGTTACCTGGAAGCTGCAAGCGCCGGAGGTCTGTCATATGTGACAGTCTCCGGCGTTATTGTTTCACCGCACTCCGAGCAGGCGATGACGGGGTGGAATTTGTGCCCGCAGGTGGTGTGGCGGCGGTTAGGCGGGCGGACGCGTTTGGGCATGTGCGTCTCGGCCCAGTGCGCCATCGTCATCATGACGGGCTGGAGCGCACGACCGCGCGCGGTCAGCCGGTATTCGTAGCGCGGCGGATGCGCCTCGTACTGAACGCGCTCCATCACGTCGTGCTGGACCAGATGAGCGAGGCGCTCGGAGATGACCGCTCGGGACGCGTGCGTGGACTGCTGGAATTCGTCGAATTTCGTCGCCCCGCGCATCGCGTCACGCAGGATCAGCAGCGTCCAACTGTCGCCGATGACCGACATGGCCTGCGCCAGCGGGCAGGGAATTGCGTCGATTTGACTCCACTTCATGCCGACCTCCCGGGTTCGTGTCCGAGCGTGTGTCCCCCAGCGATTGACCCTGCTTGGGAACCAGATGAGATTGAGTTCAGAAAACGAACTTACATACGTCTGGGAGGACGGCAATGGACAGCGTCAAGCTGGGACGACCGCTCAAAAGCGCGGTTGGATTGATTGCGCTTGCCGCCGGGCTTGGGCCCGTCGCGATGGCGCAGCAGGCGCCTGTGCCGTCGCCCACCGACAAAGCCGCGCCCGCGCAAGCCGCCCAGGATGGCGTGCAGACGTTCGAGGTCGGCTTTTTCAAACAGTACAATCCCGTGACGGCGGCCGACATCGTCAACCGCGTGCCGGGATTCGAGATCGATGACGGCGAAGCGCTGCGTGGCTTTGGCGCGACGGCCGGCAACGTGCTGGTGAATGGCGAGCGGCCTTCCTCCAAGATCCTGATCTCGGAACAGCTGAAGCGCATTCCGGCGGATTCTGTCGCGAAGATCGAGCTGATCTCCGGCTCTGCGTCGAATGTCGACGTGCGCGGCCAGACGCAGCTTGTGAACGTCGTGCTTAAGAAGACAACGCAGGGCGAGAGTTCGCCAGGCACATGGGTCGTCGACGTTCGCAGCCTGCAGTACTCGAACCGGGTCGGCGGGCAGTTCCAGCTCACCAAGAAATTCTCACTGGGCGAAACGGCGGACCTGACGCTCGATTTCCAGCTTCCGAACCTGCGCGGCCGGACCGAAAGCTTTGAAGCCGTGCGCAATCCGGCGGGCGATCTGACGAGGTATCGCCAACAGCTTGGCCAGCCCAACCAGATCGGCGTGCAGGGATCGGGTGTGCTGAAATGGCGGCCGACGGCTGAGGACACTGTTGGCCTGAACGTCCAGATCGCTCCGACCTGGAACACCACCAATATCGGATCGATCGATTACACACCCGCAGGCGCGTTCGAGCGGGGGACATTCGGTTTCGTTGACTACACAAACAATTATACGGCCGAAGTCGGCGCCGACTGGGAGCATCGCTTCTCGCCGGAACTTTCGGTAAAGCTCATCGGACTGGGCACGTTCACTGGCGTGGATCAGGACGATCTCTTCCACATCTTCACGCCGACCGGCACGGCGGGGCCGAGCGGCCTTGCAACCATACGCACGATCAACCGCACCACGGAAGGCGGCGAGCGCGTGGGACGTGGCTTCGTGACGTGGCGCCCGAACGGCGCGCACACGATCGACATCGGCATGGAAGGCGCTTTCAACTTCCGCGAAACGACGCTCGATATCTTCAATGACATAGGCGCAGGACCTGTTCCGCAGGCGTTGCCGGTGTCGGATACGCGCGTGGAAGAGACGCGGGTCGAGCCCTTCATCACAGATGTGTGGAAGATATCTCCGCAGCTCACGCTGGAGAGCGGATTCATCTACGAGGCCTCGACGATCAAGCAGTCGGGCGACGAGGTGAAGGAGCGCGAGTTTTCGTATCCCAAGCCGCGCCTGATCGCGACATGGCAAGCGGCTGAGACCGACCAGTTGCGCGCGAGCGTGACCCGCGAAGTGGCGCAGCTCGATTTCGCGGAGTTTGGTTCGTCCATCAACGTGGTCGATGAATCGAGCCTGATCGGCAATCCGGATCTCGAGCCCGAAAAGACGTGGAAGGCGCGCGTCGAATGGGAGCACAAGTTCGGTAAGCGCGGCGCAGTGACGATGGCCGTCTTCCACGATGCTGTGGAAGACGTGCAGGACTTCGTCCCGCGCACCATCTGCAACGTCATCGGGCAGGTTCCGTGCGCGCCGGCAAATTTGCGAACCTATGATGCGCCGGGCAATATCGGCGACGGTACGCGTACCGGCGTCGAAGTGCGTGGCGCCTTGCCGCTGTCGCCGCTGATTCCCAATGCCGAAGTGCGCTTCTCCGGCATGTATCAGGAGACCGATGTCACCGATCCGCTGACGGGCGAGTCGCGTCGCTTTTCCACCGAGCGCGAGTGGACTTACAACGTCGCTTATCGTCAGGAGCTGCCTGAGCTGAAATCGGCGTGGGGCGGAAGCGCCAAGGGCACGTCGGACAAGTTCGAGTACAAGTATCTCGAAGAGATCGCGTTCGACCGTCCCGGCAGCGCCATCGAAGTGTTCGCCGAGACTACCCAGATTCCGGGTGTCACGGTGCGCGCTTCCGTGACGAACATCTTCCACGTTGAAGAGACGCGCGTGCGCAGCTTCTTCGCTGGCAGCCGTGCATCTGATGTGCTGCAGCGCACTGAAGAGCGGAAACAGAAAGGCGGCCCCGAGGGAACCCAGTGGGTCGCGGTGCGGGTATCGGGGACGTTCTGAGCGCGGCGAGGCGCTTTGTTGGGCGTCGCGGTGAAGACCGTGGAGTTCCATCGCAGCGGCGCTGCAACAAAGCTGGAGCTAAAGGACCGTGTCGACGTTGTGCGTTATGCCATCGCTCCTGGATGGCTGACGAACAGCGCCTGACCGCAGCGCGTCCGGCCCCGGCAAATATCCCTGAAATCCGGGGGAATGCCCGGGGTTATTCGCGGATGCGACATGCATAGGGTCCGATTCGTCTGGAGGCGGATTTGGCGCGCGGCGATGGGAAGCTCAAAAAGGGAAGCGGCGCAGGCCGGACAAAGAAACCTGCGACGTTGAAACTCGTTCGCGTCGAGCCAAAGAGCCGCAAGGGCATCCTGCTGGTGTTCGAATCCAGCGGAGAAGAGCGGGGCTGGCTGCTTGAGCAGACATCGCTGACCGAATTCATGGCCCTGTTGCTCAGGGGGCGAATGCAAATGGGGCGGCGCATCCATCTCGACCAAGTCGAGATAACGATAGAACCACCCCTGGTGCTCGCCGACGATCCGCTGCTGTGTGTGGCAATGGGGCCGCTGGAGCTGTGTGCGCCGGTCGACCGGGCGACGGTCAGGGCCATGAAGACAGATCTCGACCGGGCGATGAAGCGGCCACGCTAGCGGATATCTGGAGTTTTCAGGTCTTTTTGCATGGCCGTGTCGGGCCGGGTTATCCTCGTGCGTCCTTAGGTCAAACGAGGTGCGCGCCGATGATGTATGCGGTTCTCTGCTACAACAATGAAGAGATGGTCTGCGGCTGGTCCAAGGAGCAGGACGCCGCCGTGATGGCCGATCTCTCCAGGGTTCACGACAAGTGGGAAGCCGCGGGCAAGCTCAAGCCTGCGATCCGCCTGCTGCCGACCTCGGCGGCGACCACGCTGCACAAGCAGAAGGATCTCGTGATCGACGGGCCCTATGCCGAGACGAAAGAAGCGCTGCTGGGGTTCTACATCATCGATGTCGAAAACCTGGAGGAAGGGCTGAGCTTCGCGCGAGAGCTTGGCAAGGCCAATCCGGGCGGGGCCTATGAGCTGCGTCCGATCCAGCTCTATCTGCCGGGCTCGCCAACCGATGGTGTCTATTCGCAGGGCGTGATGCAGGATCATGCGCCGGCGGGATCGCGGTGACGGACCAGGTCTGGATCGAGAACGCGCTGACGACATCGCGGCCGCAGGCCGTGGCGGCGTTGCTGCGTTACTTCCGCGATCTCGATGCGGCCGAGGAAGCTTACCAGGAGGCGTGCCTTCGGGCGCTTCGCAACTGGACCATCAATGGTCCGCCACGTGATCCGACTGCTTGGCTGATCATGGTGGGGCGCAATGCGGCGCTGGATGCCGTGCGCAAACGGTCGAAGCAGGCGCCCATGCCGGACGAGGCGCAGGTTTCCGATCTGGAAGACGTCGAAACACCGATGGTGGAGCGGCTGGACCACAGCCAGTATCGCGATGATGTGTTGCGGCTGATGTTCATCTGCTGTCATCCGGACCTGCCGGCGACGCAGCAGATCGCGCTGGCGCTGCGCATTGTTTCGGGCCTGACGGTGAAGCAGATCGCGCGGGCATTTCTTGTTGGCGAAGCTGCGATGGAGCAGCGCATCACGCGGGCAAAGGCGAAAGTGGCGGATGCCGGTGTCGCATTCGAGACGCCGGGGGCGGTCGAGCGGTCGGAGCGGCTCGCGGCGGTCATGCAGATGGTCTACCTCGTTTTCAACGAAGGCTATTCGGCTGGACCGAAAGACGATGCGCGGGCCGACCTTGCAGATGAAGCCATCCGGCTGGGGCGGCTTCTGTTGCGCATGTTCCAGACCGAGCCGGAAGTGATGGGATTGCTGGCGCTGATGCTGCTGCAGCATTCGCGGAGCGAAGCGCGGTTCGATGCGCAGGGCGAGACGGTGCTGCTGGAAGACCAGGACCGCTCGCTGTGGCGGGGCATGCTGATCCAGGAAGGCCTGGCCCTTATCGACAAGGCGCTGCGGCACAAGAAGACGGGCGTCTATCTGGTACAGGCTGCGATCGCGGCCATGCATGCGCGGGCGAAGCGGTTCGAGGACACGGACTGGGCGAGCATCGATGCGCTCTATGCGACGCTGGAGCGGCTGCAGCCCTCGCCAGTGGTGACGCTGAATCGGGCCGTTGCGGTGTCGAAGACGCGAGGGCCGCAGGCGGCGCTCGACATGATCGAGCCACTGGCGGAGCGGTTGTCTGCGTATTTCCATTTTCATGGAGCTCGCGGCTGGCTGTTGTTGCTGCTCGATCGGCGGCGGGAAGCACGCGAGTCGTTCGATCGCGCGATCGGTCTGGCGAACACGGCGGCGGAGGCTGCACACATCCGCATGCATATCGACCGCCTGATTGCCGAGAGCGAGAAGTCCAAAGGGGCATGAGGGCGCGTTCTCGCTTGTGGGCGAGTTGGGGTGGGGTTGGATTTGAGCGCCGTTTAGGGCGTGGAGCGCGTAGGGTGCATCTTGATGCACCTTGGGGCAGCGCTCGCGAAAAGGTGCATCAAGATGCACCCTACGGAGCGGGGGATGTGGCGCGAGGCCCCCTCCGTCTCGCCGCGAAGACGCGGCGATCCACCTCCCCCAGTGCTGCGCACTGATGGAGGCAATTCCCCTTCGTCGCGTTGCCTCCACCTGCGTAGCAGGGGGAGGTGGATCGTTTGCGTAGCAAGCGAGACGGAGGGGGATGGCGAGGTGTGGCTCACGATGGTGAGCGTGCCGTCTTGCGGGACAGCTTCTGGTTCCTTGAAGGTGTCGGTCGTCTCTCGGGGCAGACCTGCAGGCGTCACATCGCTGTGGCATTCAGCGGGAAGACGGCGGCGGGTCATCCGGAGGGTTGAGGCGACGCTGGACACGAGCATCGCAAACACGTGCAGCATCGCTGTCAGCAAAAGCTGAGGAAGCGAGGGGGTTACCAGCCCAGTGTGCGTGTGTTTGTGCCGTGTCATGGGCAGGAGAATACGCCCGTTCCGGGCGCCGTAGATTCTGCACGGCTCCGTCCCCCATCTTTGTTGAGCAGGTGATTGAAATCGCTCG
>Ga0116178_10000867_pt1 | contig 26123 bp, 23 predicted proteins | sample AD_STIC12_MetaG_FD_89880 | JGI IMG/M metagenome (GOLD analysis project Ga0116178, IMG submission 89880) | Active sludge microbial communities of municipal wastewater-treating anaerobic digesters from USA - AD_STIC12_MetaG | ecosystem: Engineered > Bioreactor > Anaerobic > Digestate | place: USA... | reverse complement strand
TATCACATCAGCCCCGACCCAGCCAGCGACTTCGGCCTGATATTCAATCTCGGCGATTGAAGAAGCGACCACTTCGGCACGCGGTGAATTCAGAACAACGAACTGGTCTGGGTGCAAAGAGGCTCGCAGATTATTCTTTTTCAAAAAGCGGCCACATTCTTTGAACGTGTCGATTATCTGCCGGCCAGCGGGCAGATCGGCAACCGCATAACCAACGCCCGGGTGGGTTTTGAGCGGCAGAATCTGGCTGTTGATGCGAAAGCAGCCAATACCGGCAGCAGCGCAGAATTTGAAAGCTGCGAGCAGACTGCGGGCATTTTCCAGGCAAAGCTCAGAAAGCTTTGCCAGCTGCGCCGGGCGGTCTTTCTTCAGCAGATGCGTTGCAGTTGTAGTGCGAAACTTTATCGGCTGATCGATAAAAATACAGCAAAGGCCAAATCTGATCATTTCGCTTCAAGCTCCTTTTTCCAGCCGGATACCGGCCGTCTCTGGACCATTCTGCAGCCTCTCACGCCGTCCCGCAGCTTCTCGAACCTGGCAGGCAAAGGTATCGAGAAGCATCTGCCGGCCCGGGTTCTCGCTGCCTGAAAAAACCGCGGTAACAATCGGCACTTCCGGATGATCCTTGCGGATTTTTTCAATGATCGCAGCTGAAGCGTTACCCACCATGCAGTTCAGGCAGATCGCGTTGATCACCCCGGCAGCGCCGTTTTTGCAGTAATCGACAATCTTTGCAATATTAACCAGCAGCAGCTCATACTGACCGTTGTGCATGTATGGTCGTGCCAGATCAAGCATCTCCCGGTATCCGGGTTCCTGCAGATGCGCCACTCTGCTGCCGGCGGCACTTTTTATGCGCCAGGCGCCGATCATGGCTCTGAAAGCGGCAGTGCCGGCCGCAATTATCTTTCTGATCTCAAAGGTCGAAAGACTCTGAAGAAAAGCCGAAGTAATGCCGCAGTCAAGAAGATCGATCTGCGAAGGAGACGGCCAGACTTCAAATCCCTGACTTTCAAGCCAGAGAAAGAGGTTGTTGTTGGCCACCTCATTCACTTTGGTATAAAGATCACCGGCCACCCCGAGAACCAGCGGGTCAGGGAACAGATACCAGGCGAGAAGTGTGCAGCAGATCAGGCCGAGCATCAAAAAGCGCCGGTTGTTCTCGACGATGAACTCGAAAAACCTTTCCTGAATATACGGAAATCCGAATACATGCAGCCTGACCCGCCCGCTCATATCGGCCTGCAATTCTTTGAGGTGGTTGTAGAGCGCATGCCGGTAATCTGGTGCGCGAATATCAGGCACGATCAATATCTGCAGCGATTTGAGGTCGTCAGAAACCAGATAACCGCGAAACAGCCGGTCGTTCTGCAGCAACTCAACCAGATTGCGGATACGAAAATCCTTGAGATAGGCAACAAACTCGTCGGCCCGGCGAAACGGCCTGAGAACATCGAGAATCGACAGCACCTGCCTCACTTCGGGCCAGCTGTGAATGCGGTCGACAAGTTCCCAGGCTGTAAGCAGCGCATTACGATCGATGCCGTCAATATCAAAGGCCAGCAGAATCGCCTGCTCATGCCCGAAATGCCGCCGGTATTCGGCGCGGGTTGCAATCGCCTGCGGGTCAGAAATTCCCGCTTCGAAATCTTCATCGACTTCGACGTGCGAAAAGGCGCCAAAACTCATGAGAAAGCTGGCAATAATGACCGCAATGACCACACCCGGGTGCCCGGCGATAATTTTATAAATCAGACTGGTGATTTTCTGCATTAACGCCCATTTTAAAACAGAACCCCGGCAGACTCCAGAGTTTTTCTGCCCGGCAGCAAATCGTCGCAGTCAGCCCTGAACGGCGGCGAGAGATTTGAACAGAGAGGCGGTGCCTCTGGCGGTTTCGAGAAGCTCAAGGGCAAGATCCTTTTCAGCAGGGTTTGAACCGGTCAGTCTGGCCCAGACGGTATCTGGCTCATGAATACCACCAAGACGGCAGCAGGCTGGGAACAGCATTTTTCTTGCTTCGATTCCAGGCTTTTCAGTCTGCAGTCTTTGCCAGACTTCAGCCAGTCCGGCCAGAATAACCGTCGATGCGAAAATGATACCGTCAGAAAAAAACCTGAACTGATTTCTGAGGGCTCTCTCATAGAGATTCAGAAACAGATTGACGAGGTTCTGATCGAAAGTTCTGACACTGAGCAGCAGCATGAACTGAAAAGTCACCAGACCTTCGAACCCTGGAAAAACAAGCATGGTTGCCGCCCCGACCGTCAGAATCGCCGGTGTCAGAAACAGCAGAACCGTCGGTCGAAACCGCTTCAGAAGCCATGGCAGCAGCAGCGACTGGGAAAAAAGAGAAATCAGGCGCAGCGAGCTTTCAAATGCTCCCGAGAACGAGGCCAGGTCACGCTCATCGACGAACTTTTGAGTCAGAGCCGATGCAAACAGATAAGACGAAGAATAGCGGCTGAACGCAAGAACCACCATTGAACCGACAATCAGCAGGCTCAATGGGTGCCCGGCAGCCAGGCTCAGAGTTTTTTGCCAGCTTACTGTATTTTTTTCATCTTTCTCGGGTTCATCGCCGTCTTTTCGTGGCAGAAGAGCCACGCAGGCGGGCAGAAGCAGAAAAATCGCGGCACAGGCATAATGGCAGGCGGCGTATGAAAACAGCGAAAACAATGCCGGCATGAGGTAGCCAAGCACGATGCCACTCGAAAACATTACCCCGGCAATCACCCCGACCCACTGCCGCATCTCGCGAACGGTCAGCAGGCTATTGGCCGTATTCCAGAAAATTATGCCGAAATAGACGTCATACAGAGAAACTGCCACATATACGGCCATTAACTCAAGTTTTCCGAGAATCGTATACTGGCTTCCGGCAGCACTGATAAGCAAAGCAAAAATCGGCGCCACGATATAACTGGCTCTGAGGCTGGTCTTCTGCCATCTGCGGCTGCTTACCATTGCCAGGCCGGCGATGAGCGAAAAAAGCGAAAGCCAGATGTAGTATTCGGGCAGTGCCGCGCGCCCGGCGGTTTTAAGAAATGACGAAAAGCTCAGCAGCACCGCAAAGGTCGCCCCAAGCTTGTAGACAAAACCACAGAGGCCCAGCAGCAGAATGCGCTTGTCGGCGAAGCTGTCAGCCATTCCAGAGGTCCGTCCAGGTGCGGCTGAGCATGGCATCCCTGCGAATCGAGACGCGCATCGATTATCTGTCAGGCATTGCCGTCAGCAGCGGCCCGCCGCCAATAGCTCTAATTTCGGGCATCTCGGCCTTGAGCGCCCGGCATAATTTTGCTGCGGTACCCTCGGTGCCCTGGTAAAAAGGAATTCCAACCCATTTCGGCGCGGCAGTCTTTATTTCTGCAAGGGTCTGGGGCAGGTCGAGCTGCCGCTGCGAGGCATCGAGAATTCTGGTGCCTATTTCCTTTGAGTTCAGCCATGAAGCAAGATAAATCAGGTTGACCGGTGGCTTCAGATCGACCATTGCACGCGTATCCCAACTCAGCGGGAACGAAACGAGTATGACTTCACTCTGACTGTTCATCAAAAACCTTTCTGACAAAAGACTCAGGCGAAATTTCGCGGGCGGTGACCGCCAGAAGGCTGCCCGAACTCTCGATATGCACCAGACCTGCAACATGTCGGCACAGCTTAAGCCAATCTGTTCAAGACCGGCAAGATCTACCGGCAGGCCAAGATGCGCGCACATGGTGCGAAACTTCTTCAGCAGGTCGTATGAGCCGGTTTGTCTGGCAAATGCCCAGACATTCATCAACGACCCGGCAGCGACCAGTTCGCCGTGAAACGGCTTCAATGCACCATTGTAGAGATGACTTTCCATTATCGCATAATAGAGTTTATGCTCACCGCCCGCGCTCAGCTCGGTATTGCCGCGTTTGATCACCATCAGCGAACTGGCATGCGAGTAGCGGGCAAGACGGCGCATGGCCATGCGATTAAAGCCATTAAAGCGGTTCAAAACCCAGTCGACGGCATTGAAATAGAAAGCAGCAAGTTCTTCGATCTCAGACCGGGTGAAGTTGCCGCGCTGAAAGCTGTAGTCGATCGCAGCGCTGATCCCGGCGAAAAAGTCGCCAAAACCGGCGCGCGCCGCCCGCAACACAGTTGGATTATCTGCGGTTTCAAGAAATTCGTCGAGAATAAAAACCGTTTCAGGGGCCCGGGTTTTGCTGGCCCTGAATTTTCCTTCGTATTTGAGCACGCTGCGGTCGACACTGATACACGAGGTCGATAGAAATGTCGGAATCAGCAAAAGCGGTCGGTCGGCAACGTGAGCGCAGGCCCGTGCCACATCGAGGGCGGCACAGCCCCCCCACCCCGACGTATCTGGCGGCTTTACCGCTTACGGCCATTATGGCCTCGATGTTGCGAGCGCAGTTTGAGTCGATGACACGCAGCCACGGCAGTTTCTGCAGCTTTTCCTGCTGTGAATCATCGGTAATGAAAAACGTCTGGCCGTCGTCGAGTGCTGCAGTCAGCTCGAGCAGCGACGACGCCGTAAAAACCAGCTCAGGCCTTTTCCATAGCGAATTCTGCATTGAAAATCCCGACAACCGAACTTGATGAGCCGCCACAATTATACCCGTACAACCGCAAAAACCTAAGCCCCATCTGCAGATTTTCAATGGTAATCTTTTGCAGCAGCCCCCCCCACTTTTCTCACAAAGTTCTGTCACGGCAAAGAGAAAGATGATAAACAATTATGCACCACCTGAACTGAATCGGAGTAAAATACCCCGGTAAAATCTTCGCCCCGGATGAGCTGAAAATGACGACCTCGAAAAAAATACCCGCGCCGATTCTGCTGATCGCCCTGTTGCCGGTGATAACCGCCTTCTGGCTCAGATACAGCGGCAGAAGCTGGCTTGCCCCCGATGGCAGCCTGAGTCTCTGGTATGGGCTGGCAAACGGCCCCGGCACCTCGCAGCACCTTCTCGACCCCTACAGTTTTACGCATTTTCTGCACGGCTTTGTCTTTTGCTGGCTCATAATGCTGATCGGAAAAAGCCTGCCGTATCTCTGGCAGCTCACCATAGCCATCGCTGCCGAATCTGCCTGGGAAATAGCCGAAAACTCAGAAACAATGATCAACCGTTACCGCGAAGCCACCATTGCACTCGGCTATTTCGGTGACAGCATCATCAATTCAATGTCAGACATTTTCGTCTGTGCACTCGGTTTTGTTGTCGCCGCCAGGCTCGGCTTCAAAAAAGGCCTGGCAGTCTTTGTCGTCATTGAACTGCTGCTTCTGCTCTGGGTAAGGGACAACCTGACATTGAACGTCATAATGCTCATAAGACCGATCGAAGCCATCAAAGCCTGGCAGAGCACCACCTGAAAAAGTCCCCGCCGGAAGCCGATCGCACAGGCCCGCTACGGGCGCTTCCGTTAACGCCGCGATTGCTGTATATTGTTTTTGAAAAACCATCCAGGAGATTGCATATTAACAGCTCAATTAAAACCGGTCTGCTGCTTGTTTCGTTTCTTGCATCAACTCTGCTGACTCCTGCTTTATGCACGGCTCAGCGCGCCAGCAACCCGGACTTCCCCCATCAGGAAAGCTCCGGCTATTCAGATTACCCCGAATATGGCGGGGATGAATCGACCAATGTCTACGATTATCTCGACCAGGAAGGCGAATCTGGCTACGAAGACTCAGAAAACTACTATGGCGAGCCAGATTACGAGACCGCCGGCACCGGCGAATACGACGAAACCGAAGATGCCGGTGAAGCAGTCGAACCGGCGCCGCCAGCCCGCCAGATGCTGAAACCCGGCGACCCGATCAACATCGCCGAAAAAACCATTCGCGTCGGGCGTATCCCCTACCTCAGCGTTAAACAGCTCATGGCCCAGGCGGTGCCACTGCTGCGCAACCTTCAGAAACGCACCGGCGCCAAAGAAATCAGGCTGGTTTCGAGCGGTTCCTATTCTGATATCATCAGCGCCCTGGCCCGCGGAAAAATCGATTTTGCCTGGGTAGGCCCGACCGCCTATCTCAAGCACCGCGACAAAGAGAACCTGATGGCGGTTGCCAAAGCGAAGTTCGGCGACGAAACCGCCTACCGTGGCGTTTTCATCGCACCGGCCAGAGGCAAGGTTCAGGGCCTCGAAGACCTCAGCGGCAATATCATCGGCTTCGTCGATCCCGAATCGGCAAGCGGCTACATCTACCCCAACTACCTGCTGAAAACCCTTAAAATCAGGCTGAACAAAAAGACCCGGGTCGCCTTTCTCAAAAACCACGACAATGTGCTGCTGGCGGTTTTAAAAGGCAAAATCGATGCCGGCGCCTGCCTCGAAAAGACTGTCAGCGCCTCCAAGATCAAAGATCTCGATAAAAGAATCATCGTTCTCGCAAAGACCGAAGAAATCCCCTCGGACGTCATCGTCTGCCGCCAGGACTGCCCGCTGAACCTGCGCGAAAAATTTCAGGAAGCCCTCATCAGCATCAAACCAGGTGAACTGCCCGGCAGCCCGCTGACTTTTCTGACCGCCACCGATGATGAATTCGCACCGGTAGAAGCGGTAATGCGCTATCTCAAACTGCTTCCCTGAGAAAAGCCGGCAAAAGAGTTTGAGTTTTCCAGAGAGCCCTGTCTGTTCAGGGCTCTTCTGCTTTTCTGGCCTGATTCAGCAACAGCCAGAACGCTAAAAGCCCAACCAGGCCGGTAATTACGTTGCTGAAAAGTATGCCCGGCAGAGTCGCAAAAACCATGGCAACTACCGGTCCAACCGGCCGCCGGTATTTGCGAAATTTAAAAACCATGACGATAAAAAAGATGAACAGGAAAAAACATAAAACTTCCTGCATGGCAAAAATCTGCCCAAGACTGCGGCGCGTCGCTACCAGAATTCTGGATTCTGCAACCGGGCTGAGGGCTACCAGCAGATAAGCAGTCTGAAGACCGGCCCACAGACTTGCCCCGGCGGTCACTCCGGCCCAGAAACTGGCTTTCCAGTCACCGCTGCGTTTCAGAAACAGAATGGCGCCAGATATGGCAACCAGCAACTGCAGCAACAGAACCGGCCAGGGGCCATATCTGCCGGCAAAGCCTGCCAATGCCCTTTGAACCGGATTCATACCTCTGAGATTCATTGGGTCAGGGTCGAAAGCATCGATGGTTTTCTGCCAAACCTTTGCATCGATGCCATTCTTCTGGCAGTTATCGATAAAATAAGCGCGCAGAGACTCCTCGGTAACGCTCTCCTCGCCAGAAGGCACAACCAGTCTTTCTATGAACCCGTGGGCAGCACAATAAATATCATAACCACCGGCGTTCTGCCCTTTTCCGTTGAGAGCCCAGGGTGCTACCGCGTATCGGCAGCGGGGAAACACCAGCTTATGATAGTCGACATCTTTGATCAGGGACTGCTCAACCAGTGCTGCCAGAGGTATTTCGCCGGTTACAGGATCGACACGAAATTCTGGTGGCGGAAATTCGCTACCGCCAACTTTCAGGGTTTCAGCGTAAGTGCTTAATTCAGATAGAAGGTTCTGGCAGCGCCGGTATTCGGTCTTGCGGATGGTTAAGGCTTCGACGTTGCTCTGCAGCAGAATCAGCATCAGAAATGCCACAGCCAGTGCTCTTTGTATGGTTTTCATCGAAAATCTCCGGTTTGCTTATTTATTGCCGACGGCTGCCGCTGAATCAATGATCTTCAGAAGACGCAGATAGCGCATTTTCTCGGCCGCACTTCGTGGCGTCACTCCATTTTTGTCAGGCTTATGCGGGTCAGCGTTCCATTTCATAAGAGTTTCGACCAACCCGGGTTCATTGAGTTCGACCGCGTAATGCAGAGGTGTTTTTCCCTCGTTATCTGGCTGGTTGATTACCTTCGGAACAAACTCAGCATAGTGATAAAAACGCGAAGATCTTTCGCTGACGAAGTTAGCAAGCATCAGATGCATAAAGCTTTTGCCATCTTTGTCAACGGCTGTACACTCGACGCCGTTGGCCTGCAGAATTTTGAATATCGCCGGGTCACGGGCGAACAAAGACAGATAAAACAGGTTTTCACCGCTGTTCACAGGAAATCTGGCGCCGAGATCGAGCAGTTCCTTTATCAATTCAGAAACCGGTTCGAATCTGCTGCTCAATGCCGCAGCAATTAAAGATGTTCCATCTGCCTTAACCGGCTGATTGAGGTCTGCGCCATAACTTGCCAGCATTCTTATGTAGGGAAGCGATTTTTTGCCGTTACTGTGCAACCCGACAGCCAGGCCGAGCGCCGTTTGATCAGGGTTCTCTGACAGCCAGAGGTTCGGGTTGGCACCGGCTTTAAGAAGCATTTCAGTTATCTGAAGACTTCCGTAGCCGCGAATCGCCCACCACAGGGGTCGATATCTGTGATTTCCTGCCGGCTTGTTCAAATCTGGTTTCTGCGTCAACAGCCATTCTACCAGACTGGCCTGATGTTCATCGACAGCCCGACACAGGGCGTTTTCTAGCGGATTTTCAGAGATCTCGTTCCTGACCCCTTCAAGCAGGGGTGCAAAGCGGTCGACTCTGCCATTTTTTGCGGCTCTGATCAGCGCATCCATATAACTGCCGGCAGTGAACGGCAAAGAGGCGGTCAACAATATGCCAAGAAAAATTGTCAAAAATGCGGTTCTACCCGGGCTCAGTTCTGAAGTTTCAGAAGAGAATTGTTTCGCGATCCGGTTTGCCCAGAAAAAGAACCAGAGACCGAACAGCAGCCAGTATGGCCCAAGAAAAGGCAGGTTGCCGACATAATCCCTCACCATACCCGGAGTGATTCTCAGAACAAAAAGCGAGAGAACCATAATAAAGACCCAGAGAACGTAACTGCCCGGCAGCCATTCGGCCTGTTCCTGTTTTGCCCTTTCAAAATTGAGCAGGGCAACCGGAAGCCAGAACAGCGCCAGCAGCACCCCGGTAAGACGAACCCAGAAAAACGAGACCTGGGCAAATTCGAGACAGGCGAACCCAGCGATTATTGCGCCAACCACCCGGGCCTGAAAAGGAAAACGCCAGCTTCTTACCGGCACGGCTTCATCTCTATGATCATTCATCCGTCTTTTTACCCGCCTTCAATCCTGACTCTCTTATAAAACGGGCGGTGCCGGCATGCAGATAACCTTCCGGAATGCCATTCAGCATTGTTTCAGGTTTTATATCATGCGCCCGCTCGTGGATAGTCTTCAGATAGTCGAGCTCTGCGAACAACGTGGCGACAAGACGGTTGCCAAGCTCTTCTGAAAGTCTGGTAGTGGTAACGAGCATCGCCATCAACGCGGGCACTTTGACTTCCTCGTTGACGCCACCGTAAGTCAGGGCCGGAATCTTAACACCGGAAAGATACGGCAAAGTTTCAGAAATGCTTGCCAGATCGGCATCTGAAAAATTCATTATGCGCACCGGCATGCGTCTGGCCAGCTCGTCGACCATCTTTGTCGGAATACCAGCAATGATGATCGCGGCATCACATTCACCGCGTTCCATAGCCTGTATCGATTCGTCGTAACCGAGATAAAGCGGCTGGTAATGCCCTTCTCTGACGCCCATCGCCGACAGCAGTTCGACCGAAGTCATCGCATTGCCGCTGCCACGGGCCCCGACCACAATACGTTTGCCACGCAGCTGGCTGATGTTGGTAATCGTCGCTGAAGCAGGTGTCAGCACCTGCACGACTTCGGGATAGAGAGCCAGCAACACCCGCAACCCGTTTACGGGCGAGCCGGCGAACTGGCCGGTGCCATTGATTGCGGCAAGAACCATGTCGCTCTGAGCCACTGCCAGGTCGAGTTCGAGGTTTTGCATCAAATTGATGTTGTCGAGCGACCCGCGCGTCGAATGTGCCAGCACGCTCAGTTTTTCTGATCGTGTTGTCCAGGCATTCGCAAAGGCATTACCAAGCGGAAAATAAGTGCCGGTCATCGAACCGGTACCGAGGGCGAGAAAGTCGACGAGTTTGCTGACCTGTACAGGGTCATTCTGACCTGTGGCCGCAACGCAAATACTTATCAGCAGTAAAAAGACCGCAATAATGTGCTTTCTGGCTTTCATTTTTCCGATACCACCCCCATCTGCTCCGAATAAATCGACGACTGGTTGCGCCCTTTTTTCTTGCATTCATAAAGGGCCGTGTCGGCCTTGCGGATCAGTTCGAGCGCTTCGTTCGAATGCAGCGGATATTCAGCCAGGCCAATGCTGATCGTAACCTTGAGCGGACTGGTATGACCGGTAAATTCATGCGCCTCTATCGCCTGTCGCAGGCGTTCGGCAACTACCAGACCGCCTCTTGCATCGGTTTCAGGCAGCAGCGCAATCATTTCTTCGCCGCCATAGCGGGCCGCCATGTCGATATCTTCACGCAGATTGCCACGAAATATCGTTGCAACCTGCTTGAGCACTTCGTCACCGATCTGGTGCCCATAAGTATCGTTGAATTTTTTGAAGTGATCGATGTCGAAGAACAGAATCGAAAAAATCTTGCCGTAACGCCGGGCGCGCTTGATTTCTTCGTTGAGACGGTTTTTAAAATGCCTTACCAGATTGAGGCCGGTCAGCCCGTCGGTGATCGCCAGCTTGAAAAGCTTGGTATTGTCGAGCACCAGGGCCGCCTGATTCGCCATTGTCTGCAGCAGGTCGGTATCGGCACGGCTAAAGCCCTGACCATCCTTGCGGTTAACAATATTGATAACGCCGAAGGTCACGTTCTTAACCTTCAGCGGCACACAGACCAGCTGATTTACCCGGTTTTTCTCATTGTCATACTGCTTAAAGTCCTGATGCGAATCGGGGTCGTTGATTGTCGCCATTTCGCCGCTCTGCAGAACTTTGCCAGCAATCCCCTCACCGACTCTGATATTGATATTGCGGGCAAAATTATGCACCGCAACCGTCTGGCCGGCTTCGGCATCCCAGATGCGCACACGCTGCAGTTCGAGAACTTCCTGGTTTTCGTCGATCAGCATCAGTGAGCCACGGGTGGCGCAGGCAGCCTCGATAGCCTTGTCGATAATTACATCGAGCAGCTTTTCGAGATCGAGTCCGACTTCGACCATGGTGCGACCAATTTTGTAAAGAACCCCGACTTCGAAAACCTTGCGGTCAAGCTCGATATTCTTCTGTTCGATCGTGTCGGCGCGCAGTTTAAGCTCTTCGTAGGCAGCTTTCAGTTCGCGCATCTTATCGGCCAGACTGTCGGCCATGAAATTAAAATTGTTCGCCAGCTGCCCGACCTCATCGGTGTTGTTAACGCTGATGCGCACATCGTAGCGACCGGCGGCCAGCTCGTTTGTACCCCTGGTTACCTGCAGAATCGGCAGCGCTATGTTCTGAGAAATCATCAATGCAATGACTACCGCAACCAGAATCGTGAAAAGAAGAATCCAGTAAAGATTACGCTGAAAAGCTTCGACCAGAGCATAGACTTCCTGCTGGTCCTGCAGCAGCACCACCCGCCAGCCCAGGCCGACCACCGGCAGTATCGAGGCAAGAACCGGCTTTTTCAGACTTTTTGCAGTGGCAGAAAAAACACCATTCGAAAAGCTTCTGATCTGCTCGCCAAACAGATGCAGATCATCGGCGGCAGAAGCCTCAGGCACCGACATGACCGGTGCACCACCGGCATCGATGAGAAAAGCCCGGGTACTGTTACCCACAAGATTTTCGCTGATGATACTGGTCACCAGAAAACGATTCAGCTCTATCACCAGCAGGCCATAAGTGTTATTGCTGCGATCGTTGAGAGCCAGAGCCAGCATTGGCCCACCGCCGGCTTTAGCATCGAGCAGAACGTATTCACGAATTTTCGTTTCTGCCAGAATTCGCTCTGCATGAGGCAGTTCACCGGCAATCGAAGCGACTGAACTACACAGCAGTCTGCCTGCAGAATCGTAAACTCCGATTTTCTCTATGGCAAAGTAGCGCCGATCGTGTTCCTGTGCCAGCACCGCCAGCTTCTCAAGGTCGCGGTCAAGCGCCGGGTCACTGTTAACAAGCAGTTGCGCAATTTCCTGCTGATGGTTGACGAACCGCTTCAGATCGATCGCCGTTTTTCGTGCATGCGCCAGCGAATTGCTGACAATTACATTAAGAAGGCCATTTGAAGCATTCTGCAGCATCACATAACTGATATAAATCAACGGCGTCAGCGTAATGATGAGAAAGCTCACGACAAGTTTGGTTTTGATGCTGTTAATATAGGCGTGTACCCTGTTGATCAGAGTTTTTCCGCCGTTCTGGTCGGGCATATGGGTTTGTTCCTGACTTGCGACTTTGCAAAGAGTTTTATCTGATTCAGGTAGTCTACATCATGCCCCCAAACCATGCAACGCACAATCAGGAGAACCAACGATAAAATTCACTCAGAGCGTCATCAGACCATGGATTCACGCAGCAGGCGAATGCCGACTTCGGTCAATTCAACCATTTTCAGATCTGGAAGCGGCTCAAACCGGTGCCAGTCACAGCGATCGGTCGAGCCCGACAGTTCGTGCCGCAGTTCGCCCCAGATTATATCGGCATGATAAATAATTCTGATTCCCTGAAAGTCTTCATAGTCACGGTTAACTACAATCGAATCAATACCGGCAACATTTTTTACCTTAATTTTCAGGCCGGTCTCTTCTTCGACCTCGCGAATTACAGCCTCTTCAGGGCTTTCACCAAACTCAAGTCCGCCGCCCGGCAAAGTCCAGCAGCCTTCCCATTCTGGCAGTTCCTTCGACAACCGGCAGAGCAGAACCCGCCCATTATCGTGCAGCAGAGCATAAGCAGCTATTCTTAAACGCTGTGTTTTCATAAGACTTTATAACCTCTTTCCAAAGACCAGAACACGCTCCAGACTGAATTAGCCGCAGCAGAACAGAGCAACCCGGCCGCAATAATACCAGCATGAAAATCAAACCACAAGCTGGTAAAATCGCCGCAGGCATTAAGAACCGGGGTGACAGATTTCTTACCCGGCAGCGGCAACGGGCAAACATACCAGGTTTTTCAATTATGCCCGCCAGTTACAAATTTTGATTGAATGGTTTATTATGTCCTGCTAAAATACAGAAAAATAATGCTATGAAAGACCAGCACAGGATCAAGGACAATGCTTTCCCCCGCCACAATCGCCAATAGGTGCCGACTGAAGGCTGTCTGTGCCTTCTTTTTATTACTGTTGGCATTTAACTGCGTCGCAGACGCAGCGCCTGCAGGATCTGCCGGCCTGCCGGTCATCAACATGCAGCTGAAATGGAAACACCAGTTTCAGTTTGCCGGTTATTACGCTGCGGTCGAAAAAGGCTTTTATCGAGAAGAGGGCTTCGAAGTAAATCTCTTAGAGGCTCCCGAGGCTGGCGAACCGGCCATGGAGGTCATCAACGGCCGCACTGAATTCGGTACAACCGGCCCTGACATACTGCTGCAGCGTGCCAATGGGCACCCGGTCGTCGCTCTGGCAGTCTTTTTTCAGCATTCGCCGATGGTTCTTCTCGCGCGCAAAGAGTCTGGCATCAACAGCATTCACGACCTGGCCGGCAAAAAAGTCATGGTCGAGCACGCATCCGCCGAACTTGAGGCATATTTTCAGGTTGAGCGCCTCACTCCCGATAAATACACACGCCTCGCCCACACTCACGCCCCTGACGATTTCATATCTGGCAGGGTCGACGCCATCTCGGCATACAGCAGCGACGAGCCGTTCCTGATCGGCGAATCTGGCTGTGAATACATAACCCTGAGCCCAAGGTCTGCAGGCATCGACTTTTACGGCGACCTGCTCTTTACCACGCAGCAGCAGATAGACAATAACCCCGACCGGGTAAAAGCCTTTATCAGAGCCTCAAAGCGCGGTTGGGAATACGCTCTGCAACACCCGGAAGAGATTATCGATCTGATTCTGGCAAAATATTCAAAGCGCCACAGCCGCGAACATCTGCTTTTCGAAGCACGCGAAACCCAGCGCCTCGTTTTTGCCGAAATCGTCGAAGTCGGTTACATGAACCCCGGCCGCTGGCGCTTTATCGCCGACACCTATGCCTCGCTCGGCATGATGCCCAAAGATTATTCTCTCAACGGTTTTCTCTACAACCCCGACCCGACCATTGATCTGCGGCGCGTTTACAATATCGCCATCACCCTGTTTGTTTTAATGATTCTGGGTTTCAATTTCGCGCTGTCGCACCTGGTCAAAAAGCGCACCCAGCAGCTGTCGATCGCCAAGGAAAACGCCGAAGCCGCCAACCGCGCCAAATCGCAGTTTCTCGCCAACATGAGCCATGAGCTGCGCACACCTCTTAACGGCGTTATCGGCTTCACAGAACTTCTCGTCAGTTCACCGCTCGATGCCGTGCAGCGACAATATGCCCAGAATGCCAACATTTCGGCCCATGCTCTGCTTGGAATCATCAACAATATTCTCGATTTTTCGAAAATAGAGGCGGGCAGAATCGACCTTGAAACCATCAAAACCGACCTGATAAGACTGATGGAACAGACAATCTCCATAATCAGATGTCAGGCCGAAAAAAAGAGCCTCGAACTCCTGCTCAACATCCCACCAGAAACCCCCAGATTCATTTTTTCCGACCCGGTTCGACTGGGGCAGGTTCTCATCAATCTGCTTGGCAACGCTGCCAAATTCACAGAAAAAGGCGAAATCGAGCTGCGGGTTGAATTCAAACCCGAGAATAACACCACCGGCTATTTTAACTTTTTCGTGCGCGATACCGGTATCGGTATCGAAAAGCACGACCGCGAAAACATTTTCAAGGAATTCACCCAGGCAGACAGCTCGGCCACTCGCAGATTCGGTGGCACCGGCCTCGGTCTGGCCATTTCCCGCACGCTGATTGAAAAAATGGGCGGTAAAATCGACTTTACCTCTGAACCCGGCAAGGGAAGCATGTTTTTCTTTTCGCTGAAATGCCGCTTTGAGCATGGTGAGCCCCTGGCAACGAAAGATATTGAAGGCATCAAAAAGATTCTGCTCGTAGATGACAGCAAAGACAATCTGACAATACTGCGGCGCACTCTGGAGCACTGGCAGATAAGCGCTCAAACCTGCAACAGCGGGAAAGAGGCGCTCAAAAAGCTTGAAAGCGGTGAAAACTTCGATGTAATCATCATCGATTACATGATGCCTGAAATGAATGGTATCGAAACCATCAGGCAGATACGGCAGAAATATGCCGAAACCGGCAGCAGGCAGCCTTTCATTCTTCTCTACAGTTCAATCGACAATTCCATGGTTTCTGAAGAATGCAAAAACCTCAATGTTCAGCTCAAGCTGGTGAAGCCTGTCAGAGCCGACGATCTTTTTGCCTGTCTCAGTCAGATTTCACAAACACCGACTCAAGCAGCGCAGGTGACCGCCCGCCCCGAATCTCTCACTAATGTCAAAAAATGTCCGCACGTCCTGATCGTTGAAGACGTGGCCATGAACAGGATTCTGGTCTGTGAACTCGTAAAAAAGCTTATCTCCGACGCAGTAGTTATCGAAGCCACAAATGGACGTGAAGCCATCGACCGCTTTCAACGCGATAAATTCGACCTGATTTTCATGGACATACAAATGCCGGTGCTTGACGGTTATTCGGCAAGCTGCGAAATCAGAAGAATTGAAGCTGCTTCCGCGGCGGCGAGAACTCCGATTGTCGCCCTTACCGCCAGCGCCGTCAAAGGTGAATACGAGAAATGCATTGCCGCCGGCATGGATGAATTCATCACTAAACCCGTTGACCCGCATCATTTTACCAGAATTTTCCAGACTTACCTCAAGATGTAAAAGAAAAGAACCGCCCCACAACTCAATGTTGCGGGGCGGTTTTATTTTGATTCAGATCTTATCGCAGAAAATCAGAGGCTGCCATGAACCTGCAGGAACTTAACTCTTTCGTTGAGAGAGATTTCTACCTGATAACCAAGGTCTCTGTAAGTGCCCTGACTGGCTTTGTATGATTCAACGACGGCGCGGGCGGCTTCGACTTCTTTGGCGGTTTCGATGCTGCTGATTTCGGTGGTGATGGTTTTCCAGGCTTCACCAAGGCGCTTGTTCATTTCGCCGAACATCGGGTCGGTCCAGGGCTTGGGCATACCGGGGTGCATCAGATGATTGAGATATTCACCGGCATAAGCTGCAGTATCCATGGCTTTCGACAAATTGCTGGTATTCAGAGCAAAAACCGGCAGAGTCATTACCACGAGCAGAGCCACAAGCACGAGACGCATAATTTTATTCATTTTCTTTCTCCTGATGTTTTTAGTTGGTGACCGCAGTAAAGCAAAAGCCATGCCAACCGGACAACAAGCATCAGAAAAGGGTTTTTCAGGTTGTACCCCAAAACTATGTTAATTTTTTAACAAGCCAGCCGCCGAAAACCCGTCAATCAATCAACCCCCCCCCAGACGGCGACCCGCACCCACAAAGCTGACACTCTAGATGCTGACCCGCAATATTTAAGTGAATTTGCCATGTGCAGACTATGCCCATCCCCGGCATTGCAACTGCCCTCGCAAATAAATCTCCACCTCACAGCTGCTCCAGACGATTCAGCCAGGACTCTGCCGCGGTCGCTACGGATCATAAACACAGAAATGCGGAGTAACCAATAATTTCAAATACAGCATACCGTTATGAAGAAACTAATAGATAACTTCAAAAAAAACTTGCGTTTTTGTAGATTTCTATTTTATATATCTATAAATAAACCGATATTATTAATGTAAATCTAAAAGGAGCCAGATTATGAAAACCCGCGATGACCTGTTCGACCTTCCGGTCGAAACTCTTAAACAGGGCTTCAACGAACACACTCATCACCTTGAATGCCTGGCCTGCGGCCGTGAAATCGAAAAGGGCCTGGTCTACCGAGATGGCGAAACTCTCTATGAAGCACACCGATTCATGCAGCTTCATATCAGCCGCTCACACGGTTCAGTCTTCGAGTTTCTGCTCGGTCTCAATAAAAAAAGCACCGGCCTGTCTGAGCATCAGACCGAACTGCTGGCACGCTTCTACAAAGGTCTTTCTGACCAGCAGATTCAGCAGGAAATGCAGATAGGCAGCATTTCAACCATACGTAATCACCGTTTCTCTCTCAAAGAAAAAGAAAGGCAGGCTAAAATGTTTCTAACCCTGATGACGCTCCTGCGTGAGCGCGAAAACGAAAAACCCCGCTACATTCAACCGCACGAAACCGCGACCATGGTCGATGACCGCTACAAAGTCACCGAAGATGAAAGCGAAAAGCTGCTGAAAAAGTATTTTCCCGATGGTTTGAACGGGCCGCTCAAAACCTTCGTGCTGAAAGAAAAATGCAAACTCGTTGTTCTGAGGCACATTGCGCAGCGCTTCGAACTCAACCGTATCTACAACGAAAAAGAAGTAAACGCCATTCTTCAGGAAGTCTACAGCGACTACGTGACCATCCGCCGCTACCTGATCGAATATGGTTTCATGGATCGCAAACCCGACTGCAACGCCTACTGGCGTAAAAGCTGATCTGGCAATGATCGACAGTCTGCAAAACAACCGGGCCGGGAAACTGGCCCGGTTTTCTTTTCAGATACGGGCGACAGCAAGAAATACCGCGTGCAGCGAGGTTATTAAAACAATAAACACGGCCCGCGCCCTGTCTTTACCCAGCAACGGCAGACTGTAACCGATCTGACCGCTGTGGCAAGCCGAAACGCAGTCGCCACAGAGCGTACACGACCACCCGACCTGCCGTTTCAGAATATTATCGCGCTCGAGAGCCGAATAACGGCAGACACGCCGGCACTGCATACAGGCTGTACAGCCTGCATCGATACGCATGCGCCATGGCGAAAGCCGTCCCAGCCAGTTACCGACCAGTCCCACCGGGCAGAATGCCGTACAATGCGCCATCAGACCGAGCCGTCGCGAAGCTGCCAGCATGACTCCGACCCCGGCCAAACCGAAAACCGCCGCCAACATAAGCGCCGTCTGCCGGCCAACCGCAAAATGGCGTAACAGAATGGCCACAGCAACAACCAGAAACAGAATGCCATGGCGGACCCGCGACCACCGGCCGGGCAATTGGGCCGGTTCTTTGCGGCCGCGACTGCAGAAGTCATCCCAGGCACCGATATAGCAGAGATGACTGCACCAGGCAGTGCCGACCAGCAATGCCGTTATTGTAAACAGAATCGGCATGAAAAAGTCGCTGCCACGGTAAATCGGCCCGGCAACTATCAGCGCCGGCACCGGCAGGTGCAGTTTGCCGGTCATCAGCAGTCGCTCAATACCAGCAAGCCCAAGAAAAAGCTGTAGAAAAAATACCAGTGAAAACAGCAGCCAGATGCGCGGTCGGAGCCGCCGCGCTGTCATTGGGTCAGCCATACGGCCGGCAAGCAGACCGGCATAAATAGACATGGCCATGATCTGCGCCCAGCCGGCGCCGGTGTAAAAGCGTTCAGCCAACAACAGCGGCAGTTTCGGAAAAACCTGCACCGGCACCAGCAGCAGCACTGTGAGAACAGATGCGGCCGGCCCGATCAGCCGGGGGCTCATGCGGTGGCTGGCTCTGCCTGCTGCTTTCCGGCCAGATAGTAGCCACCACCAAGCACAATAGCGCCGCCAAGAAGGTTACCCAGGCCAACGACGCCCAGATTATAAAAATATCCGGCCATGGTGACTTCGGGGCCAGGGGCCGCCAGCAGACCGATAGTAAGAACCGTCATGTTGGCGATACTGTGTTCAAAACCGCTGGTAATGAAGGCAAACAAACACCACCAGATCATAATCAGCTTTGCCGTTTCTTCTTTGAGCTTCAGACTACAGAGAACCGCAAGGCAGACGAGAATATTGCACAGAAAGCCCTGAAAAAACAGACTCATAAATGGCGCCGACATTTTTGCCGCCGAAACCATACCGGCAAAGGCCCCGGTCGAACCGGCAGCGCGGCCGCCAAGATAAAACAATACCGAAACGAGAATCGCGCCGGCCCAGTTGCCGAACCACGACCAGACCCAGATACGCAGACTGTCACTCCAGGGCACTTTACCGTCGAGACTGGCCGCAGTCATTATCATATTGTTGCCGGTAAACAGTTCTGAACCGGCCATAATCACCAGACTCAGGGCAATGCCGAAGCTTACACCCATAAGAGTCTTCGTCAACGGGTCAGCACCCATCTGACCGCCAATGGTAAGAATCAGAATGATCCCAAGACCGACATAGAGACCTGCCAGCATTGACACGATAAAATATCTGAGCCTGCTGCCGTTGAGCAGCTGAACTTTGGCGAGGGCCATTGCTACCATCTTCTGAAGGGTTTCCTGATACATGCGACTCCTTATTATTACTTAAATTTTTGCGCTATCTGCCTGTGCATCATGCACGCAAACCTTTATCCATGCACCATCCCCGCGCTTGTCCAAGGAGAGAACAAGCGTGGATTTAAAGCCATCTTGATAAGATTCCCGCTTCGCGGGAACGACAAATAATCGACCTATTTGGGCGCTTTCAGATTTGCATCGTTGAGCGTGTTGTAGCCCGGCCACTGAATCGTCTTTGCCAGGCGCGCTTCAGGGTTTAGAACCACTCCCTGCAGCACTTCATCGCGAAAGACGTTGAAACCGGTGCGGTCAACGATGTAGCCGATGTGTTCCTTCGGCAGGCAGCGCAAAATGTAGCGATCGACATAGGCCATGGTATTGGCAATGACCTTCGTCACCGCTTCTTCGTTTACCCGGTCGAGAAACGGCATCGCCAAACGCGGGTTCTTCTTGCCGGTGCGGCCCATAACCAGCAGACGGTAGTATTTGCCGGGTTTGCGGGTCCAGGCTGAGGTCGGGCACGCGAGCACACACTCGCCGCAGCCGATACAGCGACGCTCATCGCGCACCACCTTGCTGCCACTCATTTCAATCGCGCCGGTAACCTTGCGCTGGCAGGCCTTTGCACAGGCTTCGCAGCCAATGCACTGGTCGTAGTCGTATTCCGGAATACAAATTGCGATAATGCCGAAATCCTGCATGTGCGCCTTGATACAATCATTCGGGCAACCGGTAATTGCAATCTTGGTATGAAAATCATGCGGGTAGACAACCGCTTCGATACGTTGCGCCAGCCCCGTCGTATCAGTGTTGGCAAACGGGCAGGTGCGGTTGCCGATACAGGCAGAAATATTGCGCATGCCGGCCGCCGGGTAACCCGCCGCCGGGTTGTCGATCTTAACGCCATGTTCGAGTTCAAGCTCTTCAATCAAAGGTCTGAGAGCTGCATTGACTTCGGCCATCTTCTCAAACGGGATGTTCGGAATCTCAAAGCCCTGGCGAGTCGTGATATGCAGGTTACCATCACCGAACTGTTCGGCGATTTTGGCAATCCGGGCAATCTGCGAGGCATTGAGATGCCCGCCCGGCACCCTGATTCTGATCGCCGTATGATTGCGGCGCTTGGTGATTCTGAAGGCGTTTTTGGTAACGGTTTTTCGGTTCAGATCGAGTGACATGGTTTACCTCTCAGTCGATAAGTGTCGCAGCGTGCGACAGGTTCATTACCGGGCCATCAACACAGATATAAGTCGAATCGATCTTGCAGTGCCCGCATTTACCAAGCCCGCATGACATCAGGCGCTCGAACGAAACCCAGACGTTGTCGACCGGTACACCCAGCAGTCTGAATTCGGCAGTAGCAAACTTCATCATCACCGGCGGCCCAACAACGATAACCTGATAATTATCAGGCAAATCCAGCTTCAGCCGGCGAATATGTTCGGTCACCAGACCGGTATCACCGGTCCAGCCTTCCTGGGGTTTATCGATCGTCAGAGTCATGTCGCATTTCTGTTTCCAGGCCTGAATATCTTCGGTAAACAATATGCTTTCTTTTGATTTGAAGCCGGTAATCAGCTTCAGTGACTTAACCGGCAGCGTGCCGGCAACGATCTGGCTGATCAGCGGCCGCACCGGCGCCACGCCGGAGCCACCCGCAACGATTATCAGGTCGCTGTTGGCCAGCTTCTCGACCGGAAACCCGTGCCCGTAAGGTCCTCGAATAAACAGATTCTCGCCAACCCTGAGGTTCTGGATCGCTCCGGTCAGACGCCCGACCGCGCGAATTGTGAACTGCAGCCAGTTTTTGCCATAATTACTGATCGAAATCGGCGCTTCGCCAATCTTCGGCAGTGACACCTGAAAAAACTGCCCCGGTACCATGTCGAGACTCGCATCGACCGTCATCGTGAATTCAACGTCGCTTTCACTGACAATCTTCGTGATTTTCACCGGAAAAGGCTGATAGGGATTACCGCTCATTTGTCGCTGCCCCCTTTGAGAGTTCGGCTGAGCTTGTTTATGCAGCTCGAAAACGAGATATATTCTGGGCAGACGTCGTCGCAGCGACCGCAGCCGACGCACATGTCGAACCCGAAGCGCTTTCTGAAATCATAAATCTTGTGAAAAGTCTTGAAACGCATGCGTTCGCCCTTGTTCTTGCGAAACGAGTGCCCGCCGGCCATGTCGGAAAAGCCATCGAGGTGACAGCCATCCCAGACGCGCCGCCGCTCACCGCACTGCCGACTGTCGGCATAAAAAAGATCGACGGTGCTGAAGCAGCTGCAGGTCACACACGAAGTGTTGCAGCGCCCGCAGGCAATACAGCGGCTGTCGTATTCTTCCCACATTTTGTGATTGAACATTTCGGCCGGCATCGTCTCGACGGTCGGCAGTTCGACCTGCTTGTCATTACCGCTGACAAATTCAGGGGAAAAGCTGCCGGCGCGGCCCTTCTGCCCGAACAGACCTGCGTAGCGATGATCTTTGACCTGCGCCGCAACCCGGTCGCCGGCAAAGCGCAGCGCCACTTCGTAGTTGTCGGTAGTGTTCGATTTCATGCTGACGCAGAAACAATTCTCGAATGATTCACGACATTCGATCATGAAAAAATGCAGACGCTGGCGCCGCCGCTGGTAATAAGGGTCAGCCTGGTCCCCGTTTTCGAGAAACATTTTGTCGAGGCGGGCAATGCCGTTGATATCACATGGCCGCAGCAGCACGATGATTTCGCCGTTCTCTTTAAGCTGCGGCTGACTGAATTCGTGATCGTTAAAATGAAAAATCGTTTCATCGGCCGGAAAAACCAGCGATTTTGGCGACAGGCTGCTCTTCTCGGCCAGCTCGAGCTCGTCCAATGACGCCAGTGGCGCATATCTGATCAGGTCGGTGTCAGAAAAACGCCCGCGCCCGATGAATCTCTTCGGGCCATAAATCTGATAGGTCTTCTGCAGCTCGGCAAAGACAGCGGCAAATTCTGCGCGCGAATAATCGTATGCTGACATCTGCTGCTCCCTTAACTGTTTCTGGCGCGCCAGGCAGTCAGAGCATCGCTCAGCGCCTTGAAATGACCGACTTCTTCACCAATCAGGCGGTCAAGATCGGGTACCGATTTTTCGTTCAAAAGGCTGTATTTCACCGAGGTGTAGAAAAACACCGAATTTTTCTCGATCAGCATGGCTTTTTCGAGTATTTCGGGGTAGGTGTCGCCTTCTTCGATCTGGCATTCAGTCGATATGATACGGTCTGACGTCAGGGCCTGCAGGTAGGCGTCTGACTCTTCGTCAACTTCTGGCTGCCGCTCGTCGGAGCCCTTTTCGAATTCGGCAAGAATGTCGCTGAAATGCTTCGCATGACCAGCTTCCATTTCGGCCAGCTGTGTCAGCAGGTTCATTTCGCTGCCTGATGCCATTTTGGCAGCATCTGCATAGAATCTGGCGCCGCGCATTTCAAGCTTAACAGCCGCCATCAACACGTCAAAGGTATTCAGTTTAATCTGCATTCCTTACCCCCCGTTGTGAATCTCTTCACTATTATGACACCTTTTTGGTAGTCTTTCAAGAATTAAATTTAAAAAACTATTTTTAAAAAGTTGCAGTATAATTTGCATATTCAGAAGGAGAAATTCCATGAAAAAACTTGCACTTATGTTTTTAATAGTATTTTTGGGCTCCTGCTTTTCTCTTCTGGCAGCTACACCGTTCACAGAAGACGCGGTGAAACCAGATGATTCAACCAACGTCGCCACCGGTGACAAAAGCACCAAAGTCGATGACAAATTTCCGGTTGCCGGTACAATCGAAGCCGGCAGTCGCCTGCGCCTGCGCTCCTGGCCATGGGGCGTCGTTCTTGGCCTCTTCGAACCCGGCAGCTCAGTAACCGTTACCGGCGTTTCCGGTGAATTTTACCAGGTTGAAATCAATGGGCAGAAGGGCTACATGCACAAGAACTACATCTCGATCCCCGGCGCCCCCGCCTCCCAGGCAGAACCCTACTACCCCGGCGACACCCGCAATGGCGGCCACCTGTCAATGAACGAAGGCAAAACTGCCTCCGAAGAAGGCGCAAAAAATAACTCCAGCTCCAACTCCAGCTCAAGTTCAAGCTCAAGCAGCTCTTCGAGCCCAAGCTCAGCCAATGACACCGGCGCCATCTCGAACTACAAGGGTGGCAAACTTTCACCCGCAGAATTCTCAAGAGTCTTCGGCCCGGTCGCCCGCGAAAATATGCGCAGAACCGGCGTGCCCGCTTCCGTAACCCTGGCTCAGGCAGCCCTCGAAACCGGCTGGGGCTCTTCGAGCATCGGCGATGCGAAAAACATGTTCGGCATCAAGGGCACTGGCCCCGCCGGCTCGATCAGAGTTTCGACCCAGGAATTCGTTAACGGCCGCATGATCACCATTCAGGATAATTTCCGCAAATACCACAGCTGGCAGGAATCATTCGACGATCACGCCAAGCTGCTGCAGAACTCGCGCTATGGCTATGCGCTGCAGTATAAGAACAACCCCGACCGCTACGCCCAGGAAATCCACAAGGCTGGCTACGCGACCGACCCGAACTACGCTTCAAAACTGATCAGCATCATGAAAGCCAACAACTTCTACCAGTGGGATGTTAAATAACGAGGTAAATCAATGAAACGCATACTTCTCTCTTCTCTTTTCGCAGCCGCCATGATGTACACCGCACCGGTGTTTGCCGACCTCGAAGTGCCCGGCGAAACCAACCCGGTTCTTTCTGAAAACTCGATCGTTCTCAACGAAGCCAAACTCAGCGTGATCAAACGCATCGACCAGGGAACCGTCACCCTGAAAGTGCTCGGCGTCGACGGCAAAGAAATGTGGGCCTCGCTGCCCCTCGGCGAACAGGAAAAACTGTTCATCATCGACGGCGCTGCCAGCCCGCTCAGTGTCAAAGACCTGACCGGTGACGGCGTGCCCGAAATCATTACTGCCGCCATGACCGGCCCCGAAACCAGCGCTCTCTACGTATTCAAATACGATGCCGCAGGCAAAAAGTTCGTCGGCATGAATTTTAAATACGAAAAAGAACAGCTGAGCCGCGATTTCATGGTTTCAGACATGTATCAGAAAAACGGCGAAGATATCGTCTTCATGCCAGAAAATCAGATTCGCGCCCTCGGCAAAATCTTTAATGAAGACGCTGGCCCGACCGCTGGCTTCTATTTCTTCAAGCTGACCGGCGACGAATTCGTCTGCTCAGAAATCACCCCGGTTCCGACCGATGCCCCGGCCGACGCGCAATCTGAAGACGCTGGCGCTACTGCCTCCGCCACGACCGAAACCCCTGCTCCGTCCGCAACTGAATCCCCCGCAACCGGGAACTGATAAAAAAACGGCCCGCGCCTTTTGCCATAAAGGCCGGGCCGGCCGAACGGTTATAAAGTATTGTAAACCATCCCCAAGGCACGGGGAGAAGTCGGGATTGCTTTTTCGTAAGCTTGTGACGAACGAAGTGAGGAATCGCTGGAGAAAAAGCAACCCGACTGATAGACCGGGCCGGCCGAACCGGTTATAAACTTAAAGCAAAAATACAAGTAAATTAAAAGCCCCCACTGGGTTGAACCAGTCGGGGGCTTTTAATTTATTGCGTTCGGATTTACGGCTTATTCAGGAATCGCTACGACAATGCCGTTCTGTTCGACGATTTTGAAACCGGCAACAGTTTCGGCCGAGTATTTGCCGTTTTCGCCGCTGACTTTAACGGCCCAGCGGTAGCGGTGATCTTTTTTCAGGTAACCTTCATCAAAACCGATATGACCGTTGATGGTGGCAACTCTTTCCCAGACGGTTTTCTGTTCGGTGAGGTCGAAAAGAGTGACGGCAGCGTAATGACTGTCGGTTTTCCATGTGAAAATCGGTTTCAAAGTCGCGCCGACTTCAGAGAGGGCGAGAGCGGTCGGTGCTTCGGGCTTCTGAACCGAAGGCACATCACCGATCTTGAGCTCAACCTTGAGGTTGCCGGCCATCGGCACTTCGGGGTGTTTCGGCAGCCTGACCTTAACATAGTAGAAGGTCGGAGTCAGCATTTCGCTTTCAATAACCAGTTTGCCCATGCGCAGATCGAGGTTACGGGCGACAAAGATCTTGCCCTGCATGGCGGCGGTTTCCGGCAGGTCGATGCGGTGTTCCCAGCTCTGAGCTGCTTCACCAATCTTCAGCTGATGAAAAAAGTTCTGCTCGATGGTCTGAGCCTGAGCTGCAAAAGCAACAAGAGACATGAAAAGAACCGCAATCAGCAAACTAATTTTTCGCATTTAAAGCCCCCTCTTGTATAAAAAACTACCATATAAGTTTACGTCTGCACGCGGTGACGCAGAAAGGTATTTTTAATACAAATCTCCGGCAAGGGTGAGCGCCGGGCAACAAAAATTCTGCACCCAATCAAGGTTACATTTTTTATGTAACGCCCGTTATTCGACCTCAGGGCGCATGCTGACGTCGGCGGGTTTTTCCTGGAGGTATTCGGCGGGGCTGCCGGGCAGGGCAAAGTTGAGAACTATGGCTGTCAGACCGCCCGAAATGATTCCTGAACTCAGCATTCCATGCAGAGATTGTGGCAGTGCCTTTACCAGCGCCGGCTCAAAACTGACACCCAGACCTGCTGCCATTGAAACAGCCAGAATGAGCGTACCGCGTCTGTCGATATGCTGCGTTGCGATGATTCTGATGCCAGAAGCGGCAACGGTGCCAAACATAAGAAAAGTTGCACCACCGAGCACAGGCGCCGGCATCAGGGTAGCCAGCCCCGAAAAATACGGAATCAGACCAAGAATTGTAAGAAAACCAGCGACAAAATAGCCGACATGGC
>Ga0116178_10000861_pt1 | contig 26205 bp, 27 predicted proteins | sample AD_STIC12_MetaG_FD_89880 | JGI IMG/M metagenome (GOLD analysis project Ga0116178, IMG submission 89880) | Active sludge microbial communities of municipal wastewater-treating anaerobic digesters from USA - AD_STIC12_MetaG | ecosystem: Engineered > Bioreactor > Anaerobic > Digestate | place: USA... | reverse complement strand
TATTCTAGACTCCGAAAAGGAACGGCTCGTTCGATCTTCGAGCGGACGCTGTTTGCTTGGGAGCAGGCGCGATACTCCACCCAGCGATATTCAAGTCGGTCCGGTTTGCGGCGCGCGCGTCAGGCCCGCCGCACGACGCCCCACCGTTTTACAAAAGGTGCGGATGTTCGTCGGTTGTTCGCGGGTTTTTTACAGAAAATCCTCAGCAAAATCAGTGAGGAAAAGGGATTTGCAGTCCTCTGCGTCACCACTCCGCCACGAGGCCTCATCCGGGTCGGTCGCTGGCGGAGCGACCGTCGGGCGCGTTGCGCGCGTTGGTGCGTATGCTAAGAGCCCCGGACGCACAAGACCCCCGAGTCTGTGCAGCAAAACAGGGGCTATTCGTGGATCTGGAAGCCGCTCGCACCGCGATGATCGACAGCCAGGTGCGTCCCAATGACGTCACCGACCGCAGGCTGATCTCGGCCATGGCGGCCGTTCCCCGCGAGACTTTCGTTGCGCCTGCCAAGCGCGCATCGGCCTATGCCGACATCATGGTGGAAACCGGGCCGGGCCGCTGGCTGGTGGCCGCGCGCGACTTTTCCAAGCTGGTGAATATCGCCGCCATCCGTGACACCGACCGCGTGCTCGATATCGCTCCGGGCACGGGCTATTCGACCGCCGTACTGTCGAAACTGGCGGCGAGCGTGGTTGCGCTGGAGCAGGACGAGGCTGCGGCCGCGACTGTTCGCCAGAACGTTCCGGGCGCGGATGTCGTGGCGGGGCCGCTGAAGGCGGGCGTTGCGGCAAAGGGTCCGTTCGACGTGATCTTCGTCAATGGCTCGGTCGATGAAGTGCCGCAGGCGTGGCTCGATCAACTGGCCGAAGGCGGCCGTCTGGCTGTGGCGGTTTCGGAAGGCGGCGTGCGCCGCGCCCGTATCTATACGCGCTCCGGCGACAAGTCGGCGTGGCGGACCCCGTTTGATACGGCCATCCCGCCGCTGCCCGGCTTTGAAAAAGCTGCGGAATTTCTTCTTTAGAGCGAATTAGGGTCTTCACGGTCAGCCTCCGCGCGCTGTCGCTTGGTCAAAAACCATGGCGGCGAGACAACGTGCTGTTGGCCAGGACCCTGCATGGGACCAGGCAACCCGAAGGAGTCGGTCATGAGAATCTTCGCAGCCGTGGTGCTGATGGCGTCGGTTTCGACGCCTGCGCTGGCGCAGGCCAGCCACGATACGCTGTCCGAGGCGGTGGACTCCGCAATCTCGAACAACCCGACGCTGATGGCCGAGCGCAAGACGCGCGGCGTCGCTGACGAGGTACTCAACCAGGCCAGCGCCCAGATGGGCCCGCAGCTCAGCCTTTCGGGTAGCTATGGCATCACGAACACGACCGTCGGCCGTCAGGTGACGACGCCGTCGGGCTCGTTCCCGGATGATGGCGACAGCCAGCGCGGCCAGGTGGGCCTTGAGGCCCGTCAGTCATTGTGGTCGGGCGGCGCCCTGACGGCGCAGCGCGATCAGGCGCGTGCGGGCGTGGATGAGTCGCAGGCGCGGTTGCTGACGGCCGAGCAGGACACCGTTCTTTCCGTTGTCACGGCATTCGTCGATGTGCGCCGGTCGGAGCGTGAACTCGAGATTCGCGAAACCAACGTGGCCTCTCTGCGCGAACAGGTGCGCGCTGCGACGGATCGTTTTGATGTAGGCGAAGTGACGCGCACCGATGTTTCGCAGGCGCAGGCGCAAGCGGCGGCTTCCGAAGCCGAGCTGGCAAAGTCGAAGGCGAACCTCGCGCGTGCGCGGGCCATTTATGAGCAGATCGTCGGACGCCCGCCCGTGCAGCTGGCCGAGCCGCCGGCTGCGCCGCAGCTTCCCGGCACGCTGGATGAAGCGATCGCGACCGCCCGCAATGGCAGCCCGAAGCTTCTGGCCGCGCGCGCGCAAGAGGCGCAAGGCGAGCGTGGCGTTGATATCGCGCGCGGGTCGATGTCGCCGCGGTTCGATCTCGTCGGCAATGCCGGCCTGACGGACACACGCTACGACCAGAGCTTCCAGGATACGAATGTCGGCGTGATGGCGGAATTCCGCTGGCCGTTGTTCACCAGCGGGCAGTTGCAATCCAAGACACGCGGCGCGCAGCTTGAGGCTGACCGCGCGCGCTACCAGCGCATGGCGGTTGAGCGTGAAGTGACGCAGCAGACGACCACGTCGTGGCACGAGGTGATTGCGGCGCGTGAGGCCATCACGGCGTCGGCTAGCCGTGTCGCGGCGGCTGAGGTGGCGCTGGAAGGCGCAATGCAGGAGCTTGCTGTCGGCACACGCATTACGCTCGACGTGCTGGACCAGGAGCGCGAGCTTCTGAATGCCCGACTCGGGCAGGTGGACGCCGAGCGCCAAGCCTACATCGCGATTCACGAATTGCTGGCGTCGATGGGGCGCCTGCGGCCGGAATCGATCGGCAAATAGGGCTTTCTGGCCCCGGATTGCTGTTAACGAATTTCACACCATAGGCCTGTCTATTCCTTAATCGTGGGCTGGTGAAGAATCGCTCTTCTTCCCGCCCCATCGATTGGAACGAGGACGGCGATGTCTGCGGAACAAGCTCAACGTGAGCCGACGATGGAGGAGATTCTCGCCTCCATCCGCCGTATCATCTCTGAAGAAGACAAGCCGGCTGAAGCTGGCGGCGATGTGCTTGACCTGCAGCCGCCCCCGCCGCCTGTCGCTGAAGTGAAAGCGCCGCCGCCGGCCGCGCCTGTTCCGAAGCCTGAGCCCGTCGTCGCCAGGGCGTTGCCGCCCGTGGTCGAAGAACCTGAAATTGTCATCCCGCCCCTTCGCGCGATCGAGGAAGACCTCATGATCGTCGAGGACGAGGAGACCGCTCCGATTCCGCCGCCTGCGCCTGTCGCCGAAGCTGCTCCGCCGCCGATTCCGGCTTTGGCGCCGGCGCCGAAAGCTGAAGTGACGCCGCCCGCAGCGCCGCCTGTCGCCGTTGGCCCGACTGAAACACTGACGAGCGCGCCCGTTGCGCATCACGCCGCTGGCGCGCTGGGCAAGCTGATGGGCTCGATGCTCGTTTCCTCGACCGGCACGCTGGACGATGTCGTTCGCGAGCTGCTCAAGCCGATGCTGAAGGAATGGCTCGACGCCAACCTTCCTCAACTGGTCGAAGCCGAAGTTGCAAAGGAGATCGACCGCATCCGCCGTCTTGCTCGCTAGGAGCCGACGCGGAACCCGGTCGCGGGCTGGCGCGACATCAAACGGACTTCGGACTGATCAAACGAGTTACACGTCACAGGGCGCACCTTCACCGGTGCGCCTTTTGTGTTTCTGGGCGTGCGGGTGCGGCCGCGAGACTGGCGGAGGGGCTAGTCGATAGTGATCGTGTCGCCTTCGATCTTCAGCGTCATACGTTCGCAGTTGGCGAAGGGTCTTCTGAGCTGGCGGTCTATGAAGAGGCTCATGGCAGTGAGGTCGCTCAGGTCGGGGCGTTGGGCCATGAGTTTGGCGGCCTGCATGAACTGGCCATGGGAGATGACGATGGTCAGGGCATCGTCGAGTTCGGTGAGGTCTTGCAGGAAAGTGCGGGCGCGTTTGAGGAGGCTGGAGAAGCTCTCGGCGCCTTCGCCGTCGACATGGGCGGGGTCGAGCTTTGCCCAATAAGCGTCGATGCGGGGCTTGCGGTCCGCCCAGTTAGTGCCGACGCAACTGGCCGGGGCGAGATAGGTGAATTCCTGGATCGGCCAGACTTCGTTGATGGCTTCGGGAAAGCGGGCGTCGATGGGTTTGCCGGTGTCGATGGCGCGGCGATAGGGCGAGGTGATGACGCGGCCCGGCGCCTCGGCGAGCTTCCAGGCGAGGTCGCGGGCCTGCCTGAGGCCGTTTTCGGTCAGCGGAATGCCGTCCGGGTCGAGCGTTTTGCCGCCCGCATTGGAGAGGCTTTCGGCGTGGCGGAAGATCCAGACGCGTTTCATGGGGCCTATACTTAGATGGCATCCGAAGGCTGTCATCCCGGAAGCGCGAGGCTCTACGCTGGAACCGATTCCGGCCCTTTCCCGCATGTACGATGGGGCCCGGCTCTCCGTTGCCCCACGGCCGGGATGACAAGCGCGAATGTGCGGGTTATCCGCTGGGCATGATTGATGATCGCTTTGACCACAAATCCGCGGAACCCCGGCTCTATGATGCGTGGGAAAAGTCGGGGGCTTTCAAGCCTTCGGGCGACGGGCAACCGTATGCGATCGTAATCCCGCCGCCGAACGTTACGGGCGTCCTGCACATGGGGCATGCGCTCAACAACACGTTGCAGGACGTGCTGATCCGCTATCACCGGATGCGCGGCTATCGCACGCTGTGGCAGCCGGGGACGGACCATGCGGGCATCGCCACGCAGATGGTGGTGGAACGCCAGCTTGCCCAGGAAGGCAATGTCGGGAGACGTGAACTCGGACGGGACAAGTTCCTCGAGCGCGTGTGGCAGTGGAAAGAGAAATCCGGCGGGTCGATTACCAACCAGTTGAAGCGGCTGGGCGCATCATGCGACTGGAGCCGTGAGCGCTTCACGCTGGACAAGGGCCTCAACGACGCCGTGACGAAGGTGTTTGTCGAGCTGTATCAGGAAGGCCTGATCTATCGCGACAAGCGGCTGGTGAACTGGGACCCGCAATTCCAGACGGCGATCTCGGATCTCGAAGTCGAGAACAAGGAAGTGAAGGGCCATTTCTGGCACTTCAAATATCCGCTCGCGGATGGCGTGACGTATCAGTACCCGACGCAGATCGACGAGGAGGGCAAGCCCGCCGTGTTCGAGGAGCGTGACTACATCGTCGTGGCGACAACGCGGCCGGAGACGATGCTGGGCGATACCGGCGTGGCGGTGCATCCCAATGACGAACGTTATCAGGCGCTGATCGGCAAGATGGTCAAGCTGCCGCTGACGGGGCGGCTGGTTCCGATCGTGGCGGATGAGTATGCCGATCCGGCGCAGGGCTCGGGCGCGGTGAAGATCACGCCGGCGCACGATTTCAACGACTATCAGGTCGGCAAGCGCAACAAGCTCGACATGATCAACATCTTCACGGACACGGCGCATCTGAACGATGCGGTGCCGAAGAAGTATCAGGGGCTGGAGCGCTTCGTGGCGCGCAAGCAGATCGTGGCGGACATGGAGGCGGAAGGCTGCCTCATGCTGATCGAAGACAAGACGATCATGCAGCCGTTCGGCGACCGGTCTCAGGTCGTGGTCGAGCCGTATCTGACGGACCAGTGGTATGTCGACGCAAAGACGCTGGCGCAGCCGGCGATCAAGGCCGTGGAGACTGGCGAAACGCGCTTCGTGCCGGGCAACTGGGACAAGACGTATTACGAATGGATGCGGAATATCGAGCCGTGGTGCGTGAGCCGCCAGCTGTGGTGGGGGCATAGGATTCCGGCTTGGTACGGGCCGGACAAGAAATACTTCGTCGCCTATGACGAAGCCGCCGCGCGCGAGCAGGCGAAGAAGCATTACGGCAAGGACGTCGAGCTCGTTCAGGACGAAGACGTGCTGGACACGTGGTTCTCATCCGCGCTGTGGCCGTTCTCGACCATGGGATGGCCGGGGGATGTCGATCCGGCGTTGAAGGAGTTCTATCCGGGCGCCGTGCTGGTGACGGCGTTCGACATTATCTTCTTCTGGGTCGCCCGCATGATGATGCAGGGCATCCACTTCATGGGCGAAGTGCCTTTCAAAGATGTCTACATCCACGCGCTCGTCCGGGACGAGAAGGGCCGGAAGATGTCGAAGTCGCTGGGCAATGCGATCGACCCGCTGGAGCTGGTGGATGAGTTCGGCGCGGATGCGTTGCGCATGACGCTGGCGGCGATGGCGGCGCAGGGACGCGACATCAAGCTCGCGAAGCAGCGCGTCGAGGGTTATCGCAACTTCTCGACCAAGCTGTGGAACGCGACGAAGTTCGCGCAGATGAATGGCTGCGAGCTGAAGGCCGGGTTTGATCCGGGCTCAGTGAAGCACACGCTGAACAAGTGGGTCGTTTCCGAAGCCGTGCGCACGACCAAGGCGGTTGAGGCGGGGATTGCAGAGTACAAGTTCAACGACGCGGCGGGCGCCATCTATGGCTATGTCTGGAACGTGGTCTGCGACTGGTACATCGAACTGACCAAGCCGATCTTCATGGGCTCTGACGAGGCGGTGAAGGAAGAGACCCGCGCCACGATGGCCTGGGCGCTGGATCAGATCGTTCACCTGCTGCACCCGTTCATGCCGTATGTGACCGAGCAGCTGTTCCAGGAATTCGGCAAGCCGATCGGACGCGAGGGTCTGCTGATTTCGCAGAGCTGGCCGGCGCTGGACGAGACGCTGATCGACACGGCGGCGGATGCGGAAGTGAATTGGGTGATCCGGTTGATCACGTCGATCCGGTCGACGCGGTCGGACCTCAACGTGCCGGCGGGGGCCAAAGTGCCATTCGCGCTGGTGGGCGCTTCGGCGGAGAGTGAGAAACGGCTGCAGACATATCAGTCGCTGATCGAGCGGCTGGCGCGGCTGGAGTCCGTGTCGGCTGCGAAGGAGGCGCCGAAGGGCGCGATCCGCATCGTGCTGGACGAGGCGACGGCGTGCATCGACGTGGCGGCTCTGATCGACCTGAAGGTCGAGATTGCGCGGCTGGAGAAAGAGATCGCGCGGCACAAGGGCGACATCGCGGGCATCGCGAAGAAGCTGTCGAATGAGCAGTTCGTGGCGAAGGCGCCGCCAGAGGTGATCGAGGAACAGCACACGCGCAACGCAGCGGCGGAAGCGGCGCTGGTGAAGCTGGGCGATGCACTGGTGCAGTTGAAGGCGGCGGGCTAGAGGCGGGCTTCTCTAACAGCGGCAGGCGTGCTTGTTTCTCTCCAAAATGATCGGGGAGAAGCGTGATGAGATCTGTCGCTTTTGTTGCGGCTGTTGCGGCTGTTGCGGCGTTGAGCGCTGGGTGTGCGCAGACGCCTGTTGCTCCGGTCGCGCCGATTCAGGTGGCGGCGGCGCCGCCAGTGGCTGCGCCTGTGCCGACGACATCGCTTGCTGCGCCTGCCGATGCGCCGCCGCCGAAGGCGCAAGTTGCGGGGCCGTATGCTGTCTCCACATTGTCCGAGGCGACGCTGAAGTCGCACACGGTCTATCGTCCGACGGATATTTCCGGGTTCTCGGGCGACAAGCGGCTGCCGATTGTGGCGTGGGGCAATGGCGCGTGTTCGAATGCGGGGCTGCTGTTCCAGACATTCCTGAAGCAGGTGGCGAGCCATGGCTATGTGGTGATCGCGTCAGGCCCGAAGGACGCGCCGCTGCCGGCGTTTGCTGCGCAGCGGCCGGGACAGGTGACGGATACGCCTGACCCGAACTCCGGTATCAAGTCAGCGCAGACGAAGGATGCGGACCTGCTGGCGGCTGTCGACTGGGCGATCGCGGAGAATGCGCGCGCGGGCAGTCCGTATTTCGGGAAGCTGAACCCGGACAAGGTTGCGGTGATGGGCCAGTCGTGCGGCGGGCTTCAGGCGACGGCTGTATCGGGCGATCCGCGCATCAAGACAGTGGTGATCTGGAACAGCGGTGTGTTTTCGGGTGGCGCGAATAGCGCCGGCGCGCGGCTGAGCGGCGCGACGAAGGAGATGATCCCGGCCTTTCACGCGCCGGTCGCCTACTTCCTCGGCGGACCGAGCGATATTGCGTATGCAAACGGGAAAGATGACTTTGCGCGCGTTACGACCGTTCCGGCATTTCTGGGCAGCATCAATTCGGGGCATGGCGGCACGTTCAATCATCCGAACGGCGGGTGGTTCGCAGAGGTAGGCGTCGCCTGGTTGGACTGGCAGCTGAAGGGCGATGCGAAGGCCGCGACGTATTTCGAGGGGGCTGACTGCGCATTGTGCAGGAATCCGATCTGGGAAGTTGCCAGGAAGAACATGAATTAGCGCAGCCGCTCGCCTCGCCTGAGGGTGAGAAGTTGCGGATGGCAGGCTGGACGAACTCAGCCTGATACGGAGAATGCAGGCGGTATTCACGCATCAGGAGGCTGGCATGCGTGCATGGGTGGTGGCGTTGGCGGTTCTGGCTTCGGCTTGCACAAGTATGGAGGCCCCCGTGGCGAAACCGGAATGGACGTTGCTGATCCATGGCGGCGCGGGCGTGATGCGCCGGGCCGAGATGACGCCTGAGGTCGACGCGGCCTACCGCGCCGGGCTGAACGATGCGCTGGAGGCTGGATCGAAAGTTCTGGCCAGCGGCGGGCAGGCGGTTGATGCGGTGGAAGCTGCGGTGCGCGTGCTTGAGGACAATCCCAACTTCAACGCTGGCAAGGGAGCTGTGCTGACGCGCGAAGGCGTGGCGGAGCTGGATGCGTCGATCATGGATGGGCGCGATCGCAAGGCGGGCGCGGTGGCGCAGGCGCGGACGGTGAAGAACCCGATCCGCGCGGCGCGCTATGTGATGGAGCAGAGCGGGCGCGTGATGTTCGCGGGCAAGGCAGTGGACGAGATGGCGGCGACAGCGGGGCTGGAGATCGTGCCGCCGGAGTATTTCATTACGCCACGCAGGCTCGATGCGCTGAAGCGCGCGATGGCGGGCGACCTGCAGCCGATGGATCGTTACGGCACCGTTGGCGCGGTTGCGATGGACAGCAAGGGCAATCTCGCGGCGGCGACATCGACGGGTGGCATGAACGCCAAGCCGCCGGGGCGTGTGGGCGATGCGCCGATCATCGGCGCCGGAACGTATGCCGACAATGCATCGTGTGCCGTGTCATCGACGGGCGATGGCGAGTATTTCATCCGGGCGAGCGTGGCGCGCATGATCTGCGCCCGCGTGGCCATGCAGGGCATGAGCGCGGAGCAGGCAGCGAAGGCGACGCTGGATGAGGTGGCGGCGCTGGGCGGCACGGGCGGCGTGATCGTGCTGAGCCATGATGGCAGCGCGGCGCTGAGCATGAACACGGAAGGCATGTTCCGCGGGCGGGCTGATGCGACAGGGTTCAGACGCGTGGGGATTTATACGGACGAGTGAGGAGCGGGCGCTTCGCGCACTTTGCTTTTTGGGACTGGGTCCCCGCCTTCGCGGGGAACGCGGACTTAAAGATCCGCTTCCAGTGCGCGCCGCCATTTTTGCTGGTGACGGACCATCGCTCGCGGGCCATGCTCTGCCCAACAGGGAGAGCCGTATGGACCTGCTCGTGAAGAAGTCGGCGTTGGCCGAGACGACATTGATGGCGGCGAAATTGCCGGCGGTGGCGGATGGCGAGGTTGAGCTGAAGGTCGATCTGTTTTCGTTGACGGCGAACAACATCACCTATGGCGCGTTCGGAGACTTCCTGAAGTACTGGCAATTCTATCCGGCGCCTGAGGGATGGGGGCGCGTGCCGGTGTGGGGCTTTGCTACGGTGACGGAGAGCAAATCACCGAGCGTGAAAGTTGGCGAGCGGGTCTATGGCTATCTGCCCATGTCGACGCTGTTCAGGCTGAAGCCGGGTGCGCGGCGGCATGGCGGGTTCTCGGATGAGAGCGCGCATCGCGCGGGGCTCGCGCCGGTTTACAATGGCTATGTCTTCAATGCGGAAGACCCGCTCTATGCGCCCGACACGGAGGCGCTGCAGGTGTTGTTCAGGCCATTGTTTACGACGTCGTTCCTGATCGACGATTTCGTGGCTGACAATGGGTATTTCGGCGCGAAGCAGGTGGTTTTCTCGAGCGCGTCGGCGAAGACATCGTATGCGGCGGCACAGCTGCTGAAGGCGCGGGGCGATGTGAAGGTGATCGGGCTGACATCGCCGGGCAATGTCGGGTTCACGCAGAAGTTGGGCTTCTATGATAGCGTCGTGCCGTATGGCGAAATCGGGTCGCTCGATGGGTCCGTATCGACCGTATTCATTGATATCGCGGGCGATGCGACTGTGCGCGGGGCGGTGCATCGAACGTTTGCCGACAATCTGAAATACAGCTGCGCGGTTGGCGCGACGCACTGGGATGCGCCGCGTGCGGACGAGAAGCTGCCGGGGCCGCAGCCGCAGATGTTCTTCGCGCCGAGCATTGTTCAGAAACGCATTGCGGACTGGGGCGGTGCGGGGTTCCAGCAACGCGTTGGCGAAGCGTGGCGCGCTTTCCTGCCCACGGCGGCGAAGACGACACGTGTGGTCGAGGGGCGCGGGCTGGAAGCTGCCGCAAGCGTGTTTGCCGATCTGGCGACGGGCAAGGCGCGGCCGGATGATGGCCATGTGATCCGGTTGGCGTAGGAATAGCGAGCAAAGACAAGGCGGCCAGTCTGTTAATGCCGGCGTGATACCGCTGGGATCATGACCACCCGCATCGAAGCCGCCATCGACCGCCTCCGCGCCTTGCCGGAGGCCGAGCAGGAAATGCTGGCGGCGGAGATCGAGCTGCTGTTGTCGGAGCCTGCGTCCATGCTGACGATGGAACAGTGGGGCGAGGTGGAAGCCGAGCTCGACAGCGATGATGGTATTCGGCTTTCACATAACGACGTCATGCTCCGCATGCGCACGAGGTTCGGCCGATGAAGATCACCTGGCGTCCACGCGCGGCTGACGATTTCGAACAGCTGATCGAGCTGTCATCGGCGGGGCATACCGCCAATGCATCGCGTGACAAGTCGCTGCTGGAGAACCGCATCCTGCAGCTGATCAAGTTTGATCAGCTGGGGCGGAAATCGCGCCGCATCGGCGTGCGCGAACTGCCGATCGAGGGAACGCCCTACGTGGTGGTCAACCGGCGGCTGGATGACGAGCTTCTGATCCTGCGCATCTTCCACAATGGCAAGGCTACGCTGAGCTAGCGATTGATCTGTGCTGGGCACGGCTCCGAACTGGCGAATGCCGGCTGCTGGTGTATTAAAGCGGCGGGATAGTGACTCGGGGCGGCCATGGCGGAAAAACAGGAAGTCCTGACGATCGGCGAGGCCATGGAAGGCCTGCCGCCGGATTTCCAGTTCTTCGCCGAGCGTTTCCGCACCTCTGTTCAGCCCGGTCTTGTCGCGCGCGAAGCCGACCGCGAGGCGGCGGTGAAGAAGCAGCGGAACTTCACGATCATCGGCGTGCTGCTAGGTCTGGCGGTCTTCTTTGGCGGCGGGACGTTCTTCGGAGAAGACGGCTGGATGTTCGGCGGCTTCATCGGAGTGGCGGCCGCTATCGGTCTGGTTGCGTGGGGATCGCAGGCGCTGGAGAAGCTGAAGACCCAGACAAAGCTGATGCTGATCGAGCCCGTCTCGGCCGAGTTCGGCATGGACTACCAGCTGACGCCCGGTCAGCCGCAGGACATGTACACATTCCGCTCCCTGGGGCTGGTGCCGGGGTGGGATCGCGCGAAATACGAAGACAGGCTCACCGGCGCGCGCAACGAAACGCCGTTTGAATTCTACGAGGCGCATCTTGAAGAGAAGCGCACGACGACGGATTCCAAGGGCCGTACGCGCACGACGTGGGTAACGGTGTTTCGCGGCCAGTGCCTGGTGGTGAAGTTTCACAAGCAGTTCAATGGCGTCACAAAAGTCTATCGCGACATGGGCATGCTCAACTGGTTCGCGAAACTGGGCCAGGCGGGCAAGAGCGAGAAGGTGAAGTTGGAAGACGTGGTGTTCGAGAAATCATTCGAGGTGTTTTCGACCGACCAGATCGAGGCGCGCTTCATCCTGACGCCGGACTTCATGGAGCGACTGCTGGGCCTCGAACGCGCTTTCAAGGGGAAGCAGGTTCGGTGTGCGTTTGCGGGCGGCGAGATGTTGCTGTGCTGCGAGGGCAAGAACCTGCTCGAAGCCGGATCGATGTATCGCAAGATGGACGATCTTGGGCGTGTGCAGGAGATGCTTCAGGATTTTGCGGCTATCTTCCTGCCGATCGATGCGATGAGCCAGCGGTTGACGCCGGATGCGCTGCGCGGCCCCAACGGCTGATGCGATGACGCCGGACTGGCCTGCCTGTGGAAAGTGCGGCGCGGCGCTGAAGCCGAACGCCAGGTTCTGTTCGCGTTGCGGCGAGGAACTGACAGCTGAGGAACATGCTCGGGCCTGTCAGGTGGAGGCGCCGGAGCCGATCAACACGCCGCAGGACTGCCTGGGGTGCAATCAGCCAATCCAGTTGGCGCAGCTTCTTGAGCCGCTTTACGAATTCATCGTTGGAGACGGTTCCACCAAACAGGCGGCGACGGAAGCGCAGCAGGCGCGCGAGGCAGGCAAGACGCTGCTGGCGTGGACGGGCGCTATCGAAGAGCGGGTGCGCCGCCTGAAGCTTGGCCCCGCTGAGCATGCGGCCCTGCTGGCCGACCCGGTTATCGCAGAGTACGCGCGGGTGGCGCTGATCGAGAGCGCTGCGGCGCCGTTCTGGCTTGGTTACCGGCTGCCCGATTGTGTGGTTCTGGATTGTCCGCATTGCGGGCGGGCGGACCCGGCCGGGTTGCAGGCGGCGGCGCAGGCCGGTCTTGATGCGATCGACCGCCTGCCGCGCTAGGGCTGGGCGGGGCTTCACGCGGTGCGCGAAAATGCTGGAGTCGCGGGGCGAGTCACGCCTATGTCGGCCAATCAACTTGGGATGCGCGATATGAAAAAGCCCTGGCTAGAGCGGGTCCTTGAGGGCGGTCTTTTCCGTGCCCGCTGGCTGATGGCGCCGTTCTATGTGGGCCTGATCGCTGCCGTGGTCGCGCTGCTGGTGGTGTTCTTCCAGGAGCTGATCCACCAGATCCCGATGTTGTGGACGTTCGATCCCGTCACGCACGCCTACGCCATGACGGCTGACGACGCGATCATGCTGGCGTTGTCGCTGATTGACCTGTCGCTGGCGGCGAACCTCGTCGTGATCGTGATGTTTTCGGGCTATGAGAACTTCGTCTCGAAGATCGACACGGGCGAGAGCGAGGATCGTCCCGAATGGATGGGGACGGTGGATTTCTCGGCGCTCAAGCTGAAGCTGGTCGCCTCGATTGTCGCCATCTCCGGCATCGCGCTGCTGAAGAGCTTTCTGTCGCTTGGCGACGGTGGAGAGTTCGATGCGGTCGCCCGCGACAAGCTGATGTGGCAGGTCATCGTCCATGTGACCTTCGTGGTCTCTGGCGTGCTGCTCGCGCTGATGGACTGGCTGACCGGCCACCAGAAAGGCCACTAGGCTCCCCACATCAGTACCCGGAATAAAAAGGTCCCGTCGACATAGCCGACGGGACCAAAGGGTGATTCTCGGGGGAGAGAATGATTGTGTTGTCGCCCCCTGCGGCGCCGACCCCACGTTCGGAAAGGGGCGATGACGGGATTGTTTGAGGCGCAATTGCGGCACGGCAGTTGACACCGCCCGTAGCAAGTTCTGGATTCCCCGATGAAGCCTGCACAAGACAGGGGGAAGCGGATGAGGGCGGCGCTGCGACAACTTGGGCTGGCGCTTGCCTTCATGTTCGCGGCGATGCCGGCATTCGGACAGGGAACGGCGGAAGATTATAGCCGCGCTGAAAGCCTGCGGACACGGGTGTTCGGTCTTGTCGCGGGCGTTGTCGATGAGCCGACATTCTCGGATGACTCAAAAACCCTTGTCTATCGGCGCACGGCAAAGGGCGGTGGGTATGAGTTCGTGCAGGTGGACCTGGTCGCGCTGACGAAGACGGCGGCATTCGACCAGCCGGCGATCGCGAAGTCGCTGGAGGGCGCCACCGGAAGGCCGTGGAAGGGCGGGTATCTTCCCTTTGCGAATTACAGGCTCTCGGCGGATCGCGCATCGATGGAGTTCGAGGCGAACAACGCGAAGTGGCGATGCCTGTCTGCGGTGTGGACCTGCGAGAAGCTGGAAGACGTGAACCGCCCGCCGCCAGTGCTGGGCATGGGGCCGCGCAATCCGATCGGCACGGGCCGGCCAGACAAGCCCGATCTCAAGCCGGTGAAATCGCCAGACGGCAAAGCCGAGGCGTTTGTTCGCGACAACAATCTTTTCGTTCGCGATCTCTCAACGCAGGCGGAGCGTCAGCTGAGCTTCGATGGCGAACAGGCGAGCTATTATGTCGTCACGGCCGGAAGCTGGTCGCCAGATAGCAGCATGCTCGCGGTGTCGCGCACCCGGCCAGGCCAGGAGCGCTATGTCCATTATGTCGAAAGCGCGCCGGACGGATCGCGTGAACCGGTGCTGACGGAGCTGTTCTACCAGAAGCCGGGTGATGTGCTGACAGATCGCCAGCCCGTGCTGATCGAGGTCGCTACGGGAAAGGCCACCGTTATCGATCGGAAGCTGTTTCCCAACGCCTACACGCAGTCAGAGCCGAAATGGTGGAAGGACGGGCGGGGCTTTCACATCCGCTACAACCAGCGCGGCCATCAGGTCTATCGCGTGATCGAGGTGAACCGGCAGGGCGCGGCGCGGGCGATCATCGACGAACAATCGAAAACCTACATCGAATACAATTCGAAAACGGTGTTCGAGCCGGTCAATGACGGCAAGGAAATCGTCTGGATGTCGGAGCGGGATGGCTGGAACCATCTCTATCTCTATGACGGCGTGAAAGGCGTGGTGAAGAAGCAGATCACCACGGGGGCATGGGCTGTTCGCGCCGTCATCAATGTCGACCAGAAGCGGCGCGAGATCACGTTCAGCGCCAACGGCATGCGGCCCGACGAAGATCCGTATTTCACGCACTTTTATCGTATCAATTTCGACGGCACGGGGCTCATCGCGCTGACGGACGGTGTGGGCACGCACACCGTAACGTTCGCGCCGAATTATTCGGTCTATATCGATACCTGGTCGCGCGTGGACATGGCGCCGGTGACGCAGCTGCGCCGTTCATCAGACGCACAGGTGCTGATGGAACTGGAGCGCGCATCCACGGATGCGCTGCTGGCGGCGGGCTGGTCGCCGCCTGAGGCTTTCGTTGCGAAGGGCCGGGACGGAAAAACGGACATCTACGGCGTCATCATCAAGCCGACGAATTTCGATCCGGCGAAGACGTATCCAGTGATCGAGAATGTCTACGCCGGCCCGCAGGGCGCGTTCACGCCCAAGAGCTTCGCCGCTTATCGCCCGGCGCAGGCCATGGCCGAGCTTGGTTTCATTGTCGTGCAGATGGATGGAATGGGCACGAACTATCGCTCCAAAGCGTTCCACGATGTGGCATGGAAGAATTTGAAGGACGCGGGCTTTCCTGATCGCATCCTCTGGCACCAGGCCGCCGCAGCGAAATATCCGTGGTACGACATGAGCCGTCTCGGCATTTATGGCGGCTCTGCCGGCGGCCAGAATGCGATGGGCGCTCTGCTGTTCCACAACGATGTTTACGACGCTGCATGGTCGTTCGCGGGCAGTCACGACAACCGCGTCGACAAGGTGTGGTGGAGCGAACAGTATCTCGGCTGGCCAGTCGGGCCGGAATACGCCGCCGCTTCCAACGTGGACAATGCCGGGCTGTTGCGAGGCAAGCTCGCGCTGGTGGTCGGAGAGCTCGACACGAACGTCGATCCATCATCGACCTACCAGGTGGTCGATGCGCTGATCAAAGCTGGCAAGACATTCGACTTTATCATGCTGCCGGGCGTCGGGCACAGCGAAGGCGGGCAATATGGCGAGCGCCGGCGCTGGGACTTTTTCGTCGAGGCGTTGATGGGTGTTCAGCCGCCTGATCGCAATACGCCGAAGCCGGCGCCGGCCGGGCCAGTAGTCACGCCGCCTGTATCGAGCGCCGATGGCGTAGCAGCGCAGGCAAACTAGCCGTCAGCGCGGAGGGACGCCTGCTTCGCTGACCATGATGAAGAAGTCCTCCGTGGGCTTCCATCCATCCGGCATGTGCTGGTTGGCAGCTGCGGGGACGTGCAGAAACACGGCGGGTTGATCGTAGAAGGACAGGCGCGCGATCTCGACAACGTTGTATTGCTTGATGCGGTCTTTCTGGAACCAGCGCGCGTCCTGGTCTTTCATCTTTTCCGGCCAGCCGCCCTTCTCGTTCATGCGCGTCTTCATGATCTCGGCGCGATCCGACCAGCCCGCGGCCTTGACCGCCTCTTCGACATCCGGCGTCCAGTCGGCGGCCGAGAACATCATCTCAGCGTCGATAATGTGAACGTAAGAACTGGCGGCGGATGTCGTCGCGCACGCGCCGGCAGCCATGGCGATTACGACCGGAAGAGTGCGGAGCAGGTTCATGATGCTTCCCGTCTGATGCGTCGATCTCAGTCCGCGAACGTGCCGATGACGGGCACGTGGTCGGACGGCTTGCCCAGCGTATCCATGCCGCGCGCCGCACGGTGGATGGCGATCGACTGGAGGCGGTCGGCTGCCTGCGGCGAGCACATGAGGTGGTCGATGCGAATGCCCCAGTCCTTCTGCCAGGCGCCGGCCTGGTAGTCCCAGAAGGTGTATTTCTGCATGCGCCCGTCACGCGCCATGAAGGCGTCCGTGTATCCGAGATACTGCAGCTTGCGGAAGCGCTCGCGCGTGGCTGGGAAGGCAAGTGCATCTTCGCCCCACACGCGCGGATCCCAGCAGTCTTCATCGCGCGGGATGCAGTTGTAGTCACCAGCGAGAACGACGGCTTCTTCCGTTTCGAGCAGAGCCGTTGCGCGCTGGATCAAACGATCCATCCAGCGCAGCTTGTAGTCGTACTTGTCGCCGGGCCGCGGATTGCCGTTGGGCAGGTAGACAGAGGCCACGCGGACAGGACGCGGGGCTTCGATCAGCACTTCGAGATAGCGGCTCTGTTCGTCTTCCGGCTCGCCGGGCAAGCCGCGCACTTCATCGGAGATGCGATGCTTCGAGAGCACCGCGACGCCGTTATAGGTCTTCTGGCCGAACACCGCGCAGTTGAAGCCCAGCGCCTCGATCTCTTCGCGCGGAAACTTCTCGTCGATGCATTTGATTTCCTGCAGGCACCAGACATCTGCATCGCAGGTCTTCAACACCTCCAGCACTGTTGGAAGGCGCGCGTTGACGGAATTGACGTTCCAGGTGGCAATCTTCATCGCATGGTTGATAGCGCGATTGGCCGGAAACGGAAGCGCTTGCGGAGCAATCGAATGAAGATTACAATCGTAATCTTAGCGGTAGTGGATCGCCGCGCGCCGTCAAAATCAGGAGACGTTCATGGCCATGCAGGCTGGTACTCTGCGGGAAGGCGAACCTGTATCTGAAATCAACACAACACCTTTGATCGATGTGATGTTGGTGTTGCTCATCATGCTGATCGTGACGCTGCCGCCGCAGCGCCATACGGTGAAGCTGGATACGCCTGTTCCTTGTTCGGACTGCGCAGAGGCGCCGGAGACGCCTGCACCCGTGCGGATAGGGGTCGACTTCGACGGATCGATCACCTGGAACGGCGAAGTGGTCTCGCGCGTGGGTCTGGAGCAGCGGCTGAGTGTGGAAGCGAAGCGAGCGATGCAGCCGGAACTGCGCATCGAGCCCCATCGGCTCGCCAAGTATGGCGTCGTGGCGCACGTCATGGCGGCGGCCCAGCGACTGGGTATGACGCGGATGGGCATAATCGGGGACAGTTAGCGGGCTGTTCCCCTAGAAGCCGCGGAACTCGACCACTTCGCTCTGCGGTGCGCGCTCCGCGTAGAGATCGTTCACCGCTTCGTCGGGATCGGGCACGCCAAGCGCCATGCCAGCGTAAAGCATGTGATGCTCGTCGAGATTGAAATGGTCGTGCAGCTCGACGCGCAGCCGGGCCCAGCATTCCTGCATGCAGGTGCCCCAGCCGCGCTCCTCGGCAAGCAGGGCGATGGTCTGCATATACATGCCCATGTGCGCCCACTGTCCGTGACCCATGCGGCGGTCGATGATCAGGAACAGGCCGACAGGCGCGCCAAAGAAGCGGTAGTTGTTGGCGAACCACTGGATGCGGCCGGCGCGGTCTTCCTTCGGTATGCCGATCTTGGCGTACATCATCTCGCCCACGCGCTTGCGGCGCTCGTTATAGACCGGGTCGATCGCGTTCAGATCAGGATAGACGGGCCGATCGCCGGGCACGACGCCCATCGGGTCTGCGGCGAGCACGCGATGCGCGATGCCGATGACCTCGTCTTTTGCGGCGCCTGTAACGGCGATCACCTTCCACGGCTGCAGGTTGCCGCCTGAAGGCGAGCGCTGTGCGGTTTCCAGCAGCTCGGCGAGCTGGTCGCGCGGGATGGGGGTGTCGAGGAATCCCCGCGTCGAGATTCGTTGCCGTACCGCTTCGGTTACATTCATTGCTGAGCCCTCTGCGGCGACCTTAGCCACGGCATGGCGAGCATTGGAAGTCGTCGCGCCAAATCGGGCAGGAACATGGCTCGCAACATGACCATTTGTTCGGTTGACCCTCTGGGTAGAACACGCCGAGCCTTGCGGCTCACACAGTCTGCGGATCGGGGCCGAACATGACACAGCCAATGATTGCGACCCTCATTGCGGTCGGCGTCATCGCTATCGCTTTCCTGGCCGTGCTCGGCCTGATGCGGCCGAAGCGGATCACGCTGGTCGATTATCCCGAACTCCCTGCGCCGCCGAAGGATGACACGTCCGGGGCGGGACCGACGATGCAGGCCTGAGCGCGTCTGGCCGGAACTACATCCGCCTGAACGGGTTCAACCGGGACCGATCCCGGAGGCTGTGATGAGGACATTGCTGACGACGCTGGTGGCGATCTGGGGAATTTGCGCCCTTGTCGCGTGTGGCACGGCTGCAGGCGGGTATGACGGCGTTTCCCGCTTTGCTGGCGCATATGGGCCATTTTACGGGCCGGGGAGTCCGCCGCGCGAGCAGCCGGTTTCTGAGGTTCCGGTTCCCGCAGGGCCGCGTGGAGCGATTTGAGCTGCGAAACCTGTGTAAGGCAGGCGCGGATTCTTCAGCTTGCGGTCAAACCGTTGCGTGGCGTTCAGGTTCGCATGCGAAACTGTTCATATGAAAAAGCTCCTCGCACTTGCGGCTGTTCCGGCCGCGCTCATCGGCCTGAGCGCCTGCTCGTCGGTCTATGACTACGGGTATGGCGACTATGGCTATAGCGACTATGGCTACGACAGCTACGGCTACAACGACTACGGTTCCAGCTATGGCAACGGCTACTACAGCCCGTCCTATGGTAGCGGCATCTGGTACGACGCGTACTACGACGATTTTTACGGTCCCGTGTACGGCGGCTATTGGGCGTCGGATGGCTACTTCTGGTACCAGACCCGCATCGGCGGCAGCTATCTGCGCGACCACAGCAGGCATTTCCGGCGGGATAATTATCGCGGCTACAAACAGTACCGCTATCAGGACAATCGCGGCGGCAATCATGGCGATCGCGGGCGCGACAATGACCGCGACAGGTATCCGCCGCTGTTCTCAGGCAAGAACGACAATCGCGATCGGGATCGTGGGCGCGATGACAATCGCGGACGGGACAATGATCGGCCGCGGGCAAATCCGCCGGGTGGCGGTCAGTGGAATGGCGGTGGCAACAACGGTCAGAATGGCGGACGCGGGAATGATCGCGGCGGCAACAATGACGGCAGGAACCCGCCCCTGTTCCAGGGACAGCAGCCTCCGCGTGCAACGCCGACGCCACCTCCTCAGCTTGATGGCGGGCAGCGCGGTAATGGCAATCGGTACAATCCAGCCGGCGGTGGAAACCGCGGACGTGATGACGATCGCGGCGGTGACCGTAGCGGTGATCGGGGCGGACGCGACAATGGACGTCAGGGCGCGCAGGGTGGTTCACAGCCGCAGCAGGCAGCGCCTGCTCCGCCGCCGCAACAGCAGCGGAACAATGATCGGAACGATGATGATCGCGGCCAAGGGGGCCGGCCCAACAAATACAATCCGGGTAAGAGCGACGATGGCGGGAAGAGCCGTGATCGTGGCGGACGTGGCGGGCGCCAGAACTAGGCTCGCTCGCGCATCGTAATGTTATGAAGATCCAAGACGTAGCGCCCGGCCCCCAAGGCCGGGCGTTCTGCGTTTGGGGTCAGACCGAGAAGCTGGTGCCGCAGCCACAGCCGCTGGTGGCGTTCGGGTTGTGAACGCGAAACGCGGCGCCGATGATTTCTTCCACGAAGTCGATTTCCGAGCCTGCCAGGAAGGGCTGGCTCGCCTCGTCGATCGCGACCTTGGCCCCGTCACGCTCGATTACCTTGTCGTCGGCGTTCGCCTTGTCTGCGAAGCCGAAGCGGTAGGAAAATCCCGAACAGCCCCCACCTATCACTTCGACGCGCAGCATCGTGCCCGCCGGCTGGCCGGTGGTGATCTTGTTGATCCGCCGCGCCGCAGAGGCGCTGAGGCCGATTTCCGTGGTTGCTGTCGCAGTATCAGCCATTTGGGGCCTTAATTCGTTGTTCGCAGCATCTCAGATATGAAGCCGGAAGCTTAAAGGGAAGTCTACCATGCCCCCTCCTGCCCACACGAAGGGGTTTACTGCGCCTCCGCGAGCGGTCTTTGCGACCAATCCGGATCTGTCGCGCGGGCGGCTGCATGCTGAGTCCCCCAGCGCCACCCGCACCGAATTCCAGCGCGACCGCGACCGGATCATCCATTCGGACGCCTTCCGCCGCCTGAAGCAGAAGACACAGGTGTTCGTCGCGCATGAGGGCGACCATTACCGGACGCGGCTGACCCACTCGTTGGAGGTCTCGCAGATTGCCCGCACGGTGGCGCGGGTGCTGGGGCTGGATGAGGACCTCGCCGAGGTTCTGGCGCTGGCCCATGACATCGGGCATCCGCCGTTTGGTCATGCCGGCGAGACGGCGCTGAACGAAGTCATGGAGCAGTATGACGGCTTCGATCACAATGCGCAGGCGTTGCGCGTGCTGACCAAGCTCGAGCGGAAGTATCCGAAATTCGACGGGCTGAACCTGACATGGGAGACGCTTGAAGGCGTCATCAAGCACAACGGCCCACTGGTGACGCCGGACAAGCCGCTCGAAGACCTGCCTGCCGCCTTCCGTGACTACGAGGCGTTGCAGTCGCTGGAGCTTGATACGTTTGCAGGTCCCGAGGCGCAGGTCGCGGCCCTGGCGGATGACATCGCGTACAACAATCACGACATTCTCGACGGCGTTCGCGCGGGCATGCTCGATATCGACGACCTGCTGGACATTCCGCTGACCGGCGATGTGCTGCGCGCGGTGCGCGCGGAGTTTCCCGCGCTTGAGCATGATCGCGTGTTGGCCGAGATGGTGCGCAGACTGATTGGCATCTGGACGCGCGATCTCATTTCCGAATTCCAGAACCGGGCGGCGCTTGCGAAGCCGGAATCGGTTGAAGAGGTGAGGGCGCTGGAACGTCCGCTTGCGGCATTCTCCGACGATCTGCTGGAAAAGCAGAAGCCGCTGCGCGAGTTCCTGTTCAATCGCATGTACCGACACCCGAAGGTCAATCGGATGATGAGTCAGGCGCGCCGCGTGGTGCGTGAGTTATTCGGCCTTTATTTCGCGGAACCCGAAGCGCTGCCGGCGCCGTGGCGCGAGCGCGCGAATGCGGCAGACGCAATGAAGCGCGCGCGCATCGTCTGCGACTATATCGCGGGCATGACGGACACGTACGCAATCGACGAGCACCGCCGACTGTTCAATCTTGAGCGGTGGGTGTGAGAACCCAGGGCGGATGTTGGGTGAGAGCCCCTTCCGTCTCGCCGCGAAGCCGCGGCGATCCACCTCCCCCAGTCCTGCGGACTTAGGGAGGCAAGGCGCCGGTGGTTTGCCTCCCCATGCGGAGCAGGGGGAGGTGGATCGCGTGAGAAGCACGCGAGACGGAGGGGGATCGCGCGGTGAGCGCGACCGTCAAAACCGGGTTCCAAGTCTTTCCTGTTCGTTAACGCACGTTTGGCAGGGTTCCAGGCTGGCGGGACGTGGGCGCCCGCATGCTCAGGAAAGCTCCGGTTCCGGCCATGACCCGCTATTCTCGATCTGTGATCCCCGGCCGTCCGCAAGAGAGCGGCGAAGCTGAAGACAGCGCCAGCCTCGATCGTGTCATCTTCGGCTCGAAGAAAAAGCCGATCACGCCACCGGCCAATGATCGCGACAACGACTATCCCGATCCGATGGACATGGATGTCGACGAAGCGGGCTTCCTCGTTGAACGGTCCACCAAGGATCGTCGCAACGAGAACGGCGAGCGCCGCAAGAAGGCGGATCGCCGGAATGCCGATAGCCGTCGCAAGTCTGATTACACGCCGCTGCGCGAGAGTGGGGCGCCGCATCGCGGAGGCGATGTCGGAAGCCGTGGGCCGATCCTGCTGGTTGGCGCACTGGTAATCGTTGCCGTGTTCGGCGTGGTCGTGTGGAACGCTTATCGCGAAGGCGTGCGGACGGACGAAGTTGAAGCGACGCCGCAGCTTGCATCCGCCGGTGCGTTTAAGACGCCGCCGCGTGAGATCGCCCTGCCGGTCGCTGACGCAGAGCCTGCCGAGATTCTGGAACAGCTAGAGGGCGGGCCTGCGCCTGTCGCAGATACGCCGCCGGAAGTGCGGGCCGAACCCAAGGTGGTTGCGCCTGCGCCTGTGCAAACAGCCGCCGCGGCGCCTGCTCCCGCGCCGTCGAAATATACGGCTCCGCCGCCAGCGCCGCTGAAGCAGCCGGCCGCAACGACGCCTGCTGCTGTGGTGTCAAAGCCTGCGCCGGCGCCGGTTGTTGCAACGACTGTTGCTGCGCCAGCCAAGACGGCGATTGATCTGCCGAAGCCGGCGGCTGCTGTTGCGCCTGTTGCTGCGGCTCCCGTGGCTGTTGCTCCTGTTGGCGCGTTCAAGCCGGCGTTTGCATCGGGTGGAAAATGGCTTGTGCAGGTGGCTGCGCCTTCGAGCGAGGCGGGCGCGATTGCGGAATGGGACAAGCGCGCGAAGGCGTTGCCGGAGTTCTTTTCAGCTGCGGAAAGGTTCGTCGTGCAGGCAGACGTGAACGGCAAAACCGTCTACCGTCTGCGTGCTGGCGCCTTTGCTTCCAAGGCCGATGCGGATGCGTTCTGCTCCGCGTACAAGGCCAAGGGCGGAAACTGCTTCCCGGCGGCCCGCTAAGTTTAGCGACGTAACCCGGACGAGCTGATGTCTTTGCCTAAAGCCTGCATCCTGTCCGTCTCGGGGCATACGCTCACGGACGGCGAGCGGAAGCTGCTGTCGCGCGTGAACCCGTGGGGCATGATCCTCATGGGTCGGTCGTGCCAGAGCCCCGAGCAGGTGAAGGCGCTGACGCAGTCGGTGTGGGACATCACCGGGCGGAAGACGCTGTTCTTCATCGATCAGGAAGGCGGGCGCGTGCGGCGGTTGCGGCCGCCGGCATGGCCGGAGTTTCCCGCGCCGCTGACCTATCTGCCGCTGTACAAGAGGGATCCGGAGGCGGGGCGCGAGGCGGTGTGGCTGCATCACCGGCTGATCGCGGCGGAGCTTGAGCCGATGGGCATCTTCGCCGATTGCGCGCCGGCGGTCGATCTGCTGCATCCTCACATGCACAAGATCATCGGCGACCGGGCGTTGGGCGAGACGGCGGCGCAAGTGAGTGTGTTGGCCAAGGCGGCGCTGGAAGGTTTGAGCGATGGCGGTGTGGCTGGCGTGATCAAGCACATGCCGGGACATGGCCGCGCCGAAGTCGACAGCCATGAGACGATGCCGGTAGTGCGCGCGGACCGTGCGGCGGTCGAGGAGGACATCGCGCCGTTCAAGGCGGTGCGGCACGCGACGATGGGGATGACGGCGCATCTGGCGTACCGCGCGCTCGACGATGAGACGACGCCGGCGACGCATTCGCGCAAGATCATTCACGAGGTGATCCGCAAGGAAATCGGGTTCGATGGCCTCTTGATGACGGATGATCTCGGGATGAAGGCGCTGGGCGGCGATCTGGCGAGCCGGGCGACGCGCGCGCTGGAGGCGGGGTGCGATGTGATCCTGCACTGCTCGGGGCTGGATGCGTGGGGCAAGGTGCTGCGCGATCCCGATATGGTCCTGCGCGAGATGAGCGAAGTCGCGGATGTCTGTCCGCAACTGTCAGGCGAACAACTGCGCCGGGCGCAAGCGGCGGATGCGGCGACGGCGCATGTGAAGCCTTTCGACAAGGCCGAAGGCAGGGCGCGGCTTGAGCAGCTGTTGTCTGGGTCGCCTCCGTCGTCTACTGCGGGGGTATGACGGTACTCCCCGTTCCTGATGAAGACATGCTGGCACAGGCGTCCGCGGAAGCGGCTGACGCCAAGGATGCTTTTGTCGTCGATCTGGAAGGGTATGAGGGGCCGCTGCATCTGCTGCTGGATCTGGCGCGGCGGCACAAGATCGACCTGGTGAAGATATCGATCCTGCAGCTGGCGGATCAGTATCTGGGATATGTACGCGAGGCGCAGGCGAAGAAGATCGATCTCGCCGCCGACTACCTGCTGATGGCCGCGTGGCTGGCTTTCCTGAAGTCGAAGCTGCTGCTGCCGTCCGAGAAGAAGGACGAAGACGCGCTTGATCCTGAAGCGCTGGCGGGGCGGCTGGCGTTCCGGTTGCGGCGGCTGGATGCAATGCGGAAAGCCGTGAACGAATTGTACGCCGGCAATGTCGACAAGCGCGACGTGTTTCCGCGCGGCGATCCGCAGCTGGCGAAGATCATCCGCAAGCCGCTGTGGAATTCGACGCTGCACGACATGCTGAAGGCGTTCGGCGATATCAATGCGCGCAAGGTCACCATCAAGGCGCACGTCATCAAGCGTCAGCCGGTGGTGCCGCTGGATACGGCGCGGCGGAAGCTGGCTGCACTGGTTCCTGATTTGATCGATTGGGCGTCGATCCAGATGATGCGGACGGAAGATGAAGAGTCGAAGGATGCGCCAAGGCGGTCTGAGGTGGCGAGCTTCTTCTCGGCGGCGCTGGAGCTGACGAAGGATCGCGCGGTGGAAATCCGGCAGGATCAGCCGTTCTCGGATGTGTATGTGCGCAAGGCGCGGGAAGCGCTGAAGGCGGCGGAATGAGTGACGAGAAGGATAAAGAGCCGGCGCTGGAGGACATGCGCGAGGCGGTCGCGAAGCTGGCGAAGGCGCGCAAGGTGAAGGCCGAGCCGCTGGCGCCGCCTGAAGCGAAGGCTGATGCGCCAGTGAAGGCTGCGAAGGTGGAGCCGGATCAGGAGCGGCTGGCGGACGCGATGCGGCGGGCGGAGGCCGTGCTGTTTGCGTCCGACGAGCCGGTTGACGCCGTGACGTTGACCGAAGCTTTGCCGCCGGGCGTTGAAGCGGGCGACGTGCTGCTGAGGTTGAAGGCGGCGTATTCGGCCAAGGGCGTGCAGCTGGTGGAAGTCGCGGGCAAGTGGCGCTTCCAGACGGCGCCGGACCTGGCTTTCCTGTTTGAAGAGACGCGCGAGCAGCCGAAGGCGTTGTCGCGGGCGGCGCTGGAGACGCTGGCGATCATTGCATACTGCCAGCCGGTGACGCGGGCGGAGATCGAGGATGTGCGCGGGGTGGCGGTGTCGTCGGGGACGCTGGACATCCTGATGGAGGCGGGCTGGGTGCGGCCGCGCGGGCGGCGGCGGACGCCGGGACGGCCTGTGACATTTGGCACCACCGAGTCGTTCCTGATCCACTTCGGCCTCGATGCGGTCGATAGCCTGCCGGGTAGGGATGATTTGAAGGCAGCGGGGCTGCTTTCAGCTGAAATTCCGCGCGATTTCGAGTTCGCAGGCACGCCCAGAGACCCCGAAACAGGGGAATTGCTTGGCGAGGACCCGCTTGAGAGTCAGGAGTTTCAGCCTGACTTTCTGGAAGGTGCCGAGGAGCGGGGCTGATCTGGTTAATGCAAACGTGTGGTGGGCAGTACCGACCAGCATTTGCAGAGTCCTGCCCCAAGGGTTACGTTGTTGTCAGGACCGGGGCGTTTGACGCCAACTGAATCCGCCAGCGATGGCGAACGGAGTAGACCAAATGTTCGGAAAACTTGGCATCACGGAGCTGCTCGTCATCGCAGCGATCCTGCTGCTGCTGTTCGGCGGCCGTGGAAAGATCTCAGCCATGATGGGCGATATGGCCAAGGGCATCAAAAGCTTCCGCAAGGGGCTGAAGGACGGCGAAGTGGACACCAGCCAGACGACGTCTGGCCCGCTGATCAACGAGCCGATCAACGTCACCCCTGAGAAGGAAAAGACGAAAGTCTGATCGTCCCAGTCCGGGGGCGGAATGGGCGCGGCTGAACTTTCGTCTCTCCGTGAGGGAGCGACAACGCCATGATGCCGGGTGTCGGCTTCGAGGAAATGATCCTGCTGGTGGTGGTGGCGATTATCGTCATCGGCCCGAAGGATTTGCCGTTGATGATGCGCAAGTTCGGGCGCTTC
>Ga0116178_10000859_pt1 | contig 26206 bp, 25 predicted proteins | sample AD_STIC12_MetaG_FD_89880 | JGI IMG/M metagenome (GOLD analysis project Ga0116178, IMG submission 89880) | Active sludge microbial communities of municipal wastewater-treating anaerobic digesters from USA - AD_STIC12_MetaG | ecosystem: Engineered > Bioreactor > Anaerobic > Digestate | place: USA... | reverse complement strand
GCGTCGTAATACACGTCGCACCCGAAGGCCTCGACGCCCCGTGCGCGGAGCAGCTTCACGATCTCCCCGGCGCCGCATCCGTAGTCGAGAACCCGGATCGAGTCCATACGCCCCTTGTCGAGAACCCACTCAACGCAAAACTCGTAGTTGTCCATGATCGCCCACCTTTTCGGCGACGGAACAGAACGCGGAAAAGGGAATATAGAGGGAAATGCGGGAACCGGCCAGACCGCCCGGTTCGCGCGGGTCTCCGAATGACGCTGCGTGCGCGGAGCGCACGCTGGCGTGGTGTCGAGGAGCCCTGAACGCGGGTCCCGTCATTCCGCGTCCTTGCCCGAGCGCGAAGCGAAGGGGGAATTACAGCTTCCCCGTCATCCTGAGGAGCATCCGCGCCTCACCAAACAGGCCTTCCGGCGGAAATGCCCTGTGGACCGCTGGCGCGGGGTCCGTTTGAAGTGACACGCATCTCGCGCCTCGTGCCCCATTCCATTCCTTCACCCAGTGGGTGAGGATGCGAATCGCGCCATCTGCAGCTTACGGTCGGCTACTCATGAGCCACTATCAGACGGTGACCGGTTGTTTCCTTGGGGTTGGAGTAGCAGGGCAAATCCGGCCCGACAGAATCCGCCGAATGGTGTTCGGCGTAACCGCCGCGATCGAAACGGGGTCTTCCGAAGAATCGGTCAAAAGCGCTTCTCTGCAGGTACCGGAAAAACGCCCCAACGGCTCTTGACGTTTGTTGTTCCATCCGGTTAATTTAGGCGTGAAAGGAACCGCGACTCTATGGCTTGAGCGCAAAAATGGGGCGGAAAACGCGGAACAAGGAGGATACGATGGGGCTGATGACCCTTCAGGAGATACAGCAGATTTTCGAAACCCTTGGACTGGGTACGGAGGAAGAACGGTCCCGTTTCCGGGGTTTCTCCACCTTCCTTGAGCCCGAAGGGCGCGCTGGTGCTGCTTTTGGTCTGGATGACACGTCGTTGATCACAGAGGAGGATAGGGACCATGCCCAGTTGGCACCAGCTTCTTAAGGAAATCAAGACCAAAGGCAGCACGTACGACGTGATTCGACGCCAATATCTGGCAAGACTCCAGCGCATCACCGGAAGGAACGTCATCCTGTATTACTCCGGATGGCTCCAAAAACCTGGCGTTTTCGGTGTTCAGGTGAACGACGCAGACAAAAATGGCTTCATGACCGTGATTCACGGGATGGACCGGTCCAAAGGACTCGATCTGATTCTCCACACCCCCGGAGGCGAAACAGCGGCCACCGAGTCCTTGGTTGATTACCTTCATTCGATGTTCGGAACCGATATTCGCGCCATTGTTCCTCAACTGGCCATGTCTGCAGGAACCATGATCGCCTGTGCCGGCGAAGAAATCATCATGGGCAAACAATCCAGCCTCGGCCCGATAGATCCGCAGTTTGGGAGCCTCCCGGCGCACGGGGTTGTTGAAGAATTCAAACGGGCGGCCCACGAGATAGCGAACGATCCATCGAAAATCCCACTCTGGCAACCCATCATTGCACGCTACCATCCGACTTTAATAGGGGAATGCGAAAAGGCGATACAATGGTCGAACGAGATGGTAGAGGAATGGTTGGTCCGAGGCATGTTGAAGGAACACCCTGCGGCCAAAAAGGAAGCGAAACGTATCGTTTCCGAGCTTTCTGACCACGCCCTGACCAAATCCCACGCCCGCCATCTGTCGGCGGAAAAATGCCATAGCATTGGACTCAACGTGCGGATGTTGGAGCAGGACCCCAAACTGCAGGACGCGGTTCTCACTGTCCACCATGCTTGCATACACACCCTGTCAGCAACGCCGGCATTCAAGCTCATTGAGAACCACAAAGGTGTGGCCTTCATTCAGATGCAGACCATGGTTCTGCAGCAACCCGCGAACTTGGAGGGGCCCAAACAGGCGGAACATCCTCCTGACGCGCAGGCGCCAGCGATCGAGGAGGAGCCGACAAAGTGACTATTCCTTCCACGTGCCGGTGTGAGGAGGATTGGCACTTGCTTCGTTGAGCCGGTCCTCGTGCATTTCGCCCCGCCCCCTTGCCTTTCCCTTACTCCCCTCGTATACTTCCCGCGTACACGGAGCGTGCCCGCCGGTGAAGTTGAGGTGAAAGGAGGAGCAACGCATGAAGCTCGATGTCAAAGCGCTCGCGCTTACGAGTGGCATCCTGTGGGGCCTTGCCATTTTCATCCTCACCTGGTGGATCATCGCGTTTGACGGTTCATCCGAGAGCATCACATTCCTCGGCAAAATCTACCGGGGCTATGCCGTTACCCCCCTTGGCAGCATTATCGGGCTCATCTGGGGGCTCGTGGACGGACTCATCTGCGGCGCCATATTCGCGTGGGTCTACAACAAAATGCTCGCGTGCTGCGAGAAAAAGACAACCTGAACATTTTCGGGCACGCTCCGTGCCCGTCGGGCCGCCACGCATTGCCTTCCACGGGAGGAGAGAAGCCGGAATGAAACGCCGCGCCGTGTGGGTCACAGTGGCGGGTCTCGCAATCCTGATGGCCTCCTGCGCCAGGCAATCCTCCCTTCCTGTCGCCGACCCTCCGGGGTTCTGGCGCGGGCTCTTCGACGGCCTTGTGATCTTCTTCAGCCTTATCGCGAGCATCTTCACGGATATCCGGATCTACGCCTACCCGAACGCCGGCGGGTGGTATGACCTCGGTTATTTCATCGGCGTGAGCGCGGCCCTCGGCGGCAGCGCAACCGCGCGCGCGGGCGGCGGGAAGAAACGGAAGCCGTGTGGCGACGGAGAGGGCAACGATGTTTCAGGACAGCCGGGGTCCCATTGAGGAATTCGATTTTGGCGAGTTCACCATCGCCGGCAAAAAGCATCGCAAAGGCAAAGGCGCCGGGAAGGACGTGCGCGTCATCGGAACGGACGTGAGCGAGTGGGAGGAGCGGAAAGGGCACCTGCTTACGCCCGATATGATTACCGGCGTGTACAAGCACGGCATCGAGGTGCTGATCATCGGAAACGGCGTGCACGGTCTGCTTGAGTGCCCGGCGAAGGTGCGCGAGAAGATCATTGCGAAGGGAATTCCCGACGTGCGTGTGCTGCCGACGCCGGACGCGTGCCGGGAGTACAACCGCCTGTTCCACGAAGGCCGAAAGGTTGCCTTGCTTGCGCACGGGACGTGCTGACAACCCGTCAGCTCAACTCGGCAACCCCCGCGATATCCTCCCCGCTTTCTTGCCGTACTCCTCGAACAGCCTGATGTACAGCCTGTAATCCTCGTATGACACGCCGGGCGGCGTCTGGTGATCGCAACTGGGGAGGAAGCCCCCTTTCGCGGCCGTCGGGATGAGCCGTTCGAACTCCGCCCGCATCACCTCCTCGCCCTTGTTCTGTGTCGTCGCCGGATGGTCGCTACGCCGATCCAATAATCCCTGCGACGACATGGTCATCTTGTCGAAGTGCCCGATAAAGCGCATGCGCGGATGCTCGCGTCTGAGTTTCGCGATATCCACGCCGGCCTGCCGTTCCAGCGGCAGAATACCCTCCAGCCCCGCCTCCTCGAACCAGTGCGCCGGCACGGTGATGTCGCCGTCCGAGTCAATGATCGTGATGATCCCGCGCTCCTTCAGTTTCGTCACGATCTGCCGGTAGTACGGCAGCATGAACTCGTCAAATGCCTCCTTCGAGAGCATCGAGCCCAGGTTGTAGCTCATATCCTCCGCAAAGGTCATCCAGTCGGGCGTGCAGACCGCGCAGAGCTGGTCAATCACCTTGAGGTTCCATTCCAGCAGATCGCTGTTGATGCGGTGCATCAGCTCCTTCTGATCGTAGAACGCGAACAGGTGCCGTTGGATGCCGAGCAGTGTCCGCGGGAACCAGAAGAACCCGTTCAGGCTGAACCAGAGGACCACCTCCCCGGTTGCCTGCTCCGCCGCAAGAGCCTCCCACCGCTTCGGGTCCACGGGGTTGTCCGGATACAGGAACTCCCGCACGCGATCGTAATCGGCTTCCGTCTCGATCACTCCGGCGCCGTGGGATTTCGGCGACGGAAACCCCGGCTTGGTAATGCCGAACCAGTCCTGTTTGTAAATGTCGAGCCCGAAATGCCGGCAGATGTCGTACCGATCCGTAATTTCGGCGGGCAGTCCTTCCGTATGCCAACGCGCGATAGTCTGGTCCCACCAGCCGGCCCATTCGAGGATGGGAAGGCGGTCGAACGGCCGGAAGTTCATGATCGCGTGAAAGCGTTCTCGTGTGGTCATCGGCGTTTCCCGGGGTGGAGGCGAGAGTATGATGAAAGGAAGTTACCGGCGGAGGACGCTGTGCGGCAACACGGCACACGGGGTGTCAACACGCTAGACCACCCTTCTCCGTCATTCCCGCGGAGGCGGGAATCCAGTACTCGGTCAGGGAAACCGTGCGGTCCCTGATCCTGCGCCTCGCGCAGGAGCTTGTCGAAGGGCCGCACGGGGTTTCGACACGCTCAACGACCGCGCTCTGCCCGTGTCATTCCCTTCCGGTTACCGTCCGACTGCAGGCACCACCATCACCGCGTTCCCGGCGCCGACGTTCACCGGCGTCCCTTGCACCTCCACCTTGGCCCCGACATCGCCGAAATTCGCCACAATCGCGTAATGCAGCCCATCCTGCCCTTTCACGCGCACCCCGCGCACCAGTGGCTCCCCGAACGCCAGCGCCTCACATTCGAATGCCGCCGTGCCTGCCGCATCCACGTTCGGCAGGATCGCGCACGCGGTGTCTATCAGCACCTCCCCCGGCTCCGGGCGCCAGACCCCTGTCCGCACCGAGGTGCAGATCTCCTCCACGCGCAGGCTCCGGTATCTCCCCCCACGGGGTTCTTTCGCGCGGCTCAGCCACAGCCCGTCCCCGCCATAAATCCGCACCACGCCCAGCACGCCGTCCACGTTCAGCCATCGCCCGGCATCCGCAACGACTTCGTCACGTTCCGCCGGCGCCGCGAGCGTCAACGCGCCCGATTCACATGCGAAGGAACGCCGGTAACCATTGAACAGGTCGTTCGGCACGTTGAGGTGCAGCCCCTTGAGTTCCGTGAGGTACCCCAGTCTGTCCGGCGCGGCAACCACATGCTGGATTACCACGCAGGTGTGCCCGTCCGGCAGCGCCGCGAACGCCAGATGACTGACCGCCTGGTCAGTGCACCTGCCCCCCTCGTCCACGGAGACTTCAACTCCTTCCATGATCGAGCCGCACGTCACAAACCCGCCAGGATAGGTTGTGATGATGTTCCGAATAAGCCGCCGGTGCCGGCCCCCCTCGATGTCATCATCGCCCAGAAACCGCACGACCGGGCACAGATTGCGCGACCACTCCGCCAGGCTGCTCTCCCCCGGCGGAACGCAGAGCGCCTGCGCGAGCCCGTGCGACCGCCATGAGAACGAGGCAAACCGGGTTCTGGAACGGGTAAGGACTGCCCCGTGCTCATGTTCCACCCAGTCGCCCGCGACAGACTCCTCGAAGGAAGCGGCCGGTGGCGCTGGCGCACTCACCAGCGGGAGATAGTTGAGCAGCATCGCCAACACGACAGCCCTGTCTGACTCCAGCCGGCAGTAATAGTGCGGGTTGGTGTCACGCAGGTGCGCCAGCCGGTTGCCGTAGAACGAGCCGTCTGCGTTCGATTCAGCCTCCCGGGCGATCCACGCCACCTGCCGTTCTGCCAGCTCCAACGCGAGTGGATCTTGGGATCGGTCAGCGGCATACAGAAGGGCAGGGAGCAGATACTCCTGGCAGTAGGCGTACCGCACGCGCGAATCCCCGCCGATTCGCGCGAGACGGCCGTCGGCGAAGACCATACGGCGCAGCACATTCCAGAGATCGCGCTGGTGGTGATCGAGCGACTCCGGCCGTTCCCACCCGGCGCGCTTCGCGTCGAAGTGGAGAATCGCCGCATTGCTCGCGCAGATGACCATGTAGCCGACATTCATGTACCCGTGGTGGTCGAGCGCGTAGTGTGGGAAAAAGTTCGCCCCGACGTGCCGTTCGCGCACCGGTTTTCCGGCCACGACGGTGTCGTCATCCGCGTCCGCCTCCACCGACGCGCCGTTGATGAAATACTCGTGTGCGCGCTCCTTCCACGCATCCGCCGATAGCTCATCGGGGTACATCTGGGCCACCCGCCAGAGAAACGCACCCGACCAGATGTTCGATTCGGGCACGTTCATCCGGCTGGACGCCCATTTTCCGGCGCAGACGCCCCCGTAGTCGCCCCGTCGGGCCTCGTTCAGCAGCCACTCCGCCTCGCTCACCAGCACCCGGCGTAACGCTGTGTTGTCTTGCACGGACAACGACGGCAGGAGCAGCGCGACGCCCCCTCGGCGGAGCGAAGCGACACCCTCTCGGCGGAGCGAAGCGACGCCCTGCATCGCCCGCTCTACACCCAGCATGCTAATCCACGTGTGCCCCCACTTCTTACCATCGGGACACGTTCGGTCGCCCGTCACGTGCGTCGCCAACGCCGCCCGCAGCGCAGAAATGGCCATCGCGCGCGCGTTTTCGGCGACCGCCCCACGCGAGTGCGTCGCCATTGTCGCCATCGCCGCCGCGAAGTTCCAGTTCGACTGCACGCCCCAGTGGAGGTACCCGGACCCGTAAATGCGTAGATCGGGCGCGCCGGGCAAGGCAGTTGTCTGCGTTTCGGCCCACGCGGCCCAGCGCTCAAGCAGGCGGACGGCGGTGGTGGTCATGTGAAGAGTGGTCATGACAGTTCCCAATCCAGACGGGCTTCATTGGCATGCGCCGCGCGTGTCAAATGGCGTGAGAAGATACCGGCGTGTGCAACGGTAGGGCGCTCTCGCCGAGAGCGCCGCGCATCGCACCCGTGCATGCCCTGACCCGGCTTGCTGTTTTGTGGTGTGAAGCCACGTTTGCCCCGCAATATGAGGCGCGCGAAGGACGTCCGTGCTACCCTGCGCTGATCTGTCATTCTGAGCGCAGCGAAGAATTTCCCGTTTCCGGATTCTCAGACCACCAGCACGTGGTTTTCGTGGTGAACTCGAAAGACTTGATGTCGGGATCGCTCGCGTATTTCGCAAGATACTGGGCCCTCATCTTCCAATTCACCACTGTTTTCCCCTTGGGAAACATGCTTAGCAGTTTTTCCTTGGACAGAATGAAGCCGCACACCATATCTCCCGCGTCGACGACGATCGCGAAGTACGGCACGCATCCGAAGGCTTCGCAGGCAGCGTCCGCCTTGTCGAGGTCATCGTTGGGGATGCTCAGGTGGGTGTGTTCCTTGCCCACATTCCTGCAGCGGCTTTTCACCGAGATGCCCATGACCTCTTTCGTGTGAGGGTTGCGGGCGATGATGTCGATCCCGGTGTGATCCACGAGGGCGCACTCGAAGCCATACTTTGACAGCCAGTACAGAATCAGGCTCTCGGCGAAGTCACCAGTGATCTTTGAGTGCCGGCTGCTCTTGTTGATCTCCATGGCTGATCCTCCGGGGCGCGCACGGCCTTGTTGGAAGGGCGTTGTCCACACCGCGGGCTCAGAACTTTGTTGCGTCTTGGGCAGGCAACCAACCGGTCATTCTGAGCGCAGCGAAGAATCTCCCGCTGGTTAACGACTTACCCCCACCTCACACGTCCAGGTGATTTTCACCGTCGTCTTCAGCATCGCCCAGACGGGGCAGAACTTCTCCTCGGCGGCCTGAATGACCCGCTCCACGATCGGCTTCTCCAGACCCTGCCCTTTCACGGAGATGCGCAACTCCACGTGGGTAATCATGGTCGGGTGCTCCTCACGCCGCTGGCCCACGGCTTCCACGTGGATGTCATCCACCTTCTTCCCCGCCTTCCCAAGCAGAAACATGATGGTGTGCGCGCTGCACCCCGCAAGCCCGGCCAGCACCAGCTCCAGCGGCGTGAAACCCGTGTCCTCCCCCATCGGCGGGAAGTAGTCAATCGTGAGCTCGTGATCCGTGTGGCCCTTCGCGGTGAGCTGCATTTTGCCCTTCAGCCCGCCAACGGTGACCTTCATTTCCGCCATCTGGTGGTTTCTCCCATATCCGCGTCACGTAATGAATGTGCTACCTTGCCAGCGCCCGGAAGCCTTCGACCTTCCCGAATGTGATACGGTTCGAGTCGTGGAAATTGTGTGCCCCGTCGTACGCCGTCCGTACGAGGTATATGATGTCCTCGCCATCGAATTGCCAGTCCACGTACTGAAATCCTGTCGTTTTCGGTGCCTGCGCCGGATCGTCGCCGTAGAACTCCAGAAGCGTGGCGCGTTTCGTCCAGTTGCGCAGATCCGCGGAACTGAAGAGGGAAAGGCGATTGCGCCTTACCGGGCGCGCGCCGTCCTCCATGTCGTTGGAGAGCATCCAGTAGAGGCCGGTCTGGGTATCGCGCCTGATGGTGAACTTCGACGCCCCGCCCGGCAGATCAATGAACCCGGTTGCCGGGTCGAACTCCATGCGGCGCCCCTCATCCAGCACCTGCACCATGGCGCCTTTGTTAAGGACGGGGTACGAGTTGAGACGCAGGATGTCCCACATGCTGCCATCAGGCCCTTCGACTATGTTCCCTTCGAGCCAGCCCATGCTGCCCCCCTCGAGCGCTCCCCACCCGGCCGGGTTATGTGACTGGTCGAACAGCAGTTTGTTCGTCATCCGCCAGCTTGAAGCGTGCAGAAGGTCGGCGTTCTCGTCCGCGGAGATGACCAACGCTTTGAAGCTGCGGGCGAACCCCTCCGGCCCCGCGTTGTCTTCAAACGCGCGCCAGATGCGGCCTTGCGCCCTGAGCACCGGCACGGGCGCGCAGTGGTAGCCCGGCGGGTTATCGCCGATGCCGCCGCGGAACAACAGGCCGGTGGTGTCGTCAACCGGTGTCGTCCACGTGTAGCCGCCGTTCGTGCTGCGCCGGATCACGATGTGCTCGTTGTGCGCGGACGTGCCAAGGATATACACCGTGCCCCTGTGCACGAACAACCCGGACCAGTACTGGCCCGCCAGTTGTTGCAGATGCTGCCACGTGCGTCCGTTGTCCTCTGAGCGGTACACGCTCGTCAGAAACTCCTGCCCCTCGTGGTTGAGGGGCGCGCCGGGCCCGAAATAGTCATGGGAGGCCAGAAGCGCGCCGTCCGGAAGGCGGACGATGCTCGGGCTGCCGAGATAGCACTGCGTGCGCGGGTCCTGGTACCTCACCTCACTGATCCAGTTGGGCGCTCGCGGCGCATGCGTCCGCGCTCGCGGCGTGTGCGTCCGCGCCGCGCATCCCGCAAAAACCGTCGCTGCCATCAGCACAACCCCGATCCGTTTCATTGTGGACTCCCCGTTGGTGGTGGGAAACGTTCCCGGGCACTGCATGAATTTCCGGAGCAGAACCGCCAGACGCAACCGAACGGATTTGCTGCCCGCACGGTTGTAAATCGAGCCCGAACGAGCGACCTTCTACCCGTCGCACCATCCCCGGCGTCCACGAGCCGCACGAACTCCCGAAAAGGGGCACCACCATGGACGATCTCGACCGCATCTACCTTTTCGGCGCGCACTGCTACCGGGTGCCATCACCTCCTCTCGGGCAGGTGGTCGAGGACATGCAGACGATGAAACGCCTCGGCATGAACCTCGCCAACTTTCAGATAAGCTGGTCGTGGTGCAATCCCGACGACGGGAAGTATGATTTCGGTGACCTGGTCACCCTTCTGGCGGAATCTGACAGAATCGGCCTTTTCGCTTCCATCACGCTGACCATGGAACAGATGCCGAAATGGGTGTGGGACACCTACCCTGATTGCCGCCTCATGAACGCGAGGGGGAACAGGATTGAAGACCCGACTCAGTACGTGTTGCCGGCGGACGGCAAACCGGGACCGTGCTGGGACCACACCGGCGTGCGAAGGGAGGCCAGACGCTTTCTCGATGCGCTCATGGAAACCACGCGCGGCTTCAAACACATCGCGTACTGGAATCTCTGGCAGGAAATCTCGCTGGCGATGGTGAATCCCGGCGCATCCAGCCCGGACCGCAACGTGCCGTTCAATCCTGAGACGCTGGAGGCGTTCCGGAAATGGCTGAAAGCACGGCACGCGTCACTCGAAGCGCTTAACAGCGCGTGGGGTACCCGATTCCCGTCATGGGAGCGCGTGGAACCGCCGCGCCTCTATACAAAGGTGCCCTCGTTTATGGACTGGCGACGGTTTGTGTTCGAGGGGTATCTGCCGGCAGTGGTGGAGGAGCGGAAACGGGTGATACAGAAGGGAGCCGGCAGCCCGACCCGCGTCGCCTTCCATACCTGCCACCCCCTGTTCGGCGCTGCCTGGGAGTTCGCCTGGTCGCGCCTTGCGGACTACTACGGCACGTCATTCTATCCTACCACACAGCTCTACCACGGCTGGGAACACCCCGGTGGCATGCTCGAGGAGGTGGAAGACCGCCGGCACGAACTCTGGTCGTCGCTCTACCACCTCAACTACGGCCGATGCACTGCCTCGGGACCAACTCGTTATCTGATATCTGAGATGGCGTGCGGGCCCTACAACGTGGGCCTGCATGTGAAGGGTGATGTTACGCGCGAGGATCTGCGCCGCTGGCTGCTTCTCCAGATCGCTGCGGGCTCTCAGGGTGTCGTACTGTGGAATACGCGCCCGGAGATATTCTGGGACGAAGCGCAGGGGCAGGGCTTCCTCGACGGGAACGGTGGGTTGACCCCGCGCGCCGAGGCCCTGCGAGAGTTCGGAGATGCTCTCAAACGGCACTCTGACCTGCTGGCGAACTCCCGAAAACCTGTCTCCCCCGTCGGCATCGGCGTTGATGACGACACGAGTCTGTTCCTCGAGGGTTCAGATGCCGGCGTGCATGCGAACATGCCCTTGCGCGGCGTGTACGAGGCGTTGCTCACCCTCGGTGTGGACCCGGACTTCGTGGACGTGAATCGTTCAGACGGCCAGGCCCTCGCCCGCCGCAGGATGCTGTTCATGCCTTTCGCGGCAGCCATGGCGGAGCGGACGGTGCGAAAACTGGCGGCGTACGTCGAAGCGGGCGGGGTTCTCGTCTCCGGACCAACGCCGGCGCGCTTCTCTGAATATGGGTGGGCGTACCAGAGCGGGATGTCGCCGGAAGCGGAACTACTGTTCGGGGTGCGGCAGAAGTCTCTGTGCCAGGTGGCGGAAGAGTCGTCCCTTTGGAGATGGACGCCGAAACCCGGTCGTGCAGGTGATCTGCGGGCGCCTGTCGTTCTGAAAGGAACGGCGGAACTGGAATCCCTTGCATTGCGGGCTTCGTTCTACGTGCAGACATTCGAACCGGTCAGATCTCGGCCCGTGCTGCGTGTTCCGGAGCCCGGGGGCAGGAATGCGGTTGCCGGGGTCATGAATCGGCGTGGAAACGGGAGGGTGTATCTGTTCGGGACGATGTTCGCGTACGCGTCACTGAGCGAGGGATGTCATGGGACCCGCGCCGCGTTGGGCCGGATTCTTGATTCGATCGAGGTCCCGCGCGCGAGGCAGGGGGAGGTGGTGATGCACCGGAGATTCTGGCAGGGTGCGGAACTCGTTTCACTGGTCAATCTGGGCAGTCAGGCAGGTTTCTGGAGAGACGAGGCGGGCGCACCGAGTCTCGAGGACATTCTTACCGGGGAAGTGTTCGGCCCGGGTGCCGATATTCCGGTTCCCGCGCACGACCTGCGGGTGTGTGTGCGACGCGTAGACTAGGCCTTTTTTTCAAGAGCGTCGAGAAATTCCCGAACACGTTCCGCCGTCACCTGCCGGTGCAGCTTTTTGTTCACCAGCACGGCGGGGGCTTCGGTGCACGCGGCAAGGCATTCGGTCTTGGAAAGTGTGTATTCCCCGTCAGGCGTCGTCTGTCCAACCTCGATACCCAGTTTGTCTTCGAGCGCTCTGATGAGTTCCCGACATCCTGCCAGCGCACACGGCAGGCTTGCACACACCTTGATGTGACGGCGGCCGACCGGTTCCATGCGAAACATCGGGTAGAACGTCGCCACGCCGTACACGGTTGCGGGGGAGACTTCGATCTGCCGGGCGACCCAGTCCAAAGCCTCGAGCGAAAGAGCGCCGAGTTCGTCCTGCACGAGGTGAAGGATTGGCAGCAGCGCCCCCTGCTTCACCGGGTAACGGGTCAGCAGTTCCGCAATTTTCTCCTGTGTCGTCTGGCTGATCTGCAGTGCCATTGAGATATTCCCGCGCCGATTTACCGGTCAAGTTCCCCGACGATGATGTTCAGACTGCCGATGATGGCCACCACGTCGGAAATGGTCGCGCCTTTCACGAGGTGCTCGATCGGGGCGTAGTTCACAAACGACGGGGGGCGAACACGCAGACGGTACGGGTTCCCCGAACCGTCCGACACCACATAGAAGCCCAGCTCACCGCAGGGAGACTCGGTGCACGAATAGATCTGCCCGCCGACTTCTGTCTTGAAACCAAACTTCGGCATCGTGAGCTCGAAGTGGTGGATCATTCCTTCAATCGTCGTAAACACTTCCTCCTTCGGGGGAAGCACGCGCTTGTTGTCGTACACGTTGATCGGCCCGCCGGGGAGGTCGTCCAGCACCTGTCGTATGATTCTTATGCTCTGCCACATCTCCTCGAGGCGTACGAGGTATCTGTCGTACACGTCGCCGTGCGAGCCTATCGGAACGTCGAAATCAATTCGGTCGTACGCGAAATACGGCTGCACCTTCCGGATGTCATGGTCAATCCCGCTTCCCCGCAACACGGGACCCGTTACGCAGTAACGCAGGGCGTCTTCTTTGGAAAGAACACCGATTCCCTGAGTGCGGTCCATCCAGATCCGGTTGCGGGTAAGAAGCCTGTCGGTCTCGCGCAGCGTTTCTTCGAGTTTGTCCAGAAATGCGCGGACTCCCGGCACGAAATCTTCCGAAACATCGCGCAACATCCCACCGATGCGGGTCACGGAGGTGGTCAACCGCGCACCGCAGAAGGCTTCGAACAGGTCGTACAGGTCCTCGCGGCGAGCAAACCCCCAGAGAAATGGAGCGTACGCCCCGATATCCACCGCCTGCATCCCGATGCACACGAGATGGTCGGCGATGCGGCTCATTTCCGCAAGGGCAGTGCGAACATACTTGCACCGCTCGGTGATTTCGATTCCCAGCAGCTCCTCAATAGCGTGGGCGTACCCGACGTTGTTGTTGATTGCGGAGAGATAATTCATCCGGTCGCTGAGGGGAATGAACTGGTTGTAGTTGAGCGTTTCCGCCAGCTTCTCGAACCCGGTGTGGAGGTAACCGATTTCCGCCCATGCGCGCGTGATCATTTCGCCTTCCACCTCCAGCACGAGCCGCAACGTGCCGTGCGTGGAAGGATGGGAAGGACCGAAATTGAAAATCGTGCGCCCGGAATCAGGGTCTGGTTTCGGGACTCGACTCATTATCGGGTCCGGCATGACTGGAGGACGCGGGGCCTCCGGATCATACGGGACGGAAGCGAACCTGAGCGGTCTGCTGGCGTGTGTTTTCACGATGTGTCCTTGCGCACAGATAGGACCGACGGAACCGGAATGCGCCCGCGCGTGTCGATCAGTCTATCTCGTAACGATCGGGAAATCGTCCCGATACCCGACGCCTTCCGTGGGAAAGTCCTTCCGCAGCGGATGCGCGTCGAAGTTTTCCGGCATCAGAATTCGGATCATGTTCGGGTGATGATGGAATGTGATCCCAAAAAGGTCAAATACTTCGCGCTCGAGCCAGTCTGCCGCGTTCCACAGCGGCGTCACGGATTCCACTACTGCATCATTCTCCGGTACGAACGCGCGGATCACCAGCGGCTCGGCCACCTCGCGCGAGCGCAGTACGTACACCACAGCGAACCGGTGCTCCGGCGGATCTGGCATCGAGAGGTAGTCTACCGCCGTGATGTCGGCAAGGTAGCAATAACCGAGTCTGGTTTTCGCGTACGTGAGAACCGGCAGAATGCCGTCTTTTGAAACGTCAACGCGCCATTGCTCACGGGTGCCGGATTGCCTTGCAACACCGCGAACGACGTCCGGAAACTCGGACTGAAGGGCGAGGGCAGGTGTCTCGTTCATCCGCGCGGTCCTCGTTCGACCTGCAGGAGTGGCTGCCCGGGAGCCGGATTGTGGGTTTTCGCAAACGCCTTGAACTGGGCAATCGTAACGTCACCCTGATCGATGATCTGCTGAATCTCCATGGCCGCATCGATGAGGGCTTCGGGGCGCGGGGGGCAACCGGGCACGTACACGTCCACCGGGATGAACTGGTCAACCCCCTGAACCAGGGTGTACGTATTGAACACTCCCCCGGACGATGCGCAGGCGCCCATGCTGATTACCCACTTCGGCTCGGGCATCTGCTCGTAGATCCGTTGAAGCACCGGCATCATCTTGATGGAGACGCGCCCGGCGACGATAAGCAGGTCCGATTGCCGGGGCGTGAAACGGGATGCTTCCGCTCCGAATCGTGCAAGATCGAACCGCGGCCCGAGCAGTGCCATGATTTCAATTCCACAACACGCCGTGCCGAAGGACATCGGCCAGAGGCTGTTTTTCTGGCCCCACCGGATGACGTCTTTGACGCTTGTTACGAGAAAACCTTCTTTCAAGGGGAAACCTCGCAATGTCCCGCGTTCAACAACGGAGGATAAATGCAGAACGCCTGAACGTCCGGCCCCGGTTGTTGCAAACCAAAGATAGGAGCCAGCTTGTGCGCCAACAAGGATCGTTCCGACGGCGCCCGAAAATACGTCGCTCCCCGGTCCCGAATCCGGCTGAGAATTGTCATGAAGAATTTTACGGGAAGGGACTTGCCAAAACCGGGTTAATGCACAATATTAAACGTTTAGCAACAGCACGGAAATCGGTGTACGCCGTTCCAGAACTGGCACAGACATTGCGTACTTTTACTGATGAATGCGGCAAGTCCGCGAACGGCTCCGAAAGGAACCGGCGTGCCGCTCGAGGCGTTAATACTGAAGAAATTCGGAAAATAATGATCCCCGTGTGATGGACGGTCCTCCTCCCGGCTATCACACCTTATCCCGGTCGGCTTCCTCCCCCTTGGCTGACCGGGATCCCCTTGGAGGGCGCAGGTGTCCGGCAGACGCCTGCGCCCTTCCCATTTCCCCGTCCCGGGTCGTAGCTTGCAAAACCTGCAGAGTGAGACTATTTTCCCATGCAGGTTACGCAGATCAGCACCGAACAGACGTGGCACGGAGGCATCATGTATCCGTCGTATATCCCTTTGTTTTATATGCTTATCCTCGCGCTGGTGGCCGCCGGCTCCATGCTGGTCGGCGTGCACATACTGGGTCCGCGGCGCCATACCTATGTCAAGAACTCGATTCCTTACGAATCTGGTCTGGACCCTGTGGCGGAAGGGCGGATGCGATTCGATGTGAAGTTTTATCTCGTCGCCATCCTTTTCGTGGTGTTCGATCTTGAGGTGGTCTATTTCTATCCTTGGGCGATGGTGTTTCGAACGTTGTTGAACGAAGGGATGACGGCGTTCTACGCGATGCTCGTCTTCACCCTTACGCTGGTGGTCGGGCTCGTGTACGAATGGAAAAAAGGCGCGCTCGACTGGAAATGAGTCCGCCCGACACGGCGGAAGTTCCACTTCTGATACAGCCTCCCCTGAGGTGATCCTCCCGATGCCGAAAAAGTACCAGTGGCTCAGCACCGTGAAATTCCAGGACCCACGCACCTTGACCTACCTCGGAAGCCCAAGCATTCTCCGGCTTCCGGACGGGACACTCCTCGCCACGCACGACTATTTCGGTCGCGGGTGCCCTGTGAATCATGTGGGCGAGGAACACCTCACCAGCGTGTACCGCTCGGAAGATGACGGTCATTCGTGGTGGAACGTCACCCACATTTCAGGCGCGTTCTGGAGCGGCCTTTTTCTGCACCGCGGCGGCGTGTATCTCCTTGGCACCTCCGCGCAGTACGGGGATATCGTGATACGGCGGTCTGATAACGGCGGGTTCACCTGGACGCATCCAAAGGATGATTCGAGTGGCTTGTTGTTCCGTGGCGGGCATTATCACGATCCCCCGAACTACCATTGCGCGCCGGTTCCCGTGCTGTTTTCATCCGGTAGAATCTACCGAGCGTTCGAGGATTGCGACCCGTTGATCTGGGGCAAAGGGTTTCGCGCGTTTGTGATCTCCGCCGATGAGGACGCGGATCTTCTGGACGCCCGTGCGTGGAAGATGACGAACAAGCTGCCGTACGACCCCCGGACAGATCCACCCGATTTCAGCACGAATGAACGGGGTGTCTACGGATGGCTGGAAGGGAATATGGTCGAAGCGCCTGACGGGACACTCTGGGACATCCTCCGCGTCAATTCCATTCCAGTGCTCAACAAGGCTGCGATGGTCCGGGTGGTTGACGAAGGCGCACGCGTGGAATTCGACCCGCAGACCGGGTTCATTGACCTGCCGGGTGGCCTTTCCAAATTCACTATCCGGCGGGATCCCGTCGGCGGCCGTTACTGGATGCTCTCCAACGATATGCAGGATTCCCCGGTGCCGATCCGACGCAACCGTCTCTCGCTGTTTTCCTCCGCCGATCTGAGGGCGTGGGAAAAACATGCTACCCTGCTGGTGGATGACCACGAAAAGACGCCGGAAGATTCGGTAAAAAACACCGGCTTTCAGTACGTGGACTGGCAGTTTGACGGAGACAACGTCATCTACCTCGTGCGCACGGCATATGACGGCGCGCACAACTTCCACGATTCCAACCGGATCGTATTCGCGAAAGTGGAAGGGTTCCGGACACTGGTGGGGGAGACGGAGGTTTCAGGGTAACAGGGTTGCCGCAACAACATTGGCCACGCGTCTGCGAAGCCCCACCGCGTCCCCCTGTCCGTCTGGATGGAGGCGGTTTGTCATCAGGACGATGAAGATCCCCGACGGCGAATCAATCCAGCAGGAAGGTCCGGTGAACCCGGTGTGCCCCACTCCGCGCGCCGGCAAGATGTCCCCCCGCGGGTTCGAGTAACGCGTGTTGACGTCCCACCCGAGTGCCCGCACATTACCGCCCCCAACGTCCACGGGCGCCACCATGCGGTCAAGCGTGGCTGGTTGGAGTATTCGGCTTCCCTCCAGTTGTCCCCGTCCGATCACCATGCGGCAGAAACGCGCGAGATCACGCGCGGTGCCGAACAGTCCCGCGTGGCCGGCTACGCCTCCGAATGCGCGCGCAACGGGGTCGTGTACGATGCCGCGCAACATCTCACCGTTCGCTCGTTCGGTAGGCGCGGTACGCCAGATGTCTCCCGATGCAACGCAGAACGACGTGTCGGTCATTCCGAGTGGGCGGAGGAACCGGTTCTGAGCAAGTGTTTCCAGTGGCTGCCCGTACACCTTTTCCACGACCGCGGCGAGGAGATGGAATCCCAGGTCGCTGTACAGGAACTCCGCGTCAGGCGCGGTTTTGAGACCGGCCTCGATGATCAGGTTTGCGTATTCATCCCGGGTGCACCCTCCGTCTGGAAGCGGAAGCCCTGCGGGAAGGCCACTTGTGTGAAGCAGCAACTGGCGTGGTGTCACGCCAGAAAGTGGGCTGTCTGCAGCAACGGCCAGCCAGCGCCCCAGAGGTTCCCACAGGTGCACGCGCCCCTCTTCGAGCGCCTGCATGAAGAGGGTGGCGGTTACTACGGGCTTTGTCAGCGAGGCCCAGTCGTAGATCGTATCAGGGGTGGAAGGTTCTTCGAACGGAAAGACCGCCCGGTTTCCGAACGCAAGTTCGACAAGCGTTTCCTCGTGTCGGCCGACAACCAGAACTCCCCCGGGCACTTCTCCATCGGCGACGGCGCGGTTGCACAGGGAACGCAGGCGTTCCAGGCCTGTTGCCCTTACCATCTGACGAACGCCCACGCGGCAAACGCCCCGAATGCGGTGCAGGCCCAGTTCACCTGGTTGTTGCTGAGGAATCCTCGTCTTGGGGCTGCAGCGGTATCGCAGTGTTCTGATAATTCTGTTTCCGCGCCGCATATTCGGCAGCGGTAGTGTGTCTGAAGCGCGGAGCCGAGGAAACTGTCCAGCATGGCACCCAGCCAGCCGGCGAGCGTCACGTGCCCGAGAGCCACCCAGTCCTCCGGCTGGTCCGGGGGTATCGTGACCGCAATCAGACCTATCATCATTGCGCCAAGGGCCGCCGCCAGGGTCCCGAGTCCGGTAATACCTCCGGATTCGCCCTTGCGCAGCGAAGTCCCGTTGATCACGTCCCGGGGAGGACCTCCGAATCGGATACCGATCTCTGTAGCCCACGTGTCGGCGGTGGCTGCCGCTATTGCTCCCGCGTAAAACGCGAGGGAATCAACAAGGCGCCATTCCGGGACATTCATAACGGCGAGAAGAACCCCCACCGTGGCAACGCCGCCGTTTGCGAGAACCTGCCATGCATCTCTCGGCCCGTGAGGTTCTGCGTCGCCGAACTGTATCCGCGAGAGGCCTACTGATGTGCCGAAAAACGCCACGATGGGCAGCAGCCAGTGCCATCCCCCGACATAGAGAATTGCGACGCCCATACCCGTCATCACCGCGGCGCCGGGCGCGGTGACCGTCTCCAGTCGCCATGCCACAAAGGCGAAAACGACCAGAACAAGACAACTCAACGCAAGGTCAGCATAACTCCCGTCAAGGAGCGCGTCCATACATCCCCCCACACGGTTGCGATGCCCGCCACCATGCCCCATTTCAGCAATGTCGCCATGCGCGCGGCTGTTTCGCTTTCAGACGATCGCCATACCCGTACGATTACGTACGCAAGTAACCCGTCTATCACGATAATTACGCCAATGAGGTAGAAAAAGCCAAACCAGCCGATAATAAACGGGATCGGAGAAAGAGCGATCACTCCTGCAAGCGGGATGGAAGCCAGTCGACACGTGCGTTCAACACCCCGGCGAACAGCAATCGTGTCGTACCCCTGTTCCATGTCGCCCGGGTAATCGGCCGCCGCTTTCAGCATCTCCCGTCCGAGGTGGAACGCCGCCGCAAGAAGGGCCGGCGCGAATGCGGGGGCGAGACGGGTTCCCAGCATCCCCCCGAACACAAATGCGCTGCCACTGATAGTTGCGACCAGGACGTGGCCCCACAGAATCGTGCGTTTCAGTATCGCGGCGTACCACACGAGCGCCAGAGCGATCACCGTCGCCATGAGAGCGAAGCGAACCGGCAAAATCCATGAGAGCGAAACACCCGCGGCAAAGAGGATGACCGCCCATGAAACAGCCGTTCGACGGCTGAGCGCTCCGCTCGGGATCGGACGGTATGGTCGGTTTATGCGGTCGGTTTCCACGTCGAAACAGTCATTCGCCACGTATCCACCGGCGGCGATTAGCGCAGCACACGCGCACGCGGTTACGAGGGCGATGCCTGCCGACGCGGAAGAACACGAAGCTCCAACTGCAACGGAAACCGCCGTGAGAACGACGTTCGCCGGCCGCGTTATGATCAACAGAGCGCGTGAAGTCCGAACCAGTCCCGCCACGGATCGTGTCCCGTCTCAGAGCACGTGGAAGCAACCCCGATGCGCTCGGGAAATGTAAAAATCCCGCTCGCCCGACACCAGTCTCCTCCTCACGGTATCCTGAACTCGAAGTTTACTTCTCGAACGTTTCCGGCGAGGTCGCGCGCTTTGACGGAGACCGTGTGACGGCCGGAGGGAAGCGGAGTTGCGGATCGGTACGCAAAATGACCGCTCGCATCAGGCACCGCCGGAACCCATTTTCCGTCGAGACGCACTTCGGAGGGGTCGCGGCCCGGGTCAAGACCCGATCCCCGGTCCTCCACGTGGCCGGATACGGTGGCGAGGCCATTCCTGATCGTTCCGTTCGGTGACGGGGACGAAATGACAAGCCGCGGCGGGGCAGTGTCGCGGAAGAGACACACCGTTGAGAACAACCGCGTACGTCCGCGCACGTACCTGCCCGTCGAGTCCTTTTCCGCGCTCAAGAACCGAAAGGTGCCGTTCGTCGTTCCGTAGAGCGCCACGCCCGAGGTGTCCTCGCCTTCCGGAATACGGATTTGAACGTGTACTTCGTCCGCCAGCGGTTGTTCCTGAGGTTCGACGCGAAACGCCCTTCCGACCTGCCGGAGTTCTGGTTCGGGAGGCCGGTGCAGCGTGGTCTCCTGAACTCGCACGAACACCGGTTCCCCGAGCGCCCCCGGAGGGCACATTACCGAACATGCACCGCCGGCATGAGAGTATACTCCTCCCATGGGAGTGAAAAGCCTGCCTTGGACGGGGATGTTGATCTCCGCGCCATCCGCAAGAATCCGGACCGTGTCGACGTCCCCGCCAAGTGAAGTGAGCGGTATTGTGAGCCGGTACGTCAGATTCGCGACCCACTCGGAAAGAACTTGCAGGGTGTCGTTTCCCGCGCGCTCGGTGATCGCGTAGGTCCCGTCACTGCCGTTCTCCCATCTGCCCCGGTAATCGGGCGACGGCCATTCTGGATCAGGCAGAACCTCCGGTCGAGAGAGCGAGGCGGAAAGGGCTGCCGGATCGAGCTTCGTCGCGGCGACCGGCGGTCGAAGCGCCACTGCTGAGGGAATGCCCCCCAAGGTGCGTGAAGTCTTGAGGGTAACCAGCAGCCAGTCTCGGCCCCACGAGTGTTCTTCATGGAGCCGCGGCGCGGTCGCGAAGTCATTCGGGTGGATTGACTGCACGGAGCGACTTCCTGCAGAATCCGTCACCACGACACGGATGAGTGCCGCCGGGTTTTTGACGGGAGTGGTCCACTCTACACGGTCTCGGCCTTCGATGGTTTTTGATCCCGCTTCCCCACCAGACGCGAAAATCCGGAGGACGTCGCCTGAATCCTCGGCCGTTGCCGAAAACACCTGCACACCGGCGGAATCGCGCAGGGTAAAGGCGACAAACTCCGGATTCCTGTCAACGCGAAAGCTGAAGCGCACGCGCGTGGTGTTCCCGGCGGCGTCGGATACCGTGATCGCAGCTTCGTGAAGGCCCCTCGCGAGTGAGAGGCCCGGGTTTTGCCCCGATCCGCTCCCACACTGGAGAATACCCGCTCCGGACGGGGCATCCCCGTAAAAGCTCAGCCTGTTCCCGGGGAGCTTGAAGAGGTTATGGTAGCGGCCTTTTGTCACCCGGTTGACAACGAAGCTCCTGTCAAAGGGCGCGTGGAACTGGTTGTCCATCTCGAGGTTATCGTACTCACGGCGAAACACCTCCTGCCCGTCAATGGACAGCGTGGTACCGAAGATACCGACGATATTTCCGGTGCGTTGGACCTGGTCCGCCGCCGCGATGGTAACCCCGACTCTCCCGCTGAGTTCGGGAACCCGGGGGATCGTCCACGCGCCATTCCGGTACACAAGCTTCACGTTTGCGGACTCGGGCTTCCCGTCAATACGTGCACGCCCGTCCAGCGGAATGAACGCTACTGCGAATACGCGAGGAGGGATATTGTCCGGAAACGCGTATCCCTGGAGAAGGGGGTTGAGGGCGACGTTTCGCTCGTTTCTCAGCTCGAAATGGAGGTGTGGCGGGCCGGCGCCCGTGTCTCCCGAATACGCGATTACCTCGCCCTGTCTGGCCGGGGCTTCACCCGGTTCGAAGAAGACGTCCGCGACAAATTGCTCGTTCTTTGTCTGTTTCTCGAGGAGAAGCTCTTCCACGCGCGGTGTGAAGCGGCTCAGATGGGCAAATACCGCGACTCTCCCGTCATTGAGACGGAAGTAGAGAACCTTGCCGTACCCGAAAGGCGAGACCCTCACCCGCCAGACATACCCGTCTGCAATGGCCTGTATCGGCAGCCCCTTACGGCGTCCGGTCGAGTAATCTATCCCCGCATGAAAACGAAGAGGGCGGTATTCGCAAAAGGCAGAGGTCAGGACAGGAGGGATTCGGAGCGGTGGAAGCAGCGGAAGTTCTTCAGTCGCACCGGCTGCCAGCACGACCGTACACGCGCACAGAACCAGCGTGGCGATATGTCTCAAACGCACGATCTCTCTCCATGGAGCCCCCTCACACGCCGAACCGATCCTGAGCAAATATACGGGGAAACGCGCACTGTGACCAATCAGACGCACACGAGATCAACCATCTGGCGGATTACCGCGTCCCCGACGATGAACCCGCGTCGCGAAAGGCGACATCCGTCTGCGTCTACGTCCAGCAATCCCGCAACCTCCAGCGGCCTCAACGCAGCGCGTGCATCCGCGTGACACACGTCGGGTAGGGAATCCCAGCGGAGCCCTTCTTTCGTGCGAAGGCTCAGAAGCACGATCTCCTCGCGTACTTCGCGCGGCGTAAGCACCTCCGTCTCCGCGGTCGGTGTCTTGCCTTGCAGGCATCTGGCCTGATATGTCTGGAGGTCGCGCGTGTTCCACCAGCGCGCGTGTCCGTCGAACGCGTGCGCCGAAGGGCCGAACCCGAGGTACGGCCGCCGCGCCCAGTACGCTCGGTTGTGCCGGCACTCGTGCCCGGGTCGGGCGAAATTGGATACTTCGTACCGCGCACACCCGGCGGACTCAAGCGCCGCAACGACGTACTCGTACTGCCCGGCTGTCGCCTGCTCGTCGGCGCAGAATTGCGACGGGTCAGGTACCTCCGCATATTTGCTTCCCGGTTCGATTGTCAGCCCGTACGCCGAAAGGTGAGGCGGGTCGTACGCCAAAACCCCACGCAGCGTATCCGCCAGCATTTCAAGCGACTGCCCCGCGATGCCGAACATCACATCGGCGTTCCACGAGTGGAATCCCGCCTCTGCCAGAAGTCTCAACGCAGAATGTGCTTCAGCGGCGGTGTGTGCACGCCCGAGGAAGGAAAGCACGCCGGGTGCGAGAGACTGCACCCCGACGGACACCCGCGTGACTCCCATCGCGCGCATCAGGCCCAATTTTGACGACGAGAGCGATTCGGGATTCGCTTCCACGCTCCACTCGTAATCTCGCGCGAACCGCACCGACGACCGGAGGACATTACCCAGGGCCTCCAGCTCGTTCTCCATGAGGCAGCTTGGCGTGCCCCCGCCGACGTACAACGTCTGGATATCGGCGAATGGACCGAACTGCTCGTTCCGGATGCGCAATTCGGATTCAAGTGCCCGAAGGAAAATCGCCCGGTCTGCGGGGTCCGAGGTTGAGTAGAAATCGCAGTAGGGGCATTTGCTGACGCAGAACGGGAGGTGAACATAGATGTGGTGGAATGACGGGCGCGCGCGTTCCGGGGAAGGCGTCATTGAGGTACAACGACCCCTTCACGCCGGAGAAGGAAACGCTTCGTTTCGAGACCTCCGGCATAACCCCCGAGTCTGCCTCCGGCCGCAACCACGCGGTGGCACGGGATGATCACCGGCAGCGGGTTGGCCCCGTTCGCCTGGCCGATTGCCCTGCTGGCTCCCACGGGAAGTCCCATTCTCTGTGCAAGTTCGCCGTACGTCACCACCTGTCCCCATGGAATGGCAAGCAGCGCCCGCCACACCCGCCGCTGAAAATCGGTTCCCTGTTCCCAGTCGATGGGAAACGGGAAATCCCTTCGCGTGCCCGCGATGAGGTCGCGCAGCGCGCCTGCCTGTTCTGCGAGCTCTTTTCGCGCGGGGCTGAAAGTGCCCGCGGCGGGAGGCTCCAAAGCGTCGAGGAACACGCTTCGAACGCCGCAAGCCGATTCAACCAGCACCACGGGACCGATCGCGGTGTCCAACCTTGTCCACCCAGAAACCTGCGCAGCCGTCATGTTTGTTTTCACAGGGGAAACGTCACTCGCTGTCCGGTTTTCGCGCTCTTGTAGGCGGCCAAAACCATCTCGATCGCCACGCGCCCTTCTTCCGCAGGGGCCGGGACCGGTGCACCGTTCAGAAGGCAATCCACAAACGGCTTCGGTACCGCAGCGATCCTGTCGCCGTGGGAAGCGGGAATCGGGAGGTCTGGCGTCTGCCAGACCCGTTCCTTCTGATCGGTCCGGAAGAGAAACACCGGCTTCGCATCAGCGGGTCGCGCGATAGACATGGAGGGCGCATCGCCATAATTCTGGATCAGCACGCCTTTGTCACCGTACATCTCTGTGGTGTTGATTCCCACGTGGGTGACGGAGCTATTGAGCAGGATGCCCATCATGCCGGGCGCCACGTAACCACCACCCTCGAACCGCAGAATCGCAACGCCCGTGTCGTCCGGTGCGACGGTCGTGAGGACGTTGTCAATCTCCGCCATCACGCTCCGCGGCCTTCCGAACGTCCAGTAGAACCAGTCCGCGGCGTGGGTGGCGTCGTCCATGAACATGCCCATGTTCTGGACGGGATCGATGTGCCAGTGCGTGCCGCCGTTGATGAAATCGTCGTTGAACAGCACCGGAATACAGTGGCGCCGCCGCACACACCCGACCTTGCCCAGCACGCCGTCGTGCACCGCCTGCCGCATGAACTGGTTCACCGGGTCGTGCCGCATCTGATACGCGATGCTGAACGTAACCCTGTTTGCCTGCACTGCGGCGATCATGGCGTCGCAGTCTTCCAACGTAAGCGCCATGGGTTTCTGGCAGAGGATGTGCTTGCCCGCCCTCGCCGCCGCGATGGCATGCTCGGCGTGCCTGCCCGTGGGGCTGCCGATGATGACAGCGTCGATCGTTCCGTCGCCCAGCATGTCGTCCAGCACCGGAACGAATCGCATGCCGTACCGCTCGGCCATGGATTTGCCGCGCGCGGAGTCCTCATCCCAGCATGCCGCGAGGCGGACTTCCGGCATCATCTTCAGCACATCGGCATATACCCCGACGTGCCCGTGTGCGAAACTGATGAACGCGATGGAGAGAGGCATGAGGCTGGTTCCTTGGCGGGGATCAGTGGTATTTGACTATGCACCACAGAGCGCGAAATGCGTCCTTGAGTCCGATTTTCTTCCCTTCTTCGTACGTGCGTCCATCGTACGAGACACCGACCTCGTAAATCCTGAGTCTCGAGAGGCGTGCCACCTTCGCCGTTACTTCCGGCTCAAAACCGAACCGCTTTTCCTTCAGGTCCAGGCTCTGGATGACTTCTCGACGGAAGGCTTTGTAGCACACTTCCATGTCGGTCAGGTTCAGGTTGGTGAACATGTTCGAAAGATACGTCAGCATCCTGTTCGCAACGGAATGCCAGAAGAAGAGCACGCGGTGGCTTTCGCCTCCGACAAACCGGCTTCCGTACACCACATCAGCGTTGTGATCGAGAAATGGACGCAGCAGTTTCGGGTAGTCGTTCGGGTCATATTCCATGTCCGCGTCCTGCACAAGGACGATATCGCCGGTCGCGTTCTTGAAACCGGTATGCAGCGCCGCTCCCTTGCCCTGATTACGTTCGTGCAGGATGACCGTGCAACGCTCACCCAGTTGATCTAGCAACTCCCGTGTGCCATCTTTGGAACCATCATCCACGAGGATGATTTCTTTCGTCAGTCCCAGGGCGGGCGCAGCTTCGATGCGGTCTAGCACAGCAAGAAGCGTTTGCCGTTCGTTGTAGACCGGCACGACAATTGTCAGTGATTGTGGTTTCCCGTTCGACATGGCTGACCTTTCCGACAAGCAGCATTCCGAATATGCACGGGTGATGGACAGAATTGAATAATAGCACAGGAATGCACCAACCACATCCCAGAAAGACGAGCCAATGCAACCCGACGACCGCTAACTTGCCTACATGGGCCTCGCACCGAAACGCATTCCGCACTGGGAGCACTGGTCGTGCCCCGGGACCTAAGCGTTTGCAGGCGTGTGGGTGAGCGATCGAGCGCTGTTGAGACGTTAACCGAATGGTGAGGGAACACGAAGAGGAGGATGGATTACGATGCGGGGAAGCGATCCTGGAAAGACGTGGTTCATCATCTACAGCGCATGCATAGTTGCTTGTGCGTTCGCAGCCGTCCTTTGGATAACAGCCGGGGGGATAGGCGTCAGCCCGGATTCCACCATTTACATTGACACCGCGAGGAACCTGCTGGCCGGAAATGGTTTCATCGCGCACGGGCAACCGATGACGCATTACCCACCCTTGTATCCGCTGCTGTTGGCGGCAAGTGGTTTGGGCGGGGCGGACATCCTCCAATCAGCACGTTTCCTCAACGCGTTGTTGTTCGCCGCCAATGTCATCCTCTGCGCCGTTGCCGTCTGGATTGCAACAGGCCGCAGCATCTCTGCGGCCGTTACCGCCGGTGTGTTCTTCATACCTTCTTATGCATTCATCAGGCCTCACGCCATGATCTGGTCGGAGCCTGCGT
>Ga0116178_10000856_pt1 | contig 26262 bp, 29 predicted proteins | sample AD_STIC12_MetaG_FD_89880 | JGI IMG/M metagenome (GOLD analysis project Ga0116178, IMG submission 89880) | Active sludge microbial communities of municipal wastewater-treating anaerobic digesters from USA - AD_STIC12_MetaG | ecosystem: Engineered > Bioreactor > Anaerobic > Digestate | place: USA... | reverse complement strand
CGTCTGCCAGCATGAGCGAATCGAAACTGAAAAACAAATCGATTGATCGAGAGGGAATCATCTCCAGCGAGAAGCCATCGTTGACATGGTATTCAATGTGGTTAGCTCCGAGGAACCGCTGTCGGCAGCGTTCAATACAGTGCGGTGTGACGTCGACCAGGTAGAGCTTTGAACACAGATCCTTCAAAAAGTGTGACCACCTTCCGTGCCCGGGCGCAAGTTCTAGGATCGTGTGTGCGGGCAGAAAATGGCGAATCCGAGGATAAACCGTGACCGACCATTTATTGACCGCATCGCCCCACCAGCTTGACCACTCTTGCTCCTGCTGCTTCCAGTCGGTCTCTTCCTCTTGTCGGATCGGTTCAGGTTGGGCGTCTTGCATGAATGGCGAGGCTTGTTCGTGTCTCGGAAGGGTGATTCCGTATTGCCATCAACTTCCCCGGCGGGATCCTAGAGGCGGTAGCAGTGGAATACGATTGCTCACGACAAGGGTGGCTTCGGCGGGAATTCCACTTCGGGCGACGGCACGAGCGGGGGTGGGAGCGGACATTGTTGCCGCACCCAAGCGGACATCTGCGCAAGACCGCTGCCGAGGGGAGTGACCGGGCGCGACCCGAAAATTTCGCGCATCCGCGCGTGGGAGACCTGGACGGTGCGGGCCTCGGGGCGAGGTGGGCGATGGACGAGAGCGAGTGGGCGCCCGAATAACTCGGACACCAGCCGCGCAAGCTCCGAGATGGATGTGCTCGTGTCGTGGCCTAAGTTGACGATCCGGCCGGCAGCCGACGCGGTCTCGGGCGCGGCCGCGATGAGGGGCGCGATGTCCCTGACGTAGGTGAAGCAGCGCTCCTGCGAGCCGTCGCCGACGATGGAGAATGGCTGGCCGCTCATCGCCTGAGACATGAAGATGGCGACCACGTTGCGGGAGCGATCGCTGATGCACTGGCGCTCGCCATAGATGTTGTGCGGGCGGAAGATGGTATAGTTCAACCCGTAGGTGCTGTGAGCGCACTCGAGATCGAGCTCGATGGCATACTTCGAGATGCCGTAAGGATCGATCGGCTGCGGGGTTACCGATTCGTCGGCACCCTGGCTCAGGTGGCCGTAGACAGCAGCGGAGGAGGTGAAAACGAAGGAGCGCACCCGGTGTTCGATTGCCGAGCTAATGAGGCGCGCGCTGCCGACGGTGTTCACGGTGTAGATGAAGCTGCGAATCTGGTGGCTCATCGCCTCGGCGGCGTATGCGGCAAGATGGAAGACGCGGGCGACGGCATGCTCGCGAAAGAGGCGGCGCAGCAAAACCTCGTCCAGGATGGAACCGACGACCAATTCGGCGCCGACGGGGACGTTTTCGCGGCGGCCCGCGCTCAAGTCGTCGAGGACCACGACGCGGTGGCCGAGACGCAGGAGCTCCTCCGCGACATGGCTGCCTAGAAAGCCAGCGCCCCCGGTGACGAGAGAACTCATGGCGTCGGGGATGGCTCCTGGCCCGCCGGGCGGCGAAACGCAATGAAGCCTTTCAGGTTGAGCAGGCGCAGCGTTTCGATGACCTGGCCAGCATGCGGCGCAGGGCTTTTGGCCTCGATCTGGGAGACATCCTTCTTGCCATCGATGAGCCGGAGCAGCGTGGATTCGGCTTCGGTGAGCGGCGCCTGGTAGCCGGTGCGAGTTCGAAGGAAATCGCGGAAGGTTTGGAAGCCGTCCTCAGTGCAAGGCGCCTGGGAGACGAAGGTGAGGCCCGAGTTAAGGACGGGGACGACGGCAGCATCGCCGTCGATGAGAGTCACTTTTTCGACGCGGAAGGGGCCGATGTAGAGGATATCGATGCCGCTGGCGCAATAACAGTCGAGGGCTTCAGCGGGCGTCTCCACGATGGGCTCGCCGCGGATATTGAAGGACGTATTCAGGAGGACGGAAAGGTTGCGGAGGCGGTAAAATGCCTCCAGGACAGCACGGAGGACACCTTGGTAATCCTTGGGAACGGTCTGAATGCGGCACGATCCATCCACGTGGCAGACGGCGGCCAGATCGCGCCGCCGGGCTTTGCGAATCTGACGGACGAGCAGCATGTAAGGGTTCGCACAGCGGCCCTCGAAGTATGCGGAGGCATGTTCTTCCAGGACGGCGCCCGCATAGGGACGGAATTGCTCGCGGTACTTGACCCTAGCGTTTAGCCGCTCCTTTCCATCCGGGATGCTAGGATCACAGAGGATGCTCCGGTGGCCGAGAGCGCGGGGGCCGAACTCGCTGCCGCCGTCGAAGAGAGCGACGATGCTGCCGGAGGCGAGATCGGCGGCGATGCGGCATGGCAATTCGAGCGGATCTAACCGGCGCCAAGAGGCGACGCGCACATCAGCTTGGAGGACCGTGAGTATGGCACTCTCGGCGTAGAGGCAGCCGTGAAAATCGCCGCAGTAGGGGGTCTTTGGTAGGCGACCGTGCAGTTTGCGGTAGCCGTAGAGTGCCGCGCCGATGGCGACGCCGGCATCGTCCGCGGCGGGAGTGATGAAAAAGTCCGCGTGGGGGAAGGCATCGACCAGCTTGCCGTTGTTAGTGCTGTTGAGGGCGACGCCTCCGGAGAGGGCCACAATTTCCGAAGGTGCAAGCGAAAGCGTGCGCCGGACGAGGGAAAGCATGCCAGCCTCAATGGTCTCCTGGACCACGGCGGCGAGATCGCACTTGACGGGAGTTTGCTCGATGGCCTTGCCGGATTCTGACGGATGCGGCAATGCGTAGATCCAGTCAAGGTTATACTTATGCTCGTCCTCTTGGATGGCTAGCATACGGATAGAGAGTCTGGATGCGTCGCCGTACGGTGCCAAACCCATGATCTTGCCGGCGTGGACCCATGCATCTCTGTGGCCGAACACGTATTGACAGACCGTCGAGTAAAGATGGCCAAGAGAGGGGAAGCGGAAGTAGGGATCGAGCGCTTCCCACGCTCCCCAACGCTTGTTAAGGACGTGAATCTCTCCGTCGCGCACGGCGAAGGCGGTCTCGGCCTCCTCCATGTCGGCGAGGGGCGGCTCCGGGCCCAGGTAATCGGCGCCACGCCGAAAGTACTCGCCATAGCTGTAGCCGCTTCCATCGACGACGAGGATCACGAGTTCCCGTCGACCCGAGCCGTACCAAGCATATAGGGCATGCAGTAGGTGATGGGATGGATTCACGAACAGGCAACCGCGATAACCCATTTGCCGCAGTTGCCAGTCGCAGTCTAGGTAGGGATACTGGTTGAGGACGATAGCTTCGTATTTGTTGATGTCCGTGATGCCGACAGCCCGGTTGCAGTACTCGAGGGCGCGCCGCGGAAAGCCATGGCGGTAGCGGATGCGGCTGAGGCGCTCCTCGCGGATGGCGACATGGATGCCCTTCTCGGAGACGACACACGCGGCGGCGTCGTGAGCACAGTTGAGTCCCAGAATCATCGCTCGACGGAAGTGCGGGCAGACCTCTTGCCGAAGCGACGCGGGTTCCCCAAGCGGAGCAAACGCGTGCGCCCGCCCGGAAGAAGGAGCCGTGACATTGGGCCCGATTCATTCATAGTTCAAAGTGTAGGTTTACATGGCTGATTAGAGCTCAATTCATCCTGCATGGCGAGCGTTATCAATCGGTATGGTGCGTGCCTGCGCGCAGAAGAGATGCTACATCTCTCGGGCGCGCGGGTCTTCCTAGTCGATTTTCAACGGCTTTGGAACGATTTTCCGCAGCTGCACCCGGATGCGCTGGCGGAGCGGAACGCCTGGCTCCGGGAGATGCCGGAGGGCGAGCAGTGCCGGGCGGCGCGGCGGATTGCGGAAGCGTGGCTTTTGGAACAGGCAGCGTTGGTTTCGCGGGTGCAGGCAGCACAATCAGACGTGAACGATCCAATCGCGACGACGGCGGTGCGGAAGCGCGCTTTTCGACCACCACGGTACGGGAGGGCCTGCGTGGTCGCGGCGGAGGAGTGTGTGCTAGCGGTGCCGGAGCTGCCGCTGGTAGCGGTGGCTGGCGGAGGGGAACTCGACATAAAAGGTGTAGGGCTTGCGGATGGATGCACGCCGCGCTTCGGCGAGTGCAGCGATGGGCTGCTGCCGTTGGTCTCGGCGCTAGAAGAATACCTGTATGAGCGGCTGATCGAGCGGATTCTCGAGCATGCTGGGAGCGAGTTGACGACGCTCCCACACTATGCGCTCATCGACTCAGGATTCGACGTAATCGGCCCCGGGGTGAAGATGCCGGCTGGGCTCGTGGTGCGGCGGGCGCACTTGCGGGATACGGCCTCGGACCTGCCGGTGATGGGTTCCGAGCGGCAGTACCGGCTCTTCGAAGCGGAGATGCTGCTGCGGCGGTACGGGCTCTACTCCTCGCGCGTGAACAAGGTCGAGATCAATGTGACGGATCGTGGGCTGGAAATGCGCATCCTGAACAAGGCGATCCCGCTTTCGCCAGCGGCGCTGGAAACGCTGGTGACGCGCCTCGGGGTGAAACCGCCGTTCCGCGCGGACCGGGTCAACATCCAGACGGACGCGGACGAGGAGCGGGGCGGCTTGCAGATCGTCGATTTCGGGATGTACAATGCAGCGATGCACTTCGATCACGCGGTCTTGAGCTTGGTGCGAAACCGACCGTTCGGATGGGGCGGATTCCTGAGCCCAGCGCACGCGGAGTTCGTGCAACCGGACCCACACCTGGTTCCAAAGCAGCCGTTCTGGAGGAGCACACACCGATTTGAGGTGGAGCACCTCCCGTTGATCGCGAACTTCCGCGAGGGACTGCTGACGAGCGAGGGTGTGTACGAGGCGTGCCGGTCCATCCTCGCGACTGCACGGGAAGGGTGGCCATCGGCGGATCGATGGAGCGCAGGTCAGTCCCCCACGGCGGGCCATGAGGCAGCGCAAGCCGAGAAAGCGGCGAGCGAATCGAATTCCGGGACAAGGTGAGTCAACCGCTTGGTGGGGCGGGCATGGGTGAGCCAGACGGGGAAAAGCCCGGCGCGCAGGGCACCGGCGATGTCGGACTGCCAATTGTCCCCGACGAACATGACTTGGCTGGGCCGGGCCTGGAGCTTGTTGCAGATATCGTGAAACATGGCGAGGTGGGGCTTGCGAGCGCCAATTTCGGCAGAGATGGTAATAGCATCGAATAATGAGGGAGACAGACCGAGCTTGTCTAGCAGCGGTTTGATGGGGGATTCCCAGTTGGAGCAGAGGCCAAGCTTGAAGCCGCGGCCCCGCAGAAGCTTCAGGAGCTCAAGAGCGGCGGGGGCGAGCCGGGCTGAGTATTGCTCCTGGGCATGGAGGACGGTATCAAGGACGCCATCGACCTCTGGATCGGGAACGCCGCTGAGGGCGACGAGTTGGCGCCAGTTTTCGCGGCACCAAGCGTCGTGCCCGGGGTCGCCGTGGAAGTGTGGGGTGAGAGATCCATCGAAGGCATCGGGCTCAAACATGCGCTGTAGCTCGTGGCTGGATGCATAGCCCAACGCGTTAAGGTGCTGCCAAACGGCAGGGACGACGATGTCGTCGAGAACAAGGGTACCATAGAAATCGAAGACGACGGCGCGCACGGCTTGAAGGCGGGCGGTGAACGGGCGGAGGGAGTCTCGATGCATGGGGAATAGCCGCGAGCGGCGGGTACGGCCAGCTAGCCGGGCGCGAGAGGGAACTGGCGGTTGCGGCGGTGAAAAATGTATTCGTTGTAGCGAGCGTGGTCGAAGAGGTGCAGGATGTAGATGCCTTCGACCCAAGGGCCGTCGTTCGGCGCGACCTTGTGGCGGAGGCCATGGAGCTGGCCGAGCTTGCGGAGCCGGTGGGCGTCGTTGAACTCATCAATAGCGAGAAGCTCGCCCGCGAAGCGGGAATGCATTTCGTGGTGTGGGCCCACTGTGTCGTCGAAATAGCAGACAACCCGCGGCAAGAATAGGTTGACCTCCGCATCAAGGAGGGCGGAGAAAGCGCGGACAGTGGAGGAGTAGTAGTCGAGATCAAAGGAGATAAAGCCGATGGGCGGCGGTCCCGAGGCGAGGTAGGCGGGGATGGTCTCCTGGACATCGCCGATGTGGAGCTGTGCAGTGGTGAGGCGGCGACGGATGGCGAGCTCGTCCATCTTAAAAAAGCCAGCCTGCCAGATATAGGGGAGATCGCGGTAATCGAGCGGCGGCGGCATGCCGGTAGCGAGATCGAATCCGGCGACCTGGATGGCCACTCCTGAGGAAGCGGAATGCGCAGAAGCGAGGTTCTGCAGGGCCAGTAGGCCATTGCCGCCCGCGACGCCGAGCTCCAGAGCGGAGAAGGCGGGGTAGCCGAGTTCCCCGGCAAGCGCGGTGGCCTGGACAACCCCGTACCCGTACTGCGGAAAGGCGGGGTCGCAGGTGGCGGCTACGATGGTGCGGGCGAGGCCTTCCTCAGTGTAGTAGCCAATTCTCTCCTGGTGAGCGTTCACGGTTGCATCGGGGCCATGTGTAGCATGATCTTCAGCCAGGCAAGCATGCAAGTGCGATGGGAGGCGGCGCGCCCGCGATCGGCGACGACCACTTCCCAGACGGTTGGAGAAGTCGTGTAGCCTATCCGTTTGAGGAGGCCGAGCAAGGCGATCCCAGCGATGCGGCAGGCGGCATTGAGCGAGACCATAAGGGCGAAGGTGCGGTAACGCCAGGCGGCATAATGCTTCCGGTAGAAATAGACGTGGCCCCAGAAGCGGAGGCGGAGCCGGAACGAGGGGTTCGAGTCGAAGGCGTGGCCTTCGATGTGGATAACTTCGGCCTCCGGCGAGAAGACGATGCGCCACCCTGCGCGGTGGAGGCGGTAGCAGAGATCGACTTCCTCTACATAGATGAAGAATGCGGGATCGAAAAGGCCCACTTCGTCGAGCGCCGCCTTCCGGAACATCATGCAGGCGCCATTTACCCAGCCTGTATCGATCATGGCGGAGTGATCGGTAAACCAGGGGAAGCGAGGGGCCAGAAAGCGCTGTACGGCGGGTAGTCGAGCCAGTTCGAAGAGTTCGAGCGCATCGTTGAGCAGGGTGGGAAAGGCGTTGGTGGATCGCTGGAGCGTGCCGTCGCCATTGATGTGGCGCGCGCCCACGCAGCCGATGCTCGGGTCTTTCTCAAGCGCCTGCACGAGGCCGGAAAGTGTGGTGGGAAGGGAGACGGTATCGCTGTTCAGGAGGAGGATGTAGCGACCGCAGGCTTTCTCGATGCCGAGGTTGTTGGCGGCACCAAAGCCAACGTTGCGGGTGAGTGGTAGGAGGGTTACGGCAGGCCAGTCGGCGGCGACAATGGCGGCGGTGCCGTCGGTTGAGCCGTTATCGACGACAATGACTTCGAAGGTGCATCCATGATCGTGTCGGTGGAGACTGGCCAAGGCCTCTGGGAGAACTGCGGCGGCATTCCAGCTGACAAACACGACGGAGACGAGGGCCTCGCCCGCAGATTCCGAGGAGTTAGCGGCAGTCAGCATGACGTGAAGCGGGGCTTGCCGGGATCGCGCCGTGTGCGGGGGGCAGCAGCCGGCCGGAGCGTCGGCGGCCGGGGAGGCAGGGGGAGGTCGCCGCGAGGGGAGAGGGGCCGGCGATGCTGCGCAAGGCCGCAGTTGAATTCCACGATGAGGTCCCAGGCGCGCCGATGAGGCGCGGCGAGTGAGCGCTGGAATAGATCTACGGCGAGAGGGAGGCCAGCTTCGGCGATGGTGGTGGCAGCGATTTGCGCAGGAAGGCCGAGCCGCAACGGGGCGAGCGATTCGCCGATACGAAACTGGCCACGCTCGAAAAGGTAGTTCACGAAGGCCCAATATCGCTCGATTTCACCCAGCGAGACGAGCGGTACCTCGCGGCGGGTGACTTGCATGATGGCAATGTTGGCGCGCGGCCGCGGGTGGAACTGGGCCGGATCTACCCGCATGGGGACGGTGATGTTGAAGGCGGCGCCGAGGGAAGCGGAGAGCTTGGTAAGGCCGAAATGCCCGGCGAGGCGAAGGCCAAACTCGCGCTCGATGAGCAAGGCGCCCTGCCGAAAGTTTGGCAGGGACATCCAGCGGCGGACGAGGTGGGTGGAGACGTTGAACGGGATATTGGCGGCGATGACGAAGGGTTCGGTGGGAAGTGGCACATCGCGAATATCACCGGCACAGACCTGGACTTGGGGCCGATCGCGGTATTTCTCGGTGAGGAACTGGACGAGGCGCGGATCTTTTTCGACGACGAGTACGGGCCCACCGACCATGTCCAGTATTTCATCGGCGATAAACCCTTTGCCGGCACCGAAGTCCACGGTGAGAGCGGCCGCTGTGGCGCCAGAGAGGTGGACCAGCTTCCTGGCTGTACGTCGGTTCTTCAGGAAGTTCTGGCGGAGATCGAGGGTCCTCATATTAAACCCTCAGCGGGTAGGGCGATAGTTGTGGCGCAGGCGGGCATCGCTCCGGCGGTTGAAGAACAGAGCTGGAACTCCCGCAGGGCACGAGCGACTTCGTCGTGCCGCAGATCGTTGATGAAGGTGCATTCGCCGAGGCGTACAGGGATGGGAAAGCGTTGCTGGCCGCCACGGTGGGCGGTGCGCTCGACCACGGACTCCCATAGACGATCCGGATCGGGGTGGGGAATGTGCATCGGAAGGCCAAGGAAGGTGGTGAGGCGGGCCAAACGCGCGGCTTCGGTCTCGGAAAGGAGGCCTCGGTGCTTGGCGATGATTGCGGTGAGGTTGAGATCGATCGCGACGGCTTCGCCATGGCGAAGGCCGGGGCCGCGCTCGGCGAATTCGAAGACCTGTGAAAAGGTGTGGCCGAGATCCACTACGCGGCAGAGGTCTTCCTCGTAGAGGTTCCCGGAGAGCTCCCGCAGCATCAGATCGATGGCGCGGTGGAGGATGGCGCGAACGGCGGGGTCCGCGAAGTGACGCGCGCGGAAGGCCGGCTCGCTGGCTTCGAGCATGTCCAGGAGGGGTGCATCACATCCGAGGGCGAGCTTCAGGATTTCGCCCAGGCCCGAGGCAATCTCCGCGAAATCAAGCGAAGCGAGGAAGAATGTGTCCAGGAAGACGGCGAGCGGCGGAGCGAACGAGCCGACGAGGTTCTTGCGGTGACCGACGTTGATGCCGTTCTTAACCCCCACGGAGGCATCGACGTACGAGAGAAGCGTCGTGGGAACGCGGACGAAGGGGATCCCTCGACGGTAGACGCTGGCCGCGAAGCCGGCAACATCAAGCACGGCACCACCACCAACAATGATGACTGGCTCGGTGCGGCGATTCAGCCTGAAGGAATCAAAGTCGGCGAGAAGACGCTGGAGCGTCCCGAAGCTTTTGGAAGGTTCGCCCCCGGGTAGGGTGAGGAACTCCGCCACCACGCGATAGTGCAGGAAATAGCGCTCGATTCGATCGCGCACGAAGCCGGGGAGGCCACCGTCGAAGACGACTAGACGCCGTGCCCCGGGACGGCCGGTCTCGAAAAGGGAGGGATTACCGGGGTCAAGCAGGGGCTCGGCGATGTGGATCTCGTAATCTAGGTTTCGCCCTGCGGGCACGCGCCAAGTATGCCGCGAGGCAAGGTGCCTCTTCTCGATGACGTCACTCACGACGAGTGGGTGTATCGCCTTCAGCCTCGCCGGCAATGGGAATCGAAGAAGCGGTACGCCACTCCGCGCGTCGAGAGAGCAGCCAGCCCGCGACATCCTTGGCCCCGATGAGACTGTGGTTTTCCGCCCAACCACACTGCCTGTTGTTTGCGAGGGGAACCTCTGTCGCCATCTGGACACTGCTGAAAACTTCACTTAGATGACCGGCCAGACAGTCGAAATCGTCCATGTCGATGGTGACGATGTAAAAGCCGGTTTGGCAACCCATGGGGGCCACGTTTATTATGGCCGGGGAGCGCTGGGGGAGCAGGCTGCCCAGGAAGTGTTCCAGCGAATGAATGGCCGTCATGGATAGGTGGGAGACGTTCGGTTGGGCGATGCGCAAATCCCACACGGAGGCCGTGCTCCCCCTCTCTGAAACGTAGCGCCGGGTGATCCGGAGCGACGGCGGAAGCATAAATCGATGGTCAATGTCAAGCATCTGAACATTATCTCCTGGGGCGGGGGCCAGAATCAATCAAGAAATTCAGCAGCAATTCAGCCTTCAGCCTCTTTTTGCCCCCTTTCGCCCCGCCCTGGTTTTCCGCGTGATTGTTCACTGGCCCAAATCGACATCCGGCGTTCATCCGTCCTCGTTAACGTTGAGGAAAGGCGTGCCAATCGGGCCGATCTGTGCACCAGGCAAGGACTTGCGGGGCGTCCGGCGGCGAGATAAGCGATGCCGGGGCCGGCTGCGAGTGAAGCGCCGCTCCTTCTCGGCGTTCGCTACGTTCCAAGTCAGCAGCGAGCGGCTCAAGCCATCATCCCTGTGCTGGGGTCGCGTTTATGTCGCCTCCATCGCGCGCGCACTGCCGGACCGTGTTGCTGCTTATACTCAATCCACTGGCAATTCGGCGGATCTTCGACCCTTGCCGGGTCAGTGTTCGGATTGCGTCTTGTTTCTGCACCGTGACGGAAGCGGCCGCCGTGCCCCTCCTGAAGGAACTCTATGGCACCCAGTGACTTCAGGTGTCGCACACCGTTGATTGGGACCGCAAGCGGGTCAGTTGGAGTGATCGCCGGCACATTACCTATCAGAGTAATACCAGTGAGCCGGGGCCTCACTGGAAATCATCCCGACACCGCTCATTCGCCTCCCGTCCGTTTCTGTCCCTGCCCCGGTCCGGGCAGTGGCTCCGGTTGGGCAGCGCGGCCCGAAGGCCGGATTCTTGCCGACATGCGGCGGTGCCACCATCTTGGGAGACACAAACGCCCAACCGGAGCCGCCATGAAAACTGCCACCCTCGGTTGCTGATCTCCAGCGCAAACACGACGCCCTCGAACTGGAGTGCATCGACCGCATGTAATTGAACGCCTACGTTCCCAAGCTCACCAGCGAGGCCGGTGTGGCCGGCTTCCTCCGCGGCCACTTGGGCCACCGCTTCGCTTCCACCAAGTACGCCGGGGAAATGACCGACGCCTTCGTGACCGCCATCCGTGACTTCCTCGATCAGCAACAGATCCCCCTGGTCCGCTTCCAGAAGGGCCAACGCAAGGACGCCGTCATGCAGGAACGCCTTCGTCGCTTCCGCGCCCCTGAGGGGGTGGTCTTCGTCGGCGTCGCCCAAGAGAAAATGTGCGTGCCCCGCACCATCCACTGGATCGCCTACTCCACCGCCATGGTCAACGCCTACTACTTCTACTGCCTGGATGAGGACTTTGGCCCCTTCTTCCTCAAGTTCGGCTCCTTATTCCCCTATCCGGCCAAGCTCTGCCTCAACGGCCATGAGTAATTGAAACGCCAACTGGCCAAACGCGGCATCGCCTTCGAAGCCCTCGACAACGGCCTCTTGAGCTGCGCCGATCTGGCGGCCGCCCAGCGGATCGGCGAGGGTCTCAGTGCCCAGAAGATTGACGCCTTCTTCCGCAAGAGGCTCCGCCGCCTGCCCCACCCCTTCGCCCCCCGGGACCGCCCCGCCGGTTACCGCTACCAGCTTTCCGTTCTCCAAGCCGAGTCTTCCCTCACCCAGGTCTGGGACCGGGGGCTCCACGGACACGCCTTCTTCGAGGAGGTCATCCGGGAGAACCTTGATTTGGGCCGCCCCGAACAGGTGCAGTTGATCTTTGGGCGCAAGCTCCAGAGACGGACTGTCGCCGGCGGCCGATGTCGGACGCGCATCATCACCGAGGGCGTGACGCCTTCCCTGCACGTCTACTACAAAAACACCCACTTCAACAGTATCACAAGGAGGGCCGGGCCTTGCGCACCAAAACCACAATCAACAACACCCACGACTTCGGCGTCGGGCGTCGTTTGATCAGCCTGCCTCAGTTGCGGCAGATCGGGTTCGCTGCCAACCGCCGCGTCCTCGAGGTGGAAACCCTCACCCACGACTGCCACCTCGGGGCTGAGGCCTTCGCCCAACTCCAGCGCCCGGCCCAGGTCGAGGGCCAGCACGTCGCCGCCTTGCCCTTCGGCCAGGCGCGCGTCCAGGCGCTCTTTGCCGTGCTGGTTGCTCTTCTGCCTCCGGCCCCAAAGTTCCAGAACAAACAATTGGGGGGATTGCTTGCGCAGTACCTCGGCTTGTCCGAGGCGGACCTCACTCCGGGCCGGATAAGCTATGATCTGCGCCGGTTGCGTCTGCCCGGACTCATCGAGCGTCTGCCCGCACCCATCGCTATCGCCTGACCCGGGTCGGGATGAAGACCGCGCTCTTCTATGCCCGTGTCTATCAACGGGTGCTGCGACCCGGACTCTCTCATGTCCATGATCTCACCTCACAGAGAGTTCGTCGCTGGCCGCGGCCATCCGGCGATTGGAGTTGGCATGCAACGCCTTCGTGACTAGATAAACGGCTGCGTGAGAACTTGACCCGACTGCACCGGGTTCTGGTTTTCAAGGACTCTCCCCGGCGACAGCGGCAGGACCGGGTCGAGCCGGTCGAGGGCTTGAATGGCGGTCTTCTCGTCGACGCAGAAGACGACGGCGTTGGCGGGCGGATGGAGGTAAAGGCCGATGACCTCAGCGGCCTTCGCCTCGAACTCCGGATCGTCGCTGGCGACGTATCCACGAACGCGGTGAGGTTGAAATCCCGCTTTCGCCCACACCCGCGCGACGCGCATCGCATTGGTGCCCACCAAACGCGCGATCTTCCGGGTGCTCCAGTGAGTCGACCCGTCCTTGGGCGAACTCTGGGTCTACGCCAGGGTGCGGGTCTCTAGGCCGGGAGTCTCAGCCTTCGGCTTGCGCCCCTGATGCCGTCCATCCAGCCCGGCCAAGCGGCCCGTCGCGAAGCGCTGGCCCCAGAGCCGCACGGTGTTGATGGCGCAGCCCAACTCTCGGGCGATCTGCTTCTGGGGTATCCCCTCTGCCAACCGCAGAATGATGTCAGCCCGCTAGACATCGGCTGCCGGCAAGGACCGTGTCCGACGTCGCGTCTGAAGTTCGGTACGTTCATCGGCGGAAATGGTGAGTGCTGCCACGCGCCCGACCATACCGCTCTGGATATCAGATATCAATGTTACAACGCACTAGCCTGGCTCGCAGGCTACAGCCCCATCTCGATGGTTTCTCAACGTGAAGCTGCCGTTACCGATAGAGGGATCGATAGGAGTCGGCTTCTGCTCTCAACTGGTCAGCGAATGCGGCAACAGCATCAGCAAAACTGGCGCCAGGGAAGTAACTGCCACTATGCTGAATGCTTGACTTGGGCAGCGGCGTCCCCTCCTCGGGCATTTTAGGAAAAGATTCTTTTCGAACCACAAACTGACCATTTGGAGCGCTGCACAGAACCAATCGATAGATGGTCGATCCGGGTTGCCGCGTTAACGGACCAGATGCGATAATGCCGTCTTCCGACATGTAGATTTTGTCCGAGATGGTTTCCATTACATCGTGAGTGTATAATCACCCCCAGTTGGGTAAAGCACGAACTTCGGAGTGGACTGATACAGCTCGTAGTCGAGCCCGAGAGCGAGATTCAGCCTTTGGATGAGGGTACCGTCATCGCTGAATCGTACCGACTTGGGTGGGCAGAGGGGTTGAGTCGCCGCTGGTGATGGCTAACCTGGTTTAGGGTGTCTTCGAGCGTCATTTCAGTCCCAAGACGCCCAGCATGCACATGGTCGACGGCGCGTGCTTCGCTGCCATGATCGATCGGGTTATGAGGATGGCTGGAGGCGATCACAACAGCCTCCTCCATGACGAAAACCATTTCGCACAAGTCCCATCTGGTTCAAGCGGAAGCAGCGTCACCCGCCGAAAGCCTCGCTCACAGTGGATCAGAACGCATTCATGATCCCGGAGACTGCGAAGCTTGTGGGGTTTCACCTTGTGCTCCTCGGTCTCGGAATAGTTGACGTTGCGTTTGCCCGTGCTGTAGCCCCACGAACGCTTCACCACTCGCTTTTTGCCGAGGAAGTCGGCCGCCTGGACTGCGTCGCCTTCGTCGGCGGCGCGGAAGATCATCCGATTGCGGAGGTTCAACGTCAGCACCTTGGACTTGTCGTTGCCAAGGGGCGGAATGAGCGATGTCGTCGATTGGGCGGCGGCGACGACGGTGGCCCCGGCTTCGCGGATCACATCCACGCAGTTGTAGTCGCTGGTGCCATCCTCGCTCGCCGTCATGAACCGCTGCGCTTCGTCCGCCCAAAGGATAAGCAGGTTGTCGGAGGCGCGCTCTGACTTCAGTTTGTCGAATCGGCGGAGCGCATGGTTGTAGTAGAGCAGCTTCAGGAAGGTGTTCACGTAGCGCCGTTCGGTCTGGAACTTCTGCGGCATGGTGACGAGGATGATCTTCCCGTGGTCGATCGAGCCGAAGCTAAATGTGCTGTCCTCCGTGCAGAAAACCTCCGCGACCTCCGGCGTCAGGAAATACTGAAGGTAATTGCCAATGGTTTCTCGGACGCCGCCAAGCTGCTCTTCGGGTTGATGAAGCAGGCGGTTCGTGAAGTGGGCGTGAACGGCCACCCGGCGCGGCGTCTCCAACAGATCCGCCAGGTTCTCCAACTCCTCCTCCAGCGAGGCAGTGTCGGAGAGCAGCCCGAAGGCGCCCTGGAGGGTGACGGGGCGTTTGAGCTCGTAGAGTAATTCCAGGGCATGGGCGATGTGGGTCTGCGCCTGACTCTTGAAGAATCCCTTGTCGCCGCCCTGGCCAAGGCTGGTGGCGGTGTCCACGATGAACTTGGCGTAGGTCGTGAAGGGGATGCTCCGGTCGCCAGTCAGGTTGTAGCGGTGCGCAGGTGTCCAAGCCGGGTCGGAGTCGTCGGCGCGAATTTGCAGGTGAATCAGGTCAGGTTCCCGCCCATAATGCCGGGCCATTGCCGACAGCGTCTCCCAATACACCCCTTTCTCGTCGATGCAGAGGCCGCCCCAGCGCGGTTCGTTCTGGAAAACCTGGTGGGCAAGCTGATTGATGCCGGAACTCGTCTTGCCAGAACCGGTGTCGCCGGTGATAAGCCAACCGCGGCAGAACTGGTTGCGCCGCCAGGTCAGGCCGCCGAGCCTGGCGACGTGCCCCTTGCGCTTTCCGGGATGGAACAGGAGCCACAGTGCGAAGACCGCGAGCAAGATGCCGCTGGCAAGCAGCAAGTGGCGGGAAAGGTGAAAATGCCGAAGCGCATCCGAGAGGAACGTGATTGGCCCGCTTGGGAGGAAGTCCAGTTTCATGGTAATGCCCTTCCGATGAGAAGGCCCGCCAGCAGTGCGAGGATGGCCGCAGCGGTCGCGACCGCGAGTGAAACATGCGGCCTTGCCCTTCTGCGCGGCTGCGACCGCATCACTTCTATCAGGGCGGCGGAATCCTTCTGGAATACCTTTGCCGCCTCAGACAGCTTTGCGATGTCCGACCGGAACTGCTCGAAAGACGGCAGTTCGCGCCGACGAATCTCATCCCAATGCCGTTGGTGAAGGCGGAACAGTTCGACCAGGAGCAGCACGGCGTCGTCCTCGGCCAGGCGGTGGCGCGAGCGCCATTCGGCAACCGCTTCCTCGAACTCGTCATCGAAATTGCGCGATTCCATTGCGACCAGGGGGGCTATTTTGTGGGCAACAACAACTCCGCAGCCGATTCAATTTCGGCGAAGAGCTTCCGTTGCCAAGTCTGAAGGCGTTGCCGGTCGAGCAGGCTGAACGCGGCGTGTTTGGCTGCCGCCGAGATGGTGACATTCTCGCGGTTGAGCGCCTCGACCAGCCAGTCCTGCAACCGGGTCATGGTGATTTCCCTGCCGCCCAATTCGCTCTTGAGCCGGACCCGCACCTCTGCCGAGTCGAACAGCGCGAAGCTGTCGCTGTGAGCCGCGTTTCGCACCACGACGTAACCGGCGGTCTTCCCCAGTTGTTCGGCCAACCGTTGCACCTGGTCCACGCTGTCCAGTTCGTGGTTCACTGGCATGACCAGCGTCAGTGCCGCGCCAAACGCCTTAAGCACGGCGGTGAGGTCCACTTCGGCGAAGTAGTCTAGGAACAGGTCCGTCGATGCGGCCCGGCAATCCACGACCACCAGATTCGACTTCTCCAGCGCGGTGAAGATGGCGTCCATCTCGCGCCGGTTCCCCAAATCGAGGAAGCGGGTCTCGGGATGGAATCGCTTCAGGGTCGAATTCTCATTGTCGCTGTCGATGGCGACATGGGCGATGCCCTTGTCTTTGAGGAACTGGACGAGGTTGACGGCAAAGAAGCTTTTGCCGACACCGCCTTTGCCATTGAGGATGAGGTCGAGTCGTTTCATGTGTTTGGAGTGGTCACCATGCGGACTTGGGCAATCCGCGGGCCGCGTGGCCGCACGGGCCGGGTTTGGTCAACTTCGGGGTCATCGCTCGGCGGGAGTAAGGCCCCAGCCTCTGTGGCCGTGGCCGGCGCAGCGGTCACAGCGGTTTCAACGAGTGGAGATGATGTGGACGCAATGCGTTTGCGTCCGGGACGTCGTCGCGGACGAACGATTTCGCCGAGCACCTTATGGCAGAATGCGGCCACGGCCGTCTTGCTGATGGGGAGGCAGTGCTGCGTGAGCAGTTCGGCAATCGCCCGGTAGGAAGCGCGCTTTTGCCGGAGCTCGGCAATCACTTCTTTGGCCGGAGCCAGTTCCTGGAAACGTTGCGGTCGGCGCGGCGTGAATTCAGCGACCGCCTGCCGGACTGAGGCTGGGTCAAACGAGGACATACGCTCGATTCGATTGGGTTTGAACAAGGCCACTTTCCGGTCGGTGGCGGACAGACCGGGTTCCCGGACACGGAATGGCAGGAGCCAATGCACGTTCGTGGACAGGGACAATCCGTTGCCACGGCTTGGTCGTGGATTGACCATGCGTGTGGACTGTCCACGGCGAATACGCTTCCGCGCCGGGTGCCTGTCCACGGCCCAGTCGCTGCCTTTCCGAAATGCGGATGCGGACTGCTTGTGGTCTCGGACGCGGCCTTTGCCATTGCGAGGACACGGCTGTTTCGATGACTCGGATTGTGCGGGACCGCGGCTGTTCCGCGGCCTGATCGCGTTTGCGGACTGCTCGTTGACGAGGCCACTGGCTGTTGCTGTTGCGCGGACATCGCGCGCCCTTCCCGCGACCGGCTCGCGGACGCGAAAACCTACCGGCTGGTAGGGGTAACGCGTGCCTTTTGTTAAACACGATGAGAGACACGGTGCCTCCTTTGCTGCTGCAATTCATCCCGCCAGGTTTCGACTTGGGCGATCACGGCCGCAATGCGGCTGGTTTGTTCCATCGTCTGCGCCTCAATCCGGGTGGCGTGCTGATCGCCGTAACGCGATTCCGGCAGACGCATGACACGTTCTGCGGCGTCGTTTTCGATACGGCGAGAGAGCCTGTTGAGCACGGCGACGGCTGCGCGGAACTCGTGATGTGTGGGAGCGTTCATGGTCACACCCGGATGCAACGTGATGACTTCCGGACCAGTTCTTGCCGATGACCTGCGCGACGTATCGGTAGCCACTGCGCTTGCGGAACCAGGTCAGGCGTTATCGGGTGCGCCCAAGGATCGCCGAAGCCAAGTCGGGCGGCTTCTTCTTCGGCCCAGAGTTTGGTCGGCGCCTCGATGACCGTCCGAAGCGGGTCACCGTGTTCCCGGGCGTATTCCCGGTCGGTGTAGTAAATGCCCCAGAGCTGATTGCCGGGTTTCGGAGTGAGAATCTTGTTCAATCTCATGCCGCCAGTTCAGCAGAACACCGAGACGCGTCGGTGTATCGGATACACAACATGCACCTCCAGTCCGGGTAATGTCCGTCGCGTGGTCACGGCAAAGACGCAATACAGCCTCACGAACGCGAAGAATTACTTCACGGAGCATCTCTGCGTCGGTGACTACTACGAGGAAGGACAGCGCGTAGCCGGGCAGTGGTTCGGGCTGGGTGCGGAACGCCTGGGATTAGCGGACAAAGTCCAGGCCGAGGATTTTCTGCGGCTGTGTGAGAACCAGCATCCGTCCACCGGCGAGACCCTGACGCAGCGGCTCAAAGGGACGCGGACAGAGCACGGCCGGGTCGCAGCCAATCGCCGCATCTTCTACGACTTCACATTCTCCCCGCCGAAGTCGGTGTCTCTCGCGGCGTTCCTTGGCAACGACGAACGGATAATTAACGCCCACACTCGCGCCGTGCACTCGGCTTTGAAGGAATTCGAGGCTTTTGCGGCGACGCGCATCCGATCTGGTGGTGCTCAGAACGACCGTTCTACTGGCAACTTCTCGGCAGCCCTGTTCACTCACGACACGTCGCGCGCTCTTGACCCGCACCTGCACACGCATTGCATTGTGTTCAACGCGACGTTCGACGCCACCGAAGACAGGTGGAAGGCGCTTCAGAACCACGAACTGCTTCGCGCCCGGAAGTTCACCGAGAATGCCTATTACCATGAACTCGCCCGCGAGCTGCATGGCTTCGGGTATCGCATCCGGAATCGGACACGCGGCGATTTCCAGATCGAGGGCGTCTCGGAAGAACTGTGTGACCGTTTCTCGAAGCGTCACGCGCAGATTGATGCGGCTTTGGAGAAGCTGCTGGCCGACAAGCCCGAGCTCAAACGTGCGGATGTGATGGCCCTCCGTCGGCATCTCGCCACCGCCGAACGCTCACGCAAGCAGAAAAACCTCAGCCAGAACGAACTGCGGCGGCTTTGGGACGCCCAGACCACAAGCGAGGAAAAGGCGGCCCTCCGGCGGTTGTCCAGCGGTTTCGCGCCATCGGTGCCCAATGAGCGGCGCCCGTCCCTGAATGAAGCCGTGCAGTGGGCCGAGGAACATCTATTCGACCGCCAATCCGTCGTCATGGAATGCCAGGTGTGGCAGGAGGCGCTGGGCCGGGCACGAGGGGAAGACTTCTCGCTTCGCGAGTTGAAGGACGAGACTCGTCGGCGGGCCTACATCCGACAACAGGATCGCCCGCATGATGTGACCCTGCGCGAGGTCTTGCTCCGCGAATGGGAAATTGTTCACCTGGTCCGGGAAGGCGCGGGCAGCTTCCATCCCTTGGTCGCAAAACCGGGCCAGCCGCAGACAGCGCTGGACGACGAACAACGGCGGGCGCTCGACCACCTCCTGGCTTCTACAAATGAGGTGACTCTATTTCGAGGCGGTGCCGGGACCGGCAAGAGCTTTGTGCTCCGCGAATTGGCCGCACAGCTCCAAGAGAACGAACGAACCGTGGTTGTGCTCGCGCCGCAACGGCAACAAGTCGTGGACATGCAGGCTGCCGGCTTCCCTTTGCCAACCTCCGTGACGGCGTTTCTGCAGAAGCGAGATGTCCCGAGTGGTGCCGTCATCGTCGTGGACGAAGCGGGCCAGATCGGTGGCCGTCAGATGCTGGACCTCCTGCGCCTCGCTCATCAACGCCACGCCCGCGTCGTCCTTTCCGGGGACACGCGACAGCATGGACCGGTTGAAGCCTCCGACGCCTTGATGGCCATCGAGCGTCATTCCGGGGTGGCACCGGTGGAACTGCACACGATTCGTCGGCAAGACCCGGCACTCGGTCGTGACGAGGACGAGCGGAGGAGTATCAGCCGGTATCGAAAAGCCGTGGAAGCTGCCGCGGCAGGCCGACTGGCCGACTCGTTTGAGCGACTCGACAAGATGGGAGCGGTCGTGGCGTGCGGCCTCGCTGACCAGGCTGATAAACTCGCCGACGAGTACCTGCGCTTGGCCCAGGAGAAGGGCTCCGCGGTGGTCGTCTCGCAGACCTGGGCGGAGGTACAGCGGGTCAACTCAAGGGTGCGCGATGCGCTGAAGTCGAAGGGGTTGCTGGGCGCTCACGATTCGGCGGTTGAGACGCTTGAACGTCTGGACCTCACCAACGCCCAAAAGCGCGATGAACGGTTCTACCCGCCGGAAGCCGTCGTCATCTTCAACCAAAAGGTTCGTCACGCTGATGGCGGGACGAAGGGCAAGCTGGCAGGCATCGTCAGCGCCGGGGTGCTGGTGGAAGTGGACGGCAAGTTCATCACCGTCCAGAACCGTCTGCTCGGCCGCATCAATGTGTGTGTCCCCCGCGATTTGGCACTGGCCGCTGGTGACCGGATTCACCTGAAGGCCAATCGGAAGCTCGCTTCCGGCAATCGGGTTGCCAATGGCGAACTGGCCACCGTGAAGGCCGTTCGCACCGATGGCGCCGTTGAACTCGAAGACGGACGGGTCTTGGACGCCAGCTACCGCGAGTTCTCCCCGGGCTACGCGGTGACCTCCTACGGCTCGCAAGGCAAGACGGTGGACTACGTCCTGTTCTCCGACTCGACCATCAAGGCCGCGACCAACGCGCAGCAGTGGTATGTGACCATTTCGCGCGGGCGTCGGGGTATCCGCATCTTCACGCCGGACAAGGAACAATTGCGTGAGAGCGTCAGCCGCTCGGGCCATCGGCCTCTGGCCCTCGACCTTGTACCGGGACTCGTTCTCCAGCCGCCCCGCAGGCTTTGGGATACGCTCCGCAGGCATGTGCTGCGTTTCGGGCGGCAGGCGGCGGACCGCCTTTCCCGCGTGAAACCGCTTCGTCGCCGCTTGAACTCAACCACCCCACACCATGAACACCACCAAACCACCCGAATGCTGGGCGAGTGACGCCAACGCTCGCGCGCTCCGCGTCGAGACCGCCCCCAGAAGGGCTCTGCTGCTCCCGTTCGACCAGTTTGTATTCGCCGAATGCCACACCGAGGAAAAAGAGCAGCGGCTCTGTCTGGTCTTCGCCACCCACGAGGTCGTGGTCCGGGGGCATTCCCTGCGCCGGATCGAAACGGCCATGCAGCGCATGGAGTTGTCTCATCTAGCGTGCCTCCCCGCCAATTACCGGAGCCTTTTGGCCGATGGGCAACCGTTCATCCGCGAAATCACCGTCCAGGAAGTGAAGGAGGCGGCAAGCGCGCAGGAGGGAAGCCCCAAGTAGCCGTTGAGCTTCCGCGGCCCAAACTCAAGGTCAAGAAAGCCCGTTGCATATTTATACAACTGCCTTGTATATGCGGCCTGAAGGCACAAGGCAGGGCACCAGCTTGACGGAGCGGAGCCTCCTCCACCAGGGGCGACGAATCGGGATTTGCCGCTGCAAGAGCAGCAGGAGGCAGCATTTGACTGTTCCTAGCAAAGTGTGATAAAACGTCACAAGACATGAACAATTGACAATGATTTATCACACATGCCGCCCACCAGCAAAACCGAGCAGGCGCTGAGGCTTATCCGGGAGATGGGCGTCGTGCGGCCGCGCGACCTGGCATCGCACGGCATCACGCCGGAGCATCTGCGTCGTCTCTGCCACCGCGGGCTGATCGAGCAGCCAGCCCGGGGGCTTTACCGGGCGGCGAACGCGGAGGTAACGGCCCATCACTCGCTGGCGACAGTGGCCAAGCGGGTGCCCAACGGTGTGATTTGCCTGCTTTCGGCGCTAAGATTCCACGAGTTCACCACCCAATCGCCGCCCGAGGTTTGGGTGGGCATTCGGAGCGGGGCGCGGGTGCCGTCGCTGGGTAAGCCAATGGTGCGCTTCGTGCGCTACTCGGCGGTGTCCCTGGCCGCCGGAAGCGAATCTCATCAGATTGAAGGCGTGCCGGTGCGGGTCACGATTCCCGCCAAGACGGTGGCGGATTGTTTTAAGTATCGCAACAAGATCGGGCTGGACGTGGCGTTGGAGGCGCTCCGCGAATGCCGCCGGCTGCGTCGGGCTACGCCCAACCAGATCGCCCAATTCGCCAAAGTCAATCGGGTGTTCAACGTCATGCGGCCTTACCTGGAGGCGCTGGCATGAGCCGCGAGCGGCCCCGCAACATCGCCGCGTCGGTGGCGGACCGGTTGCTGCAACGCGCCCGGCAAACCGGGGAAGAGCACCAACTGCTGCTGACCCGGTTCGGCCTGGAACGTCTGATGTATCGTTTGAGCGAGTCGCCGGCGCGGGATCGCTTTGTGGTCAAGGGCGCGTTGCTCTTTCTGGTGTGGGCCGAGGAGCCGTTTCGCGCCACGCGCGATCTGGACTTGCTGGCCGTGCGTGAGCCGTCGCCGGAGGAGCTGCTGGAGTTGTTTCGCGGCCTCGGTGACATGGCCGTGGCGGAGGATGGTCTGGTGTTTGACCCAGCGACCGTTGAAGTCAGCGAAATCCGCGAGGACCAGCAATACGGCGGTTTGCGGGTGACGATGCGGGCGCGACTGGGGAAGATCGTGATCCCGATCCAAGTGGACATCGGATTCGGCGATGCGGTGACCCCTGAGCCAAAGGCGGGGCCGTTTCCGGTGCTGCTGGACTTCCCGCCCCCCATCCTGCGTTTGTATCCACGTGAAACCGTGGTGGCGGAGAAGTCCGAGGCGATGGAGCAGCTTGGCCTGCTCAACAGCCGGATGAAGGATTACTACGACCTTTGGATCTTGGCGCGGCAGTACGCCTTCGACGGTGAACTGCTGTGCCAGGCTGTGCGCAATACCTTTCGCCGACGGAAGACTGAATTTCCGGCAGGAGCGCCGGAAGGTCTGTCGGAGGCTTACGCTACCGATCAGGCCAAGAATGCTCAGTGGACTGCGTTTGCCCGGCGTGCCCGCTTGCGTGCAGGCCCACGAGAGTTGCAGGAAGCGATCGAATTGCTGCGTAGGTTCCTGCTGCCTGTGCTCGAAGCCGCACGCCAAAACAGGGCATTCAGTTCTCATTGGCCACCGGGTGGCCCCTGGCACTCCAGGTGAACGAATCAGTCTTGGTTTCTGCACCATGGCGACAACCCGCCAGCGTAACCGACGGATCGTTGAGATGCGTGCGCAAGGAGTAACACGCCAGGAGATCGCACGGCTGTTCCGGATTACGCCTGGCCGAGTGGCGATGATCGAGCAGCGCGCCGCAACCGAACAGGCTCGGGCTGAGCAACGCTACCAACTCCAAGCGGAGCTCCGGCTTGCGGACGATCTGGACAAGACATGGCCAGTCCTGAACCTTCTGGACGCACTGCATCTATTGCCAGTCGCTCGAACGGGGTTGCTCACCCACCTTGGAGAACAACACAAAACGAGAATGAGCCTCCGGGAGTTCATGGATTTGGTCGTGGCTGAGCACGGCGATCCCTCGGAGGTGTTTGCGCGCACGCCGTTGCTGCGCGTACGGGGGATCGGCAAGATCGGCTTCTATTCTGTGGCAGCCGAACTGACGGAGACGGACCTTGGCCCGCACTGCAACGAGGAATGGGAGAGGCGGTTGGCTGTGCTCCGACGCGAGTGGAGGATCCCGTCGTGGCCGCCGAATCCGCGCCGTCGGGAAGGGTAAAGCCAGGCCATCGGAACTGCGCATGTCCCTTTGAGGTGCCTGGCCGCCACCTACCGGGGCCTGCTGACCGGGAGACAACCGTTGTAGAAACCACCGTCCAGGAAGTGAAGGACAGCGAGGCCAGAGCGATCGCACCGTCGGATTGACCAAGAGCAGCGTTGCACAGTTCCTCAACTATTTTGAGGATGCTCCGCCCCAGGCTTGGGCCGGACCGTTTGCGGAGATGGCCGGCAAGTGCGGGCTGAGCCAGGATTTGGCGGCTGCGTTCTTGCGCGTCGCCGAGTTCATCTCTGGCCCGCGCCAATGACGATTCGGCTGGTCCGCAGACTTGCGGCCAGCAATTGAGCGAATCGCTCAGCTATAGAAGAATCCCAATTCCCGAAGACTGGCATGTTTGCCATGCCCTACAATCACGTGGTCAAGAACCTCGACCTTGAGAAGTTGTCCGGCGCGGATGAGATCGCGGGTGATGCGGATGTCCGCCTCGGACGGACTTGGCTCGCCACTGGGATGGTTGTGCATGACGATGATTGCGTGAGCACTGGCGATGACTGCCAATCGGAAGACCTCGCGCGGATGCACGAGAATGGTGTCCATCGTTCCTGTTGAGACGACGCAGTGACCTTTGACACGACGCCTGGTGTTCAGCATCAGAACTGCGAGTGTTTCGCATTCGGGATTGAAGTACGGGTTGGTGACGACGTTTGCCCGCCAATAATTCGCGGCCATATCGGGCGTATCGCAGAGTTGCAGAGAATCGGGTGCTGGACACTCCCGGAGCGAGATCAGCTTCCATTCCTGGGGTTGGTTGAAGTTCCTCAGCGCTCGTGCGCCTTGCCTGGTGACGGATTGAATCGCCTCCATCATCGAGGTGGAGACGGACTGGTTTGCGGTCGGGGTGATGACTTCGTTGGTGCTCATGTTTTTGTGTTTCGCGAAGGAGCGGGAGTGCTCTCTTCACCCCGAACCGAGAGAGCACGACCGCTCCGCCGAAACACACCTGAGCGGATTGGCGCCGGCGGGCGCGGAGCCGGAGCAGCGGCGTGACGGCTGATGCCGGCGCGCCGGTGCGCGGAGCAACCAGAGGCGCCAACCCGCGAAGGCATGAGCACCCGAAGTCCCGACCGAATGCGGGCCGACTTGGCCTGAAGGTGGCCGGTTCAAGCAACCGTCGCGGCTATCGACTCCCCGACAATGGCGCGAACATCGGACACCCCCCTGCGTCCGCCAAGGAGGAGAGTAGAACGCGAATCACGGAGTGCTGCGCTTTGCGGCCCTCACTTCGGCGAGTATCAGGTAGAAGAGGTCCTTGAACGTCTTGATCTCCTTCGGCCACTTCAGTCGCACACCGTAGAAGTTGTCCCAGAGCCTGAAGGAAAGTGAGGCGATTCCCCACAGTGGGCTAATGTCGTCCAGATCCAATCCACGCAGCACCCGTTCAATGCGATCATCGCTGTCCGGGTGCCGGCGATTCTGACTCGTGTTCTTCAGAAGCAGGAGCGACGTGAACGCGAGCAGCATCCCTGCTCCATAGTTGAACTTCGTCTTCTCATCGGATGCCCCGCGGAGCATCCTCCTGACCGCGTCAGAATCCGCTGCGATTTCGTCCAAAATGCTGTCGAAAGTGGACACGTATCTACCCGATGAATCGCAGTGCCCCAAATCGATGTGCGCCAGTTCGTGACAGAGTATGACGTTCACAGCGAACATGTACACAGCGCTTGCCTTGCCGACGTAAGGGGCCTCCTCCGCGCTGTACGCCTCGGGATTCGGAAGCGCGCTTTTGTCCCACGGCCTATAGGCATGGATGAGCGTCATGCCATAGCTGAAAAGCTCTCGTGCGAGCCGGGCGGCTTCAACATCGACCGTGTGATGCCCGCCGTGGAGCCGGTTCAGCGCGGGTTTGTTCACCTCCTCGTCGAACAACACGATATGCGAGTAGCACATCGTCCACAGGAACGAAAGGAAGGTCTCCTGGATCGTGATGTACTTGTCTTTGTCCACAAACGGCAGGAGGTCGCCATCCGGATTCCCGGGGCGGACAATGGAGTCCGCCGAATAGTCGTACTTTATTTGCGGTTTCAATCCGTGCTTTGACAGAACCGCGAACAACTCCTGCGCGAAACCGGGATATGTGTTCTCGAACTGAGCCGCGACGTTCCACTTCAGGACGCGAACCGGCTGTTCCCCAATGTGCGTTTGCGGATTGTAGTGGCTGACTTTCACGCCTCAGAGCATACGAGAGGCTCCAGACGCTGGCGAGGCGCATGAATGACCTGCCACAAGAAAGCCCCGTCGACGAACCGCGGGCCTGCGTGATCAGGTGGAGGCGAAGTCCCCCAGCGTCCGGAGAGAGCAGTGCGCTTGGTTGCCCACGATGACGTGGTCGTGAACTTCAATTCGAAGAAGCTGGCCCGCGCGGGTCAGGTCGCGGTTCACTCTGACGTTCGGCGGACGTTGGGAGGACGTAACCGGTGCAGCTGGTTGCCCCGGTTCAGGGAGGGAGTCGGTGATAGGACGCGATTTGGGTAGGAGGCGAAGAGGATTCAGGTCACCCGCAGGACGGCCTCCAGACGAGCCTATTGCCAGTTGAGCGGCGTCAGTTGCGCGCACGATTCAGGCACGTGTGGCCCTACGCACGCCGATGTTGGTGCCAGTGAAAGTGCCAGTGAAATGACTCCGCAAGTGCCAGTGAAAGTGCCAGTGAACCGGTTGTGGATGGGTGGTAGGCAAGTAGTAGCCCGGAGTGGGCGAGTTGGCGCGAGTGCTTGACGACCGCGCAGAATGGCCTGATTCTACAGGTGTTCGGAGCACTATTGAGTTTCGTGCTCTGGTGGCGCGGTCGGAACGCAGTTTGGCGTTCGAGGAATTTGACGCCAGTAGTTGTCCGATTCCGACCCTCGCCTCCAACTCCAAACAAGTTGTTTTTCAACGAGTTGCAGAATCCAGGGGAGACGCCAGCCAGACCCGTTGCCAGACGGGTTGAAACTGGCCATAACTCAATAATCACT
>Ga0116178_10000843_pt1 | contig 26514 bp, 26 predicted proteins | sample AD_STIC12_MetaG_FD_89880 | JGI IMG/M metagenome (GOLD analysis project Ga0116178, IMG submission 89880) | Active sludge microbial communities of municipal wastewater-treating anaerobic digesters from USA - AD_STIC12_MetaG | ecosystem: Engineered > Bioreactor > Anaerobic > Digestate | place: USA... | reverse complement strand
TGGGGTGTCCTTATTGGAGCGGTGTTCGGTACGGGATCCGGGTTGTACCATTTCATTCGCACTGCTCTCGGCATGAAGGACAGGCACGGAAATCGTCCGAAGAATGACCTTTGAAAAAGAAACGGGGACCCCCCTGAGAACCTGGGCGCTGTGGTTTTTTGGCTTGACCATTCTCTCGGCTCTGTTGTCTGCCTACCCGTTGTCCGTGACTTCTTCACTCCACCGCACGAGTGCGGCGGTCGGCTGGGGCATCAGTTTCGTCGTGTGTGTGGTGAGCGGGTATCTTGCGTTCTGGTCCCTCGGCCGCTCGCATAACACGTTTTTGCTCGTAGCCCTCGGCGGAATAGTGCTGCGCCTTGCGCTGATTTCCGGGGCGGTGTTTGTCGGGATCTCTCTTCTGCACCTGCACACCGTGATCTTTCTCGGCAGCCTGCTGGGTTCTTACACGATGTATCACGGGTTGGAAATAATCGTGCTTAACCAATCCAAAGCGCTGGTCAGAATGCCAGGCGGCTCAGGTGCGGTTGCGCGAAGTGATGAGGCGCGCTGATGGTGTTTCCGCGGGTTCGCTTGGTCGCGAGTACCTTTGTTCTGGTCGCAATTCTTGTCTGTCCGGCCTTTGCGGTCGACTCGCACGCATCGGGGGCGGACACGGCTGTCGCTGGTGCACACAATCGGGGCGACGTGGCCGCGGCAGCTCAGGGCGAAGAGCACAGCAACCAGGTTGACGCGATTCATCACGTGGTGGATTCCCGTGAGATCGAAATTCCGTGGCCCAATCGCCATCTGACAAAGGTTATCCATCTGCCCAGCGTGGGCACGTTCCACGTAGGCTCCATTTCTGTGGACATGGCGATCACGAAGCACGTCGTATTCCTCTGGGTGGCGGCGATATTGCTGTTTGTTGTTGTGTCGGTGGCAGCGGCGAAGAGATCGCGTGGAACAGACCCACCCCGGGGAATTACGAACCTCATCGAAATCTTCGTCGCATTCATTCGCGACGAGATCACGGTTCCGTCCCTTGGCCCGCATTACGGGCGAGTTCTGCTCCCGTATTTTCTCACTGCGTTTTTCTTCATTCTGTTTTGCAATTTGCTGGGACTCGTCCCATACGGTTCGACCGCAACGGGCAACATCAGCGTTACGGCGGCGCTCGCCACGCTGAGTTTCTTCGTGATTCAGGGCGTGGCGATCAGCGGTATGGGGTTCGGAGGCTGGATCAAGCATCTGACCGGCGGAGTACACTGGGCGTTGTGGCCCATCATGATTCCGGTAGAGATCATGGGGTTGTTCACGAAGCCTTTCGCGTTGTGCGTTCGTCTGTTTGCCAATATGACTGCCGGGCATGTGGTAATCCTGTCCATTCTCGGACTGATTTTCATTTTTCGAAGCGTCGCAGTGGCGGGCCTTGCGGTTCCGTTCAGCGTGTTTATCTACCTGCTTGAGCTTCTGGTGGCGTTCATACAGGCGTACGTGTTCACAATGTTGAGTGCCGTCTTCGCGGGTCTCGGCGTGCACAGCAGCCATGATTCAGAAGAAGCGGAGGCGCATTGATTTGTCGGCGGCATCCGATCTGCCGATGCGTTGATTACCCATAGCCAACGCCGCACTGCGGCGTGATCTGGTTCAGGAGGAGTTTTGATGGAAGCTCTCAGTCTGACTCACTTTGCCGCCGGTATCGGTGCTGGAATCGTCACGTTCGGAGCCGCGTTCGGAATAGGAAAAATCGCTCAGGCAGCGATGGACGGTACCGCGCGGCAACCGGAAGCGGGCGGACAGATCCGCATCTCCATGTTGATAGCCGCCGCCCTCATTGAAGGTATCGCCATGTTCGGGCAGGTTATTTGCGTTCTGCTGGCGATCAAGTGATTTCAAACCCCGACGTCACATCAACCACCGGAGACAGAGCGAGGGAGAACACGTTTCCGAGCCGTTCTGCTTTCAGTGATGTGAGCGTGCGTAGGGTGCCGGCATCACTTTTTTACGGGGATTCCCATGCTGGTAAGTGTTAATCCTGGGCTCATCGTCTGGACGATCATCACGTTCCTGGTGCTCGTTTTTCTCCTAAGCAAATTCGGATGGAAACCCATCGTCGGCGCTCTGGAAAACCGGGAACAGGCGATTCGCCAGGCGATTGCCGAAGCTCATCAGGCACGCGATGAGGCGCAGAAGATCCTGGAGGCTCAGAACAAGCTGATCGCCAGCGCTGAGGCTGAGGCCCGGGAGATCGTTCAGGCAGCGCGTGAGACGTCAGAGCAGATTCGGCGGGAAGCTGACGTGACCGCTCGAACCGAATCCCAGCGATTGCTGGACCAGGCTCGTCGCGAGATCGAAAACGCGAAGGAACTGGCCCTGCGCGACATACGAGACGTAGTCGCTGACCTTGCAGTGGCCGGCGCCAGCAAGATCTTGAAGGAAACGCTTGACCCGGAACGTCACCGTCGGATGGTTGATGATCTGGTAACAAGCCTCGAAAAATCGAGCGCGTGAACGTCGCTGCTTTTGTTCCGCCGGTAACCAGAGAAACTGATGGCAATTCATTCTCGCGTGAGCATTCGTTACGCCCGGGCGCTGGTTCTCGCAGCGCAGGAAGCCGATAACATTGCCTCCCTGCGTCAGGAGACTGAAGGGCTGACGGAGTTGATGCAGCGGACGCCGTTGCTGGTGAAATTCCTCGACGATCCGTCCATCAACAAACACGACAAGTCGCGGATACTGAACGCGGTGTTCGGAGATCACCTCTCGCCACTCATGCGTCGCTTCATTGCGATGCTGGTGGGTGGCTACCGAGAACGGTTGTTGCCCGACATCCTGGGAGCGGTCCTGACGCTGCTGGACGCGCGCGAAGGAAGGGTTCACGCGGAAGTAGCTTCTGCGACGCCTTTCACGGAGACACAACCTGAACGCCTGCGTCACGCACTGGAAGGCCTCACTGGCAAGAAGGTGACGATGGTGACACGGGAGGAGCCGGACCTCGGCGCCGGATTCGTGGTTCGCGTCGGGGATACGGTGTTTGACGCGTCGTTGAGAGCGCAGCTCGCCCAGATGCGCTCCCAGCTTTTGCAGAGTAATCTGCGTCCGGCGGTTCGCACTTCCTGAACGTCGGGAGTGGAGACTGAGACAAGGCAGAGAGAGCTATTTCGGTTGCAGCAGGGAAAAGAAAAGGAAACACGATGGCGGTAACCTTCGACGTGCGTCCGGATGAAGTGTCCCAGATACTGGCGCAGCAACTTGCCGGATTTGAACGCGGTGTTGATGTGTACGAGGCGGGAACGGTGCTTCAGGTTGGGGACGGGATCGCCCGCGTGCACGGGCTTTCCAACGTGATGGCCGGAGAACTGGTGGAGTTCCCTCACGGAATTATGGGTCTGGCGTTCAACCTGGAGGAAGACAACGTCGGGTGCATCCTTTTCGGTGAAACCACTGAAATCAAGGAAGGCGACACGGCAAAGCGGACGAAGCGTATTCTGCAGGTTCCGGTGGGCGAAGCGCTTCTGGGGCGGACCGTTGATGCGCTGGGAAACCCGCTCGACGGCAAAGGCGACGTCGTTACCGACCGGTATGATATCGTCGAACGCAAGGCTCCCGGTGTTATTCAGCGTCAGCCTGTCAAAACGCCGCTCCAGACCGGGCTCAAGGCGATTGATGCGATGACGCCGATCGGCCGGGGACAGCGGGAACTCATCATCGGTGACCGGCAGACAGGGAAAACGGCCCTTGCGGTTGACACGATCATCAATCAAAAAGGGCAGAACGTTTTCTGCATCTACGTGGCCATTGGCCAAAAGGCGTCAACGGTGGCCAACGTAGTTGGAATCCTCGAATCTCACGGCGCGATGGATTACACGACGGTAGTTTCGGCCCCCGCAAGCACTCCGGCTCCACTGCAGTACCTCGCTCCGTATTCCGGCTGCACCATGGGAGAGTTTTTCCGTGATTCAGGGCGGGACGCGCTGATCATATATGACGATCTGACCAAGCACGCGTGGGCATACCGTCAGGTGTCCCTGTTGATGCGCCGCCCACCGGGCCGCGAAGCCTATCCGGGTGATGTGTTCTATCTCCATTCCCGATTGCTTGAACGAGCGGCGAAGCTTTCCGACGATCTGGGTGGCGGATCGCTCACCGCACTGCCGATCATCGAGACCCAGGAAGGCGACATCTCCACCTATATCCCGACAAACGTGATTTCCATCACCGACGGGCAGATTTTCCTCGAAAGCGATCTTTTCTACGCGGGGCAACGGCCCGCGATCAACCCGGGAATTTCGGTGTCGCGGGTCGGTAGCAAGGCCCAGATTCGCGCCATGGCAGATAGAGACGTGGCAGGGCGTCTTCGCACGGATCTGGCGCGGTACAACGAGGTCGCGGCGTTCGCTCAATTCGGGTCCGATCTCGACGCCATCACGCAACAGACGCTGAGACGCGGCGAGCGGCTGCAGGAGATTCTGAAACAGGGTCAGTACGTACCGATGCCTGTGGAAGAGCAGGTCCTTTCGCTTTTCGCTGCCAATACGGGAGCGCTGGACGAACTGCCTGTGCATTCGGTGAGACAGTGGGAGCGGGAATACCTGGAAAACATGCGAGCCGCGCATGCGGACGTTTTGAAAGAAATAAGGGAGAAGCGAACAATCCCGGCGCCTTTGAAGGAGAAAATCCGGGAAATCACGAAGCAGTTTACGAAGACGTTCAAACCGGCGGGAGCCGCGTGAACGGCAAGCGAGCCCGCGATAAGTATCGGATAGAGAGGTCCCCATGCCCAATCTGCGGATGATACGGCGTCGAATTAACGCCGTGAACAACATCCAGCAGGTCACCCGCGCGATGAAAATGATTGCGGCCTCCCGGATGCGGAAGGCGCAGGAGAACATTCTCGTGGCGCGCCCTTACGTCCGCCGCCTGGAGACTCTACTGCGCCACATAGCCTCCCGTATCCCTCAGGGATCGCACCCGCTTCTGGACGTGAGGCCGGTCAAGAAGGTGCTGCTTATAGTCGTTGCAGGCGATCGAGGCCTGTGCCGCGGGTTCAACGCAAACGCGATTCGGCGCACGGTCGAGCGCTACACCGAGCTGAAAGCGCAGGGTGTGGAGTGTTCGTTGATCGCCGTCGGACGGAAGTCCTATGAATTCTTCGGGAAACGCGGTTTTCCGATAGCCGCCTCACACACAGGAATCTTCCAGCATCTGAACTTCCTTGACGCGCAGGAAATCGCGTCTGAAGCGACAAAACTCTTCCTGGCCGGCGACGTGGACCTCGTGGAGATTGTGTACAACGAGTTCAAATCAGTGATCCAGCAGGTGGTGGTTCTTGAGCGCTTTTTGCCGGTAGAGCCCATCCCCCCGGAGGACGGGGATATGCCATGCCACTACCTGTACGAGCCGTCACTGGAAGCAATCTGGAGCTCCGTCGTAGGCAAATTCGTCAATCTGGAGATCTGGCGTGTGCTGCTTGAATCCAATGCGGCGGAGCAGTCAGCCCGGATGACGGCAATGGAAGAGGCAACGAAAAGCGCGGAAGAGATGACCAAACGACTGATCGGTATCAGAAATCAGGTCCGACAAACAAACATTACGACCGAGTTGACGGAAATCGTCGGTGCGGCCAATGCACTCGATTAAAGAGTTTGAGAGTGTTGTGCCAAGCATCCGGCGAGGAAACGTTTACACAAGCTACGGGAAACCCTCTGATGAACTCAGGCAAAGTAGTTCAAGTCATGGGCGCGGTCATAGACGTTGACTTCACAGGCGGCGAATTGCCGGCGATCCTGAATGCGCTCGAAATAGATCGGGAAAACGGCGAGCGCCTGGTTCTGGAGGTTGCGCAGCACCTGGGGGAGAACAAGGTCAGGACTATTGCCATGGACGCCACCGAGGGACTGGTGCGGGATATGCCGGTGCGGGATACCGGCGTCCCGATTTCCGTTCCGGTCGGCAAGAGAACGCTGGGAAGGATGCTGAACGTTATCGGCGAACCCATCGACGGCAAAGGCGACCTTGGAACAGGGAAACGGCTGCCGATTCACCGGCCCGCGCCGCCCCTTGCGAGCCTCACCGTCAAAGCCGAAATGTTCGAGACCGGTATCAAGGTGATAGACCTTGTGCAACCGATCATGCGCGGAGGCAAGGTCGGGTTGTTCGGTGGCGCAGGCGTTGGCAAGACGGTTCTTATTACAGAGCTCATCCACAACATCGCCAAGGAGCACGGCGGATATTCGGTTTTCGCCGGAGTTGGCGAACGGACCCGGGAAGGTAACGACCTGTTCCTTGAGATGGGAGAATCCGGGGTCCTGGAACGCACCGCTCTGGTCTTCGGCCAGATGAACGAACCACCCGGGGCTCGTGCCCGCGTCGCATTAACCGGACTCACGCTTGCGGAAGACCTGCGGGACGAATCCGGTGTGGACGTTTTGTTGTTCATTGACAATATCTTCCGGTTTGTACAGGCGAATTCGGAAGTGTCGGCTCTACTGGGAAGAATGCCCTCCGCGGTGGGGTACCAACCGACTCTGGGGACGGACATCGGAGAGCTTCAGGAACGCATCACGTCAACGAAACAGGGGTCCATCACGTCAATGCAGGCGATCTACGTTCCCGCCGACGACTATACGGACCCGGCACCGGTGGCCACCTTTGCGCATCTGGACGCGGTAACCTACCTCGACCGCGCGATCGTGGAACAAGGGCGCTATCCAGCCGTTCATCCGCTCCGGTCAACGTCGCGGATTCTGGACCCGCTCGTTGTCGGTGAGGACCATTACAACGTTGCTCGCCAGGTGCAACAGGTTCTTCAGCGCTACGAAGATCTCCGCGACATCATCGCTATTCTGGGCATGGATGAGCTGGGCGACGACGACAAAATGGCCGTGCTCCGCGCGCGGAAAATCCAGATGTTTCTTACGCAGCCGATGTTTGTAGCGGAAGCGTTCACGGGTACGCCGGGAAAATACGTTCCAGTGGTGGAAACAGTGCGGGGGTGCCGTGAGATCCTTGAGGGCAGACACGATGATCTTCCCGAAGAGGCCTTCCGCATGGTAGGAACGATAGATGAGGCCGTGGAACGAGCTGAACGGCTCAGGAGTGGTTCATAGTGCCGGGAACGTTTCCCCTCGAAATCGTCACGCCCACGCGGATTCTCTTCCAGGGCGAAGTGGAAATGCTTCGGGCGCCGGGAACTCTGGGGTCGTTCCAGGTTTTTCCGGGACATGCTCCCCTGATTTCCACTCTCGAGGTCGGGGAGATTGACATCCGTCTGCCCGGTGGCAAAGAACGAGCCATTGCTACTTCCGGCGGATTTGTCGAAGTTCTTCGGAAGGGCGTAACTGTTCTGGCTGAGACCGCGGAATTCGCCGAGGAGATAGACAGAGTGCGCGCAGAACAGGCTGTTGCCCGAGCGAAACAGCAGCTGGAGCATCTGCGCACGACCGCGCGCGTGAAGGCTGAGTCGGCGACGCGCCAGGTGAGCGATGCGGAAGTGGAAATGGCGCTCATCAGGGCATTGAACCGGTTGCGTGTAGCCCAACGGGAGCACTGATTCGAAGGGCGCTCTGGAGAGGAGAACAGAGTGCATCATCCCCGCGTTCGAAATTCCCGCGCCCGGACCAGTTTTGCGGTGACAGCACTCGACACGGACCCGACACACGGCGGGCGAAGGCCGCACCCACATGGCGCCTGACCAAAACGAGACCGCCGACGAGCGAACGGGCGCGCGCATTGTGCGTCTCACCCCGCCAGCAGGCCTCCACTATCACCAGTACTGCTATGGCCAGTGGATTGCTCCCGACTGCCGCACCCTTCTTGTATTCCGCTACCGGGAGCTTCGCCGGGACTCCCCGATAGACCTGTACCGCGTCAATACAGACGGCACGGGGTACGAGCTTGTGGCGGAGAACGCCGGTTGGTCCACCATCTCAGTTGACGGCAAGTTCGTTTTTGCAGGTACCGCAGGGGGCATTCTGCGCATTCCTCTGTCCGGCGGCAGATCCGACACAGTTTTTCGCTCAGATTCCTACCGTGGCATGTCGGCCAACGCACAAACGCGGGACGGACAATTCCTGTTTTGCCACGCTTTCGGTGAACGAGGGCACGAACTGGTTCGTGTGCAACTCGATACGGGGAACGCGAATGTTCTTTTCCAGACAGATTACCTCATGCACCTCCACCTGCATGACGAAGGTCGGGGTCGTCTTCTCGCCACCGTCCGACCTCCCGGTTTGGAATGGGGAATATACACGTTTGATTTGGACGGTAAGGATTTCAGAAAGCTTCCGTTCACGCGGAGCACAAACCATTTCGCATCGCTTGGTTGCACGGGGAAAGTGATAACTACGGTTCACAGCGGGGGCAACGCAATCGAGATCGGCACCCCCGGGGACGCTTTCGCCGAGGTGCTGGTGGAGGGCGAGGGGTTCTGGCATCCGACCGCTGACTCAACCGGTGAATGGGTTGCGTGCGACACAAACTGGCCGGATACGGGCTTGATGCTGGTGCACGTCCCGACTCGACGCTTTCGCGTTCTCTGCTTCACCGGGACCAGCGGCGGCCACCCGCAATGGGCACATGCACACCCACGAATGTCACCGGACGCGAGTTACGTCGTGTTCGACAGCGACAAATCCGGGATCACTCAGACGTACGCAGTCTTCGTTCCTCCCGAATTCAAAGCAGAACTCCGCGGTTGACCGAGCACGATCGCAGCGTTTCTTCCGCATTGCAACGGGGTATTTCCCATGGGTTGTGAGCGCGTGGCCCGAACTGACCCCGAAACCGGCGTCAAGATTCTCCAGTTGACGAGCTTCCCCATCACTCACTGGCACCTTGGCCTTGGAGATTTCATCACCCCGGATGGTGAGAGGCTCCTGATTGCGGCAAACAGGTTCGCGGGAAGGAACTCGCCGCGCGACCTGTACAGCATTCGAGCGAACGGCGATGACTTTCACTTCCTGCTGCACGACTTCTCCGGGGGCGTCATCTGTCCTCGGGGGCAATGGGTTCACACCGGTTGTGCGGGCGCCGTTGTGAGGATTCCGATTGAAGGCGGAAACGCGGAAGTTCTCTGGAACCCCGGGTGCTACACGCATATTATGGTCTCCGCGCGGAGCAGCGATGGGTTGTGGCTGTTCGGTCAGGGCCGGCGCAAAGCCGATGGCTGCTTCGACATTGTAAGGATTTCGACGGAAACGGGGGAATCATCTGTCATAATCCGGGCAAGTTACGTTATGCCGGTTTTGCGCGGCAGTGCCAACGGGGAACGCCTGGTTGCTTCAATCGCACCTGTCGGAGACGACGGCAAGCCCCTGATGCCATGGGGCGTGTGGGATTTCTCATCGGAAGGAGAAGGAAGCGATTTTCGCCTCGTTCCGTTTTCGCGGAGCACGAACCATTACTGCCCGATGGGGAGTAGCGGCCTGGTCGTAACGACCGCCACGCATCCGGGCAACGCCCTTGATGTTGCAGCCCCCGGCGGGAGCGAACGTGTGCTCGCCCACGGTGCGGGGTTCTGGCATGTCAGTTCTGACGAAACCGGCACGTGGCTCGCCAGTGACACAAACTGGCCTGATGTCGGTCTGCAGATAGTGAACTCGAAAACGGGGAACTACGCCACACTCTGCATGACGGGCGCCAGCGGTGGACATCCTCAATGGACACACGCGCACCCGGTAATCTCACCGGATGCGCGCTGGGTGCTGTTCACAAGTGACCGAACGGGTTTCCAGCACGTGTATCTCGCCGACATTCCTCCCGAGTTCAAAAAAGTACTGAGCGCCCCATGAAAAGAGATTTCCAGGGGCGCGCGAGGAGCGTATAAGACCACGGTTCAACGGGGTAAGTGGCTCACCTGTGGACAGAGTCCGCGCAACAAGCGCCTGTGAAGGTTTTTCCCGGCCCCGATTGACGAGAGTCTGCAAAACTCGCTACATTGTACTGTCCAATGCTGCATATTTGTGCAGAATTCGCCGATCACACGAACGAGTAATGGGTCAAAATAACCGGTCGGCGCCATTCGACCACGCAGAATCGCACAAATCCCATCGCAGATGGGACAAATACTTCGCGTTCCTGTAAAGCCGGGGTCGTGTTCATGCCTTCAAACCTGCGTCTGCTCCTCGCGGACGGAGATCGCAGTTCCCTGACGATCATGCAGGAGATCACGGCCCAGTGGGGGCACCAGGTTCTTGCCTGCCGGAGTGTGGCGGAAGCTGTTTCCGCCATGGATGCCCACAAGGTTGATGTGGTGGTTACCGACCTGGTCCTCCCGGATGGCAGCGGGCTGGACCTTGTCAGGCACGCGCACGAAATCGACGTTCCGGTCGCCTCCATCGTGATTTCCGCACACGGAACGATTGCGGGAGCAGTGGACGCCGTACGTCTGGGTGCATACGACTTCCTGACGCGCCCGGTGGATCTCGCCAAGCTGAAAGTGATTATTCCGGCGGCGTTCGACAAGGAACGCCTCCGGTTTGAAAATCGTCAGCTCCGTTCAAAGATCAGCGAGGAAACACGGCCGGAGGGTCTGGTAGGCCAGAGTCTGGCGATCAGACAGGTTGTTGAGAAAATCCGGATGGCAGCAAATGCCCGCGCTACTGTTCTGATTACTGGTGAAAGTGGCACGGGAAAAGAGGTTATCGCCACCGCGATTCACAAATTAAGCCCCCGGAGCGCGGAGCCACTGGTGAAGGTTGCCACGGGCGCTCTGGCGCCCCAGCTGCTGGAAAGCGAACTATTCGGCCATGAACGCGGCGCCTTCACGGGTGCGGTCGCGCAGCGTCGCGGCCGGTTCGAGCTTGCACACACGGGAACCCTGTTCCTTGACGAAATAGATGGCCTAGAAATCGGCTTGCAGGGGAAACTGCTCAGAGTACTCCAGGAACGGCAGTTCGAGCGGGTCGGCGGGGAGCAGACGATTACCGTAGACGTCCGCCTTATCGCCGCGACAAACGCCAATCTGGAAAAAATGGTAGAACAGGGGCTGTTCCGAAAGGATCTCTATTACCGGCTGAATGTTGTCCGAATCGAAGCACCGGCTCTGCGGGACCGACGAGAGGATATCCCTCTGCTGGCCTACCATTTCGTGGCGCTCTACGCGCAGGAGAATGGAAAAACAATCCGCGGAATTGACCCGGCCGCCATGGCACTGCTCCAGAGCTACGAGTGGCAGGGGAATGTCCGGGAACTGGAAAATGCGATCGAAAGTGCGGTGGTGATGTGTCCGGGCGATTGGATTACTGCGGATCTCCTGCCGCAGAACGTGCGGAGTGGACCGCCGGAGGAGATGCAGTTCCGTGTAGGTATGACCCTTGAGGAAATGGAACGTCGAGCGATTGAAGCGACCTTGAGGGCGACTCGCGGCAACAAGACGGCTGCAGCGAAAATGCTGGGTATCGGGGTCAGAACGATCCATGACAAAATCAAAAAGCTTCGCCCCGCCGGAGCGTCGGAACCAACAGAGTGAACCTGCGACGGTACGGAGATTGCATCACGTGACTTCGTCCGGACACTCGGAATCGCGAGCATGAGGAGCAACTGGATGGGACCCGCGAGCGCATCGGAAGCTTCCGGCCACACTACGCAACCGGAATGGTTCCCCGCTGTCGTAGAGCTTCTGCGCGTCCGAGGCTACCTTACGCTTTCCGTGAAAATCGGCTATGAACTGGTGCTGATTGTGAGCGGATCGGCCGGCGAAGCAGCGGTCATTGATCTCTCACAGGAACCGACGTCGCTGTGGACAGATGCCTGGACAGGCATGCGGCAGGTGCTGCCCAGGGTTCCAGTGATTGCAATTCTGCCGGCGGGGAATGCAGACGAAACCATCATGCCGGAGCACGGTGCCGTTGCGCGCGTCGTGTCACCTGTAGACGCCGAAAGCCTTGTGGGTATCGTAGAGCACGTTTTGCAGAACCCCTCGTATTCGCGTTGACCACTTCTTCGCTCCTGCCGGTGTGTCCCACTCCACCAACCTGACCATTTGTCACGCGTCTGCGGGCTTCAGCTCCGTGAGCGACCGCCGAATGTTGCGGATCGCCTGCCTCAGGCGATGTTCGTTTTCAACGAGTGCGATGCGAACATAGTCGTCGCCTAGGTCGCCGAACCCGATGCCGGGAGCCACCGCGACCTCCGCTTTTTCCATAAGCATGAGGCTGAAATCCATGCTTCCCATATGCCGGTACGGTTCCGGAATGGGCGCCCAGACAAACATTGATGCCTTCGGCTTTTTCACCGGCCATCCGATGCGGTTCAGCCCTTCACAAAGTACGTCCCGCCGGGCCTGGTACACGGCGGCGGCTTCACGGACGCAGTCCTGCGGTCCGTCCAGTGCCGCAATTCCAGCCACCTGAACCGGGGTGAAGATGCCGTAGTCGTAGTAGCTCTTGATTTTCGCAAGCGCGCCAACCACGTCAGCATTCCCCACACACGCTCCTATCCTCCAGCCCGCCATGTTATAGGATTTGGAAAGGGTGAAAAACTCCACCCCCACGTCCTTCGCCCCCTTCGCCTGAAGGAAAGAGGGGCTCTCGTACCCATCGAACGTGATTTCGGAATATGCCATATCGTGGATGACGATGATATCGTTTTTCTTCGCGTAGTCGACGACTTCCTGGAAGAAATCGAGGCTTACGGTAGCAGTCGTAGGATTGTTCGGGAAGTTCAACGTAATGATGCGCGGTTTCGGCCAGATCTCGCGCGTGATTTCGGCCATGCTGGGGACGAAATCCTGTTCCTCATGAAGGGGAACGGTGACGACATTTCCCCCCGCGAGCGCGACGCTGTAGATGTGGATCGGGTACGCCGGGTTCGGGACAAGCGCGAGGTCCCCCGGGTCTATCAGGGCGAGAACAAGGTGTCCTATTCCTTCTTTCGAACCGATGGTGGCGACGACCTCCTTTTCCCAGTCCAGGCTCACGCCGTACTTTCGATCGTAGTACCGGGCGATTGCTTTGAGAAGTGCGGGAATTCCGCGCGAGGCGGAATAGCGGTGGGCCTTGCCATCCTGAGAGACTTCGATGAGCTTGTCCACAATGTGTTTCGGTGTGGGACGGTCAGGATTGCCCATCGCAAGGTCTATGATATCCATGCCCTGCTGACGGAGTTGGAGCCGCATCCCGTTGATGCGTGCGAAAAGGTACGGTGGCAGGCGCTGCAGGCGACTGGAAAGGACTTTGGGCATCTGCTTCCTCCAGATGGTGAACGTGAACGGAACGATTTTCAAAGATACCAAACCGACGACGAAGAATACAGCGCATCACCCGAAAAAGCGCGGTTGGAGCGATGGTCTGCACATCCGCCTTTTGCCCGTCTTGAAGGACGAATGAATGAAACGCCTCAACACCATGGTGGTGGAACTTGCTCGCGGCGTTCCGAACGCCAGTGACGAGTCCTTTGAATGTGAATTCGAGTCTCCGCGGTCCGGCTGGCATTATGTCGCGTGCGTGTGTGACGGAGAAAGTGAACGCGTGGAATTCTTCATCGATGGGCGTGCGGTGGGCACGCGCCCCGCGTTTGGGTCGCTCGCGGAGGCGATGTTCCAATTGCCGGCAGGGTCGCACACACTGGTGGCAAGGACAACGGGTGGCCGACTGGGCCAGGTGTGCGTCCGCGCGGTGCCTGAGCTGGCATACTGCAAGCACCAGTACAACCCTCACATACCTGAATACGGCCCGTACGACTGGGAGTTCATTGCGCGAACTATTCTTCCCCATGTGAACACAGTAGTGGGGAACGGTGACCCGACCCATGAAGAGCATCTGAAATGGTGGAAAGCCAGGGGAGGGAAATGGATAGTAGAAACGAGCCTTCACGGGATGAACGAGGAAACCGTTACAGCGGACGAAGTGTGGCAGAGTTGGACATCCAACCCCGGAATGGTTCACCCGCTGACGGACGGGATCATGGTGGACGAGTTCTTCTCCGGGCGGCGCCCTCAATACAAGGCGTGGACAGAGGCGATCTCCCGAATTGCTTCCGACAAGCGGTTCGAGGGCAGGAAAGTGTACCCGTACCTCGGATCACATTATCCGGACATGGATGACTGGAAGCGCAACGCGTCGGACGGTGTGGACTCGAGTTACCGGTTCCTCGCAACCGCGATGCAGGCTGGTTACCCCATTGCCTGGGAACGTTACCTTCAGGAACGGCATTCGAAGGAGTGCGCGGAGGAACACATACAGGATCGTCTGGGAAGCACGATCGCCCACTGGCGACGCCGGTTCCCGGATTGCGCCCGTTCGCTGCTCGTGTGCCTCGGATACATGACGATAACGGAGACGCTGAACATTCATCCGGGAGCCGATTACAAGGTCTTCATGGATATGCAGTTCCAATTTCTGGCCAATCATCCTGATTTTGAAGGGCTGTTCGGCATTCTCGAATACACCAGCGGATACGCGGACGAAGAAACTCTTCGCTGGGCAGCCCGGCTCTACCGCCATTACGGGGTCGAAGGGGAAACTGGCCTGTTGTCAGACCGCCTGGGGTACTCCTATGTGCCGGGTCATCTCCGCAATCCCGATTTTGCGTTCGGATGGGAAGGCTGGCACGTGCCGGTGGATATCGAGGAAAACGTGCACGTTCGGCACTGCGAAGGCTTCGGCCACCTGCAGGGACGCTGGCCTCGAACCTCTGTCGGGGACAGCTTCTTGACCATGAAACGCGACGCAAAAACCCCCAATGTCGTGAGTCAGCGGTTAAAGAACCTGCAACCCGGCCGAACGTACAGTGCGAAGATGATTTCGGGGAGCTATGATCAGCTTCTCGCCGGGAAATCAGAACCGGAGAAACTCGGTATCACTCTTTCGGTCGCAGGAGTTGACACGATTCCGGGCAAAACGTTCCAGAGCGTAGTCGGAAACAACTACTCGCACGAACTCGGCGCATTTGAAGGACGGAACCGCTACTGGTTCAACTACCATCAGGTCGTGTTTCGCGCAACTTCACCGTCGGCGGATCTTTCCATTTCCGATTGGGAGGGTTCGTCCCCCAATAGAAGGCCTGCCGGGCCATCGGGCGAGACTCTCCTGTGCAATTTCGTCGAAGTGCAGCCGTATTTCGAGGAGGGAGTATGAGGGAGGCGTTCTGCGTGTTGCGCTAAACGGCGCGGTCCGGTTTCTGATACGAGGCCCACATTTCGCGTTCGTGCTCAGTGAAAAGAGTCAGTACTCTGGGGGCCGAAGCGGTCACCGCGATTGTGTGTTCGAACTGCGCCGAGAGACTGCCGTCCCGTGTGATCACCGTCCACCCGTCCCTCAGGATGCGTACTTCCCACGTTCCCGCGTTTATCATTGGCTCCACGGTGAAAACCATTCCCGGCCGAAGCTTGCGTCCCGTGTTGCGTTGCCCGTAGTTGAGAACCTGCGGGTCTTCGTGGAACATCCTGCCTATCCCGTGGCCGCAGAAGTCCCGAACGACGCTGAACCCCGCGGCTTCCACGTGCTCCTGGATCGCGGCGCCGATGTCACCGAGACGTGCACCGGCGCGCGCCTCCGCAATTCCCAAGTACATCGCGGCTTCTGTCACACGCATCAGGCGCTCCCCTTCAAGGTTCCTTTTGCCGGGGACTATGACGGTAGCAGCCTTGTCGCCGTGGAAGCCGTTCTTGTAGACCGTCACATCAATGGTTATCAGGTCGCCCTCTTCCAGTGGCTTCGCCGTCGGGATGCCGTGGACTACCACATCATTGACGGCAGTGCAGATGCTGTTGGGATACCCGCGGTACCCCTTCGGGCTGGCGATCGCTCCGCGGTCGGCAATGTATTTCTCCGCAAGCGCATCGAGTTCCAGTGTGGAGATACCCGCGCGGACCGCCTGTTTCAGATACTCGAGGGTTTCGGAAGCCAACTGACACGCGGGAGCCATCCGCTCCAGATCTTCGAGCGTTTTGATCTGCGCCATGACCAGTTCAGCCTCCATTCCGGGGTGTGACCTCCTGGAGGAGCGTGCGAACCGCCTCCAGGCTTTCCCGCGTTTTCTCAATCCCCGGTTCACAGTGCGTCTCGATCACGAGACAGCCCTTGTAGGATGATGCCGCCAGGTCGGTGATTTGCTTCTTCCAGTCAATCTGTCCCTTTCCGACGCTATCGAACCGACGGCTATCACCTTGTACAACAGTGTCCTTGACGTGAACGTTGAATATGCGTCCTGCCAGCACACGGACGGCATCGTTGATTTCGCTATCAAAGGGGAATGCGTTACCCGGATCCCAGTTCGCGCCGACGTTTTCCATATCCACTGCGTTTGTTAGGTTCGCAAGAGCGCGGCATCCGGTCGCGGTATATCCGGGCTCGTTTTCGATTGCGACACGCACTCCACGATGGGCAGCAATTCGGCCGGTCTCGCGCAGCGCCTCGACAACAATGGTCGGAGGTGCGCTGGCACGGAACTCCCGTCCCTGAACGCTGAACACAATCACCTGTCCGCATCCGAAAACATCGCAGAGTTGCAACGTTCTGCGGAACCTTTCGATATGCTTTTCGATCTCCCGCTCATCGCACGCGCATTTGAAGACTCCCGGGGAAAGGCCCGTCACCGTGAGGCCGTGCGCACGGACCTGGGAAAGTGCGTTCTGAACATCACCATCGGGGATCCTGGCACCGTCCAGACCCCGCAGCTCGATATTCTGGACGTTCCAACCGTCCAGAATGGACAGCGCCTCCGCAAACGGGGTTTTCAGTTCGTCGGTTACAACGGAAAGTCTCATGCGTACTTTCGGTGGTGTGGCAGAGGTTACCGGCGAATCCTCAACCCCGCACCCTTGATGAGGTCCTGGGTCTCCTGGAGAGTCGTCCAGTTGATATCGCCGGGGACGGTGTGTTTCAACGCGGCAAAGGCAGTGCCATAGTCCAGTGCCTTCTGAATGTCATCATCCAGGTAGCCCGCAATGAACCCTGCGGCAAAGGCATCCCCTCCGCCTACCCTGTCCACTACTTCGAGATCGTAGCTTTTCGTTTCATAGGACCGTCCGTTTGAGTACGCAACGGCAGTCAGTGAGTTGCGCATCAGTCCAGAAGTCCCGCGCAGAGTCAGCGCGACGACTTCAAACCCGAACGTCTCCGCCAGACGAACCGCAAGATCATGGGGCGATGAGCCCGTGACTCCCAGAACAGCTTCTTTTGCCTCCCCCTCCATCGAAACTCCGGTGATGAAACAGGAGACGTCCCGCATGAGCGGTGTCTGCACTTTCCGCGCGTCCTCTATGGACCAGAGAGTGCTGCGATAGTTGGGGTCGTAAACGGTCTTGAGGCCTTTTTGCCTCGCAATCGCCAGTGCTTCTGCTGTTGCTTCTGCCGCACTCGGGCTTAGCGCGGGCGTGATACCCGAAGTCTCGAACAACTTTGCTCCGGCGAGTGCGCTGGCCCAATCTACCTCCCCTGGTCGTATCCGGCTCATAGCCGAATTCTTTCTGTCATACAGCACGGTGGAAGGGCGTGGCGCGGATCCGAATTCGAGGAAATAGATCCCTATGCGGTCGTCGCGTGACCACACCACGTGAGAGGTATCAACTCCGAGTTGTCGGGCCTGATTGACCAGCACTCGCCCGAGAGCGTTCTCTGGTAATCTGGAAACCCACGAGGCTGTCAGGCCCAGCCGGGTGACTCCAGTCGCGACGTTGAATTCCGCTCCGCCCACCGCCATGTCGAGCGTCGAAGTCTGCTCCAGGCGCTGAAAATGCGGCGGCGAAAGCCTGACCATGCCCTCGCCGAATGTCACTACCTCGCTCATGGATTCCCGTTCCTCCCGGCTTCAGGACCGATTGGAGCTCAGTCGGGCCATCGCTTCATTGTACGCATCCGCGAAAGACCGCGCTTTTTGCGCAATCGCCTCGTAATTGCCGGTTGCGATGTGCTTTGGCTCGACCAGCGTTCCGCCTGCGCCCAGCAGTTGCGCTCCGGCAGCGAGGTAGTCAAAGACGTTATTCGGTTCGACGCCACCGGTTGGCATAAATACGACGTCCGGGAGCGGGGCACGAAGTGCTTTCAGGTACGACGGGCCAAACACGGAAATCGGGAACACCTTCACAGCATCAGCGCTGGCATTCATCGCCATCACTACTTCTGTCGGCGTAAGAGCGCCCGGTATGGCAATCGCTCCCAGGGCGTGTGCGGTGGCGATTGTCGCGGGGTCCGTATTCGGTGCTACGATGAACCGCGCGCCGGCGCCTATCGCTGCTTTCGCTTTCTCGGAATCCGTTATGGTGCCGGCTCCCAGCACCACGTCGTTGCCTGTCGAAGCAGCTACGGTTTCAAGGACTTTGGTCGCATTCGGCACAGTAAATGTGATCTCAACTACTTTTATGCCGCCTGAAACGACTGCTTCGACAGCCCTTGCCGCCGTTTCCGGCGTCGGCGTTCGAACGACACCAACAATTCCGTGTTGCAGCATTCTGCGTAACAAGGGGTGTTCCATCGGTGTACCTCCGTTCTGCCATCAGGCCGCGGCACATGCAAACAAAAAGTACGCGTAGAAACGCGCCATTCCCAGGGGCGCGTGCGGTCGAGGAGTTGACCGCTGGAGCGCGATTAGGTATTCAATTCATTCCGGCATTCGAATTCCTCCTTGCGAAGAGGAATTCGACGGAGGACTGAAAAGGCGGTAAGGAACACATGCACGATAGCACGCGCGGGTGGTCGGAACAGCAGTGGGAGGACTACTTTGCGAGGCAGGATGAGTCGTTTTTCATGGCACTCAGGTCACGGACTTCCCGCGAACAGCCAACGAACGATGGTCATCCGTCCCCGGAATCTGCATTCACTATCGACGATCTCGTTGCCGCCGCTTCTGCAGACGCGCTCCTCGAAGAAGAAGATGCCCTGATCCGTGAATTGTACGCCGGGTTGGGCCAGATGCCTGCCTGGCGTGCGGTCGTGGAGTTTTGCGATAGCACGATGGAATTCGTTGCCCCGATCTGCGAAGACGTGATCGGCAGTCCTCTGGAATCGGTCGCGCGGATTCTCTGCCGCGAGTGCTTCCTTGTAACCGATTACGTTCTCGCCGGCCATGAGCTGGGATACGATGAGGGGACGCTGTGCGGCAACATTGCGTTGTGTCTACGCGCAAGACGTTCCCTTGACAGATGCATTCAGTGCTTTGACCGGTTTGGACCGGAGCATCGCGCCGCATGCCTCCGCCTCCGTCTCAGGGGGAAGATTGCCGGTGTGTTCCTGGATCGGCGGATTGCGGACCTCAGGGCGCGAGTCTGGTGGCGCTAGCACCGCTCAACCGGCAAAACCAGAACGGCCGTTGATTATCGGGCAGGGTCATCGGACAGGAAGTCAATACATTCGAAAGGATGAGTATGTCGGAAATGAAGAAAAAGGACGTCCTGATTGTCGGGCAGGGAGGCCGCGAACACGCCCTTGCGTGGCTTTTGAAGCGCCAAGGCGGCGTGAACCGCCTCATGGCTGCGCCCGGAAACGCCGGCATAGCGTCAATCGCGGAGTGTTTCGACGTGAAACCGACGGATATTGACGGTCAGGTCGCACTTGCAGGGAAGGAGAAACCCGACCTGGTGCTGGTCGCGCCGGATGATCCGCTGGCGCTGGGGTTGGTAGACAGGTTGCAGGCGGCCGGAATTCGCGCCTTTGGTCCGACCGCAGCGGCTGCCCGCATCGAAAGCAACAAGGCGTTCGCCAAACGGCTCATGTGGGAAGCCGGGGTTCCCACTGCCGCGTTCGAAACATTTACCGATCCGGCAAAAGCGTGCGACTACGTGTCCGGCATATCTCATCGTGTTGTCGTGAAGGCCTCCGGCCTGGCCGCCGGCAAAGGTGCAATCGTGACTTCAAGCCGCGATGAGGCACAGGAAGCGGTCTGGGAAATCATGGTGAAACGCGCGTTCGGCGACGCGGGCAACGAGGTTGTGATAGAGGAGTTCATGGAGGGCGAAGAAGCGTCTCTTTTCGCCATCTGTGATGGCCGGAACTATCGCCTGTTCGTTTCGGCGCAGGACCACAAACGGGTGTTTGACGGAGACCGGGGACCGAATACGGGTGGGATGGGCGCATATGCACCCGCCCCGGTGGTAACTGACGAGGTGAGACGGCACGCGTGCGAGCGCATCATCGAACCGACCCTGAAGGCGCTGGCTGCGGAGGGATGCCCCTACCATGGCATCCTTTACGTAGGTCTCATGATTACACGAGAAGGGCCGAAAGTAGTGGAGATGAACAGCCGCTGGGGTGATCCCGAAACGCAGGTGGTCGTACCGTTGCTTCGCTCTGACATGATGGAACTCATGGAAGCGGCGATTGACGGGAGGCTGGATAGCGTCTCAGTCGAGGAAGACGAAGGAGCGGCAGTGGTTGTCATGCTGGCTTCAGGTGGTTACCCGGGGGATTACACAAAGGGGTTCAGGATTTCAGGCATCGAGACCGCAGCGGAACAGGAGGGAGTAATCCTTTTCCATTCGGGCACAGCTTGGAAGGACGGCTCCCTGGTGACCAACGGAGGACGCGTTCTCGGCGTCACCGCCGTGGCGGACGACATTCAGACTGCCGTGGGTCGTGCGTACAGGGCGGCGGAACGTATCCATTTCGATGGCATGCACTACCGAAAAGATATCGCACACCGCGCCATTGCGCGGCTGGCCAGTTCAACTCGGATATGACGGGGCAAACGGATGGAGATTGAGGCAAATACCCGGAAAACGGACGTGCTCATCCTCATGGGCAGTTCTTCTGATATACCGACGATGGAAAAGGCGGCCGCACAGCTTCAGGAATTCGGGCTGTCCAGCGAGATCATCATCTCGTCGGCGCACAGAAATCCGGATCGCACCGCGCAAATAGCACGAGAAGCTCAGGAACGCGGCGTGAAGGTTATCATCGCGGGCGCCGGCATGGCAGCGGCACTTCCGGGAGCAGTCGCCGCCCATACGAACCTGCCGGTGATCGGGGTTCCCTGCGCATCCGGAGCGCTGAACGGGTTCGACAGCCTCCTTTCGATCGCCCAGATGCCGCCCGGCATTCCTGTAGCGTGCGTGGCGATCAATGGGGCAAAAAACGCTGCCGTCCTTGCGGCGCAGATCATCGCGACCGGCGACGCGGAGGTAGCGGCGAAAGTTGCGGAATTCCGCAGAAAGCAGAGCGCGGCATAATTCAGAGCTATGCCGATCGTTCGGGGTGCACTATGGCGTCGTAAGATTTCGTACCGACGCGCATTTCCTCTGGCATCGGGGCTTCCTCGTCGAGATCGAGGCAGCGGATTACTCCCGGAGCAACTTCTTTGTATCTCAACCCGCTTTCCGGGCACACGTACACACCGTCCGCATCAGGGTTGCGCAACGGCAACCCGTGCCGGCTGATCCATCCGCGGAATCTTGCCGGATTGCCGATCACAAGTCCGTAATCGGGCACGTCCTTCGTCACGACTGCTCCCGCGCCCACAAACGCGTACCTCCCGATCGTCGTGCCGCAAAGAATCGTTGCGTTTGCCCCGATTGTACAACCCCTCCGGAGGATCGTCTTCTCGTAAAGGCCCCGCCGCGATATCTCCGACCGCGGGTTGGTCACGTTCGTGAACACACAGGAAGGGCCAAGGAACACGTTGTCCCCAACGATGAGCCCGGTGTAAAGCGACGTGTTGTTCTGAACCTTGACGTTGTTCCCTACCACCACCCCGCTGTCCACGTTGCAGTTCTGTCCGAAAACGCAGTTCTCCCCGATCACCGCATTTTTCATGATGTGGCTGTAATGCCATATTCGGGTTCCCGCCCCGATCGAACAGGGCTCGTCCACGATGGCGGTAGGATGAGCGAAAAACGCGCGTCCGGTTTGTGTGGTCCCACCCAAAGTCACGGGTACTCCCCCTTTTTCCAACGAGTCCTGGCATGTTTCAAGAACCTCCAGAACCGCGAGCGCCTCCCGGCCGTCTGTCAGTGGAGTCGTACGCTCTTCGATGCATTTCAGGAAATGCCTGCATTCACTCTCTAACGGCTCTTCGTCATCAACCTCGATGCGTTCTCGAGGCGCTTTGATGGCGGTCGGAACATCGTTCACCCACTCCACGCCATGCGAATAAGCGACAAGCTTCTCCGTTGAAGTGTCATCGAACACAACCATTTTGCGCGACCCGACCACAACCAGTCGTTGTTCCTTGAACGGGTGCAACCAGCTTACGAAAACATGGCCGCGAACGCCGCCCGGGAATTCCAGATTGCTCATCGTCACGTCCGGAACACCTTTTTTCAGATATGCCGAACCATGGCATGAGACGCGTTCAGGGTATTGCCCGACCAGCGCGAGTATCACGGAGATATCATGGGGTGCGAAACTCCAGAGGATGTTCTCCTCCGTGCGTATCTTGCCGATATTGAGGCGGTTGGAATATACATAGCGGATTTCCCCGAGTTCCCCTGCCTCCACCATTTTGGCCAGCGTGCGAACCGCAGGGTGGTAACGGAGTATGTGACCCACCATGAGGATTCTCGAGGTGCGGGCGGCTGCTTCCACCATCGCGCGGCCATCGGCGACCGTTAACGCGAGAGGTTTTTCGACGTACACGTCCTTCTGTGCATCGAAGGCCGCCATGGCGTGTCGAAAATGGTCCGCCGCCGGCGTTGCGAACACGACCGCAGCAATGTTCGTATCCGCCAGAACCCGGTTCATGTCAGAAGTGAAAGAAACGCCGGGGTACTCGTGCTCGATTTCCTCCTTTTTGGAGGAAACGGTGTCGCAGACAGTGTGGAGCGCTCCGAGCTTGTGGAAAACCCGCACCAGGTTCTTGCCCCAGTACCCCATTCCTACCACTGCGATACGGGTCATCGGGCTGCGCTCCGTTTGAGGTGTTTCGGTCGGGAAGTCGGTCTTGTTTCCTGGTGTGGAGAGTGACGAGGAGGAAAAAGGCCGAAATGAGAACTCGCGAGAGTTTTCGCAACCTGTGCTGGCGGAGGGGGTGGGATTCGAACCCACGGACCTCGTCGGTCGGCAGTTTTCAAGACTGCTGCTTTCAACCGCTCAGCCACCCCTCCGCGTAAAGGAGACTCATCCAAACAGTTTCAGCTCGTCGATAAAGGCGCCCGGCGTTTCGAAATCCTTGAAGACCGAAGCGAACCGGAGGCGAGCCACTTTGTCGAGCTGTTCCAGCCTCTGGAGTACCATATCCCCGAGGCGGGAGGACTTCACCTCCCGTGTCTGTCCGTGGAAAAGCTCCAGCTCTATCTCGTCCACAAGCCGTTCGATCTGTTCCTGAGTAACGGGCCGCTTTGCGCACGCAAGCTCTATCCCCCGCTGGAGCTTCGCGCGGTCATACACCTCTTTCCTGCCGTCTCTCTTCGTCACCGTGACGGGAACCGACTCCACCACCTCGTAGGTGGTAAAACGCGCGGAACACACGAGGCACTCGCGTCGGCGGCGTATTGTTGCCCCGTCGCGACTGGCGCGTGAATCAACTACTTTATCCTCGAGTTTTCCGCAAAACGGGCATCGCATCGTGTTCGGTTACCTCTTTGCGAACCGTTGGCGTTCGTACTCTGCGATTTTTTCCATTCGATGGGCATGGCGACCGCCCTCAAACGGCGTAGATACCCAGACTTCAAAAATCGCTCGCCCTTCAGCGGGGGTCAAAGACCTCCCCGCCATAACGAGAATGTTGCTGTTGTTGTGCGCTCTGGCAAGGCGGGCCGCCTCCGGAGTGAGGCATAGTGTCGCGCGAATCCCATCTACTTTGTTCGCGCCAATCGTCATTCCCTGACCACTTCCGCATGCCAGAACAGCGCCATCAAAATCACCCCGCGCCACTGCTTCCGCGACCGGAATGCTGAAGTCGGAGTGATCGCATGGCTCCTTGGAGGCGCACCCGAAGTCAACGACCTCGTGCCCAAGCGCTCGCGCGTACGGTAGTACACCGTTTTTCAGGTCGAACGCGGCATGGTCCGATGCGAACGCGATTCTCATCCGAACAGCCCATTCATGCCAGTCTGGCGTATTTCACCGTGTGCAAGTTTTTCAGCTTGCGCAGAGTATCCACGGTGCTTTCTTCTATGTCGCTGTCAAGCACGTAGACCATCACGGCGAGTCCGCCGGGAACGTCTCGTCCGTAGGAACCGAACGCGATATTGACATTGTGCGTACCCAGAACAGTGGCAACCTCTCCGATTACGCCGGGCACGTCACGGTTCCACATGATCAGCAACCGGCCTTCCGGGATGACATCGCACGAGTGACCGTCAATACGGACGACGCGCGGCGAATCCTCGCCGAAAACGCTCCCGGCGATTCGCCGCGTGAGCGTCTCCCCCGAGGGAAGCCGCGTTTGATATGTCACCGTGACAACGTTGTTGTAGTCGTCATCACCTGTCCGCCGCATTTCGTCCACGCGGATGCCGCGTTCCTGAGCAAGCACCGGAGCATTGACGAGATTCACAGTCCCCGATTCGAGTTGCTTGAGCATGCCCACGAGCACCGACGCCGTGAGAAGTCCCGTCGGGTGCTCCAGAACGTCTCCGAAGTACTCCAGTGTAAGGGATACCGGCTGGCCGTCGCATACTTGCGCCTGCAACGAACCAAGTCGCTCCGCCAGGCGCAGGAACGGCTTGGCGCGTTCGTAGGTCTGACGGTCCATCGGAAACATGTTGATGGCGTTCCTGATGGTTCCCGTGGTAAGCGCCTCAGCCACCAGTTGACCGATCTGTTCCGCAACCAGATGCTGAGCTTCGGCCGTGGAAGCACCCAGATGGGGCGTCACAATGGTATGCGGATGCTGGATAATCGGCGCCGTCATGTCCGGTGGTTCGTTCTCAAACACATCCAGCGCGGCTCCCGCCACTTTCCCCGAATTTAGTGCATCCAGAAGGGCGTCGGTGTCGACGATCTCCCCGCGCGCGCAGTTGATTATCCGGACGCCGGTCTTGCACCTGTTCAGCCTGTCAGCGTCCAAAAGGTGATATGTGTTCGCGTTCGACGGAATGTGAAGTGTCAGATAGTCCGCTTGTTCGAGGACCGCATCCAGCGACAGCAACTGCGCTCCGGTCGCTTCTGCCGCTGCGGGGGAAATCATCGGGTCGTAACACACGACATTCATGTCCAGACCCCGTGCACGCCGGGCAACTTCGCGACCAATTTTGCCAAGGCCGATTACGCCCAGGACCTTGCCGCGAACTTCCGTGCCGGTAAACGCGGATCGACTCCATTTCCCGGCTTTCATGGCTGCGCACGCCTGTGGAATATTCCGTGACAATGCCATCATCATTCCGATGGTATGCTCGGCGGCGCTGGTGGTGTTCCCCTCGGGGGTGTTCAGAACAGCTATCCCGTGGTGCGTTGCTTCTTCCACATCGATGTTGTCAACCCCTACTCCGGCGCGTCCGATGACCTGCAACTTTGGACCTGCCGCGATGATCTCCCGGGTGACGCGGGTCGCGGAGCGAACGACCAGACCCGTGCAGTCCTTCAATGCCGCCAGTAGCTCGGTTCCCTTCAGGCCGGGACGGTAGTCTACTTCTATGCCCGCTGCTTCGAGGCGAGCCTTGCAGATCTCGTGTACGTCGTCGCTGATAAGCACTCTGTGGTGAACGAATTGAGTCATGGAACAGGCCTCATTGTGCAGCAGGCGTACGGGCAAGAACGCGTTGAGCGGCCGCAACCGCCTCACCGGAATTCACCTTCCATCCGACATCGGCAAGAGCGCGTTCCAGGAACGAAACGCCGGCCACGATGTCACCATCATCGAGGTAACCGAGATGCGCGACGCGCAGGATCTTTCCTGTGAGCTGGTCTTGTCCGCCTGCAGTTTTCATCCCGTAGACGTTGAACAGCTGCTTGCTCAAGCGGCTGTAATCCAACCCATCGGGCAGCGCGATAACCGTCTGCACGTTCGCAGGGACCCTGGGGAACAAAGGAAGGCCAAGCGTGCGAACCGCCTGCCGCATGGCTTCCGCCATGGTCTGGTGCCGTTCCCAGAGCTTCTCAAGCCCCTCCGACCGAATCATTTCAAGTGCCCGCGCAAGGCCTGTGAGTAGTGTGATCGCAGGCGTCCAGGGTGTGGTTGTTTTCTCCCACGATTTCCGGTGTTTCGCGAAGCTGAGATAGTATGAGGGGAGGTCGGTCCGTTTCACGGCTTCCCATGCTTCGTCGCTGAGCGCAGCGAATGCAAGCCCCGGCGGCAACATGAGACCCTTCTGGGATCCCGTCACCGCAACGTCAATTCCCCATTCATCAACGCGGAGTTCGTGAACCCCGCAACCGGTGATGCTGTCGACGAGACACAGGGCGTTCCTTTTTTTCACGACTGCGGCAAGCGCTTTGATGTCGTTGAGCGCACCGGTTGACGTCTCGCTCTGTGTGAGGCAGACCGCACGAACTCCCGGATTCGCCACCAACGCCTCTTCAAGCTGCTCTGCGGTGACGCTTTCACCCCAGGGAACGTCCAGAGGAACAAATGGAACTCCATACGCCGCGCAGATTTCTCCCCAGCGCTCCCCGAATTTCCCTCCCCGGACGACCAGTGCCAGGGTCGAACGGGACAGGACCGATACGACAGCACCCTCCATCGCTCCTGTGCCGCTGCAGGTGAGCATCAGCACGGGGTTTT
>Ga0116178_10000840_pt1 | contig 26533 bp, 22 predicted proteins | sample AD_STIC12_MetaG_FD_89880 | JGI IMG/M metagenome (GOLD analysis project Ga0116178, IMG submission 89880) | Active sludge microbial communities of municipal wastewater-treating anaerobic digesters from USA - AD_STIC12_MetaG | ecosystem: Engineered > Bioreactor > Anaerobic > Digestate | place: USA... | reverse complement strand
GGGTTTTTTTCGTCTATTCATGGCGCGATTCGGTCATTTTGAGAACCCGGTTTTTAGCGCGTCATTTCGTGTACAGTTGCGTCTAGCGGTGTCCTGGACTGTGCTGTTAATCCGTAGGTCCCTGGTTCGAGCCCAGGTCGAGGAGCCAATAAAAGCCTTATGGCTACTGGAACCCCTGCTACTAAATCGGTAGCAGGGGTTTTTCATTTGGTGATTTCGGTTATCGCCGTTGCCGTATGGTTACCGTTTGTGGAATGCTCAACAACGTTAACAGACCAGTAACAAGAAGCTCTCGACTCAATCCGCAATAGATCGGAGCCTATTAATGCAAATCGCCACATTCTCCCCCGCCGTTCTCATACAAGAAAACACCAAACAGATAGCGGCACTGAGCGACGAAGCCAATGAACGCCAGATAGCAGAGCACATCCGCGGCATGGTCGCCGCAACTATGGGCAACTTGTCGATTCTGGCGTCAGACGCCAACCGAAATGATGCTGAGCAGTGGCAAGAATGGGCATTAGGTATTGCCGATGGACTCGAACTGCCAGTTAGCGGCTAACTCTTTTGCATTGGTTCAGCGTTGCATCGCCCGGCACCGTGACCCTCTTCCTGAATAAGCCCATGCCCCTATCAAAATCGCTTTCTCTGGTGGCCATAACCGCCCTACTTTTACTGGTGGCCTGTAGCGAAGCACCAGACACCCACCCCGATCAACCCGTCACGAAGCGCCAGGCGTTGTTCAAGCAATTTACACGCACACTGGAGCCCATGGGCATGGTTGCCCGTGATCGCAAGGTCTACAACCCTGTTGAATTCAAGGCCAACGTACTGGCGCTGGAAAAGCTGGCAGCCCAACCCTGGGGCTATTTCACCCCGGACAGCAATTACCAGCCCACCCGAGCGTCCCCGGCGGTATGGGCAAAGGCCGCAGAATTCAAGCAGGCGCAGGACGCCTTTCTGGTCAAAGTGGGCCAACTCGTGAAGGCGGCCGATGGCGGCAATCTGGAAATTATCCGCACTGCGGTTAACGATGTGCAGTCCACCTGCAAGACCTGCCACGACCAGTTTCGCAAGACCTACTGAGGCTTTGCTTTATAGGGTGGTCCAACGTATGGCTCCGCTAAACTAAAAATTACAGAATGACAGGAAAATGAAATGTTTGACAAAAGCGGACAGTGGATTCACCTCGAAACGTTCGATGATTTTGACAACGGCCTGTCCGATCTGATCGAGCTCTGGTCTTCTGAGACAGCAACCAAGGCCATCAAGGACTCAGCTTTCGCGCATTTCAAGGAAGACCTGGAAGCAGCCACTCTCCAATGGATCGACAACAAAGCCAAGTCCAAGAAATATGCAACCATCGCGCAAGAGCTGACCGAGTTTGAGGACGTATTGAAAGAAGACTCAATCATTAATGCCAGACCTGACACCAAGCCGCCGGCTGCAACAGACTTACCCAAAGTGCCTGCCAAGGTCAAAAAGAAGGTCTAAATCGCCCTGCCGCGAGTCCAGAATAATTGGTCCCATGAGAATCAATTTAGTCACCCCGTTCGCTGAGAAGGATGCCGCCAAGGCACTGGGCGCACGTTGGGACTCCACGAAGAAGCTCTGGTACATCGTCGATGTTGCAGACCTCACACCCTTCCTGCGCTGGATTCCCAATTTGGAAGCCGCAACTTCGGGTTTAGCTAGTACCGACGCTCAACCAACGCTACCGGCTGAAACCCGTCAGATCAAGCGATCCGCTGGGATCATCACCACATCGGTGGTTGCGGCGGTGCACTGTGGATGCAGCGTACTTCCCTGGAAAGATTGCGAGCACACTGCAGTCCCGCAAGACTTGCCGATACTGGGTTCCCTGGGAACTTCAAGCTAACTGGCTAGCGGTTTTCTTGAACCACACGCCCGTGTAGTCGATTTTCTGGAGGTCAAACACTTCGCCGCTGGTCAATTCAAAATCGTGAACAGCCTGACGGCACCCTTCCCAATGGCCATAATCATCGATCTGCACCACGCCTCCCGCCGTCACAGCGCCGTAGAGGTTTGAAAAAATCTCCATGGTGGACGCATACCAATCCGCGTCGGCATGCAGCAATGCGATGGAGCCAATTTCCGCTTTGCACGCCGGCAGGGTATCGGCAAACAGCCCTTGAATCGGCTTGACAATCTCCATCACGCCCATGCGTTCGCAAATCACCACCAGAAACTCGTCGAGCGGCGCCTTCAGCGACCCTGCACCAAAGGCGGTTTCATTGGCCGGTATGCCGCTGTGTCGATCTATTTCGGCGGGCTGCGGCATTCCGCTAAAAGTGTCAAAGGCGTATACCCAACGCGGCCGCACACTGTAGCGTTTGACAACACTGGCCAGTAGCGCCACTGCACCACCTTTGAAGCAGCCACATTCAACAAAATTTCCCGGCAGATCACGTTGACAAATCGACTTGGCGCTCCGGTAGAGAGAGAACAGCCGCTCGGTGCCCAATACGCTGTAGGGGCGAATGGTTTCCAGCAATTGGCCAAATTCACTGGAGTCTTCAGCCTGCGATACACCACTGACCGCAAACTGCCGAAGGTGTTCGGGAACGGACCAAGGGATTTTCGGATCGGGGATATGTGCAACCGGGTCCACCTTTCCGCGCCATGCAACCCCCATGATCTGCATGGTGTTGTAAACCATGGTGTTCCACCCCACGCCAGCGAGATAGCTCAACCCCTGCGCGACATCGGGCGAGGCAAGGTCATGAAACAGAATCATGGCATCGTCTTGCGCATGCCGCTCACAAACCATGGCGTCATTCAGGGGATGTGGCGACACATGGTCGCCGTCAATGAAGAAGAGCGCCCATGTCTGCGCTCCAGATGCCAGCTCGTCTACCATTTGGGGGCTTCGGCCAGGTACCAGCGATAACGTACCAAACGTGCCGAAGGACCGGACGGCTGATGACAAAGATTGGGGCACGCTTTCCCGATTGGGAGACTGATCTAGCAGAGGGTCAATAACTGTCAGATGGACTCCACCCAAAGCCATGTGGCAGGCCGACCAGCCCATCCAGCAGCCGATTTCCAGAGCCCTTTTGCCCTTGAACATGAGGGCAGTGTTAAACAGGATCGCCGCCTCATCCCGGCTGACAAAGCCACATTCCGGATCGCGACGGTCAACATACCAATTGTGGGGAATCTCCCGCCTGAAGTATTGCCAGCGGCACTGAGCGGCATCACCGAGAACCATGTTTGGGAAGTGAACGTCCGGCAGTACAACCTGCAGTCCGGGCGAAACGTAGTCTCCATAGGGGAGCAACACAGAATCCCTATTGGGAAACGATGCTTGCTGCGCAGCGGCTCGCTGAAAGCGCAACTCATCTTCGAGCACAAACCCGGCGGCGCGAACCGCTTGGACTTCCGTGTGACACCCCAATCGCTCCAAAGCGAGTGCCAAATTAGCGCGCACGTTCGCTAAACCGGGCTCCTGCGCCAATGCCGCACGCAGCGGCGGCACTGCTTCGTCGTACCTTTCTTGTGCCAGCAGCAACCATCCCAATTGCGCATGGCGCAACGCGATTGGCTTGGCCTCTATCGCAAGTCTGGACCAGTTTGTCGCCTCATCGAGCTCACCCAGATCATGCAGTACCCAAGCAAGGGCCGCCGCAGCTTCATCCAGTTGTGAATCCTGCTGCAGTGCCCGCTTCAACGACTCGCACGCAGCATCCAGTCTGCGCGCTCTGAAGTACACGATACCCAGATACCAGGACAGCACCGCAAATTGAGGATGGCGCTCCAGCCCAAGCTCCAACACGCTTTGCGCTTCCTCTGGCTGCCCGCTTTCAAGCAAGAACCATCCCAGCGCAGCCGTGCAATCAGGTCGGTCTGAATCCAGTGCGCAAGCGGCACGCGCTGAACAAATTGCACCGTCCAACGCCCCGGACTGATAGCAGTGCCATGCCTGCAGCAGCAACTCTTCGGCTGGGCGTAAAACGGACGGATTGGACATCTCAGAATCTACAAATGAACCGACACTGAGGCTGGACTTTAACTCTACTGGATCGCCACCATGGACGAGAGTTTTGATAAAACAGAAATATCGGATGCAAAGAAGCGCTGCCTTAAATTAACTTGCTGGCCAATGTAGCGCGGTCAGGCAAAGGTATTGACCTTGGTCCCCACATTTCCTTGCGTTGCAAGTGTTGGTTGAGGAAGCGCCTCAATCAGAGTCTTTGCCGCAGATCCTTGGAGGTCCAGAGCCTTTCGTAGAACAGCAATAATTATTGCGTCAGGCGTATCGCTTTGCACGGTGGAGGTTGTTACCAATGTCGCAGTGGTGCTCGATACGTTCATTTGATTCCCGGTGGTCGTGTATATGGTTTTAGGTATATCGGTAAAGGCCGTTGAATCTTGATTGCTCTTCCCGCCATTCCATTGATACAGTTGAACGTTCTGGCAATGTCGCCAGTCTCGATGGCACCATGAACCCGCAAAACTCTCCGGTATCGCCTGAGCCCAAAACGTTAAATAAGCCACGCAATGCCGCCAGTCTTATTCTGTACCGAACCGGAGAAGCGGACACTGAAGTGCTGATGGGCAAGCGTCACCTTCGCGCCAAATTCGCCCCAGACATCTATGTCTTTCCGGGAGGCGCAGTCGACCGGTCGGACTTCTCGCGACCTTCTGGGTCGGTTCAGCATGCCTCACACATGGGGGTTGGGTCCAACTTGGCGTTGGCACACGCGCTGGCAGCAGCCGCAATCCGGGAGACAAGGGAAGAGACCGGTCTGGCTTTGAAACCAGACACCAAATTCTCCTGCCTTCAATACCTTGGACGAGCGATCACACCGGTTTTCAGTCCGGTTCGATACCACGCGCGGTTCTTTGCTGCGCGTGCCGATCAATTTGAAGGTGATCTACAGGGTGACGGTGAGTTACACGACCTGCACTGGGTTCCTGTTGCAACAGCTCTCAACTACCCACTGATCGATGTCACTACTTTCATGCTGGAAGAACTTCAGCGCGAATTGACCGGTACCCGAGTTTGCTACCCACTATTCACATACTACGGACGCAAGCCTAGGGTGTTATATCGCCTATTTCAACATTGAACCGCTTGTAGACGCGCGTCCACAGGTAGAAACAATCAGGGCAGTACATTAAGCAGATTGACTACACAACCTACTGCTGAAGGCAAATTACAGAGCATAGCGTTGTAGAGTCTCCACTCCGGTACTACTGTGCCCTTGGAGATTTTCATGTTTTTTGCAAGCAACCTGGACACCGTTTCACACGGGATTCAATTGGCAGTAGCGCCGGTTTTTCTCCTGACTGCCGTGGCGGCCATGATTGGCACAGTAGCGGGTCGTCTGGCGCGAATTATTGATCGAGCCCGTGTGCTGGAAACACGCATTGATGCCAGCCCGGCAGATCATCCAATGGCTGCCGAATTTGCTGAACTGGGTCATCTGCGCAGCCGCGGACGACTCGTCAACTTCTGCATTGCACTGCTGACATTTTGTGCCATATTGATTGGCTTAACCATCATGACCCTATTTCTCGGCGAGACCACCGAGATTCAGGCGTTCCGTGCTGCTACAGTTCTGTTTCTGTCTGGTGTTACGTGTTTTTTATTGGCATTGATGTGTTTCTTGGCCGAAACCCTGATTGCTACACGAGTGCTGAGATTTCGTCGGGCAAGTTCGACGGATCCGAGCAAGCAGAAACCTGAATACTGATTCGGTCGACGTAAGGAGAAGTCCGTGAAGTCTGTTTCATCTATCGCCCAGTCCGGCATGCAAGCTGCGCAAACGGCTTTGGACACAGCAGCACATAACGTGGCAAACAACAGAACCCCTGCATTTCGCAGACAGGAAGTCACTCAAACCGAGCAAAAAGACGGCGGTGTAGCTACGACGCTGGGACGCTCGAGCATCGAAGGCCCGGCGTTGGAAACCGATCTGGTTGCACAACTTCAAGCCAAGAATGCGTTTCTGGCAAATCTGGCAGTCTTCAAGACCAGCAACCAGATGGCCGGCGCCCTGTTAAACACCAAGACATAAAAAAGTCCCCCAACCCATGACAGGCCGGGGGACAAAGCAAGCCTACGTTTCAGCATTGCCAGGAGACGCGACCCTCAGTCGCAACTTTACTTAGCAACATTGGTGCCAACATGAGTGGGTTGGCGAGGACGTTGGGACAGGTCTTTGGCCAAACGGGTAAAATTGCAAGTCATTCCCACGGAGTTTTTTCTTTCATGCGATTCAGTAGCACCCAGCCACGGATATTGGCTTGAAAGACCATTACGCATCACTCGGCGTCAGCAGCAGTGCCAGTCTGGCCGACATCAAGAAGGCCTTTCGCCAGCAAGCGTCGCTTCACCACCCGGACCGCAATTCCGACCCGGGTGCGCCCGCCCGTTTTCGTGCGGTACAAGAGGCCTACGACGTGCTGTCGGATGACACCAAGCGCCAAGCGTATGACGACAACCGCAAACGCAACCTGCTGGACAGCCCGATAGATACCGCCAGAGACATCTGGCAAAACTACTTCAACCGAATTCTGGAAAACTGACCGCGCATGCACATCTCTCCCTACTTTCGCCACCTGCGTACCGCCTATGCTGCCGAGCTGGACGACCTGACTTTCGATTCAGAAGGCAAGAACGTTCTGGACAAGCGTCTGGTCCAGCGCCGCAAGGAAATGGACTTTCTGATGCAAATGATGGAGGTCAGCCCCGAAATGGTGGCAGCCGTTTTTCACAACGGGTTCCGCTTCACCTCGCCCGCCGCCATGAACCACCTTGTGACGCTGGAGTCCGACGAGTTTCCCGAGTGGGAAAGTCTGACCCATGCCTTTGAAATGGCTCCGTGGACCCGGCCACTGGTGGAAACCGTGCAGAAGCAATCCATGGGCGACTGGTTTCTGACGGTGGCTGCGGCTCTGGAGTACCTGTTCTACAAACCCGAACACGCTCCAGCCAGCGAGACCGCCGAGTCAGAAGAAGACGACAAAGACGGTAGCGACAACGAGCCCATGGATGAAGAGGAGCGCGACGCCCAGGCCCGTGAAGAAGCCGGTGCCGACTGGATGGTCGAGCAAGGCTTTGACCGCAAGGAGTAATCGTTATGAGCAACCTTGCCCTGATTGCCAAAACCCAAAGCCTGATTGCTGCTGGCGACATCGTTGGCGCCGAATCGGCTCTGGTGGAACTGGCTGATACCGAGGGCGACCGCGCCTTGATGGTGGTGCTCGAACAATTGCCCGCCAAAGACATTCTGGCCGTGATCCGCGAGTACGACAACTCCAGGGAATCCGTCGTCAACCTGCTGGTCACCCCCGAGATTTTTGCCCGCGCGGTGGTCATCGAGAAGCAATACAAAGACCTGACGCGCACCCATCTGCGCGGCATGATGAACTCGGTCATCTTTCGTGAGGATGCCGATCCGGTCGAATTTCTGACTGCCATCGGCGATCTGGAAGGCGGCAGCGAAGCCATGGCGGACTACTTCACCGAAAAGTGGAGCCGCATTGAGGCCTTTGCGCGCACAGGGACCTTCGATGCCGTGGAGGATGACGGCGACATGCTGTCGGAAACCGCCCTGCTCTCAAGTGCCTACGTGCCGGCCAAGCTGGAACTGGACGAAGTGGCCGATCAGGACTGGATGCAAATGGCCTGGCTGCTGCGCTACCAGTGCCCTGACCTGTTCATTGAAACCGTCATGGTGTTGCGTGCCAAAGCCCGGGCCCATGACCTGGGTCTGGATGAGGAAGAAGAAGCCGAGGAAGAGGACGACGGCAAGGTCGAAACTGGCGACACCGACCGTGGCAAGGCCACACCGGCCGCGCGTGAAGACGACGAGGAATCCGCCATTTGAGCCCGCACAGCGTTTCGCTGTTTGACGCCCGGCCTTACTTTGAGAAGGCCCTGGTATATGGCGTGCAGCACGGCATTCTGGACACTGCCAAACTGGAAGCCATTCGCAACGAGGCACCCAAGGGCATGGTGCAGATCGCACGCTATTTCGGCACCGAGTTCCTGCGTCCGGAACTGGAAAAAGCCAGGGACCGCATGGTCAACCTGGTCAGTCTGTACCTGGAAGACAGCACCAACGGCGACCTGCTGCTGGCGGCGCAGTCCTTACGCGACCATTCCTTCCTGTCGCGCTCCAAATGCGGCTCGGACATGCTCAAGGCATTGATTGCCATGCCGCAAAACAGCCATTTCGGGATGCATGACTCTGGCGGATTTTCCGACGAACACATTCCCCTTCTGGCCAAGTGGTCCTTGCGATCCCTGGCGGAATACCAGGCCGAGTTCGCCTTGCGCAGCCAGATTGCGCTGATGGTGGAGGCCGCCATCTGGTTTGCCGAAGCGCTGGGTCTGGACAGGGTCGATCTCGAAGAGGCAGGCAAAGACGCCGAGGCGGTCATCCGAACGGGCCTATTGACACTGGCCACGCGGCGCAAGGATATGCCGGACTGGGTCGCATTTGAAAAGATGGTCGTAGCGCTTCGCAAGAAGCCGGCTGGCACTTCAGCAGGCCTGGCCATGCCCAAAGGCCTGCCGGAAAAATACCAACAGGCCGTGGAGCATGTGCGTCAGTCCGTGCTGACCGATATGCCCAGAATTCTCGACGCTGACATCTCACCACGCAAGCTATTCGACCAGACGCCCGCATACATGGGCCGCTATTTTTGGCTGGAAGACCCGTTGAGTGAAGTCGATCACTTTGAGCGCACCACGTCTGCCGTTTGGGACAAAGCCACCAGCGGTCACGGCGATGACAGCTCGCTGCTCACCCTGTTTCTGTGTCTGGCCGCCAGCAGCCCGCCCAAGACGCTTTTGACCGAAAAGGCGGCCGCAAGCCTGGTGCGCAAAATCCGCAAGTTCGGCTTGAAGCCCGAGCTTGCCAATCAATTCATCCAGGACCATGCACCCCAGACCCAACAGGCCGACTATCGGGACCTGTGGGAGGCGTTTCAGTCAGAAGCGTTGCCCACGCTGCAAAGCGATTTTGACTACGCGCTCAAAGATGCCTTGGCACTGCTGCGGCGTGAGTGCAATATAGGTGCCTAAGATCATGGAGCAGACCCCAGATTGTCCCGCCCGCCCGAATCCGCTACAGTGATACGAGCGCAGCTAACGGAGGAAGACTTTATGACCAAAAAAACACAAGAACAGACGGCCCCCAGCACACCTGAAACGGATCGGTACATGCCCGGCGACCCCATTCCAGTCCCCCACGCTGTAGAGGCTGATTCTGAATCTGCCTGGGCACATTTCACTGCGGATCTTGCTGACGGTGAGCCCGATTTTGCAGACACGGTGCCCGCATCTGCACAAGAACGCGAAGCCAAATAGCAAACATTCTCAACGAACGTCCAACCCGCCCATTCCATGCAACTCAATCGCCTAGTCCTCGCTTCACTTACGCTGGTCGCACTTCTGATGGTCGGCTGCTCCAAACAGGAGACTGCACAACCTGGTGACTCCACCAGCAAGCGCGAAGTCAGCGTTCAGACAGTCTCCGCCGAAGCCAAGGGCTTCACCGTGGGCGCCCTGATGAGCGCCAATACCGCCTATGTTTTCTTTGACCCCCAATGCCCCCATTGCGGCCACCTGTGGCAAGCTTCCCTGCCACTGCACAAGCGGGTCAAGTTCGTGTGGATACCGGTGGCGTGGATCAATGCATCCAGTCTGCCGCAAGGTGCCGCGTTGATGTCAGCCGTGAATCCGGTGGATCTGATGACCGAGCATGAAACTTCTTTGCTCGCCGGCAAAGGTGGCATTGCCGCATCCGCCAGCATTGCCTCCAGCATGGAGCAATCCATCAAAGCCAATACCAAACTTCTCAATTCCCTTGGTGCCGAGTCGGTACCGTTCGTTGTGGTCAAAAATGCCACTACGGGCCAAACCATCTCCCGAAGCGGCGCCCTGTCAACGGCTGCTCTGGCCGAGATGATCGGGGTCGACCCGTCCTGACCTGCACCAACGCGTTGGCCGCTATTGCGGCTTGGCGTTCAGCGCTTTTTCTAGCGCAGCAACCAGGTTGCTGTTGTCCGGCTCCACATTGCTGGCATAGCTGGCAGCCACTTTACCGTTGCGGTCCACCAGGAATTTGTGAAAATTCCACCGGGGTTCTGCCTTGGTTGCCTTGAAAAAGTCTGAGTACAGGGCGTTGCGCTCGACACCCTTGACATCCGACTTGGCAAACATCGGGAACTTCACACCATAGGTGTTGAAACAGAAGTCTGCAATTTCCTTGGATGAACCCGGCTCTTGTTTGCCAAACTGGTTACTGGGGAAACCGAGCACCACCAGGCCTTTGCCCTGGTATTTGGCATGCAGGGCTTCCAGCCCTTCGTACTGGCTAGTGAAACCGCAGTAACTGGCCGTATTCACCACCAGCAGCACCTTGCCCGCGTACTGGCACAGGCTTTGGGGCGCATCGTCCTGTAGGCGTGGAAAGGTGTGCTGCAGGATGGCCGGGCACACACCCGTAAGCTCAGCCGCAGCAGGTTTTGTTGCCACTGTGGCGGCTGTGGGCTGAGCCCAGGCAGCGTTGCTGCAAAAAAGGCCCAGGGTGGTGGCCAGCAGGGTCGCTGGAAAAACAGTTTGGTATTTCATGCGCCCATTATGGTTGCGCCGCAATGCCCCTACCCTACCCAGCGTCTTGCGTTGTGCCAGAGCTGCATCCACGGGCTGTGTTCGTTCGCATCCAGACCGTTCCAGCTCATCTGGATGTTGCGGAACACGCGCTCAGGGTGCGGCATCATGGCGGTAAAGCGGCCGTCCGCAGTCGTCACTGCCGTCAGTCCACCCGGGCTGCCATTGGGGTTGAGCGGATAGGCCTCGGTTGCGGCACCCGTGTTGTCGGTAAAACGCATGGCGGCGATGGCCTTTGCCGCATTGCCACGGTACTTGAAGTTGGCGTAGCCCTCACCGTGCGCCACGGCAATCGGCAGGCGCGAACCCGCCATACCGGCGAAAAACAGTGATGGCGATTCCAGCACTTCCACCATGCTCAGTCGTGCCTCAAAGCGCTCACTCTGGTTGGTGGTGAATCGCGGCCAGTCCTGCGCACCGGGGATGATGTCAGCTAGCTCAGCAAACATCTGGCAGCCGTTGCACACGCCCAGACCAAAGGTGTCCTTTCGGGCGAAGAAAGCCTTGAACTGCTGTGCCAACACATCGTTGAAGGTGATGGAACGCGCCCAGCCGATGCCAGCACCCAGCGTGTCGCCATAACTGAAGCCGCCACAGGCGACCACGCCCTTGAAGTCCGCCAGCTTGGCGCGGCCGCTTTGCAGGTCGGTCATGTGCACATCAAAGGCTTCGAAACCGGCCTCGGTGAAGGCGTAGGCCATTTCCACATGGGAGTTGACGCCCTGCTCGCGCAGCACGGCAACGCGCGGGTGGCTGAGCAGCAGTGCAGGGGCGGCCGGCTTTAAATACGCTACTACTTTTGTAGCATTCTGCGTATATTCCACAGGGGCTAGAGGCTCATTTGCACCTGAATTTTCAGCTTGAGGCAGGTAAACATGCATTCCGGGGTCTGACCGCGCACCCGCGCCAGCGTGCTCGGCATCTGCGCACGCCGGGTTGTCGCGTTGCTGGCAAATCTTCCAGCTCACCGCGTCCCAGACCTGGTGCAGGTCAGACAGGGGTGCCTTGAAGATGGCCTTGGCATCGCGCCAGATTTGCAGTTCGTTCTTGCCTGCATCAATTTCACTGCTGGCAGGTCGCGTCTTGCCCACGAAGTGGCTGTGGGCCGACAGGCCATGCTCACGCAGCGTCTGCATCACTTCGCTGCGCTGCGCTGTACGCACCTGCAGCACAACGCCCAACTCTTCGTTGAACAAGGCCTTGAGCGTCAGTTCTTCGCGGCGCGGCCCCACCTGTCCCGCCCAATTCTTGCTGTCGCCAACGTCCATGCGGCTGTCGGTGATGCCATCGCCCTCGGTAACCAGCATGTCCACATTCAAAGACACGCCCACGCGCCCGGCAAAGGCCATTTCAGCTGCAGCTGCCAACAGACCACCATCACTGCGGTCGTGGTACGCCAGGATCTTGCCCTGGGCACGCAAGGCGTTCACCGCGTTCACCAGATTGACCAGATCCTGTGCATGGTCCAGGTCGGGCACGGTGTCGCCCACCTGGTCCAGCGTCTGCGCCAGGATGCTGGTGGCCATGCGGTTTTTCCCGTGGCCCAGATCGACCAGCACCAGTGTGGTGTCTTCCTCTGCATTCAATTGTGGGGTGAGCGTGCCGCGCACATCCTGCAAGGTCGCGAAGGCACTAACGATTAGCGAAACCGGTGATGTGACTTTCTTCGCCACGCCAGCCGAACCGGACTCACCTTGCGGCTCGGTCCACTGCGTGCGCATGGACAGCGAATCCTTGCCGACGGGGATAGAAATTCCCAGAGCCGGACAGAGTTCCATGCCCACGGCCTTCACCGTCGCATACAGCGCGGCATCTTCACCCGGTTCGCCACAGGCGGCCATCCAGTTGGCCGACAGCTTGACGCGTGGCAACTCAATCGGTGCGGCCAGCAAATTGGTAATGGCTTCGGCCACCGCCATGCGACCCGATGCAGGCGCATCCAGCGCCGCCATGGGTGTTCGTTCGCCCATGGACATTGCTTCGCCGGCAAAGCCCTTGTAGTCAGCCAGCGTGACGGCGCAATCGGCTACCGGCACCTGCCAGGGGCCGACCATCTGATCGCGGTGCGTCAGACCACCCACGGTGCGGTCTCCAATGGTGATCAGAAAGCGCTTAGATGCGACCGTGGGGTGGGCCAGCACGTCGATAACTGCCTTTTGCAGATCCACACCGGTCAGGTCCAGCGGCTTGAACTGGCGCGCCACGGTCTTGACATCGCGGTGCATCTTAGGCGGCTTGCCCAGCAGCACGTTCATGGGCATGTCGACCGGAGATTCATATCCAGCGTCGACCAGCTGCAACTGGCGCTCTTTGGTGGCCACACCAATCACGGCAAACGGGCAACGCTCGCGCTCACATAGCGCCTGGAACTGCGCCAGCGATTCGGGCGCAATGGCCAAGACATAGCGCTCCTGGCTTTCGTTGCACCAGATTTCCTTGGGTGCCATGCCGGATTCTTCGAGCTTGACGGCACGCAGATCAAAGCGCGCGCCCCGTCCCGCGTCGTTGGTCAGCTCAGGGAAAGCGTTGCTCAGGCCACCCGCGCCCACGTCGTGGATCGCAAGGATCGGGTTCTTGTCGCCCTGCACCCAGCACTGGTTGATGACCTCTTGCGCCCTGCGCTCGATTTCGGGGTTGCCGCGCTGCACCGAGTCAAAGTCCAGGTGCGCCGCATTGGCACCCGTAGCCATGGAACTGGCGGCGCTGCCGCCCATGCCGATGCGCATGCCGGGGCCACCGAGCTGGATCAGCAGGCTGCCCGCAGGAAACTCGATCTTGTGGGTTTGGCCGGCGTCGATGACACCCAGACCGCCCGCGATCATGATGGGCTTGTGGTAACCGCGCTGCACGGTATCCACATCACTGGCCACCGCCTGTTCGTATTCGCGGAAGTAGCCCAGCAGGTTGGGACGGCCGAATTCGTTGTTGAACGCGGCGCCACCCAGCGGGCCTTCGACCATGATCTGTAGCGGGCTGGCGATGTGCTCCGGCTTGCCCATGGTGCTGCCCCAGAGCTTGGACACGGTAAACCCGGTCAGACCTGCCTTGGGTTTGGAGCCACGGCCGGTGGCACCCTCGTCACGGATTTCGCCACCCGCGCCGGTGGATGCGCCAGGGAACGGGGAAATGGCGGTTGGGTGATTGTGCGTTTCCACCTTCATCAGAATATGGTTGGTTTCGCTACACTTTTCATAGCTTGCTGCGCTTATTACACGAGGGCTAGAAGCCGATTTGGCTACAAATCGCTCGACCTGCACACCTTCCATGACGGAGGCATTGTCCGAATACGCCACCAGCATGTACTGGGGGTGCAACTGGTGGGTGTTGCGGATCATGCCGAACATGCTCTTGTCTTGCGCCACACCGTCGATGGTGAATTGGGCGTTGAAGATTTTGTGGCGGCAGTGCTCACTGTTGGCCTGTGCAAACATCATCAGTTCCACGTCGGTGGGGTTGCGCCCCAACGTGGTGAAAGCGTTCACCAGGTAATCGATCTCGTCTGCCGCCAGGGCCAGGCCCCAATCCTTGTTGGCCGCTTCCAGCGCGGCCTTGCCACCGCCCAGCACATCCACATGTTCCATGGGTGCCGGATGCAGTACGTTAAACAGATCCAATGCCTGCGCCCGCTCGATCATGGCGCTTTCGGTCATGCGGTCGTGCAGCAGCGCTGCAATCTTCTGCAATTGCTCCGTGTTCAAGGTGGATTTGGACAGCAGGCCGTTCTTGAGCGTCAGGTGGTATTCGGTCAGCCGCTCGATGCGCTTGACGGCAAAACCGCAGTTATGGGCAATGTCGGTAGCCTTGGAAGCCCAGGGCGACACGGTGCCAAAACGCGGGCTGACCACAATGATGGAACCATCGGTCGGCCCGGCATAGGGGTCACCATAGGTCAGCAGTGATGCCAACTTGGCAGACAGGATTGAGTCCGGCTGCGTCTCGGACGCCACCAGATGCACAAAGCGGGCGGCAATGCCGGAAATCTTGTCGTGTATGCCCTGTAGCTGGGGCAAGAGTTGCTGAGCGCGGAAGTTGCTCAGGGCATTGCTGCCCTCGAATTGGGTGATGTGCAGAGTCACTGGGGTAGCCTGAAAGAAGGGCAAGGGGGAATGGCAGAGGGTCGAAGAAAAATTCAACTCAGCCTTCTACGCTGAATGGGCATGGGTCAAGACCCACTAATTTTACCCGCCTCGCTCAGGGAACATCGGCGTTGTCATTTGTCAGCAAACACCCTGCGCATCACCAAGACACGGAGGCACGCCCATGCCTTTCAAGCAGACCGAGGCGCGCGCTTTCGACGCCCTGAACAAGGTGCCTCACTCAACTACACAATCAAGACCGACATAGCGTGCATTCGGTAGCGCAGGTCAAAAATGCCAGTGGCGCCCCATTTTGGGGCACCTTGGCACAGATGTTGCTGCAGTGGGACTGGCACTCTGATAAATCGGTAAACGCCGGTCAGCAGAGTGTAGGGAGCCGTCTGTGATGTCAAAATTTTCCCTGTGGTTGGGCCGCTTGAGCGTAGGGCGCAAACTCACGCTGATCTATCTGCTGGATTTGTGCGCCGTCATTTATGTTTCGGGCATCCTGATCCATGAAAAGTATCTGGCCATCGACTTTGCACGCAAAGAAATTGTGGGCGCAACATACACCGAAGTGGTGCGCCAAAACATGATGGCTGCGTTCTTGCGGGCCAGCACCCAAAGTGCACCGGAAAGTGCCGCTCGCGCGAATCTTGCGGATGTCCGAGCGGAGTTTGACGATCAACTGCACACCGCGGACCGGGCAACGGCTTTCAGCCAAACTCTGAATGCAATCGGAAAATATTCGACAAATGGCGGCGGCACAACGACTGACACACTGAAGAGCAGATTTCTGACGCAGGGGCGCGATCTGATCACCACGATCGGCAACCAGTCGAACTTGATTCTCGACCCGGATTTGGACAGCTATTACGTCATGTCTCTCACTGTGCTGCGTTTTCCTGACTTGCTGCAGGTACTGTTCGACGCACACGTGTTCATGCAACATTGGGGCCAGGCCGATGCGGGAAAAAACCAGGTTGCACAACTGCTGACCCTGGTGGGACGACTGGACGCTGTATTAGTCGGCATGGAGTCCGATTACGAGCAGGTGCGTTCTGCGGGGACCCCGAAGCTCGCGGCCTCTTTGGAGGCCACCCGTCTAGACGTCACTGCGCAGGCGCGCAGTTTTCAGAAAGTGTTGGAAGATGCGGCAGAGACGCGCCCCTACCCGGGGCAACAGGCGGCGCTGGAAGATCCCTATCAAGCAGCATTAATGGCAGTCGACGAGGCCTGGAAGGTTGGCATCAAGGAGCTCAACGGATTGCTCCTGGAACGTGTGGACCACATGTTCTCCCGTATGTGGTTGCACTTGGGAACCGCGCTTCTTTTGCTGGGGGGCATCTTGAGTCTGGTGTACTTGGTAGCGAGCCAGATCGCCCGACCTTTGCAATCGCTGGCCCGTGTGGCCGACCGCGTACGCAACACGGCGGACTACACCCACCGTGCCCAGTGGAGTAGTTCCGACGAGATTGGACAACTGTTCAACGCCTTTAACAGTATGCTGGCCCAGTTGGACCACGACAGGCTCACCCAACAAGAGTTCACTGCCAGCGCCCGGGCGTCCGAAGCGCAGCGCGAGTTAGTCGGGGCATTTCCCATTCCCATCATGGTCACCTCGGTGCCGGACCACGAGGTGCTGCATGCCAACGCGCCGGCCCAGCGTTGGCTAGGAGATTGTAAAAAAGACCCGTGGCGACTGGGGCTGGAGCCCGGTGTCCGCGGGCGGTTCTTTCAACGCCTGGCGGACAACGATGCAGTGGACGAGTTTGAAGTGCGTTGGCTTGGTGGAAAAACGCCATCGTGGGCAGTGCTGTCTGCGCGCCGCTTGAAGTTTCAAGGGCGAGAGGCAGTGCTGACGGCATTTGCTCCTATCAACAAGCTCAAGGTCATGGAGCAGCGCCTGGAGTTATGGGCGAAAGTGTTCGAAGCGTCTACTGAGAGCATCATCATCATGAACGCGGACCAGAGAGTCATCAGCGTGAACCAGGCTTTTTGTCGCAACACAAGCTACGACTTCCATGAGGTAGTCGGACAGGAGATGTCTGCCCTGGTCGACAGCCGAGAGGTGCTGGCATGGACCGCCCACCAGGACAGCGATTTGTGGCAAGGAGAAGTCTACATTCGCAAGGCCTCGGGTGAGCGCTATCCCGCATGGCTGATGCTCTCTGCAGTTCATAAAAACGCAGGGCGCGGCGAGGTGGTTAACTTCATTGCCACTTCAATCGATATTACCGACCGCAAGGCACATGAAGAACGCATCCACTTCTTAGCCCACCACGATGTGTTGACCGAGTTGCCCAATCGCTCGCAGTGCCAGCTCCGCTTGACAGAGGCATTGGCACAGGCGCGCAAAGACGGTGAAAAGGTGGCGGTGCTGTTCATTGACCTGGACCGCTTCAAGCTAATCAACGACACACTGGGGCACCATATTGGCGATGGTCTGCTCCGCACGATTGCGCGCAGGTTGACGCAAGCGGTGCGCGCCGACGATACGGTGAGTCGACTGGGTGGTGACGAGTTTGTTGTCATCATGCGCCACGTCCTGGACCGTGCAGAGCTCGATGAAGTGGTGAATCAGCGCATGTTGCCGCTCATCCGGCAAAGTGCGGTTGTAGATGGGCACTCGATCGCCGTGTCGTGCAGCGTTGGTGTCGCGGTGTTCCCCGATGACGCTTTAGACCAGGCAGAATTGATGCGTCGCGCCGATGCGGCAATGTACGAAGCGAAGGCTGCAGGGCGCGATATCGCCCGGTTCTTTTCCGTGGAAACCGACCAGCGCATCCAGGCTCGTCAAATCATGGAAGTGCAACTGCGCCACGCGCTGGATGGAAAAGAATTCAGCCTGCATTACCAGCCTCGACTGTGCGCTCGCACGCGCCGTATGCTGGGGGCGGAGGCCCTCCTCCGGTGGAACAACCCCGTGTTAGTCAGCGTCTCGCCGGGAAACTTCATACCGCTTGCGGAAGAAACGGGGCTGATCAAACCTATTGGACTGTGGGTACTAAACGAAGCGTGTAGCCAGTGGGTAAAGTTCCAGACGGAAGGATTGTTTGTCGGACTTGAACTGTCGGTCAATCTATCAGCGGCACAACTTGCAGACCCCGACCTGCTGGGTCAGTTGCAAGGAGTGTTGGACAGTACTGGTCTGCCGGCCACTCAACTTGAATTGGAGCTCACAGAGTCGCACCTCATGGATAACCCCGCGGCGGCGCAGTTTCAAGTTTCCGCCCTGAAAGCCTTGGGTGTTCAGGTTGCTATCGACGACTTTGGCACAGGCTATTCCAGTTTGGCCTATCTCAAGCGTTTTGAAATCGACATTCTGAAAGTGGACCAGTCATTTGTTCGCGGCATGCTGGACGATAGCGCTGACGCGGCCATAGTAGCTGCCGTCATTGCGTTGGGACACACGCTGGGGCTTAAGGTCGTCGCAGAGGGCGTGGAGAACCTGCCTACCGCACAAACTCTGACCGCATTGGGTTGTGATGAGCTGCAGGGGTACTGCTTTAGTCGGCCATTGAATGTGGAAGCATTCAAGGAGTGGGTCCGCGCACAGGCTGAGCCCGCTGACCGGCGCCGCGGAAAATTGACGTGACATCCGAAAGAAGAAAATGCCATTGCCGCCAATCAATTTCTGATTTACTCTTTGGCGAGTGCCCCTATGAACTTTCGTCTCACTTTGGCTGTAGCAACATTTGTCGTACTCGACCTGGGTACGCTTGCGTTCAGCTACACCATTGCTCGCCAAGTCGAAAGAGATGCGGTTGCGATCAACTTGGCTGGTCGCCAGCGGATGCTGTCGCAGCGCATCACCAAGGCCGCGCTACTCGCTGGCGACCCCAGTCGCAGTGAAGTTCAACGCGCAAACTCCGCTGCCGAGCTTGGTCAGGCAAATCTGACCTTTCGGCGAACCCTGGCAGCCTTCGCCAATGGAGGCGAGACTATCGGCGGAGATGGCCGACCGGTTCAACTCGAAAGCGTTCGGGGAAAGGCGGCCCTTTTGGTTGGCGGCGTGATTGGTGTTCTTGACCATTGGCCACAGGTGCCAACTGATCGCGAGGGGATGGAGAAATTTTCACAATTCATGGTCGAGCGCAACGGTGAAATTCTGGATTCCATGAATCAGCTCACCACTGAACTGGAGCGCGAGTCCATCGCCACTGTATCGCGCTTGCGTATCGCTCAGACCTTGGCTTTCCTTCTATCGCTCGCTAATTTTTCGTTCATCTTGATTGGAATGCATCGCGCGCGGTTGGCTGCTGAGGTCGCTTCGTTTACAGATGGGCTTACAGGCCTCTTGAACCGCGGAGGACTTTACCGTGAACTTGAGGCGGCAATTGACCGCTGCCGTACGACCAGGAATCCGTTGGGAGTGATGTTGTTAGACCTGAATGAGTTCAAGGCGATAAACGACAACTACGGTCATGCGGCCGGAGACGCTACCCTTCGCGAAGTGGCCCGTCGCTTGAAAGATTTTTGCCACAAAGATTGGGTCTGTGGACGGCTCGGTGGAGATGAGTTTGCGGTTATCTGCCCCGGCATGGCACAAGACTCCCTATCGGAAGCGGCAAAGCAACTCAACAGTATCCTGGGAGGAGTTCCGGGCGGAGGGTTAACCGTTTCCGCCAGCGTCGGCTGGGCCAGTGCCTCTCCTCAACAAACCGCAGATGAGGTGATGGCCGTTGCCGATGCAAGTATGTACTCGGTTAAGAATGTTCGCAGCCTGGTGAGAGGCCATCGCGACAAGCAGCGTTAGACTTTCGCACCGGGCCCCAACCGACCTCACGCCATCTGGAACAGTTCCTGCGGCATTTGCATCACCGCACTGGTAGGCGCCAGCGCAGCACTGTAGTGCCCATCTGCCCTTGGCAACAGACGCGCAAAGTAAAACTCGGCAGTCTGTATCTTGGCAGTGTAGAAGTCCTTCGACTCCTTGCCCTTGCCACTGGCCAGCAATTCGGTAGCGGTGGCAGCCTGCAGTGCCCAAAAGTAGGCCATCATCACAAAGCCGGAGTACATCAGGTAGTCCACACTGGATGAACCCACCTGCTCACGGTCTTTGGACGCCCGCAGCATGATCAGCGTGGTCAGCAGGTTCCACTGTGCGGTTCGACGGGCCAGGGTGCGTGCCATTTGTCCCATGGGCGTGCGCTCCAGCGCAAACGGTTTGACGAATCGCAGCACGGTGCCGCTGAAGTCGCGCACGCATTTGCCCTTGGTATTGAGCAGCACTTTGCGCCCCAGCAGGTCCAGTGCCTGTATGCCGGTGGTGCCTTCATACAGCGTGGAGATGCGCGCATCGCGGGCAATCTGCTCCATGCCGTGCTCGCCAATGTAGCCATGGCCACCGAAGACCTGAATGCCCAGATTTGCGGCTTCAAGGCCCATCTCTGTCAGAAAGCCTTTGAGGATGGGGGTGTAGAAGCCCAGTTCGTCGTCGTACTTTTTGTACTTGGCTTGGTCACCCTCCACGACGGCATTGAACATCTTGTCGGAAATTTTTGCTGCGCCATAGACCATGGCCCGGCCGCCCTCGGCAATCGCCTTCTGGGTCAGCAGCATGCGGCGCACATCGGGGTGCCAGATCAGCGCATCGGCCACCTGCTCGGGCTCTTTCTTGCCCGACAAGGCACGCATGGAGCGGCGCTCCTGCGCGTACGGCAAAGCGCCCTGAAACGACAGTTCGGCATGGGCCACGCCCTGGATGGCGGTACCAATGCGAGCGGTGTTCATGAAGGTGAACATGGCTTCCAGACCCTTGTTGGGCTCGCCGATCATGGTGCCGATGGCGCCGTCAAAGTTCAACACCGCCGTGGCGTTCGCGCTGATGCCCATTTTGTGTTCCAGCGAGCCGGTGTTGACGCCATTGCGCGCGCCAACCGTACCGTCCGCCGCCACTGCCATCTTGGGTACGACGAACAACGATATGCCACGTGTGCCAGCGGGAGCGCCGGGCAGGCGGGCCAGCACGATATGGACGATGTTTTCTGCCAGATCGTGGTCGCCGGACGAGATGAAAATCTTGGTACCGGTCAGTGCATAGGTGCCGTCCGGCTGTGGCTCGGCACGGGTCTTGACCTGGGCCAGGTCAGTGCCACACTGGGGTTCGGTCAGGCACATGGTGCCCGTCCACTCGCCCGCCACCAGACGCGGCAGATACACCGTCTTGATGGCATCGGTGCCGTATTGCAGCAGCGTGTTGATGCAGCCAATGCTCAGGCCCGGGTACATGTTGAACGACCAGTTGGCCGCACCCATCATTTCGGACTTGAACAGATTGAGCGACATGGGCATCCCCTGTCCACCATATTCCGTTGGGAATGACAGGCCTTGCCAGCCACCAGCGACGAACTGGGCATAGGCTTCCTTGAAACCCTTGGGCGTTGTCACCACGCCGTCATTCAGGTGGCACCCTTCCTTGTCGCCAGAGGCGTTCAGGGGTGCCAGAACTTCTTCACACAGAGTTGCTGCGCCTTCCAGAATCGCATCCACCATTTCGGGTGTGGCTTCTGCGCCGTTGGACAGCGAAGCGTAGTGCGTGGGGTAGTCCAGCACTTCGTTAATCAAAAAGCGCATATCGCGCAGCGGGGCTTTGTAGTGCAACATGGCGATTACCTTTCAATGATGGCGACAACGCCTTGACCACCGGCCGCGCAGATCGAAATCAGCCCGCGACCGGAACCTTTCTGCGCCAGCATCTTGGCCAGTGTGGCCACAATGCGTCCGCCTGTGGCGGCAAACGGATGACCCGCAGCCAACGAGCTGCCGTTGACATTGAGCTTTTTCATGTCGATCTTTCCCAATGGCTTGTCCAGTCCCAACTGCTGCTTGCAGAACACCTTGTCCTGCCATGCTGCCAGTGTGCACAGCACCTGGGCGGCAAAGGCTTCGTGGATTTCGTAGTAGTCAAAGTCCTGCAGCGTCAATCCTGCTCGGGCCAGCATGCGCGGCACGGCATAGGCCGGAGCCATCAGCAGACCTTCCTTCTTGTCGAAAAAGTCCACCGCCGCCACTTCGCTGAACGTGATGTAGGCCTGCACCGGCAGGTTGTGGGCAGCGGCCCATTCTTCACTGGCCAGCAGTACGGCGGACGCGCCATCCGTCAGCGGTGTGGAATTACCGGCAGTCAGCGTGCCCTGTCCGGGGGCGACCTTCTTGTCAAACACCGGCTTCAGGGCGCGCAGCTTTTCGATGCTGAGGTCCGCGCGCGGGTTGTTGTCCTTGGTGACTCCCTTGAACGGGGTCATCAGGTCGGTGAAGAAGCCGCTTTCATAGGCCTTGGCCAGGTTCTGATGGCTTTTCAGCGCCAGTTCATCCTGCGCCTCACGGGGAATGGCCCACTCGCGCGCCATCTGCTCGGCGTGCTCACCCATGGAGAAGCCCGTGCGCGGCTCGCCATTGCGTGGCAATGCGGGCTTGACCAGCATGGTTGGGCGGATGCGTGAAGCCACGGCCAGGCGCTGGGCACCGGTCTTGGCGCGCGACAGGTCCAGCAGAATCTTGCGCAGCTTCTCGTTAAGGGCAATCGGTGCGTCAGACGTTGTGTCCACACCCCCCGCGATACCGCACTCGATGTGGCCCAAGGCGATTTTGTTGGCCACGATCATCGCCGCTTCCAAGCCCGTGCCACAAGCCTGCTGGATGTCAAACGCGGGTGTATCACGCGACAAGGTGGTGGACAGTACGGATTCGCGAACCAGGTTGAAGTCCCGCGAATGCTTCATCACGGCACCAGCCACTACGTCACCCATGCGCTCGCCATGCAGGTTGAAGCGGTCTACCAGGCCCTGCAGAGTGGCGGTCAGCATCTCCTGGTTGGAGGCCTGGGAATACACCGAGTTGGAGCGGGCAAAGGGAATGCGGTTGCCGCCCAGAATGGCGACGCGACGGATAGTGTTCATGGTGATGTCCTCTAGGAAATGGTTGAATTTGGCTTGGATTGGTGGCGTCGCGGTATCAGTAGTTCAGCTGACCGCGCAGGTGGGGCTTTTGCCCTTTGGCATCGCGCACTTCAAACAGCGCCGAGTTGCCCTCGCGCGCACTCCACAGCTGGGCGCGGCCCGGCAGATACAGCGGCGTCTTGAATTCCACGTCCAGCGTGGCTTTCTCCACCGGAGTGGCAGGCAACAGGAACGACAGCGCACGGGCATTGGTCCACATACCGTGGGCAATGGCGCGCTTGAAGCCAAACAGTTTGGCAGACAGCGCCGCCATGTGGATGGGATTGCGGTCACCAGAGACTGCGCCGTAACGCCGGCCCAGGTCGGCCGTTGCAGAAAACTCCGTCTGACAGGACAAGGGGGCATCTGCCGCAATCTGGCTGGCGTAGGGCCCGCCCGACGTTGCCTTCACGCCGACGCGCAGCAAACTTTGCGTGGCGCTCCATACCAGATCGTCGCCCCGCAAAATACGCAGATCCAGCGTGAACACCTGTCCTTTTTCATGCGCGAACAAGTTGCCGGCGCCCAACTCCACGCGCACCACATCACCGGGATTGAGTGACTGGTACTGGGTGATGCGGTTGGCCAGGTGGACGGTACCCATGGCAGGCCACGGACAATCGTCCGAGCACACATAGGCCGTCACCAGCGGAAAGGTCAGTAGTTGCGGGTAGATCAGAGGCACGCCCTGCCCCATCTTGAATCCGCACAAGGCCGAGTATTGGCCGATGTGCTGCGCGTTCAACTCCACGCGCGGCAAGACCAGTTCAACCTTGGGCAGACTCTTGATCAAGCCAGGGCGCTTGGCTCCAGTGCCCAGGGCCCGAAAAAAGGTCGCCGCCAGGCTGGGGGTTTCAGTCACTTCAATGGGTTTCATGCTCATGCCCCAATCAGGCTCTGACCGCAAACGCGCACCACGTTGCCGGTCAAACCATTGGATGCCGGTGAGGCAAACCAGGCTATCGTTTCAGCCACATCCACCGGCTGGCCGCCCTGCCCCATGGAGTTCATGCGACGCCCCGCTTCGCGGATGGCAAAGGGCACTGCTGCGGTCATCTGGGTCTCGATAAAACCAGGTGCAACCGCGTTGATCGTGATGCCCTTTCGTGCCAGCACCGGAGCCATGCTCTGCACCATGCCGATGACACCCGCTTTGGACAACGCGTAATTGGTCTGGCCCAAATTGCCGGCGATGCCGGAGATGGACGACACGCACACGATGTGCGCACCGGCCTTGAGCGCGCCAGACGCAACCAATGCGTCATTGATGCGTTCCTGGGTGGACAGGTTGACATTCACCACCGCCTGCCACAAGTGGTCTTTCATGTTGGCGATGGTCTTGTCACGGGTGATACCGGCGTTATGCACCACCACGTCCCAACCACCATCTGCCAAAGCAGCATCCACCAGGGCCTGTGGGGCTTCCATAGAACCGATGTCCAAGGCCAATGCCTTGGCGCCCAGCTTCTTGGCGATTTCATCCAGACCTTCTTGCGCCTGCGGCACATCCAGGCAAATGACTTGCGCACCGTCGCGCGCCATCACCTCGGCAATGGATGCCCCAATCCCGCGGGACGCCCCGGTGACCAGAATCTTCTTGCCCGCCAGAGGCTGGTTCCAGTCGATGGTTGCAGCAGTTGGTCCAACGGGCAATCCAACGCGCACCACCTGAGCCGACAGATAGGCCGAGCGGGGTGACAGCAAGAAGCGCAGGGTGCTTTCCAGCTGGTCTTCAGCGCCCTCGGCCACATAGACCAGTTGCACGGTGATGGCGCGCTTAAGTTCCTTGGCCAGCGCGCGGGTCAACCCTTCCAGCGCGCGCTGAATCGTGGCCTGACGCGGCGTCTTGCACACTTCGGGCGGACGGCCCAGCACAATCACACGCCCACAGGGCAACACAGAGCGTGCCGCGTCATGGAAGAAGTTGTAGATCGCATCGCTTTGCGCGCTGTCTTCCAGACCGGTGGCGTCAAACACCAGGGCTTTGACCTTTTCACCCGGCTTGCCGTCGGTACCCCACCGCCCGGTCATCAAGCCCGCCTGGTTGGCAATGCCCATCCACTGTGGCAGGTCCTTGTGCGACACCGTCTGGGCGCCCATGGCCTTGAAAGCCGCCGCCAATTGCACCAGCAGCTGTGGCGTGCCGCCTCCACCTACCAGCACGCCACCTTTGATCACCGGTTGCCCGGATTTGTAGCGCTCCAGGGGCAGCGGTTGGGGCAATCCCAATGCGGCGGCAAGGCGGGAACCGATAGGGGAATTGGCAAAGCCAAGGTACGAATCTGTCATTGAGGAACTCCTTTTGGGCCGCATGTTACCGACCAATTGGTCATTTGACGTAGAGCGTTCTGCCTAACCGAATATTGCAGTGCATCAATTCACACACACTCTCTAACTTGAACTATTGTGTACATTTGTACACCCAATATCAAGATCCAACAAAACGATTAGTGACAACACCCAAATTGCCACCTGATTGCGTAAAACAATGTGCCAAAACGGACATTCGATAAACTACAAACGTACACATCAAAATTCCGCTCATGACCAAACCGCCCACCGCAGACCGCAAGGACAAGGACAAACTCACCCGCACCGAGCGCAAGGACCTCACCCGCAACAGCCTGTTGCAGGCGGCACTGGGCTTGATGGGCGAGGGACGCAGCTTTACCAGCCTGGGCATTCGCGAGATCGCGCGCGAGGCCGGCATGGTGCCCAATGCGTTCTACCGCCACTTTCGCAACACCGACGAACTCGGCCTGGAACTGGTGGAGGAAATGGGTGTGGCCCTGCGCCGCCTGTTGCGTGAGGCGCGGCAAAGCGATGTCGCCGAGGGAGAAATGGTGCGTCGCTCGGTCCGGGTGTACCACCAGTACGTGCTGGAAAATCGTCTGCTGTTTCTGTTCGTCTCCAGCGAGCGGTCCGGCGGCAGTCGCATCCTGCGTCTGGCGATCCGCAATGAGGTCACCCACTTCACCCACGAGATGGCGCAAGACTTTCGCCGCCTGGGGGTTTACAAGGAACTCTCGTCTGCCAGCCTGCAAATGGTATGCGGTCTGGTGGTAACCACAATGCTGGCAGCCGCACCCGAAATCCTGGACCTGCCGCCCGAGCAGCCTCTGCTGGAAGCAGAAATGATGGAGAACTTTGTCAAACAACTGCAGCTCGTGTTACTGGGAGCCGCATCCTGGAAAGACAGGCCGCGCACAGAGTGAATGGCCCTCGGGGATAATCTCCCCCCATGACAATTACCTACAAAGACGCCCAAGGCATTGAAGGCATGCGCATTGCAGGCCGCTTGACCTCTGAAGTGCTGGACTATCTGACGCCGTTCATCAAGCCCGGTGTCACGACCAATGAAATCGACAAGCTGGCCCACGACTACATCGTCGATGTGCAAAAAGCCATTCCTGCGCCCTTGAACTACACCGGTGGTGGCAGCAAGCCTTACCCCAAATCCATCTGCACCTCCATCAACCACCAGGTATGCCATGGCATCCCCAACGACAAGCCGCTCAAAAAGGGCGACATCGTCAATGTGGACGTCACCGTCATCAAGGATGGCTGGCACGGAGACTCAAGCCGCATGTTCGCCGTGGGTGAGGTGTCCATCGCGGCCAAGCGTTTGTGCGCCGTGACCTACGACGCCATGTGGCACGGCATCAAAATGGTCAAGCCCGGCATCCATCTGGGCGACATCGGTCACGCGATCCAGCAATTCGCCGAGGGCCAAGGCTTCAGCGTGGTGCGCGAGTTTTGTGGCCACGGCATTGGCCAAGGCTTCCATGAAGAGCCGCAAGTGCTGCACTACGGCCGCCCCGGCACGCTGGAAAAACTGGTGGAAGGCATGACCTTCACCATCG
>Ga0116178_10000837_pt1 | contig 26572 bp, 26 predicted proteins | sample AD_STIC12_MetaG_FD_89880 | JGI IMG/M metagenome (GOLD analysis project Ga0116178, IMG submission 89880) | Active sludge microbial communities of municipal wastewater-treating anaerobic digesters from USA - AD_STIC12_MetaG | ecosystem: Engineered > Bioreactor > Anaerobic > Digestate | place: USA... | reverse complement strand
TCGCTGCGCCGCGGCTCGGCCGCCTGCTATCTCGATATCTTCCACCCGGAGATCGAGGAATTCCTTGAGATCCGGAAAGCGGCAGGTGACTTCAACCGCAAGTCGCTCAACCTCCACCACGGCATCAACATCACCGATGAGTTCATGGAAGCCGTCCGCCAGGATGCGCCCTTCCAGCTCAAGTCGCCCAAGAGCGGCCAGGTGATGAAAGAGGTTTCGGCCCGCAAGCTGTGGCAGAAGATTCTCGAACTGCGCATGGCCACGGGCGAGCCCTACCTGCTGTTCACCGACACGGTGAACAACGCGATGCCGGCTCACCAGAAATCGCTGGGCTTCAAGGTGCGCCAGTCGAACCTGTGCTCGGAAATCATGCTGCACACCGGCCTCGACCACCTTGGCGTCGATCGCACGGCGGTTTGCTGCCTCTCCTCGGTCAACGCCGAGAAGTTCCTGGAGTGGAAGAGCAACGAGAACTTCCTCGACGACGTGTTCCGCTTCCTCGACAACGTGCTCGAAGACTTCATCAAGCGCGCGCCGCCGGAAATGCATCGCGCGGTCTATTCCGCCAAGCGCGAGCGTTCGGTGGGCCTTGGCCTGATGGGTTTCCACTCCTTCCTGCAATCGCAGGGCGTCGCGATGGAATCGTCGACGGCCAAGTCGTGGAACAATGTGATGTTCAAGCATCTGCGCCGCGGCGCGGATGCGGCGTCCGTGAAGCTGGCGAAAGAGCGCGGACCGTGCCCGGACGCGGAAGACATGGGCGTGATGGCGCGCTTCTCCCATAAACTCGCGATCGCGCCGACGGCGTCGATCTCGATCATCTGCGGCGGCACGTCGGCTGGCATCGAGCCGATCCCGGCCAACATCTACACGCACAAGACGCTGTCGGGCTCGTTCTCGGTGAAGAACCCCTTCCTTGAGGCGGCGCTGGAGAAGACCGGCAACAACACGCCGGGCATCTGGGCCACGATCCTCGAAAACGAAGGTTCGGTGCAGCATCTCGACTGCCTCTCCGAACAGGAGAAGCTGGTGTTCCGCACCGCCTTCGAGATCGACCAGCGCTGGATCATCGAACTGGCGGCCGATCGTACGCCCTACATCTGCCAGGGCCAGTCACTTAACCTCTTCCTCCCGGCCGACATCGATAAGTGGGACCTGCACATGCTCCACTGGACGGCGTGGGAGAAGGGCCTGAAGTCGCTCTATTACTGCCGCTCCAAATCGATCCAGCGCGCCGGATTTGCTGGGTCGGAAAAGGAAAAAGTGACGGCGTTCGCGAAACTGGAACGCACCGATTACGACGAATGCCTCGCCTGCCAGTAGAAAATCCACGTCGATTCAGCACTCAACCGGAGAGGGCGGCCGAAAGGCCGCCTTCTTGCTTTGAAGTTCCTGTGTGAGCCCGACTGGTTGTTCGGGACGGACTTTTGAACTACCGTTGTCGGCGGGATAGACGGGTTTGGGCCCGGGACTGGAACACAATTTGGCCAAGACCGTTATGGTTTTGGTAAGAAGGTGGGTTCAGCCTTCGGGTCATCATTGTCTGGGACGAGCAGTTAAAATGATTGCCAGTCTTGCATCGAGTTTCGTAGTTGCGTCGTGCCTCGGTTGCGCGACGCCGCCAGCCGATCCGGAAGCCATTGTGCTGTCGATTGGCCCGGTTGACGGTCCCCATTCTTTTCAGTCCGGCGACACGCCGCGCGAGATCGTTATCGATCAGCCGGAGGGTTCGGATTTTGGCCTGCCGCTGAGCGTCGGCAGCCGCTTTGGACCGACGAAGTTGGCGAGCCCGCTGGCCGCCGCGCGCTTCGAGGCGCTGGATCTTGCGACGCCGATGCCCGTGCGCGGGCTGCAGGGCGACCGGTTCGGCGGTGAAATTTCCTTCGTGTCGCCCGGTTCGACGTCTGGTTTTGGCCTCGACATGTCTTTCACGCCGCGCGCGCAGATCGAACGCAACCGTGCGGGCAGCAACGTCGCCCGGACCGGCGCTGAATTCCGCGTCGGTACGAACCTTTCGGATCGCGACCTTCGCGGTCGGGGCGGTCACGCTCCCTCCTGGTACTTCTTTGTCGGCGCCGAGAACGAGGCGCTTGTCTGGAACGTGGCCGACCAGCGCGCCATGGACGGCGCAAGCCTGCGCGACCAGGCGACGGTTGGCGACCTTCAGGTCGGCATTGCCTTCTCCACGGGCGAGGGCGCTCAGATGTCATTCGGCCTCGTCGAGCGGGAGCTGCGCTACAACGACATCGCTGGAGATCGCGACGTCGAGATGCGCGAACAGTTTGCCGCGTTCAGCTACACGCTGCGCCACTAGGATCTCTGGATCAGAGAATTGAAAAGGGCCGCTCCTTCCAGAGCGGCCCTTTGCTTTGTGCCCGTGCGTGGGGCTCTATTTCTCCGGATTGACCAGCGCCTGATAGGTGAGGGTGCGGGCCATTGTGCCGAGGTCGTCGCCGCCGGTGCCGCCCATGCGCTGGATCATGCCGACGAAGATGATGTCGTTGGTGGGATCGACCCAGAACCAGGTTCCGGCCGCGCCGCCCCAGCTGATCGAGCCGTCGCCCTGCAGGGAGCCGGAGGCGCGGGCGTCGGTGGCGACCTGGAAGTCGAGGCCGAAGCCGACCGCTTCGTTGAAGCGCGCGACGCTGGTGCCGTTGGAATTCACCAGCACGTTCTTCGGGATGACGTTGGTGCCCATCAACTCGACCGTGGCGGGGGCGAGGATGCGCACGCCGTCAAGTTCACCGCCGTTCGCGAGCATCTGACTGAAGCGGGCATAGTCCATCGTGGTAGAAACGAGGCCGCCGCCGCCGGACTCGTTGGCGGGCGGCTTGGTGTAGTCGGGCATGTCGACGCCGAAGAGTTGCTTAGCCTCGGTGATCTTTCCGAGGTCGCGGTCGAAGGCGTAGACGGCCGCAAGACGGCTGGCCTTTTCGGGGCCAGTGAAGAAGGCGGTGTCGGGCATCTTCAGCGGAGCGAAGATGCGGGCCTGCATGAACTGGCCCAGCGTCTGGCCGCTCAGCTTCTCGATAATGTAGCCTTGGATGTCGACGGAGGAGGAGTAGGACCAGTCGGCGCCGGGCTGGAACATCAGCGGGATGGTGGCGGTGCGGTTGATCATCTCCTGCAGGTTGGGCGCGGAGAGAACGCCCTTCTCGCGATAGAGCTTGTCGACGGGATGTTCGTCCGCCAGGCCGTAGCCGAAGCCGGCGGTGTGGCTCATGATTTCGCGCATGGTGGGCGGGCGCTTCATGTCTTCCAGAACCATCGTGCCGTCGGCGTTGATGGATTTGACGACACGGAGGTTCTTGAATTCGGGCACGTAGCGCGTGACCGGATCGTCGAGGCGCCATTTGCCTTCCTCGAACAGGATCATCATGGCGACGCCGGTGATCGGTTTGGTCATCGAATAAATGCGGAAGATGGTGTCGTCCTGAATCGGCGTGGCCGTCTCCAGATTGGTGACGCCGTATTTCTTGTAGCTGACGATCTGGCCGTGGCGGGCCAGCAGCGTGGTCATGCCGGCGACGCGGCCGGAAGAGACGACGCTCGCCATATAGTCGTCGAGGCGCTTGAGGCGGGCGCTATCGAAGCCGAGATCTTCGGGGGAGGCGGCCGTGACGGACAGGTTGCGGGGGCCGGTGTCGTGGTGGCCGCCGATCTTGTGGACTTCGACACGGACCTCGCGGCGTTCTTCGATCTGCGGGGCCATCTGGGTGCAGGCCGATAGGAAGACGGCCGCCAGGGCGGCGGATGTGGTCAGGCGAAGCATGGGTGGTCCCTCCGAGTATCCCGCGCCGGCTGGTCGAGAGACCGCTGGCGTTGTTTGGCGGTATCATTCACGCGACTGAGAACGATGGGCAAGTGCCGGCGTTGTTCAGAGTCCCTCCGCCCCCGGCTCCGGCGAATGCTGTGGATGCGCAGGGTGGCCGCACTGGCGCGTTTTGAAGATTGTGGAAGACTCGGTGACGGGCTGTCCGGTAAGGAAATGTCAACCATACCGGCACCACATATAGCTCTTGTGACGGGTCGGAGCCCCTAGATATGGTGCTCGGCCGGGTTACTGGGATGGCTGGAGATTCTGATGACTGACGTTGGCAAAACCCCCGCAGATTCAACCGGTGCAGCGGCGCGCGCCGGCATCCTGACGTCGTCGCATTCCTACAAGCCGTTCCGCTATCCGTGGGCCTACGACTTTTGGAAGCGCCAGCAGCAGATCCACTGGATGCCGGAAGAGGTTCCGCTGGGTGAGGACTGCAAGGACTGGGCAGCCAAACTGAACGATTCAGAGCGCGCGTTGCTGACGCAAATCTTCCGCTTCTTCACGCAGTCGGACGTGGAAGTGAACGACAACTACATGGAGCGCTACAGCCGCGTTTTCCGCCCGACCGAGATCAAGATGATGCTGGCCTCGTTCTCCAACATGGAGACGATCCACATCGCCGCCTACGCGCTGCTGCTTGAGACGATCGGCATGCCCGACAGCGAGTTCTCGGCCTTCACACAGTACAAGGAGATGAAGGACAAGCACGACTACATGCAGAAGTTCGGCGTCGAGACGGATGCGGACATCCTGCGCACGGTTGCGATGTTCGGCGCCTTCACGGAAGGCCTGCAGCTGTTTGCCTCGTTCGCGATGCTGATGAACTTCCCGCGCATGAACAAGATGAAGGGGATGGGTCAGATCGTTTCGTGGTCGGTGCGCGACGAGTCGCTGCACTGCGAGGGCATGATCCGCGTGTTCCACACGCTGGCCGCCGAGACGGGCGCGCTGACGGATGAAGTGAAGAACGACATCATCGAGTGCTGCCGTACGGTTGTGCGGATGGAAGACGCCTTCATCGATCTCGCCTTCTCGATGGGCCCGGTGCAGGGGATGACCGCGCAGGACATCAAGAACTACATCCGCTACATCGCCGACTGGCGCCTGGGCCAGCTCAAGCTGCCGGCGATCTATGGCGTGAAAGAGCACCCGATCCCGTGGCTGTCGGAGATCCTTAACGGGGTCGAGCACGCGAACTTCTTCGAACAGCGCGCGACAGAATACTCCAAAGGGGCGACTGGCGGCGACTGGCATGGCGCAGAAGGCGTGTGGGGCCAGTTCGACAAGATGCAGAAGAAGGTCGCAGCCGAGTAGTATTCGGCAGGTTCAAAGGGCCTGGCGGCCCCTTTTGTGCATGGTTTTCAGGGGTTAACGACGTCAGCCATATTTCTGGGCTGATGAAACGTTATATGAAGTGCAGGCGTTCTACTGTGACGTCGCACCATTCCCTGGAGTAGCCCATGTCGTCCACCACCAGCACGCCCGGCAACGGAAACCCGGCGGGCAAGACCGACCTTGAGACCCTGAAGAACGACATGAAGGCGCTTCGTTCGGATCTCGCAGCGCTGCTGCGTGACACGGGCTCGCTCGCGCAGGATCAGGCGAAGGCCGCCGCCGCCAAGGGCCGTGCGCTCGCTGAAGACGCGGGCGACAAGGCTGTCGAGTACAAGGAAGCGGTCGCAGACAAGGTTCGCGAACATCCTCTGGCTGCTGTCGGTATCGCGCTTGCCGCTGGCTTTGTTCTCGCCTCGCTGACCAGCCGCAAGTAGCGGTTAGCGCGGGGCCTCGGGGGCCGTAGTGTTCGGAATCGAACGTTTCTTTGATCGCGCCAAGGGCGTCGCCGTTGCAGCTGGCGCAGCGAGCCTGCTTGCCATTGGCGGTGTGGTGACGCTGGCCATCAGCGCGGCGTTGACGCTTCAGATGTGGATGCCGGCGCCGGCCGCCTATGCGGTGACGGCGGTTGGTTTTCTTTCAGTGGCGGCGATTGCCATGTGGGTCGGCGTGCAGCCGAAGAAGCCAGAGAAGCAGGAGCAGCCGGAAGAGGTTGATCCGACGCAGGCCGTGCTGGCGATGCTCGACCTGCCGGTTGAGGTCGCCAAGCAGATCTTGAAGGAGCGGCCGGTGGCCGCGACCGTGGTGATTGCGGGCATCGGCCTGCTGATCGCGCGCAAGCCGCAGGTTGCGCTCGGCATGGTCGACAAGCTGATCGAGCGTGTCAGCGGCGGGAACACTCACCTCTAGGCGGCTATTCCGGTGTCGTAACCCCAACCGTTGACTGGGGCCGGGCAGGGAATTACGTCTCCCCAATGACGGGTAAGCTCACACCACAACAGGCTATCGACAAGGCAACCGAGCTCTATGAGGGCGCGGTCGGGCGATTGCGCGCGGCGCTGGAAGCGTTTGTCACCAAGGGCGTGACGCCTGATCCCAAGGCGCGCAAGCGCGGGGATTTCTGCTATCCACTGCTGCGGCTGAAGTATCAGCCCGATGGCCCGGTGCCGCCGCTGTCGCGGGCCTTCGCCAAGCTGTCGGAGCCGGGGATCTACGAGATCACGGTGACGCAGCCGAAGTTCTTTGCGCCTTACTTCCGCGAACAACTCGAACAGATCACCGCGGACTTCGACGTGACGATCGAGGTTGTCAGTTCGACGTCGGAGATTCCGTATCCATACGTGCTCGAGCATGCGAGCAACATCGACGCCGAAGCTCTGCCGCCGGCGGAGTTCGCGCGCTGGTTCCCGACGCCGGATCTGAAGAAGATCGGCGACGAGGTGATCGACGCCGAGGTGCTTGATGGCGGCATGTTCGATGTCGATGGCGTGCGGCCGCTGGCGCTGTTCGATGGCGCGCGGATCGATTTTTCGCTCCAAAGGTTGAAGCACTACACCGGCACGCCGTTCGAGCATGTGCAGCGCTACATCCTGTTCACGAATTACCACCGCTATGTCGACCATTTCGTCGAATGGTCGGTCGAACGGCTGAAGCAGCCGGGGCCGTACAAGAAGCTGTCGGCGCCGGGCGGGGTCATTGTCGACGCGAACACCAAGGACGCGGCGCAGAAGGTGAATGATGGGCCGTGGCGGCGTCACCAGATGCCGGCCTATCACCTGATGGCGGACGACAGGTCGGGGATCACGCTGGTCAACATTGGCGTCGGACCGTCGAACGCGAAGACGATTACCGATCACCTCGCGGTGCTGAGGCCGGAATGCTGGATCATGGTTGGGCATTGCGGCGGGTTGCGTCACTCGCAGCGGATTGGCGATTACGTGCTGGCGCATGCTTATCTGCGCGACGACCATGTGCTCGACGCCGTGCTGCCGCGCGATATTCCGGTTCCGCCGATCGCAGAAGTGCAGGTTGCCCTTCAGGAAGCCGCCGAGAAGGTCACGGGCGAGGATGGCGATGCGCTGAAGCAGCGGTTGCGGACGGGCACGGTCGTCACGACGGACGATCGCAACTGGGAGCTGCGCTTTACGGACTCGGCCAAGCGTTTCAACAAGTCACGCGCTATCGCGATCGACATGGAAAGCGCGACGATTGCGGCGAATGGCTATCGCATGCGGGTGCCGTACGGGGTTCTGCTCTGCGTGTCGGACAAGCCGCTGCATGGCGAGATCAAGCTGGCGGGCGCTGCGAACCGCTTCTATGAGCGGGCCATCGGCGAGCACATCCGTATCGGCATCGAGACGCTTGAGAGCCTTGCGCTGGCAGGCGGCGATGCGCTGCACTCGCGGAAGCTGCGATCCTTCTACGAGCCACCCTTCCGCTAGGGTCAATGTCGACATTTTGGGTGTAAGACGGCCAAGCCGCCGGCTCAGGGTATTCCCCCGATCCGAATCCTCGCAATCCTCGAACGATCGCCTCTCGACTTCGCATCAATCCTGATGCCCATTCGCGTGCGGTTTCTGTGGCTGCGGAGCCTTAATGACGGACGCCTCATCTGGCGCGCGGGAGACCGCGAAGAAAGAGCGTCAACGTGTCGGTGGCCTCATGGCCCCCGCCGGATTCTCGTGGGCGTTGTTCGAATTCGCGCGCAACCCGTACTTCATGCTGATCGTGACGTACGTGTTCCCCCCGTATTTTGCGCAATACATCGTCGGCGATCCGGTGTTGGGGCAGGCGACGGTTTCTGACGCAACGGCATGGGCGGGCCTGATCGGGGCGCTTACGGCGCCACTGCTTGGCGCGATGATGGACAAGGGCGGCGCGCGCAAGCCGGTGATGGCGATCTTTGTCGGCATGCTGGTGTTGAGCGGTCTGTCGCTGTGGTTCTCGATGCCGGGAAGCGTCGATGCAGCGGGCGTTTTTCATCCACCAGCGAGCGGCCTCGGCGTTTACGGCACCATGATGTTCCTGGTGGTCGGCTTTGTCGGGTATTCGTATTCGGAGCTGATGCACAACGCGATGCTGCGCGGGTCCGGCAATCCCGAAGCGCTGTCGCGGATTTCGGGCGCCGGCATTGGGCTGGGCCAGCTGTCGTCGGCGCTATGTCTGGGCGGGCTTGCAGTAATTGCGGTGGCCGTGCCTGCGCTGGGAGATGCGAGCACGGGCTACATCCTGCAGCGCGGGGCAGGGCCATTTGTGGCGATCTGGCTGCTGGTCTTCGTGATCCCGTTCTTCGTCTACGTGCCCGATGGCGCGCCCATTGGCGGAGCCTGGCGCGAGGCCGCTCGGCAAGTGTTCTCGAAAGACGGCAAGCTCAATCCGCTCGCGGCGGCGACGAATGTGGTGAGCTATTTCAAGGGGCTGTTCGCGCAATTTCCCGAGACGATGAAGTATCTGCTGGCGTGCCTGATCTTCAAGGACGGGATCATCGCGCTGCTCGCGCTGGGCGGCGTGCTGTCGTCGGGCGTGCTGGGTTGGAACCTTGTCGAGAACGTATTGTACGGCATCTGGGCGTCGGTGTTCGCAGCGATCGGAGGTCTCTGGCTGGCTGGTGTGATGGACAAGGCCTACGGCCCGCGCAAGGCGATCATGATCCAGCTTGGCTTGCTGATCCTGATCATGGCGATCGCGCTGGGCACGACGCAGCAGTCGATTCTCTATGGGCTGATCCCCGCTTCGCAGATCGTTCACGGCGCGGGCGTGTTCGATTCACTCGCGGACGTCTTCTATCTTTCCGTGATCGCCATCGTGGCCGCGCTGGCGGCGGCGAACATCTCGACGAGCCGCTACATGATCGTGGTGCTGGCGCCGAAGGAGCGTGTCGCGGAGTTCTACGGCCTGTTTGCGATGTCAAGCACGGCCACGGTGTGGCTGGGGCCGTTGCTGACAGGGTGGGCGACACGGACCTTCAACGACCAGCGTATCGGATTCTCGCCCGTGCTGCTGCTGCTGGCGATCGGGCTGGGGCTTATGTTCCTGGTGAAGCCTTGGACAGGCGCGGGACTCGCAGCGGAAGATCAGACGCCAGCGGCCTGATCTTCAATCTCTGTTAGAAAGTGGCGAACGAAGCGGCTTAGTGGGCGCCTGAGGCGCTCTGCTGCTTCCCGGTGACCGTGGTCATCACGTCCTGGAAGTGAGCGGGAGCATCCCCGACCTTCGGCGTGGCGCGGCATTTGTCGACGCATGAATACGAGTAGGTCGCGCCGCTGCGCACGATGGTGAGACCGTCATCGTCTTCGCCGCCGACCACCAGCTGGCTGGTGTAGATCGTGTTGCCGGCGCGATCGAGGACAGTGAGGTTGGTCGAGCCATAGGCCTTGCCCGTGACCAGCAGGGTGCGCGCGTCGTGAACAGTGACGTCCGCGACCGTGGCGTTGCCGACGATGACCGAGTTGGCGGGCTGGTTGAGTTTCAGCGGCACGGTCTGGTCGACCTTCACGTTGAACGGGTCGGCTGCCGCGGCCGGCGCGAGCGCCAGGCAGATCGCGAGGGCCGCAAAAATTTTCTTCGTCATGGAAGTCTCCCCGGGGGACCGTTGGAAAGACGATAGGGAGCAAGCCTGAATCAATGGCTAAGGAGACCGGCGCGGTTAGCAACGGGTCGGGCAGGGGACTCGCGCGCGCGAGTCTATATATACATACGCTCCCCAGCGCCGAGACGTTGGGACCGCAGTTATCGATCTCTTCAAAGTATTGAATCGAGTGTTGATGGCGTGGTTAAGCAGATCTGAATGCGAATACATCCAAATTTCTTGTCTGCTTTACGTGATATCAATCCAGCTCATGTAGAACTCAACATACCTACTGCGGGTGATGGTACTTCGCTGTGGGACAAAAAGACCATGCATAGCGGAGAAGCAAAATGAAAAACGTGATGAAGTTCCTGAAGGACAAATCTGGCGCGACCGCGATCGAGTACGGCCTGATCGCCGCTCTCATCGCCGTTGCCGTCATCGGCGGCGTGTCGGCCCTGGGTGGTTCGGCCAACACGACCTTCACGACGATCTCGACCGAACTCGACAACGCGATCTAACCATCGCCGCTGATCATCTGATCAGTGTAAAGAATGGAGCGCCGCGGAAAGTGTCCGCGGCGCTCTTTTCTTTTTCGAATACTGGCGCGGTCAATAATTCCTTCAGCGAATTCATGTAAGTTGCTTGGATCACAACTTGGGTGGAAGATGATCACGTCGCTGCTCTGTCTGGCGTTCCCAATTCTTCTGATCTACGCCGCGTGGCACGACATCTCGACCATGACGATTCCGAACTGGGTTTCGATCGTCCTCGGCATTGCTTTCGTTCCCGCCGCCATTGCTGCTGGCCTGTCGATGGAACAGATCGGCATGCATCTCGTGTTCGGCGCGTGCGTGCTGATCGGGTGTGCGGCGCTCTTCTATCTCAATGTGTTCGGCGGCGGCGACGCGAAGGTGATTGCGGCGGCTTCGTTGTGGACTGGTCTTGCGGCCAGCGCGCCTTTCGTCATGGGCATGGCGATCGCGGGCGGAGCTCTTGCTGGCGTGCTGATCGTCATGCGTCGCATGAAGATGAAAAGCACGAAGCCCTGGCTCAATCGCCTGATGTCGCCGGAAGAGGGCGCTCCGTACGCGGTTGCGATCGCTGTCGGTGCGCTTCTGGCGGCCCCGGCATCACCTGTTCTGGCGGCGGGACTCGCTGGTTTCAGCGCCTAGGCAAAATCTGCACGGTTAAGGCTTGACGCGAAACGTTAACGCGCTCGCGCCGATCGTCTTAACTCTCCCTTAGAGCCATCGTGGAAGTCTCCCGCTCAGGATAGGGCCCCTTTCAGGCCTTGGGGAACTGCGGCGGAGGGCCTTCATGTCGCCCGTGCGACTGATCATTCTTCTTGTAGCGGCCGGTGCGGCGATCGCTGCTGTGTTCCTTGTGCGGTCTGTTCAGGCGCCTGCGCCAGCAGCTGCTGCAGCAGCTGCTGCGCCCGCTGAAGCTGCAAAGCCCGTCGAGATTCCGACGAAGCAGGTTCTCGTCGCGAACAACAAGATTCCCGTCGGCAAGTTCGTCGCCGCCGATGACCTGCGCTGGCAGGAATGGCCCGCGAGCGCGAACATCGAATCATTCATCGAACAAGAGAAGCAGCCGGAAGGCCTTGAGAAGATGGTCGGCGCCGTTGCGCGCTATGACCTCGTCGTTGGCGAGCCGGTCACGACCTCGAAGCTGGTGCATCCGGGTACGGCCGGCTTCATGGCCGTCATGCTGACGCCGGGCATGCGCGCCGTTTCAGTCGAGATCGCTGCAGAGACGGCGTCGGGCGGTTTCATCCAACCCAATGACCGCGTCGATGTGATTGTCACGCGTGAAGTGCAAGCCACAAATGCGAATGGCGGCCAGAGCGGCGGCATGCAGAACATCCGCTCCGACCTTATCCTCTCCAACATCCGCGTTCTTGCAATCGATGCGACCTACGGCGCGCCGGAAGTCAAAGGCGAGGAGGCTGCTCCGCAGGCGGGGCAGGGGCAAGTGATCATTGGTTCGCGCGCGACGCTCGAACTGACTGAACGCGACGCCACCCTGCTGAACACCGCCAAGAAGGCCGGCGAGATCGCGCTTACACTGCGTTCGATCGCCGACCTGCAGTCGCCGCAGGGCGCAACGAGTGTCGGCCGCGTCTATCGTGATGGCGTCTCGCAGGATGCCGAAGGCGTGCGTGTCTATCGATACGGCACGGAAACCGTCAGCACAGCGCCGGCAGGTTGAGGTCATACATGTCAGCCAACCGTAACATCGTTCTTGCCAGCCTCGCGGCCGCCCTTGCGGTCACGGCGCCAGGCGCATTCGCCCAGCAGCCTCCGTCCGATCTCAGCGGCGGACCGGCCCAGCGCATCACCGTTCCCGACGTTTCGGCGCCCGCCGGCGCGACCGAGGTGCTGACGCTGACGGTCAACAAGTCCTACATGATCGAGTTCGATGTCGACATCGACGACGTCATCATCGCCAACGAGAAGATCGCGAACATCGTCGCGCGTGATCGTCGCCGCATCGCCGTGATGGGCGTGGCGCCGGGCGAGAGCAACATGGTGTTCCTCGACCGCTCGGGCCGCAAGGTGAAGGTGCTCGAGATTTCCGTGACGGACGGCGTTGCCGGCATGGACCAGCTGCGCACGCTGATCAAACGTCACGTGCCGGGCTCCAAGGTCCAGGTCGAGGCGGTGAACGGCCGAATCATCCTCGCGGGTTCGGTGCCGAACCTGTCGGGCGCCGATCGCGTCATGCAGCTCGCACGTACGTATGCGAAGGACGACGCGTCCGTCCTCAACATGATGGCGATCGACGGCAAGGACCAGGTGACGCTGAAGGTGCGCTTCATCGAGATGCAGCGCTCCGTGATCAAGCAGATGGGCATCAACCTGTCGGGCGCGATCGGCTTCGGCCAGCTTTCCGGCACGAACTTCGACAACAACTTTTCGGCGACGTCGGCCAACGCCTTCCCGATCGCCGGTTCGGCCCTTGGCGGCCTCGCGGCCAACCTTGGCTACAAGAACCTCGTCGGCACGGCGCAGCAGAGCGCGGTTGGCGTGAAGCTCAATGCACTCGAGCGTGTCGGCATCGTTCGCACGCTTGCCGAGCCGAACCTGGCTGCGATCTCGGGCGAAGCCGGCAAGTTCCTTGTCGGTGGCGAATTCCCGGTTCCGGTGGCGCAGGACAAAGGCAAGATCTCGATCGAGTTCAAGCCGTTCGGCGTGGGTCTTGGCTATACGCCGGTCGTAATGTCCGAAGGCCGCATCTCGCTGCAGCTGTCGGTCGAAGTCTCGGAACTCAGCCAGCAAGGCGGCTTCCAGTCCAACTCCATCGCGGGCACGGACCCGAATACGGGGGAGGCGGTTGTCGGCCAGACCATCACCATCCCGGCGCTGAAAGTTCGTCGCGCCGAAACGACGGTTGAAATTCCCTCGGGCGGCAGCCTCGTCATCGCCGGCCTGATCCAGGAAACGACACGTCAGAACCTGGATGGCATTCCGGGCGCGAAAGATATTCCGGTGCTTGGCGCGTTGTTCCGCAGCCGCGATTTCCAGAACGAAGAAACCGAACTGGTTGTGATCGTGACGCCTTACCTGGTCGATCCTACCGACCCGCAGGGCTTCCGTGATCCAGACCGTGGCTACGTCACGGCGACGGACGCACGCACGATGCTGTTCGGCAAACTGAACGACGTCTACGCCGTGCCCGGTTCGGGCGCTGCAAAGGCTCCGCCTCCCGGCGGCGCCAGCGGCTTCATCATCGATTGAGGGGAGACACGGATGTCTTCGCGTTTCCATATCGTGATCGCCGGCGTTTCGCTGGCTGCTCTCGGGGCCTGCCAGCATTCGGATCAGGAGATTGCCTGGGCCAACCGCATGCACACGCAGATCGTTGCCGAGGAGACCACGGCCGATCTCAAGATCGACACCATCGTGGCCGGCGAAAAGCTGGGCGACGTCGAGCGTGAGGCGGTCAAGTACTTCGCTGAAGCGTATCAGGGCGAAGGCCATGGCGCCGTCATCATCTCGCGGCCCAGTAATGGACCGGACGATATTTCCGCCATCCGCGCCGCTGCCGACGCGCGCGCTGTGATGATGGCTGAAGGTATTGCGCCCAGCCAGATCGCTGAAGGCACGTATGACGGCACGGGCGCTCGCTCAGCGCCGCTGATCATCAGCTATCGCACCTACAACGCCGTCGTCCCGAACTGCCCGGACATCTCGAACTGGGATTTCGCATGGACTGGCAGCAACAATGCGCTGCCGTCATTCGGCTGTGCGACGGCGCTGAACCTTGCCGCTCAGATTGCCGACGCGGGCGACCTTGTCGGCCCGCAGCGGATGGACCCGGCGGATACAGGACGCCGCGGCGTCGTGTTCTCGAAATACCGCAATGGGGAGAAGACCTCGGCGGAACGCAATGGCGACGCGAGCGGCGCCATCAGCCAGGCCGTGCAGTAGGATCAGAGGGCGGGACATGACCGGTTCACGGGACAAGTTTGACGACGACAGCGATCTGGACCAGCTCGCGCACGACCTCGATCTCGACATGGATGCACCGCTGGGCGCCAGCTTTGCGGCTGCGTTGCGTGGCAAGGACGACAAGGGCGTTTCGTTTGAAGAAGCCGATTTCGGCCTCGACGACGATGGCTTCATGACGCCGCCGCCGCGCGCCGCCCAGCCGGCGCCGACGGCCCCGGCAGTCTTCGCGGCCGAGCCCGAACTTGAGGCGTTTGAAGACGAATTTTCGGATGAAGGCGACGATCTCGATCCGCCGCCGCCCGCGATGACACAGGCTTCACAGAGCTGGCTGCAGCCCAAGCCCACGGCCCCGATTGAAGACCTGCCGCCGATGTCGGCTATGGACGCTGAACCTGTCGCTGACGACGCAGCGGGGCAGGGCCTTGGCTATGACTATTCATTCGGCGCCGCCCACACCGGCGGCGATCGCCCGATTCCGCGCATCACCGTGCATGGCTTCGTGACGCGCACCAGTTCGCTGAGCGTTCTGCGTACGATCATGAACGATCGTCGCATGAAGAACGTCTCGATGGACGTGTTCGAAGGCGGCGTGCCGGCGGCGATCCAGTACTACGTCAACGAAACGACGCCGAACCTGCTCGTCATCGAAAGCTCGGGCGATCCGCGCCAGCTCCTCAGCGAACTCGATTCGCTGGCCGAGTATTGCGACGAGAACATCCGCGTTCTGGTGCTTGGCCAGACCAATGACATCCGCCTTTATCGCGAGCTGATGCGTCGCGGCGTTTCGGAGTATCTCGTTGCGCCGATCGATCCGGTGCAGCTGATCCGCTCGATCGCGAACCTGTTCGCTGACCCCGAAGCTCCGTTCACCGGCAAGACGCTGGCGGTTACGGGCGTCAAGGGCGGCGTGGGCGCCTCCTCGATCTCGCATAACCTGGCGTGGGCTCTCTCCGAGCGCTGCAAGGTCAACGCGACGCTGGTCGATCTCGATCTCAACTTCGGCACCACCGGCCTCGACTTCAACCAGGATACGCAGGCGACCATCGCCGACGCCCTGATGTCGCCGGATCGCTTCGATGACGCCGTCATGGGACGCCTGATCACCAAGGCGACCGACCGGCTTTCGCTGTTTACGGCGCCGGCAACCCTGGACCGCACGTACAACCTCGACCCGGAAACCTATGTCCGCGTGCTCGAGCAGGTGCGTGGCTCCGTGCCGTTCGTCGTGCTCGATCTGCCGCACATCTGGAGCGACTGGTTCAAGTCGACCGTGATTTCGGCTGACGAGCTGGTGATCGTGGCGGCGCCGGATCTGGCGTCCCTGCGCAACGGCAAGAACCTGATCGACTTCCTCAAGGCCGCACGGCCGAACGACAATCCGCCGAAGCTCGTTCTCAACATGGTGGGTCTGCCGAAGCGTCCGGAAATTCCGCCGAAGGACTTTGGTCAGGCGATTGGCATCGAGCCGACGCTGGTGCTGCCGTTTGACGCGCAGCTGTTCGGTACGGCCGCGAACAACGGCCAGATGATCTTTGACGTCGCGCCGGAATCCAAGGTTGCGCAGGGGCTCGACCAGCTCGCTGCGCTGCTGACCGGGCGTGAAGTGCAGACCGCAAAGCCCTCGATGCTCAAAAAGCTTCTGGGCAAGTAGGAGTAGGGGATGTTCGGCAAACGCACGACGACGGGCGGACCTGCTGTCCCGCCGCCAGCGGCGGCCGAAGCGCCGCGTCCTGCAGCTGTCGCCCAACCACCGGCGCCGCCTGCGCCGCGGCCAGCCGCGGCTTCGCAAGTCACACTGAGCGATCCGCCGCCTCCGCCGCCAAAGGCGATGGGTGGCCCGCCGCCGCCCAAATCCGCCGGTTCAAGCAAGCCCGCAGCGAAAGCGCCACCGCCGCCGCCGAAGGAAAAAGTCGCGGCGATCGATAATCGTTCGGACGAATACTATCGAACCAAGACCGAAGTCTTCAACGCCCTCATCGACACGATTGACCTCTCGCAGCTGGCCCAGCTCGATCAGGAAAGCGCGCGCGAAGAGATCCGCGACATCGTGATCGAGATCGTCTCGATCAAGAATGTGGTGATGAGCGTCGCCGAGCAGGAAACGCTGCTCGAGGACATCTGCAACGACGTTCTGGGTTACGGTCCGCTTGAGCCGCTGCTGGCGCGCGACGACATCGCCGACATCATGGTCAATGGCGCGGGCACGACGTACATCGAAGTTGCAGGCAAGATCCAACGCACCAACATCCGCTTCCGCGACAACGCGCAGCTGATGAATATCTGCCAAAGGATCGTGAGCCAGGTCGGCCGCCGCGTCGACGAAGCTTCGCCGATCTGCGACGCGCGTCTGGCTGACGGTTCGCGCGTCAACGTGATTGCCCCGCCGCTGGCGATTGACGGACCGGCCCTCACCATTCGTAAGTTCAGGAAAGACAAGCTGAAGATCACGGATCTCGTGGGCTTCGGTTCAATCTCCGAGCCGGGCGCCGAAATCCTGCGCATCATTGGCGCCTGCCGTTGCAACGTGCTGATCTCCGGCGGTACGGGTTCGGGCAAGACGACTTTGCTCAACACACTGACGGCCTTCATCGCCCCGGGCGAGCGCGTCATCACCTGCGAAGACGCCGCCGAACTCCAGCTGCAACAGCCGCACGTCGTGCGCCTCGAAACCCGTCCGCCGAACCTTGAAGGCCAGGGCAGGGTCTCGATGACCGATCTTGTCAAGAACTGCCTGCGTATGCGTCCTGACCGGATCATCGTGGGCGAGGTTCGCGGACCTGAGGCGTTCGACCTTCTGCAGGCGATGAACACGGGTCACGACGGATCGATGGGCACGCTGCACGCCAACACGCCGCGCGAAGGTCTCTCGCGTCTTGAATCGATGATCACCATGGGCGGCTTCACCCTGCCGCAGCGCACGATCCGCGAGATGATCGTTGGCTCGATCGACGTTGTCATCCAGGCCTCGCGCCTGCGCGACGGCTCGCGGAAGATCGTGTCGATCACGGAAGTCATGGGCCTCGAGGGCGATGTCATCGTGACGCAGGACGTTATGCGCTACGAGATCAGCGGCGAAGACAAGGATGGCAAGCTGATCGGCGCGCACAGCGGCACCGGCATCGGCCGTCCGCGCTTCTGGGAGCGTGCGAAGTACTTCAACATGGAAGGCGATCTGGGGCGCGCTCTTGATGCGCTGGAAGAGGGTGGACGCCAATGACACCCGAGCTGATGACCTATGCGATCGCGGGCCTGGCCTTCGTCGCGATCGCCGGCCTGGGAATGGTCTTCGCGGGCGGATCGGGGCGCGGCAAGCAGTCGAAGCGCCTGAAAGCCATCAGCGATGGCGCCGCGCGCCGGGGCGGCGGAGCGGAAGCCGCAACGGCCGCGCGCCGCAAGCAGATGGACGCGACCAGCAAGGCGCTGCGCGATCGTGAAGAGGCGAACCGCAAGAAGAGGGTCGGCAAGTCGATCGAGGATCGCATCAAGCAGTCAGGCATGAACATCACGGTGTCGGTGTTCTGGATCGCTTCGGCGATTTCGGGCGTCGTCACGTTTATTGGGCTTTTCGTATTCGCGGGCTTCAACAAGGACGTGATGATACTAGCGGCTGCCGGCATTGCGTTCGCGGCCGCGTTCGGCCTGCCGCGCTGGTTTCTTGGCTTCAAGATCGCCGGTCGCCAGAAGAAGTTCATCAGCCAGTTCGCAGACGCGATTGACGTCATCGTTCGCGGCGTGAAATCCGGCCTGCCGCTGCATGAGTGCCTGAAGATGATTGCGCGCGAGAGCCCGCAACCGCTGGCCGGCGAGTTCCAGGTCGTGTGCGATGCGATCGCGATGGGCGTTGATGTGCCTCAGGCCCTTGATCGGATGTACCAGCGCACGCCGATCCAGGAAGTGAACTTCTTCAACATCGTGCTGAACATCCAGCAGAAGGCCGGCGGCAACCTCTCGGAGGCGCTGGGCAACCTGTCGAACGTGCTGCGTTCGCGGAAATTGCTGCGCGAGAAGATCAAGGCGCTGTCGTCGGAAGCCAAGGCGTCGGCGATGATCATCGGTTCGCTGCCGGTCATCGTGATGCTGCTCGTGTATGTCACGACGCCGAGCTACATGATGACCCTCTTCACCACCGACCTTGGCCATCTGCTTCTTCTGATCGCGGCCGGTCTAATGGCGACTGGCATTTATGTCATGCGCTCCATGATCAACTTCGCCATCTAGGAACGGAACGGCGCCATGGAAATGGACTGGGTCTCATTCCTCACGGATCCCATGACGCTGGCGTCGGGCTTCGCCGCCCTGGCGGTGTTCGCGACCGTGATGACGATTGCCGCGCCTGCGTTCAGCGGCGACAAGCTGGCGACGCGCCTGAAGGCCGTGTCCAACCGCCGCGAGGAACTGCGCAAGAGGAGCCGCGCGGCGCTTGAAGGCGACGCCAAGAAGTCGATCCGCGTCAAAGACACCAGCGCGATGAAGAAGATCGTCGACAAGCTCGATCTTGCGAAAATGCTTGAGGACCCTGGCGTTCTCAAGAAGCTTGCGCAGGCAGGCTTGCGCGGTCCCAAGCCGATCTCGATCTTCTACTTTGCGCGTTTTGCCATGCCGATCGTCTTCGGCATTCTCGCGTTCATATACATCTGGTTCATCAACGATCACGGCCTGCAGATGCAGATGAAGCTCGGCGTGGTCGTCGGTGGCTTTGCGGTGGGTTTCTACCTGCCCAACGTCTATCTCGAAAACCTGATCACCAAGCGTCGCACGTCGATCATGCGCGCCTTTCCAGACTCGCTCGACATGATGCTGATCTGCGTCGAGTCGGGCATGTCGATCGAAGGCGCGTTCGGGCGAGTGGGCGAGGAGATCGGCACGGCATCGGCCGAACTGGCCGAAGAACTCGCGCTGACCACAGCCGAACTCTCTTATCTCGCGGATCGCCGCACGGCCTATTACAACCTGGCTGAACGCACCAACCATCCGGGCGTCAAAGGTGTTGCGATGGCGCTGGTTCAGGCCGAGAAATACGGTACGCCGATGGGCGCCGCTTTGCGCGTCATGGCCAAGGAAAACCGCGAGATGCGGATCACGGAGGCTGAGAAGAAGGCCGCCGCGCTGCCGGCCAAGTTGACCGTGCCGATGATCATCTTCTTCCTGCCGGTTCTGTTCCTTGTCATTCTTGGACCGGCCTTCATCAAGATCGACGCCATGGGCATCGGCAAGCCAGCGGGCAGCGCTACACAGACGAGCAAGTAATCCGCAGCGATACAGAACGACTAAGCCCGCGGCGCAAACCACGGGCTTTGCATGTCTGGAATTTGCGGCAGTCCTACTTCTTCGGTTTGTAGGCGATCAGCACGTTGCCGCCGGTCTGTCCGAAGGAGCCGTAGCCCGAGTTGATGAAGACCATGCCGGCGCCGGCCGATATGCTGTGCGAGTCGATTGATCCACCGTTGCCGGCGACGTCCTTGTTGAGTGTCGCTGTTGGGCCGACCGTGTCGAACTTGTTGAGCACCGCGCCCGTTTTCGCGTCGAAGATCACGACTTGTCCGCCCAGCGTTGCGCCGATGATTGCGCCATCGACGACCAATGGCGCTGCGGAGAAGCCGTACTTCGTCTCGCAGTTGGTGACGAGCGTAGCGCGAGCGCCGGCGCAGTCAGACTGGGCGGCGTAGGACCAAACCGGCTTTCCGGTCTTGAGGGCAAACGTGTACATGCCCGGCTTTGCGATGAAGGCCTTATTGGCCGACATGCCGAGCGGGTCATTGATCGGCGCGATGAAGTTCACGCCATCGGTGGCAATGCCCCAGTGGATGCCACCCAGAGCCGTGCCTTCGCCCACGCGCTGGCTCCAGATCACCTTGCCTGTCTGCGGATCGAGCGCCCACACATGGCCCGATTTCTGGCCGGCCAGGATGAGATCCCTGCCGCCTGCCGAAACAACGACGGCGCCAGCGCCGAAATCATAGTCGCGGCCGTCGCCGCCGAACAGCACAGGGCAGTTGGGACCGTTCGTGCCCGAGCCCGTGTCGCACGCCATGTTCCAGACGTCCGCAGCCATCGCCTGGTACTGCCAGGCGACCTTGCCCGTATCGAGGTTGATCGCGATCACTGCGTCAGACGTATCAGTGCCGGGGTGCGACGTGTTCTCGCCCGACGTGACGATGATGTTGTTGCGCTTGGCGTCATAGACGGGGACCGACCAGATCGGCGCGCCTGACGGGCCCATCTGCTTCACGCCGAGCGAGCTGACCTGGCCGTTGTATTCCGCCTCTTTCATGGTGTGGTATTCCCACACGTTCTTGCCGTCCGCCGCGTTCAGCGCGACGACGGAGCCGTGGCCCGCGCAGCACTCGGTGCGCGGATTGGCGCCAGAGCCGACGCCAGAAGCCGACAGCGGAACGATGATCTTGTCCTTGGCGAAAATCACCCCGCCACGGATGTTGCCGCCCGTGCCATTCACGGGTTGGCCCGATGCCTTCCACACCAGCGCGCCCGTTGCAGCGTCGACGACATGGATGTCGCGGCCGATGGAAAGCGCGACAACTTTCTTGCCGGCGATCTCGCCGATGGCCGGCGTATTGCGCGACTGTCCAGCATAGGTCCATTTTGCGCAGCCTGATTGCGCATCGAGCGCGATGAGTTTCTGTCCGCCCGTCACGAAGATCGTGCCATCGGACAATACGGATGCGCCGGTGCCGCCGCCCTGGCCCGGGAAGGCGATGGACCACGCGACTTCGAGGTTGGTGAGGTCGGCCTTCTTGAGGCCGGCCTGTGCGCTTGAAAGATTGCGCGTCTGGTTTTTGTCGACGCCGAAGCCTGCCGAAATGATCGTTGCAGCTGGGCTGACCGTACGCTTGTCTGCGGCGCACATGATGGCGTCGGTCCACGCAGCTGGCGCTGTTGCCTGGCCGGCGGTGAGGAAGGCGATGACGTCAGTTACTTCCTGCGGGCTGAGGCTGGCGGCCATCGGCGCCATGACGCCCGTGGTGAGCACTTCGCGCAGGCGCGCTGGCGATTGCTGCTGGATCGAGGCGAGGGTGGCGGCGCGTGTTGCGCCCGGATTGTCGTGACACATGGCGCAGGTCTTGTTGTAGACGGCGCGGCCGGGATGATCCGGCGCGACCTGTGCCACAGCCGGGAGTGCGAGTAGTCCAAAGCCAAGGCCAAGCCCCGCCAGCCGCATCATCGCGCGCAGTTTCATGCATATTCCTCCCGTAGCAGACTGTCCTTGGACGCCCGCCATCCGTTGGCTGCAACCTCGCCCCAGTCGACGTAGAATTCAACTGGCTTTGCCTGTGCATTCCGTCGCGAGGCCGTCACGCCTAGCTGCGCCAGCGCAGGATGCGTGGCTCGATCGGGTTCACGAAGGGGCGGCCCTCTGAACGGGCGGTGGCCCATTCCTTCTTCAGCGTGCGATACCATTTGGCCTGCACGTCGATGTCATCGATCCAGAGCATGTTCTGCTGGTAGGCGAGACCCTGATTCTGCAGGTTCACCATGTGGCCATCCTGTCCGAGGAATTTCGTAGCCGCCGGGATCAGGATAGGCAACGCAAAGTCGAGCAGGGGGGCGTTCTGCCAGAAGGTGATCTGCGTGATGCGCGTCTGCTTCAGCGTGATCGGCGTCAGGCAAGTCAGCGTAAAGATGCGGGCCTGCTTCGCCTCGATGATTTCCCACCGGAAGCCGGGAATCTGGAAGACGATCTCGGTCGTGACTTCCGAGCCCATCAGCATCTTGTAGGCCAGCGAATTGCCGGACGGTTTGTGCCGCGCCAGTGCCCAGCCACGCTCTGCCGGCTCGAAAGGCTTTTCCTTGAGACGCAATCCCGTGCTCGGCGGGCGCCACCACCATTGATTGTGAACGAAGGGCACGTGGGCGGGGTCCATCAGGCCGACGACCGCATCATCCATGTGCGCGTTGAAGATCTGCGCGACGACGAATTTCGGCTTGAGCTTCCCAAGATTGAAATCGGGCGCGGGGGCCGCTGGCGGATCATCGCTGCGCGGATTGTCCGCGACATAGACGAAGATCATGCCGTTGATTTCCTGCACCGGGTAACGGCGCACGCGCACCTTGTCGGTGGCGAAGTCTTCCGTCTTCACCAGCGACGGCATGTGCCTGCATCCGCCATCCGTGCCGAAGCGCCAGCCATGATAGGGGCACTGGATGGTTGGTTCGCCGTTGGTGTCGATCTGCTTGCCGGCCGACAGCGGGACCAGCCTGTGCGGGCAGACATCGCGCAGCGCGAACGCTTCGCCTTTTTCTGTCCGCGCGAGCATGACCGGCTGGCCGAGGATCACCCGCCGGAATTGCTGTCCCGGCGCCAGCGATTTCGACGCGCACGCGAAATACCAGCTGTCGGTCAGCCAGCCTTCCGAGGTCACGCCCGCTGATTTGGTGAGTGTTCCGTCTGCCATTCGCACGTCAGTATTTCGGCCAGAGCCTTGATTGACGGGGACTATCCAATGTTTGCTGCCCCGCGTCGAGATGGATGGGACAAAGCGCCATGGCCGCCAGGATCAAGCCCGAACGGCCTCCAAAGGCTAAAGCGCCCCGGATGAGCGCCGCAGCGACGATTTCGGGCCAATGCCTGTGTGGCGCAGTCGAGATCGACGTCGATGTGCCGGTGTTCTGGGCCTGGCACGATCACTCGGCCGCGACCCGCCGCGCCCATGGCGCCGCCTACGCCACCTTTGTCGGTTGCTGGAAGAGCAAGGTACGCGTGAAGAAGGGGGAGGCGATGGTTGCGCGCTTTGTCGATACAGAGCGCAAGCAGGTGCGCCATTTCTGTTCGCGCTGCGGCTCGCCGCTGATGTTCGAGCGCGGGCATTCGCCGAAGATGGTGAACATTCCGCGCGCGCTGTTCGCCGGCCGCACGGGGCGCGAGACGAAGTATCATGTCGCGATCGATCAGCTTCAGGACTGGGCCTATCTGGGCGCGCCTGTCGGTCCGCTGAAGGGCTACCCCGGCGTGACAGTTGAGAGGACGCGCAAGAAGCGTGGGAAGACGCCGGAGCTTTTCGATCCCGAGATGTTTGGCGAGTGAGCCGTATCCCGATCAGGCCGGATGCAGCTCACTATGGTTTTTCAGGACGTTGTCGCCGTCTTCCTGTTCGATCAGGTAGGCCGGGTTCTTCTTGTCGGCGGCGCGTGTGACGGTCGCGCCCTTCATTGTGCGCTCGATACGATGGGTGAAGACTTTTCGAACAACGCCACGAGCCGTGTGTTCGCCCCATTTCCACACGACGTGCGCGCCGGGTTGGTACTTCTTCTTTTCGCGTCTCATGATCTGCAAACGATGACACCATGCTGCTGTTCCCCAGCTCAACCAGTGTTGTTGCAGACGGGGAACACGCGCAACGCGGCGAAGTGAATCGCTGGAACTGCCGTCGGCGCGACGAGTTATTGTGAAAGATTCTTCAGTCGTTGCGTGTTGTTGACGACAGCACGGCAAAAAAAGCTGAGAACTCAGGCTGAAACCTCGCGCAGCAAAAAATGGCGCGGAGGTCATGACTCATTGTTCAGCGTGGAACCTGAAACCACCTCTGCGGAACTCCGTTGGGTTCGCAAGGGGCGCGCAAGCTCGTAGCGCCTCTGACCACAAAAACAGAGCACCAGTAGAGGAACCTGACCCCCATGATGAAGATCATTCTCGCTTCCGCCACGCTGATCGCCTTCAGCGCGCCCGCGCTGGCGCAAGTGACCACGCAGGCTCCGGCGCCGCAGACCGCGACGCAGGACAAGTTCGCCAAGCATGACGCAGACAAGGACGGTGCGCTCACGCTGGCCGAAGTTCAGGTCGCGGATGCGAAGGTGACGCAAGCCGATTTCGACAAGTACGACGCCGACAAGAGCAAGTCGCTCTCCAAGGCGGAGTTCTCGAAATGGGCGGAAGCCAAGACCTCGGCGCCTGCCTCGGCTCCGGGCCAATAACAATCAAGACTGACTAATGAGACTGGGCTGGAAGGCGGAGGGCGCGGTGCAAACCGCGCCCTTTCCCTTGTGTCTAGTGAACCATGAAGGTGATGTTGCGCGTCTCAGTTACGGGCGTCGTCGCATCGCCCTGGCGCTTCTCGAATTTCACCACGGCGCCGGCGGTCGACTTCAGCGGCGTGACCTTCACGACGTGATGGGTGGAGCCATCCGGCATCGTCTCGTCCTTGGCCTCGCCGATCTGGACATACTCGCCGTCAGTCGTGGAGGCCGTCCAGGTGACGCCGGCCGCTGTCGGCAGATGCACGCTTTCGACCTTGCCGCCGATTGTGTGGAAGGTGAAGCCGTCAGCCGTCTCTGCGGTGTTGGCGTCGTCCGTCGCGTCAGCCGACTTCATCGTGTCGTCCATGGTCGACATGTCGTGAGCGGGCGCGGGCGTTTCGGCTGCCGGCGTTTCGGCGACTGCCGGTTCGGCAGGCTTGGATTCGCTGCACGCGGCAAAGGCGAGCGCGGAGGCAGCAAGCAGGGTCAGGCGCATGGGGTCGTCTCCTCGAATGCAGTCTTATGGGTGTCTAGTTGCGTGATTCATACCGCTTCGTCAGACCGCCCGGTAGTGGTGGGCGGCCATCCGGCTCCATCCCTTTTTCGTGCGCGCTTCGACAACCCAGTGCATTCCGGCCTTTTCATCGGGCCAGAACACCTGCCGGGCCAGTCCTGCGTCCATTTGCGCCTCGAAGCACACGGCCTGCGGATGAATGTCCGTGGCGTCAGCCAGGCGCCCCGAACTCTTCTTCCCGTCATTCGTGTACGACCAGAACATGAGGAGGCCGTCCGCATCCGGCCCGAACAGGGCGACCTCGCGATAGGACTTCGCACCCGCTCCCCTGAACGTCCATTCGGCCTCGAGCTTCACGTAACCCTCGCCGAATTTCTGGTAGTCGCGGATGCAGGCCACTGGCCCCATCGGCGTTTCTGCGGCGGTCTTCCAGCGCCCGATCAGCGGCGCGATCGGGCCCATCTTCCCGCGCCCCTTTTTCCACGTCAGCGCCATGCACGTTTCCTCTTGTTTTGCTGGAGCAAAGGCGCGGATCAGGGCAAGGTCAACGTCACGCGTGGGGAATGAGAGCGGGGGGGAGCATGGCGGACGCCCATCATCCGAAATTCGGCAAGCTGATCGACTTTCTTGCTCGCCTGCCTGCTGTCGATATCAACGACACGCCCTCGCGCGGCTTTGGCTTCGGTCAGGACGACAATACCTGGTGGGTGAAATTCTCGATCGACATCGATCACGATCTCGCCTGGCACACGGTGCAGGAGCTTGGCGCCGTGCTGAACTATCTTTCGATCGAGGAGCGTCTTGCCAGCACGTTCAAGCCTGTCTCTCCGCCGCCCTATCTCAATGGCGGGCCGGAGGAGTTTCTCTCATGGGTGATCGAGGCGCCGGACGAGCTGAGGCCCGGCACGCTCGCAGACACGCTGGAGGACCGCCTGCCGAAGCCGGTCGAAGACGAAGCGGCATGGTATGGCGAAGCCGATGACGGCGACGACGAGGAAGAAGAAGATCTCGAACCGGATGACGACGAGGATGGGCCCTTCGCATCGCTCGATGACGACTGACGCGGGACGTTACTCCGCAGCCGCCTGCCCACGCTTTGGAAGTTTCCAGCCGGGCCGGGCGAAGTGACAGGTATACCCGTTGGGAATGCGCTCCAGATAATCCTGGTGTTCGGGCTCGGCTTCCCAGAAGTCGCTGACTGGCTGGACTTCCGTCACGACCTTGCCGGGCCACAGGCCGGACGCATCGACGTCGGCGATGGTGTCCAGCGCCACGCGCTTCTGCTCTTCGCTCTCGAAATAGATTGCCGAGCGATAGCTTAGCCCCACGTCATTGCCCTGGCGGTTCTTCGTCGACGGGTCGTGGATCTGGAAGAAGAACTCCAGCAGGTCGCGGTACGACCATTTGGCCGGATCGAAGATGATCTCGATCGCCTCGGCGTGCGTGCCGTGGTTGCGGTAGGTGGCGTTCTTCACGTCGCCGCCGGAATAACCGACGCGGGTCGAGATGACGCCCGGCTTCTTACGGATCAGGTCCTGCATGCCCCAGAAACAGCCGCCAGCGAGAACTGCGCGCTCTGTGATCATGGGATGGCTCCTCGGGTGCTGTGTGCCTGACAGCACGCAACATAGTGCGCCAAAGGCGCAATACCTAGAGACACCAAGGTAGCTGAAGTGGTCGGAAAACGACCTACTTCTTGGTCGGGCCGGCTTCCAGCACGTCTTCGACCGTGCGCAGGCCCGGCTTCGGCGACGTCACCAGCACGGCCATGTTTCCGGGCAGGTGCTTGTTGTCGAGCATCTTCTCGTGCGCTTCCGGAATGTCTGCGAACGGGAACACTTCCGACATGCACGGGTCGAGGCGGCGCTCCAGCATCAGCTGGTTGGCCTGGCTGGCCTGCAGCAGGTTGG
>Ga0116178_10000830_pt1 | contig 26688 bp, 27 predicted proteins | sample AD_STIC12_MetaG_FD_89880 | JGI IMG/M metagenome (GOLD analysis project Ga0116178, IMG submission 89880) | Active sludge microbial communities of municipal wastewater-treating anaerobic digesters from USA - AD_STIC12_MetaG | ecosystem: Engineered > Bioreactor > Anaerobic > Digestate | place: USA... | reverse complement strand
TGAGAGAATTGGTCTTAGAGCAGTTGTTCTTAATGACGAAGAATTAACCGAACTCTATTATAATCTTTATAATCCGGAAACGATTGAGAAAAAATTACCAAAAGAAAAAGATGGTAAATAACAATTAGTAATTAGTAATTAGCGATTAGTTATTAGTGTCAGATAGATAAGAAAAACAGTATCAAATTTTAAAATATCTAATCTTAACCTATCTAGGAATTAATTTTATGTCAGACGATATCAAAATAATAAAACCTTACACCGGACAAGATGAGGCGGAAGTAAAAAACCTCATTTCTCCAGCAGCAATTGAGGTTGATCAAAACTATATCAAAGTTGGCAATAAATTTGCCAAAACTATGTTTGTTTTTTCATATCCAAGATTTCTTTCTGGGGGGTGGTTTTCTCCTATTGTTAATTTGGCGAAACTTTTTGACATCTCAATATTTATTCATCCGGTTGATACAGCAATAGCTTTAAGGAGTTTACGTAAAAAAGCTGCTCAAATAGAAGCAGAGATATCAGAAAAACAAAACAAAGGATTTGTGCGTGATCCGATGCTTGAAACTGCTTTTACCGATATAGAATCCCTTAGAGATAATTTACAACAGGCAAAAGAGAGGCTTTTTAATGCTGGAGTTTACATTACTTTTTATGCCGATTCTTTGGAAAAATTGAACGAGTTGGAAGAAATAATTACCAATATGTTGGAGAGCAAAATTATTTATGTTAAGCCTGCTACTTTCCAACAAATTGAGGGATATACATCAACTTTGCCTTTATGTGAAGATAAGTTGGGTATTAATACTCCACTTAATTCCGGTCCGATTTCATCTTTCTTCCCGTTTGTATCTATGGATCTTACTTCGGATAATGGGATCTTGTATGGTATCAATCAACACAATAGCACGTTGGTTATTTTTGATCGTTTTTCTTTGGAGAATGCTCATCAAGTTGTATTCGCTAAATCCGGTTCGGGTAAATCATACGCGACTAAACTTGAGATTCTAAGAACTCTAATGATGGGAACGGAGGTTATAGTCATAGATCCTGAAGCGGAATATAAAAATTTATGTGACACTGTGGGAGGGACATATTTTAAAGTTTCTCTTACTTCCGATCAGCACATAAATCCTTTTGATATTCCAGTTGTTCCCCAAGGTGAAGATCCGATTGATGTTTTTAAATCTCATATTCTTACTTTAACCGGACTATTGAGGTTGATGCTTGGAGAGTTATCCGTTGAAGAGGATGGATTATTGGACAGAGCCTTAACCGAAACCTATGCTTCTCGCGATATTACTCCCGAAAATCCAAACTTTCTTAAATTAGAACCCCCTACTCTTTCTGATTTGGAGACAGTTTTGAGAAATATGGAAGGAGGCAGAACTTTAGCTGAACGACTTTATAAATATACTCAAGGAAGTTATTCCGGTTTTGTTAATCAAAAAACAAATATTGATGTTGCCAACAGATTGGTTGTTTTTTCTATCCGTGATTTAGAAGAAGAACTGCGCCCGATTGCTATGTATGTAATTCTTAACTTTATTTGGAATATAGTTAAATCTCAGCTTAAACGCCGAATCTTGGTTATTGATGAAGCTTGGGTGATTATGAAATATCAAGAAGGGGCTGCTTTCTTGTTTGGTTTGGCAAAAAGGGGAAGAAAATATTATCTCGGTATAACTACTATTACTCAAGAAGTGGATGATTTCTTAAACTCTCCGTATGGAAAACCAATCGTGTCCAACTCTTCTTTGCAGCTCTTACTAAAACAATCACCAACTAGCATAGAAACCATAGCCAAAGCTTTTAATCTGACCGAAGCCGAAAAAAATCTTCTTTTGGAAGCGGGTATCGGACAAGGACTTTTCTTTGCTGGATTAAAACATGTGGCTATCCAAGTTGTCGCTTCATATTTTGAAGATAAAATAGTGACGACTAAACCCCAACAATTATTGGAAGAAAACGGTCCGTTGGTTTAATTTCTAAAAATACTAACGCCAAATGGATGAAAACAAAGGCGAGGAAAAACTTGAATTAACTGATTTTTTTGATCCACTGGTTATGTGGACTCTTGGCATCGCTGTGGTAGGCGATGTTTTGTTTATAGTGTTTCCTCTTAAATATATAATGGCCATTATTGTTGGATTTATGTTGTATGGCCGGACAAGGGGTTTTATAACAAAATTAATTTTCATAATAGGACTTATAAATCCACTCCCATTATTAACAGTCAGTACTGTTGTGGCGATACTTCTTTCTAACGCCGTGATACGCTTTATTGCCGTTCAAATAGGTATTGTAGCTTTAGCGGCGGCAACTGGGGGCGTCGGTTTAGCTGCTGAAGGAGCTGTTGTTGGAGCGGAAGCCGGTGCAGCTGGAGCAGAAGTGGCTGCCGGGGCTGCTACAGCCGGTGCTGCCGCTGGAGCGACTGAAACCGCTGCTATAGAAGTTTCTGGTGCGGCTGCTCGGGCTGTTGGGGAAGGGGCTAGCACTGCTGCTCGTGGGGCAGAGGTTGCCCCGGGACCGTTTGCTAGACCACCTGAAATGGCAGGACCCCAGGCTCAAATGGAGAAACAAATCAAAAAACCTTCCTTAAAAGAAAGACTCAAAAAGAAAGGTGTTGAAAAATTAGAAGAAAAATTAGAGGAGGATAAAGAAGAAGCTAGAAGAGAAATTGAGGATGATGGGGGTCGTGTTGTGGATCTTAGAGATCAATCTATTCCTAAAGAAATAATTGATAATAATGACGATGATTCTAATGAAGATTTAGAGAATGTCGCGTAACTTTTTAAGTTTTTCTGATTTTCTTTGTGTGGTATACTAAAAAGGATGTTGGGTAAAGTTTTTAATTTTGTTGTTTTTAGCGTTTTGGCTTTTATCGCCAGTTTTGTGTTTTTTTCAAAGCCAGTTTTGGCTGCTGATCCGACATTTTTAGTATCTTGGAAAGCAAATTCTTATGTTCCGGCTAATTTTTTAGGAAAGGCATTTCCTATTAAGGGGTCAACCATTGTCGCATCTTTTGAATTAATCGGAGCGAGTAACTCCGATAGAGGAAAAATAATTGACTTAAAAAATAACGAGGTCAGATGGTATATTAACAATAAATTTTTTTCAAAGGAGAATAATTTAAAAACAATATCTTTTGTTACTGATGATGAAAATTTTAGCGAAACAAAGATAAAAATATCGGTAGAATATACCGATCCTGACACTAAAGAAACTATATTTGTAAATAAATTTATTTCCATACCACTTGAAGCCCCCAATATAGTCATCACTTCTCAGGATCCGATCGGTGGTTTATTAAGTGGAGTCAAGAAATTCTTTAATGCCACTCCTTTCTTTTTTTCTACGACTCCAGATAAATTGAAAATTCAATGGAGTGTTGAGGGTAAGGATATAAATTATGACTCGGTTAATCCATGGATATTGGAATTGATGTCGGATAACAAAATTCCCTCAGGAAGCGATGTTCATATAGGAGCAACGGTAAAAGATTTTATTAAAGATGATATTTTAGCTCAAAAAAACATAATAGTTAAAACTAAATAGTAGAATGAAAAAATTTGGTTTAATAATTAGCATTTTGTTGTTGGTCATCGCTATTTTGTGTATCTCAAATAGCGCATTTGCGGCTACAACTACCGTGACTCTTGATGAGGTTACCAGCGCTGCCAGTCCGGCTGATTTTGTTGCAAAACTTTATCAATATGCTCTTGGTATTGCCGGAACTTTGGCGGTTATTATGATAGTCTATGGCGGAATTTTGTATATCATAAGTGCTGGAAATACATCCAAACAAAATGAAGCGAGGGACATTATCACAAGTTCAATTTGGGGAATAGTTCTTTTGGCTGGAGCCTATTTAATATTAAGCACTATCAATCCCGAAATTGTAAATCTTAAAAATCCGGTTGTTAGTTCGCCTCCAACTTCATCTGGTGGGGGAATAACTCCAAGCGGGACAAATCCTCCCATAACAGGAGGATTAGAAGATCAACAAGCTCGCTCGGCTATTGAGGGAGCGGGAATATCTGTTAAACGTCAATGTGCGGCCGGCGAGATAGAAACAGAGAATCCTTGTGTCAGTCTTGGGGGTATAAAAGAGACAACTGTTGACGAAATTATAGGATTAAACCAGCAATGTGATTCGCAACAGGGAGGAAATTGCGATATTTCTGTCACTGCTGGTACTGGTAAGGGACATAAAGAATCTGGTCTTTATAGCCATAAAAACGGATATAAGTTTGACTTGTCATACACATCAGGAGATCGTTTAGAAAATTATATAAAATCCAATTTTACTCCAATATCAGATTCAAGTAGCGGATACAAGAGATGGAAAAGTCCTTCTGGATCGGTATATATGTTGGAGGGTAACCATTGGGACGTTACTGTAATTCCACCAAAATAATATTTTATGAAAAAAGTTGTCATAATATTGGTTATTATTTTAATAATTGCCGCAATTGGAATCGGGGTTTATTTTGGTCTTCAGAAATCAAATACGTCGGGAAATAATTTAAATAACCAAATTTCGGGAGGAAATTTACCAATCGGATCTACTGGTAATTCCAGTACCACAGGGGTATCGGGGGGAAATACGAATACTGGAAATTTGGGAAATATGTCAGATGAGGAAAAATATCTTGAAAATCAGAAAAATAAATTATCAATATTTTCAACCCAACCGATTATCGGATATTGGGTGGTGGCAAGTTCTTCAACCTCCACTCCGTCAAGAATTTTAGCGGTAACGTTAAAAGGGGAAGTGGTTGAGATTAAGGATGGAAAAGAGGAAATTTTAATTTCTTCAAATTATGGAGTTCCTTTAAAACTGGTTTCCAATAAAGACGGGTCTAAGGCGGTAGTAAGCTTTGCTAATAATTCTTATGCTCTTTTTGATGTGAGCACAAAAGCATGGCAAGAACTTGATAAGGGAATTGTTGCTATTGCTTTTGCTCCAACCGGATCCCAATTGATATATGTTAAATCCAGCGATAACACATCGTCTTTTTATATAAAAGATTTCGGATCAACAAAAAAAACAGTTACTTTGGTGGCGTCATTAGCAATTCAAGATTTTAATATTACTTGGCCGGATGCCAATAAAATATTCATCATTCCCAAACCATCTTACGGGTTTATGGCGCAGGCTTGGTATTTTGATTTAAAACAAAAAACTTTAAATCAGTTTGCTATGGGTCAGGGGTTGGGAATGGTATTCTCGCCATCTTTTGATTTTGGTCTAAAATTTTCCAACAAGGATCGCAGTAATTTTAATGTTTCAATAATAAATAAAACGGGAGAAGTTTTAGCCGATATGCCGTTTTCAACCCTGTCGTTTAAATGCTCTTTTGAATACGAAAAGAAGTTGGCTTTTTGTGCAATTCCAGAATCTTATACTCAAAACAATCCATTACTTCCCGATGAATATCTTAAGGGTGCGGTAATGAGTCTTGATAGTATTTATAAAATTGATCTTGATTCTTCCGAAATTACCGAGGTGATTAATTCAAATGTAACCTCTATAGATTTTAGTGATATTAAGGCAATGGGAGGATATCTTTATTTTATAAATAAATATGACGGGCTTTTGTATAGATTTAAATTGGATTAATTATGCCGGATCAACCACAAAAATCAGGGGGATATATGGCTCAGCCTGAATTCAGGCCGGTTTTTTATATCACACCTCTTTTATTGGCTATAGTTGCCATCTCATTTATTTATATGCCTCCTGTTTGGGCTGTGGTGAGTGCGGGAACGTCCGTGTTGGCGATAGGACTTCTGGGGGCTCTTAGTTTTAAAATTGCCAAAGCAAATACAACCTCAAAAATTCAGACTCAGCAAATGCACAGCGTCATCACCCATCTTAATATAGGAGTGGTAGCTTATGACAATGATTTTAATGTTCTTATTTTTAATCCGGCCGCCCAAGAAATATTTCAACTTTCCGAGCGTGATGTTTTGGGTTTAAAATTATCAACTTCCATGGCGAGTGATGTTAAATATATGGTTTTGGCCCAGGTCATATTTTCTTCACTGGCTCCGACTGTTATAAAAAGATCTGATCCGGGAGTATATCCTCAAGTTATTGATGTGTCTTTTGATGAACCTCGTTTGGATCTTAGAGTGATAACCGATAGAATTTTTGATGAACAAGGTAAAATAATCGGATTTATAAAATTAATAACCAACAGAACCAGAGAAACGGAACTTCTTAAGTCCAAAACTGAATTTATCACTGTGGCGGCTCATCAATTAAGAACTCCTCTGACAGCGGTTAACTGGGCTCTTGAGAGTCTTGAAAACAGTCAGTTGCAACCCCAGCAAAAAGAATTAGTAGACACTGGATTTTTGTCAGCCAAAAAAATGCTTAAAACAGTAAATGATCTTTTAGATGTTTCAAAAATAGAAGAAGGAAGATTTGGTTATCAATTTGAAGAAGTTAATATAGTCTCTTTTATAGAGTCAATTCTTTCCCAATCTATGGATGTTGCCAAACAATATGGCATAAAGCTCTACTTTTCTCGACCCGAGAGCCAGATGATTAATGTTTATATTGATCAGCAGAAGATGAGTATGGTTCTCTTTAATCTTATTGATAACGCCATAAAATATAATGTTGAAAATGGAGAAGTAACCGTTTCAATAGAGCCTTTGCCGGGTGAATCTTTTGTTAGAATTTCAATTAAGGATACCGGAATAGGAATACCGTCAAATCAGATTGAAAAACTATTTACAAAATTCTTTAGAGCGGATAATGTCGTTAAATTTGCCCCCGATGGAACGGGAATGGGGCTCTATATAGTAAAAAATGTAATTACTCGGCATGGGGGACGTGTTTGGGCCGAATCGGAATTAAATCGAGGCACTACTTTTTATTTCACCATTCCCACAAATCGAGATGTTATTCCTAAAAAGGAATTGATTGAGTTTGAATAAAATTTATATCTAATATCACACAAAAGATGGCTATTTGTGAAAAATTAGTCATTTTTTTATTATTGGACTATACTAACCATTACTTATTAATCATTACTTTTATGCCTGAGTTGCCAGAAGTACAAACAATCGTGAATGATTTAAAAGCAAGAGTTTGCGGACTCGTTATTGTTGATGTTTGGAGTGATACTCCGAAGATTTTTAAAAAACCCTCTTTTATTCGGTTTAAAAAGGATATACAAAATATGTCCATTGTTGATGTTCAACGAAGAGGAAAAAACATAATCTTTTATCTTCAAAACATCAAAAAATCTGAAAAGAAATTCAAAATAATGCTGGTTCATCAAAAAATGACCGGACACTTTCTAATCGGCAAATGGGTTGTTAAGAAGATTTCCGGAAAAAGTATTTTGATTCCACACACTATCGGTCCGATTAAAGACGATAAATACAATTCCTACATAAGAGTGATTTTTTATCTTAACAATGGAAATCAATTAGCTCTTTCTGATCTGCGCAAGTTTTCCAAGATAATATTAGGTGATCCTGATGAGATAGAGAATTCATCGGATTTAAAAATGTTGGGTCCTGATGCTCTTTCAAATGAATTTAATGCAAAATATCTATCGCCGATATTAAAAAGAAAAAATATTCCCATTAAAACAGCCTTATTAGATCAGCATATAGCGTCGGGAATTGGAAATATTTATGCCGATGAATCTTTATTTGTTTCAAAGATACATCCACTGATAAAAACACGAGAACTTTCGCAAAAAAACGTCATTCATTTGCTGGATTCTGTAAAAAAGGTGTTAAAAAAATCATTGCGTTTGAGAGGAACGTCTTCAAGTGATTACAGAGATACCTATGGATCTAAAGGAAAATACCATCAGCATCGTCTAGTCTATAACAGGGAGGGATTGCCTTGTTTAATTTGTAAGACGGCCATTAAAAGGATTAAAATTGGTCAACGTTCTTCACATTTTTGTCCGCATTGCCAGAAATTTAAATAGATTTATGTTATTTTGTATTAAATGATATACGTTTTTTACGGACCGAATGCCTATCAACGTTTCAAGAAATTGAGAGAGTTTTTAGCGGCAACGTCCGTTAAATATCCGGAAGCTTCAATTGAACATTTCTCGATTGATGAAGAGGGAGAAATCGGACATTTGTACGATTTTATTTCTCCTCAAAGTTTGTTTGAAAAATCTAAACGAATAGCGATTATTAACGGAAGTGACGGATTGTTTGATGACGATGTTTTAAGCCGAATAATCTCATTATCTCTCAATAATTCAGACAGTGTTTTGGTTTTTAATGAAAATTGGAAAAATGAAAAAATGCCATCACCGTTTTCTTCAACCGATTTTATTAAAAATATTCATTCGTATTATTTTGGCAGTGTTTCGGACAGGGAAATGTTGGGAATATTAACTCAGGAGATAAAATTTAAAAAAATTGAGATAGAACCGCTGGCCCTCAATTATCTTTTTGAAGTCTTGGGTCGCGATCCATTTGCTGTTATAAATGAAGTCGATAAACTTTCTTTTTTAAAAAAACCAATTACGCGTTCATTGGTTGGATCAATGGATGAATATTGGCAAGAAAGAGGTGTTTATGATTTTTCTCACATAGCGTTAAAAAGCGGATCATTAAAAGAAAAGCTTTTTCTTTGGGAACAATTATTACATCAAAAAACCGATGATTATATGATTCTCAATTATTTAGCCAAATCAGCCGGCACTTTAGATGTGGTTCGAAAACTTTGCGATGTTGATTTGAATATCAAAAAAGGGCTTTCTGAGCCCTCTTTGGAAATATTGAATTTATTACTTTCTTAAGGTTAGCTTCTTAAGATATTTGGCGGCGCGAGATTTTATTCGAGCCGATTTGTTTTTCTTAATAACGCCAGTTTTAGCTACTTTGTCGGCTACGGCATAAACTTTATTGAGAGCTTTTATAGCCTCATCCTTCTTTTTTGCATCAATAAGCTTTTTAAATTCTTTCAAAGCCTTTTTGATAATTGTTTTGCGGCCAATATTTTCTTTTCTTCTTTTAATGTTTTGGCGCAGCGCTTTTTTTGCGGATTTTATTTTTGGCATGTGTAAATTAATAAACCAAACCCGTTTTTGCGGATATTGATAATTGGTTAATGTATAGGCGTGATATTATCAAATATTTCAGTATTAGTCAATTTGGACAAGTTTTATCTCTATTATCAAAGCTTTTATAAGGTTCTAAAATAATGTATATTTTGATAGTATTTAACCAATATTATGATTTATTCTATTCACGGAATTGTTTCTCTAAAAAATGACCAATGGCTTGTTATTGAGGCCGGAGGGATAGGGTTTAAGATTTTTACATCTAACGAATCGTTAAAAGTGATAAAAACGGGACAATCAACAAAAGTTTTTTGTTATTTTCATTCTGATAATTTTGAATTATACGGTTTTTTAAAAAAGAACGAACTGGATTTTTTTGATGTTCTTAAAAGCGTTTCAGGTATCGGACCGAAAATGGCTCTTAAACTTATGAATGCGGCCGATATAACTGGTCTAAAATCAGCCATTGTGCTTGAGGATTTGAAGTATCTTAAAGAAGTCGGTATTGGTCCTAAAACGGCTTCAAAAATAATATTTGAACTTAAAGACAAGATTGCCAGAGAAGATATTGACCCCCATCTGTCAAAAGGTGGTCGTGATGATGTTATCGATGCCTTAAGAGCTCTCGGATATTCCAGAAGGGATTCAATTGAAGTTGCCAAAGAAATACCCAAAGATTTAAAGACTCCCCAAGAAAGGATTAAAGCGGCCCTGAAGTTTTTGGCTAAACGGTAATTATTTATGAAGAAAGATGCTTCTTGGAATTTGTTAAACGGAATATTTGAAGGATTTAAAAAATTTCCGCTTTTTAAGTGGATTTATAAATTGTCTTGGGCGCCGGGAGTTTATCATTTTTTTCTGGCTTTGTTAGGGGTCATCATTTATCGTTTCCCGGGAAGAAAAATATTGGTTATCGGAATAACCGGAACTAAAGGCAAAACAACGACGGTTGAATTGTTAAAATCAGTATTGCAAAAATCCGGTGATAAGACGGCATCCCTTTCCTCGGCTTATATTAGTATTGGAGATAAAATTGATAAAAATCCGTTTGGAAACAGTATGCCCGGAAGGTTTTTTGTTCAGTATTTTTTAAGAAAAGCGGTTAATGAGGGCTGTAAATACGCCGTTATTGAAGTCACTTCCCAAGGAGTTGTCCAACATAGACATAATTTTATTCCTTGGAGCAAAGCTATGTTTTTAAACATTCATCCGGAACACATAGAATCACACGGATCTTTTGAAAAATATCTGGAGGCTAAAGTTGAGTTTTTTAAATATGCCGCTCATTCAAATAAAAAATCCGTTTTTTTTATGTATTCCAAAGATAAATATGTTGATGTATTTAAAGAGGTGATTGGAAGATCTTCCAATATATTATTTTCCGAAGAAGACATTAAAGATTTTGATTTTATCGTACCCCAACCTCTCAAAGGTGATTTTAATAAGATAAATATCGCTGCTGTTGTGGCAGTTGCAAAGAATCTAAATATTCCAAAAGAAAACATAAAAAAAGGAATTGAGGATTTTATTGGAGTTAAAGGAAGAATGGAGGTCGTTATCAAAGATCCTTTTTGGGCGGTGGTGGATTATGCTCATACCCCAGAATCTTTGGAGGCGGTATATCATTATTGGAAAAATGAAATTAATCTAAAAAACAAATTAATCTGTGTTTTGGGATCGGCGGGGGGGGGAAGAGATAAATGGAAAAGAATTAAGTTTGGGGAGGTTGCCGGGAGCTATTGTGATAAAATTATACTCACAAACGAAGATCCTTATGATGAACCGCCCATATCTATAATAGAAGAAATAGAAAAAGGATTATTAAATTCATCTGATAGTAACTGGGTTTTGGAAAAAAATTATTGGAAAATTATTAATAGACAAGAAGCCGTTAATAAAGCAGTTGTTTTGGCAAAAAATGGAGACGCGGTTATTTGCACGGGAAAAGGATCGGAAGAGTGGATTCATTTGGAAAATGGGAAAAAAACACCCTGGTCAGAAAGAGAATCATTACTTAAAGCTCTATCTTTTAAAAAATAAAAGACCGATTAATCGGTCTAAAATTACTCAGTGATTTTTTTCCAACCTTGGTCTAATACGGCCTGAGCTGAGTCGTACGCTTCTAAGGCGGTTGCCCAAAGACTGGAAAAAATCTTGGGAGATCTACTTCCGGCAATTTTGGAGATTTTCCTTCTTATCTTTTCATCATCTCTGGCAATTATGACCTTCGGTTTTTCAGATCTATCATCCATATAAACACTCAAAGGAACTAACAAAACAGATGTGTTTCCATTTTCGTCTACTAATGGAAGAGCAATTGTAATCCAAAACACATGAATCTTTGCGTTGTGTCTTGAGTCAAACTTCTTGGTCATTTAAACCTCCTTGTGCTTGTTATGTTATAGAATAATAATATTTATCTGTCAATTTTGATCGGGTATTTTTTCGGCTGATTTAATAAGGTATACTGTATACATTATGAAGTTAACATTTGTCGGTGGAGCCGAGAGGGTAACGGGGTCCTGTTATCTCTTGGAAACAAAAACAACAAAATTAATCATTGATTGTGGACTTAACCAAGGGGATAGATTTTTGGAAGAGGCAAACTTTGAAGATTTTGCATTTGATGTGAAGGAGATTGATGCTCTTCTAATCACTCATTCTCACATTGATCATATCGGTAGAATTCCCAAATTGGTCAAAGCCGGTTATAGGGGTCCTATTTATTCAACTGCTCCAACAAAAGATGCGGCTTATGAATTGTTGCTTGATGCCCACCATCTTATGGAAAAAGAAGCTCAAGAGGGTCAGCCGTTGATATACGATGTGGCTGATATAGATGACGCGATGGCTTTGTGGAAAGCAACTCAGTATCATCAAACATTTTCAATCAAAGAATGTGAAATAGAATTTTATAATTCCGGACACATACTTGGTTCAGCTTCTATTAAAATAACAGCTGAGGGGAAAACAATCGTTTTTTCCGGTGATCTTGGAAATATTCCGGCACCCTTAGTTAAAGACACTGAATATTTGGATAAAGCCGATTACGCTTTAATTGAATCGGCTTATGGGGACAGAGTTCATGAATCAGTTTTGGAACGCAAAGGAATATTGGAGGATCTGATAGAAGATACTTTCAAATCCGGAGGAGTTCTTCTTATCCCGGCATTTGCGATGGAACGCACCCAAGAACTTTTGTATGAACTCAATGATTTGGTTGAAAATAAAAGAATTCCCAAAGTTCCAATATTTATTGACAGCCCTTTGGCTATAAAACTTACATCGGTTTATCAAAAATATTCACACGATAAAGATTTTTTTGATACTGAAGCGATTATAATGATGAAAAAAGGCGGCAGTATTTTTGATTTTCCGGGATTACGCTTTACCTTAACCAAAGAAGAATCCAAAGAAATTAACCAAGTTCTTCCGCCTAAAGTAATTATTGCCGGATCGGGTATGTCTAATGGAGGAAGAATTTTACACCATGAAGTGCGTTATCTTTCAGATCCCAACAGCATGATTCTTTTTGTAGGATTTCAAACGGAGGGATCGTTGGGGAGGAGAATTATAGAAGGAGCTAAAGAAGTAAATGTTTTGGGTCAAAGAGTATCTGTTCGCTGTCATGTTAAAGCGATTGGTGGTTACAGCGCTCATGCGGACCAACCTTTGCTTTTAAAATGGGTTAGTTCAATACGCAATACATTAAAGAAAGTTTTTGTTGTTCAAGGTGAAGTGGATCAATCCGAGCCATTAGCCAAAAAAATCCAAGACGAATTCGCTATTGAGGCTTTGGTTCCAAAAAAAGGACAAAACTTTGAGTTGTGAGATTGAATCTTTTAGAATTAATTTGCTCAAAATAAGCTAATCGGATAATATAATAGTTATCTAAAAAAATATTATGGATAATAAATGTCTTACAAATGAATCTACTCCAAAATACAGAATATGTATTTCCGGAGCGGCCGAAACATCTCATTGCGGAGAAGAATCTTTTCCTCACGCCGTCCAATTAGGAAGAGAAATTATCAAACAAGGGGGTATTTTGGTTAGCGGAGCGACTACGGGCTTTCCTTTTTGGGTTGCCAAAGGAGCTAAAGAGGAAGGGGGAATAGTTATCGGTTTTTCTCCCGCCACCAGTGAAAAAGAACACGTTAAAGTCTACAAACTTCCGTTGGAGTATCATGATCTTATTATGTATACCGGATCGGGATATTCTGGAAGAAATCTGCAATTAACTCGGTCTTCCGACGCGGTTATTGTTGGATGCGGTCGTTTGGGAACACTTAACGAATTTACGATAGCTTTTGAAGATAAAAAACCCATCGGAATATTGGAGGGTCCTTGGGAAACAGACGATTTGATTAAAGATATAATTGCCAGAGGACACAGGGGGAAAGGGAAAATAGTTTATTCATCGGATCCCAAAGAATTGGTTGCCAAAGTCATAGAGTTGATAAACAAAGAAAAAAAAGACGAAAATAATTCCACTGTAGAAGATGTTGAAAAAGAAACTCATCTGGGCGGTGATTAATTAAATTGCTGAATTTTAAAAACGGCTTCAATGGGCCGTTTTTTAGACTAAAAATCAAATAAGTAAAAATTCATTCAATCTGTTATAATGATTAAAAGGTCAATAAATATTTTTTTAATATGGATAAAAAACCAAGCCAAGTGGGAGAAGTAACTCATATTTATAAAAAAATAGGAGTTGCCATCATTAAGTTTTCAAAATCTGTTAAATCCGGTATGACTATTCGCATTGAAGGCCACAAAGGAAGTCATGAACAAATCATTGATTCAATGCAAATTGATCACGAAAAAGTTAAAGAAGTGAAAAAAGGAGATGTAGCCGGAGTAAAAGTGGATGAAAATGTTTGTAAAGGAGACAAAGTTTATTTAGTTGAGTAATCCAATGATGAAAATATTCAGAGAATTTATTTTGCCGACATCTTTTTTGTCCGGCACGATTATTGGTGCGGGTATTTTTTCACTGCCGTATTTTTTTATTAAAGCGGGGGTAGGGTTGGGATTTGCGGCTCTTGGAGTTTGGACTCTGGTTTTTATAATTATTCATCTAATGTATGGTGATCTTGTTTTAAGACACGGAGATGGTCATAGATTTGCCGGATATGCCAGAATATATTTTGGGAGGTTGGGATATTGGATTTCAATAATTATGACAGTGGTGGAAATGTTTTTTGTTCTTACTATTTATTTATTACTTTCTTCCAGTTTTGTTTCGTTATTGATGCCATCGTCATCTGTGATAGCTCAAGTTATCGTCTTTTGGGGGGTGGGAACGTTGATAATATTTTCCGGAACAAAAAGAGTAGCTCTTTTTGAATTTATTGCCATTGCCGGAATATTGGCGGCTATTGTTTTGATCGCTTGGTTTGGATTGCCCGGATTTTTCCAAAAAACTTTTGAATTCGCATCTTCTCAGCCGGTATCTTGGTTAGTGGTTTTTGGGCCCTTGATATTTGCTCTTAATGGCAGACCGGCTATTCCTTCAGTAATGCATTATTTTAAACGAATTGGAAAAGAGGAAAAAAAATCAAAATCTTCCATAATCTGGGGCACTGTTGTTTCCGCGTTTGTTTATGCTGTTTTTGTTGTTGGCGTTCTTGGAGCGACAAAAACAGTTACCCCAGATTCGGTATCGGGTTTGATTGGTATCTTTCCGACCTGGACGATACTTTCGGTTTTTGGAGTTTTAGGAATCCTGTCTTTATTAAGTTCTTATTTTTCAATAGGCTTGGATGTAAAACATTCTCTTCAGCTTGATATTAACTTCCCTAATTATATTGCCTCAATTTTAGTTGTGTTGATACCGATACTTATTTATTTAATAAATCCCGGAAGTTTTATTTCTTTGATTGAGATTGCCGGAGGATTTTTTATTGGGCTTGAAGGAATAATGATTTTAATGATGTGGAGAAAAGCAAAAAAAATTGCCCCAACTGTTTTTGTAAAAAAAATAAACCCGATTTTTTACTGGGGGATGATGGCAGCATTTGTTTTGAGTATGGGATATGTTTTGGCGGAAAATTTCCTTTTCATTTAATTTTTTGAATAAAAAATCCGCCACTGAGGCGGTTATGAAATAATAGGTTCAATCCTGAATTCCCATCATATGCTTCTTGACCAAGCTGACCCATCTTGGGTCGGTGAATGGAATGATTTCTTTAATTGACCACAAATAATGTTCATCAACTGAAATTTCATATGCTGGTTCACTGAATTGATTCTTGATTTTCAGTGTATCTCCGTCCCGGTATTTTCGCCAGATCATTCTAATATCTTCATTTCTCGTAATAATAATCGTGCCGGCATCACCAAGCTTAAATAGATCCGATTCAATCTTTTGAATATGAACCCGATCCTCTGGGGTCAATGATGCTCCCCACTTTTTATCAGATTGATTGAAAAAGAAGCCGATAACCAAACACAACAAGACAATTCCCACAAGAAATCCAAGACAACCTGGGATACCTCTGTTCTCTTCCATCTCAAACCTCCTTAGGTTCTGTTTTTATTCTAATACAAAATAGATTATCTGTCAAACAAACAAAAAAGTAAGCTATCCGACGATCGTCGGATAGCTTACTTTCCAAGATTGGTTGTTTAAATATTAATAACTGTTTATTAATAATTGGTTGCTGATAATCTTTGATAATTTGATTATTTGAGGCCAACTTTTTTATAAACCTCATCAATTTTCTTGGAAGCTATTTTTTTAGCGGAGATGGCTCCTTTTTCCAATATATTCAAAACTTTGTCGTCGCTTAATTTATCAAGTTTCTTTTGAAATTCGGATAAGAAATTAATAATTGCTTGGGATGTTTTTGTTTTTAACGTTCCATAATTCTTTCCTTTAAATGATTTTTCCAGAGTTTTTATTTCAGTATTTGTCATTAAAGAAAGAATAGTAAGCAAATTAGAGACCCCGGGTTTTTTAATTGGGTCATATTCAATTTCACTGCCAGAATCAGTAACAGCTCTTTTTATTTTTTCTTCTACAACATCGGGGGTGTCGGTTAGGGCAATAAAGTTGTAAACGCTTGAAGCGCTTTTGGACATTTTTTTAGTCGGATCATCCAACCCCATTATTCGGGCGCCAATTTTTCCGATCACGGATTTAGGTTCTTTAAAGGTGTTTCCGTAAACAGAGTTAAAGCGTCTAGCTAATTCTCGAGTCAATTCAAGATGCTGGATTTGATCTTCCCCAACGGGAACTTCATCTGTGTCATAAAGAAGCACGTCTGAAGCCATTAAAACGGGATAATTTAAAAGACCGGCGGCAGTGCTTTTGTTTTGGGATGTTTTGTCTTTATATTGAGTCATTAATTCTAACTCGCTAACTTTGGTGATTGTGTTTAGAATCCAAAAAAGTTCCAAGTGTTCCGGTAAATCAGATTGAACAAAAAGAGTTGATTTTTTTGGATCAATTCCAAGAGCCAATAAAATCTTAGCGGTGTCTAAAATTTGTTTTCTGAATTTGGTTGGTTCTTGAAACACTGTCATCGCATGAAGATCAACGACGGAAAATATGCATTCATATTCATTTTGCATATTTACCCATTGCTTGATTGTTCCCAAATAGTTTCCTAAATGGATAACGCCAGATGGTTGAATTCCGGAAAATATTTTTTTCATAATATTTGAATCGGGAAAGAAATTACTATTCGCTAATTATTTATCTCTAATTTTATACTTCTATTATCACGGGAAGAACCATTGGTCTTCGCTTGGTTTTATTATACACGAATTGACCGACTTGGTCTTTAATCATGTTTTTCAGATAATCGGCTTCAAGAGATTGAAATCGAGGAATCTTTCCGATTAAACCTTTTATCTTTTTGCGCAACTCCTCAACCATTTCTTTGTTTTCTTTAAGATAAATGAAACCTCTGGAAATTATATCCGGATTCTTGAGAAATTGCCCCGTGCGTCTATCAAGGGTAACAATAACCACCATCATTCCTTCTTGAGCCAGCAACACTCTGTCTCGGACGACCACTTCCTCAACGTCGCCTACGCCCAATCCATCAACCATAACGTAATAAGCCGGCACATTTCTGTCGGAAATCCTGATTTTATCTGTGGCAATTTCAACAATTTGACCGTTATCAACCAAAAAACAATTTTCTCTTTCTACTCCCGTTTCAACTGCATTTTCAACATTGGCGGCGCGCATAAAATACAATCCGTGAATCGGGATAAAAAATTTAGGTTTAATGATATCAATAATCATTTTAAGATCTCCCGATGGTCCATGACCGCTGGCGTGAACATCAATATGTTGGGTTTGAATAACTCTGGCTCCTTGACGAGTGAGATTATCTTTAAGGGTTTGAACGGGTTTTTCGTTACCCGGAATAACAGAGGCTGAAAATATAAAGGTATCACCCTTTTTAACTGTTATATGTTTGCTTTCGCCATTAGCTATCTTCATTAGACTTGCTTTTGGCTCTCCTTGGGCTCCGGTGGCTAAAATAAGAATTTTATCATCGTGGTATTTATGAAGTTCTTCTAAAGGAACAATCAATCCTTTAGGAACCTTTATGTAGCCGAGATTTTGAGCGGCGTTAACGTTGGATTTTAGTGAAAGACCGCTTAGAAAAACTTTTTTAGTGTGCTTCTCGGCAATTTTGAGAATATCTGATGCTCGAGTTAAAAGAGAAGCAAATAAACCGACAATAATTCTGCCTTTGGCTTTACTGATTAATTCATCTAGATTTTTTTCTACAATTCTTTCGGACATGGAATTTCCCGGCGCTTCGGCTCTGGTGCTTTCCAAAAACATAGTGTGAATTTTGTGTTTGGCGATGTCATGAAAAACATCAAGTCGTTGAGGTTTTCCATTAATGTCATAATCTACTTTGATATCGCTAAAATAAGCAAAGTTGCCTACCGGAGTTTTAAAAACTATTGAAATTGAATCGGGAATGGTGTGTTCCGTTTCAAAAAACTCAGCTTCTATATTGGGAGAAAGCCTTAATCTGTCGCCATTTTTAACTACTTCAATATTAAGTTTGGGAGCATTGGGAAATTCACCCTGTCTTTTTTTAACAATTTCTTTTGTTAATGCGGCCGTGTAAATAGGAATATTGGGGCCTAATTTTCCAACCAAATAAGGTATTGCACCAATGTGATCATAATGTCCGTGAGTTATAACTATAGCCCGAACATTTTTCTTTTTGGGTATCAAACTGGTGATATTGGGAATAATATAGTCAATTCCGGGGGTGTCTTCCTCGGGGAATTGTAATCCCATATCAACAATTATAATTTCATCTCCATATTCCAAAACAGACATATTACGACCCACTTCTTCCAATCCACCCAAAGGAATAAATCGGACAATTTTCTGATCTTTTTGAGGAGATGTTGGACGCTGAGTTCTTGGGGGGCGTCTAACCCCGGTTTTTGTCGATGTATTCATTACATTTTGTTTATTAGTAAACATATTTTTTATTTAGTGATAAGAGTGAAATTTTTAATATTTAATTATAACAACTAAAAGATTTACACTTTGTGCCCCGAGAGAGATTCGAACTCTCACGTCCGTGAGGACACTAGCTCCTGAAGCTAGCCTGTCTACCAATTTCAGCATCGGGGCTTAGACGATTTTTATTAATTTTATTTAAGAACTTTTTCACAAACCAAACAATCAATAACTACAATATTTTAGACAAAAATATTTTTAGTGTTGATTACCGTCGGTTGAGCGAGGAAAGAAAATTTTAACGGGTTTTTTATAAAATCCAAGTAAAGGGATCTATTTGAGGATATGCCAAAAGGCAGATTAATTTTTTTCACCAAACGCAGAGAAACAGATTTTTTGTAAGACGAATTTTTCAAGAAATTTATTTTTGTTCCATTTCTTATCGGATACCAGGCAGGCCCGGAAGTTTTTTTAAAAAAGGAATAATCCGAAGAATTTTTTTTATTGGTAAAAATATTGGCAATCACTAACGGTTTTTGCGGTAAATTGTTGACTATAATGTGAGCACAATGCCCCGGGATTATTATTTTTTGTCCTTTTGTTCTTTTTATCACCCAAAATAATTTATTTTTGGTATCGTGTAAAAGGAACAGAGCTGAACCGGAAATTACCTGGTAAATCTCATTTTGTCTTAATCCTTGGGAGTTTTGTTTGTGAATATGCCCGATGGTGTGGGGCGCCTCTTTTCCCACAATTTCTTTTCCTATAACTGTAACATCATAACGAACCCCGTATTTTTTGAATATGGCTTTATCTTTGTTAAGACAATAATTCCTATAAACATAATATAAATTTATATTTTTGTCCAGTGAAGAATCTTTAAAGAATTTTTTGTAATCGTTGTATTTTTTTATTTCTTTTTCCGGATGGTTTAAATCAGTCTTAATAATCGGAATCATACCGGATAATATCAATGGAATGCCGGCACTTTTTGATAGATTAAGCGGCATACTTTTTATTTGAATATCCTCTTAGTTTTAACATACCAATCCATTACGTAGATAAAGCGATCTTCCGGGAAATTAATCGTTTCCATATATACTCCTGGAATGCTGTGTTTATAAACATAAAAATAACGAGGAGAGGCGAGGAATATCGCCGGAGCATCTGAAGCAATAAGTTCCTGCAGTTTATCAAGTTGGTTTTGTCTTTCGTTACTTTGCGGATCAACCGACCTGGAGTTTTCTATTAATTGATCGGCCTGGCGACTGTCATAGAGCGCAAGATTCAGACCCGGGTAGAATTTTTGGGAAGAGTGCCAAAAAGAATAAAGATCCGGATTTGGAGAGATTATATTTCCAAAAAGAAGGGCTTCATAATCGCGAGTTTTGATAATTTCTTCAGCTATATTTTTTTGATCAATAAAAACTATATCCGTCTTTATCCCGATTGAGTTCCAGGCGTCTTTGATAAATAAAGCCATGGAATTGAGAGGATAAACATCGGTTGTTTTTATCGTTAATCCCAATTGAAGAGTTTTATTCTTATCCTGTTTTTTACTCCATGTATTGGTGTCTGAATTTATTTGCCAACCATCTTGTTCTAATAGGGATTTGGCTTCCTCAATATTGAAAGAATCCCGGGATTCAATTGATGGATTGTAATAAGAAAGTGTTGATGGGATTGGTCCGTGTTCAATGGATGCCTCATTATTAAAAGACTGACTAACCAAGTCTTTTTTATTAATTGATTTTTCAAGAGCCAGTCTTACCAACGAAGAAGAAAGCGCTTCATCGGCATTCTGGTTGAGAAATATAGCGTAATATTTTGAGGTCGGTAATTTTAAAGTAGTGGAGTTAAGTTTTATATCTTTAAGTTGATCGGGATTGCTTGTTCCAAATCCGTCTATTGCGCCAATGTTATACGAACGCATCAAATTTTCTTCGTTCTCAAAAAATTTAAAGATAAATGTTTTAATATGAGGAACGTCGCCTAAAATGTTGTAATTATCATTAACTTTCAAAGCGTAGGCAGTAATAAACCCATCTCGCCTTTTTTCCAAATAATCATACATAAACGGTCCGCTTCCTATCGGCTCAAATGTATATGAAGAAAGCTTTATATGAGCCGGGGAAATATCGGCAAAAAGTTTTTTTGGTACTGGTCTAAGATCTTTTAATATATTCTCAAACAGAGAATATGGACTTGTTAGTTCAAATTTCACTTCCCGTTCACTTATTCTGGAAACGGTTATATTTTGCCAATTTGAGAAAAGTGGCGACAAAGTATCTTGATTTTGGATGGTCTGAACGCTGAATATAACATCATCGCTGGTAATCAGCGTTCCATCGTGCCATAGAGCCCCCTCTTTGATTCTAAGAGTCCAATTTCTATAATCTTTATCGTGTTTTATGCTTTCGGCTATATTTACTGCCGATGCAAATATTAAAGAGGTTAAATCGGAATCTGGGGAAGAATTTTTAGCCAGAAGAGGATTAACATAAGATGGTTGTCCGACAACACCCTCAACAAAAGATCCGCCGTCATCCGGAGCGGCGGCGGTTTGCGCATTAAACGTCGCCAAAGCAAGCAAAATACCCGACACAAGACAAATAATAGCTGTGCCTATCCAGACAAGACGCTCCCCTTTGGAGAATGTTTTAAAAATCTGTGCGATCAAAGATGTCATTTATCGTACAAAAAGATTGGCTAAAGAAACTGCGGCAAACAAAACCAAACAAACAATGGTTCCAATATAAATATATTTTTCTATTCCTCGGCGTTGTTGATAAAAACCCGAGCCACCCCCTCCAAAAGCTTCTGAAACTCCGCCTCCTCTTTCTTGAAGAAGAATTAGTATAATTATCAGCACTGAAAGAACTAACTGGGCTATTTTAAAAGCAGTATTCATAGTTTATTTTAAGAATCAAAATTAAAACGAATTTGATCGCGGCTCACTCTTTGTAGGCTCTTTTGCCAAAGAACCCCATTACAAAGTGAACTGCACTTATGATCAGGGTAGCATAAACGAGCGGATAAAGTCCAGCCGAAAAATCTATAGTGATCCCTAAAGGGTAGATCTTATAGAGTATGTAGAGGATTAAAGCATTCACAATAATCACTCCCAACCCAAAAGTAAGCAGTATGATTGGTCCCAAAACCAATTTAAGTATTGGTCGGACTAAAATATTGAGAACGGTGAAAACTCCAGCCAGCTCAAGATAAGTAACAATATCAGAACTAACCGTAAAACCGTTAACAAAATAAGCAGCCAAAGCCAAAGCGATAATATTAGTGACAAAAAGTATTATTATTCGGGAAATGAGCTTTATCATTGAAATTTTAATTTAATAATAAATTGAGGCTGAATAAACCTTCATAATCTGTATTTATTGTACATCTTTTTCCGTTATCCACAAATAGAATAGCCTTTTGAAGCTTATTAGCTTATAATTATCATTATAAACATAAGAAAGGTCGATTTTTTGTCGAAACAATCAATTTATTAAATTAATTTATAAATATGCTTACTACATCATGGTCGGAAGTTATTATTAGATCTTTCCAGACTGCCTGGGAAACGGTTGTCAGTTTTCTTCCGTCACTTTTAGCGGCGATTTTAGTTTTAATCGTCGGTCTTTTAGTTGCTTCTGTTTTGAAGGCTATTCTTGAAAAGATTATTAGCGCTCTAAAACTTGATTCATTACTCAAAAAAATCGGTTTAGAGGAAATAGTTGAAAGAGCCGGTTACAAAATGAGCAGCGGAAAATTTATTGGAGCTTTGGTTTATTGGTTTGTGGTTGTTGTTATAGTTCTTGCCGTATCCGATGTTCTTGGTCTTTGGGGCTTATCAACTTTCCTTAATGAAGTGCTTTTGTATTTCCCAAATATCATTGTGGCTGTTCTTATTATGTTAGCGGCTTTGGTAATTGCCAATTTCCTTCGTGGATTGGTAAGGGGTTCCATTGCCAGTGCTAAGTTACATGCTCCTAAATTTTTAGGAGTTCTAACTTGGTGGTCCGTAGTTATCTTTGGATTCTTGGCGGCTCTTTTGCAACTTGGTGTTGCCGGAACTCTTATTCAGACGATAGTAATGGGTATCATTGCTATGTTGGCCTTAGCTGGAGGAATTGCTTTTGGTCTGGGCGGAAAGGATTATGCGGCCCATCTTATTGGGAAGTTTCGCAATCACACAGAGGAATAATTTGTGATTTTAAAAACACCCCCAATTTAAGGGGGTGTTTTTTGTGATATTGACTGGGCGGTGCTTTATTTGTATGTTTATTTCAGAACGTTGAGGAGGGTGTGATGGCTAAGAAAATAAAGACGCTTAGGGGATCTGTTTTGGATGTTATTAAAAAGAATGGGGGGTGTATTTCTGTAAGCGATCTTATATCTGGTGTCAGATTGGGAGGATCTTTTCATGGTGATATTGTTGGAGATGTATATGATGTTCTTGAAAATTTATCTCAAGAAGGTGTTATTGTTTGGGATAATAAAAGAAGAGGTTATCAATCTTCCATTTATCTTTTGGGTGATGTAGCAGATTCTATTCTTGATACCATCATTGCAACTGAAGAATATAAGATTCAAGCCATTAAAAAAGATACCAAATCTAAGGTAATAGATCTTATCAACGGGCATCAGAAAGAAGGTCACATATTTGTTCAGATCGGTGTTGGTCTGGATGATATGAGACAAACAGTAAGAAAGTGCAGTGTTTGCGGACATATTGATATCGGCCCGATTGATCCAAAGAAAGAATAACCTCTCAATTTGAGCGGTTTTTTTAAAATAATGTTTTTGTTTGACTTGAATTAATGCGTTTGGTATAGTTTGTTTATCAGATCCGCCGGTTGCCGAGCGGATTATTTAATAAATAAAATAAAATATGTTTGATATCAAAGCTTTAAATAAAGCGATTGAGCAATTAGCGGGCGAAAAAGATCTTAATCCATCTCAAGTTCTTGAGGCTGTGGAAGCGGCGCTTGCTTCGGCTTACAAAAAAGAATATGACAAAAAGGGCGAAGTAGTTCGTTGCACTATTGATGCAAAAGCTAATGAAATAACTTTCTTTCAGGTAAAAACTGTTGTTGATGAAAACACAGTTCGTTTTCCAAAAGAAGGAGAAGAAGTTGAAGAAAAACAACTCACCCAAGAAGAGATTGAAAATTTGTTGCCTCTTTATAATTCTGACAGGCATATTTTGATTGAGGATGCCAGGAAAGTAAAATCCGATGCTCAAATCGGAGAAGAATTGATATTTGATATTGATCAACCAACTTCTGATTTTGGCCGTATTGCCGCTCAAACAGCCAAACAAGTGGTTCTTCAAAAACTTAGGGAGATAGAAAAATCTTCCGTTAAAAGCGAGTTTGAAAGCAAAATCGGCACTCTTGTGAGTGGAATTGTTCAAAGGGTGGAAAGAGGAAATGTCTTTGTGGATCTTGGCAAGGCATCGGGTGTTATGTTTTTCTCCGAAGGAATTCCGGGAGAACATTATAGAATCGGAGAAAGATTGAAGTTTTATCTTTCATCTGTTCAAGAAGGAGGAAGGGGACCTCAATTGGTTTTATCCAGATCTCATCCTAAATTTATAGAAAAACTATTTGAATTAGAAGTTCCTGAAATTGCCGATGGAGTCGTTCAGGTTAAGGGAATTGTCCGTGAACCGGGAAGCCGAACAAAAATTGCCGTTGCTTCCACCGCTGAAGGAGTTGATCCCGTTGGCGCTTGTGTTGGGCAAAGGGGGGCTCGGGTAATGGCGGTCAACAGCGAGGTGGGTAGTGAAAAGATAGATATTATTGATTGGTCAGAAGACGAATCGGTTTATGTTGGAAATTCTCTTTCTCCGGCGACAGCTTCATCCACAAAATTAAAAGATCATCACGAAGCGCTTGTTTTAGTTCCTGAAGATCAATTAAGTTTGGCGATAGGAAAAGGCGGTCAGAATGTCAGATTAGCCGCTAAATTAACCGGATGGAAAATAGACGTTCGATCTCAATCCAATCCGGATATTGTTCAAAGTGATGGGACTGCTGTGGCTGAAGAAGATGATTCCAAAAAAGAATCGGACGATGAAGAATAAATTTCATTTAACTTATTATTAAATTTTTAAAATATATTAATTTATATTTCTGTTTATGAACACATCATATTACATAGTTTTTATTCCGGTCGCTCTCGCTCTTTTATACAGTGTATTTCTTTCTCTTTGGTTAAAAAGACAACCTAACGGTGATTCAAAAATGGTTGATATTTCCAAAGCGATTCAAGAAGGTTCCATGGCATATCTTAATCGTCAATATAAAACCGTTGCTGTTGTTGCGGCTATTCTTTTTGTGGTTATTGGTTTTGCTTTGAGTTGGAATGTGGCGATCGGTTTTTTGGTCGGAGGAGTTGCCTCGGCTCTAACCGGTTATATCGGAATGAATATCTCAGTCAGAGCGAATGTTAAGACGGCTGAAGCGGCTAAAAAAGGACTTTCTCCCGCTTTGTCACTTGCTTTTAAAGCTGGATCTGTAACCGGACTATTAGTTGCTTCTTTGGGGCTTTTGGTTGTTGCCGGATGTTTTTGGATTTTTGGAAAAGATACCAGTGCGCTTGTTGGGCTTAGTTTTGGAGCTTCTTTAATTTCAATATTTGCCCGTTTGGGGGGGGGAATATTTACCAAAGCGGCTGACGTGGGAACAGATTTGGTTGGAAAAGTAGAAGCCAATATCCCAGAAGATGATCCAAGAAATCCTGGTGTGATCGCCGATAATGTCGGAGATAATGTCGGAGATTGTGCCGGTATGGCAGCTGATCTTTTTGAAACTTATGCGGTTACTTTGACTGCCGGAATTTTACTGGGAGCTTTATCAGCTGGAACAACCGGATCAATTGAATTCCCGCTTTTACTTGGAGGAGTTTCTATAATCGCTTCTATTTTGGGAACACTATTTGTTCGTTTGAGTAAAAACGAATCAATTATGGGTGCTCTTTATAAAGGATTAACTGCGTCATTAATTTTCTCAGCTATCGGATTTTATTTTGTATCCAAACTTACTTTTGATGGTGGATATATGAAAGTCTTTTTGGCTTCTCTCGTTGGTCTTGTTGTGACTGCGTTTATGGTGCTTATTACCGATTATTATACTGCCAAAAAATTCAGGCCGGTTCGTTCCATTGCTGAAGCTTCTAAATCGGGACATGGAACAAATATTATCATCGGTCTTTCAATTGGTATGGAATCAACGTTAATTCCAGCAGTTGTCATCGCTTTAGCAATCTTAGCCAGTTTCTGGTTGGCTGGAATATACGGAGTGGCTGTGGCTTCGGTGGCAATGCTTTCTGTCGCGGGTATGGTGGTTTCAATTGATTCATTTGGACCAATCACAGATAATGCCGGAGGAATTGCCGAGATGACAAAACAAAGTGAAGAAGTTAGAAAAATAACCGACTCTCTTGATGCGGTTGGAAATACCACCAAAGCGGTTACCAAAGGTTATGCGATAGCTTCTGCCGGGCTTGCGGCTCTGGTTCTTTTTTCAAGTTATGCTCAAGAGCTTGGCAATACAGTTTTTAATTTAAGCGATCACAGGGTTCTTATTGGTCTTATTTTGGGAGCGGCAATGGCTTATTTCTTTGCATCATTAACTCTTCGTTCGGTTGGTAGAGCGGCTAGTGCCGTAGTGAGTGAAATACGAAGACAGTTTAGAGAAATTAAAGGGCTTTTAGAAGGAACCGCTAAACCAGAATATGGTCATGCTGTGGATATTGTTACCAAGGCGGCTATAAAAGAAATGATCATCCCATCACTTATTCCGATAGTCGGGGTATTGTTGGTTGGGTTTCTTCTTGGAGCAAAAGCTTTGGGGGGGCTTCTTATTGGAACAATTGTTGGAGGATTATTTATGGCTCTCTCTATGACTGCCGGAGGAGCGGCTTGGGATAATGCCAAGAAATATATTGAAGATGGAAATTTTGGAGGAAAGGGTTCTGAGGCTCATAAAGCGGCGGTAACCGGAGATACTGTTGGGGATCCTTACAAAGACACAACTGGTCCAGCGATTAACCCTCTCATTAAAGTTGTTAATATTATTGCCTTGTTGATTGTTAAGTTCATAAGGTAGTAACACTAATACACAAATTCACACGAATGACACAAATAAAATCGCTTTTAAACAGCGG
>Ga0116178_10000826_pt1 | contig 26790 bp, 17 predicted proteins | sample AD_STIC12_MetaG_FD_89880 | JGI IMG/M metagenome (GOLD analysis project Ga0116178, IMG submission 89880) | Active sludge microbial communities of municipal wastewater-treating anaerobic digesters from USA - AD_STIC12_MetaG | ecosystem: Engineered > Bioreactor > Anaerobic > Digestate | place: USA... | reverse complement strand
GTTGCCAATCGCACAACCGCCAGCCGCGCCATTCTTCTCCGCCTTGCTGCACCAACACACCGTTAGCACGTCCCGCACCTGCCCGAATCCTGACCGCGCAACGGCGCCGGGCGACGCCCGTGCCAGCGCGTAGAGGTCAGGATGCCTTGGACACCACGTCGCGACCCAACGGCCGTACAGCGCGGCTCGAACACGGCGGGGCGAATACGGAGATCGGTGCACAGGCCGCGAGGCCGCACGGTATCGATCCGTGGCCTCGGTCTGCCTGTAGCGGGCGAGCGGTCCATGCGGGAAGCTGCAACAACAACACCCCTAAAAAGGGCGTGGCAGCGCCTCCGGCGCAAGCTCCTGCCCGGAGAGCCCCAAACGGACGGGTGCAGAGACGCGCTGGCCGTGCGCCCCGCGCCGGGGGGGGCCGGCCGTGCGGCGGCCTGCCTAACGCTGAATCCCGTCCCCCCGGGAAAAGAACCCCGGGAGCGACACGGGGGTCGTCCCGGTGATGCGCGCGCGCCCGCCAATCGCGTCGGCAGCGGCGCGCTCCAGCGCGTCTCCCACGCCATAGGTGACCAGGTAGCTCCCCACCGCCGGAAGCTGCCGCAGCAGGTACGGATTCCCGAAGGCCACGAAGACCAGCCGTTGCCCTGCCGCGGCGGAGTCGGCCCTGGCCACCCCGGCCATCCACTCGGCAATGTGCGAGGGGATGGCGGGGCGCCCTTCGCCTTCGATGCGTCGCACGTAGGCGGCGAGCACGACGCGCTCCGCCCCCGCAATCGCCGGCGCGAGGGCATCGAGTTGCGACGCCGCCGTGGACGGCGACAGCTTCACGACGCGCAGCGACGGATTGCCGCTGCGCAGCGACGCGGCGAAGGCCCGTCCCGCCCGCAGCTCGGTTTCGGGCATGTACTGGATGAGCAGGGTGCGCTTGCCCGCGCTCGGGACCAGGGCGCCGCGGTCGCGCAGGAGGGTGACGGCGCGACGGGCGATGTCGTGGGCAGCGGCGCGGTGGGCGGGGGCCCCGACGATGCGGCGCAACGAGTCCAACGAGACGAAGCGGTTGAACGCCACGCCCGCACGCGCCTTGAGCTCGAGCACTCGGCGAACCGACGCGTCGATCCGCTCCCGCGACAGCTCGCCGCGCTCCACGGCCGCCACGATCGCGTCGATGGCCCCGGTGGGATCGCTCGGCTTGAGGAGGATGTCGGCCCCGGCCTTGATGGCCAGGACGGTGCTCTCGGCGACGCCGTACCCCTTGCCGACGCCATCCATCGTGAGCGCATCGGTGATGGCGACGCCACGGAAGCCTAACGAATCGCGCAGGAGCCCGGTCATGATGCGCGGGGCAAGCGTCGCCGGCGTGGTGGAGTCACCCTCGAGCGCGGGGAGGGCGATGTGCGCCGACATGACGAGCGCCGCCCCGGCGTCGATCGCGGCACGGAAGGGGACGAGCTCCACCTGGCGAAAGCGCGCCCAGTCCGCCGAGACCACGGGGAGCCCCGCGTGCGAATCGACGTCGGTGTCGCCATGCCCGGGGAAGTGCTTGGCGGTGGCCATGGTCCCCGCCGCCTGCGACCCTTGCACGAACAGCGCCGACAGGCGCGCCACGCGCGCGGCATCTTCGCCGAACGAGCGCGTGTTGATGACCGGGTTCTGCGGGTTGTTGTTGACGTCGACGGTGGGGGCAAAGTTCACGTGGATCCCCACGGCGCGTGCCTCACGCCCGATGATCTGCCCGACGTCGTACGCATCCTGGTCGCGCCCCGTGGCCGCAATCGCCATGGCCGTCGGAAAGACGGTCGCCCCGCCGGATTCCATCAGGTAGTGCGAGAAGACCGCCCCCTCCAGCCTGCCTAACGCCGGTTCGAGGTCCGACGACGCGAGCAGCGGCACCCGGGCCAGCTTCTGGAAGGCCTCGAGCTTGGCCGCCACTTCGATGGGCGTCCCCAACGACATGCTCACCCCGCCGATGCCGTCGTTCACGATCCAGCGCCGCACCTCGGCGAAGGTCGAGTCGTCGGCGTTGGTGTAGTCGCCGAGGACCCAGACCATGACCATCTGCCCAGCGCGCTCGCGCAAGGAAAGCGAGGCGAGCGTGCGATCGACCCAGGCGCGCTGCGCGGGGGTGAGCGCGGCGCCGGGAGCGAGCGCGCTGACGCCGGCCGCCGGTGCAGGGGTCAGCGTGGCCGGAGCCGGAGAGGCGCAGGCGACGACGAGGGCGGCGAGGCAGGCAGAGAGCGGGCGGAGCATGCGGACGTATGCGAAGGAAGTCGAACGGCAAACGACATGACGGGCGCCGCCACGGCCTCGCCCGGCGGCGCACCCGAGGCAACCTATGCGTCCGGCGAGCGGACAGGGAGGTGAGCAATCGGTGGGTCTCCGCGCGCCGCCCCAGCCCGTGCGCGTGGTGCAAGCGCTGCAAGCGCTGCAAGCGCTGCGCGCACTGCCCGCGAAACTCGCGATACAGGCACCTTGCGCGCGGCGTGCCTAACGGCGCAGTCGTGGCGGCTCCCCCGCCGGGTCGCCGAAGGGATCGCCGAACGTCTGCGCCCGCGTGAACTCGAGCCCGATCTCATCGAGCGCCTTGCGCATTTCCTCGCGCGACTGACGGATCGCGTACTGGTAGAGCAGGCGATTGCCGAGCGCGCCGAGCACCGCCCCGCCAGCGAGGAGGGGGAGCGCCGTCGGCAGCCCGAAGAGCGCCACGAGGACCGCCTTCTTGGCGAGGAGCGCTCCCGCCATGGCCCCAGTCAACCCGCCCCCGGCCCCGAAGCCGAACGATTCCCACAGGGCGCCGGCGCGCCCCTCGGGAGGCTCGATGGTGAGCGTCACTTCACAGCGAGACGAGTCACCGCCGACCGGCGCGAGCTGCGCACGCAGCGTCTTGACCCACATCTGGTAGCGCGTCCACGACCACAGGTAGTTGCCGTACGCCACCCCCGTCCCCGAAGAGGTGTACCCCTCCATCCCCTGGATGTCGAAGACGAGCACCCCACCATGCAACGCGTGGCCGCCGATCGTCTCGCGCAGGCGCAGCCCTGCCGGGGCGCGCTGCAGCGCCATCCCCATGGCAGCCAGCACGCGACGCGGCGAATGGTCGAAGACGCGCGAAATCGAGATGGTCCGCGGCGTGCGACCCAGCGTGGCACGCACGATCGCCGACGGTTCTGCCGACCGCACCACCATCCCCTGCCCCGCTCCGGTGTCGGCCCGCAGCTCGGCGAGGGCAAGTGAGACAAACTGCCGAGAGATTCCGGCTTCCTCGGCGGCCGCCTGCACGGCCGTGACGCGGAAGCCGCCGGACGGCTCGCGCCCGGCGCCATCGCGCCCGTCGGTGCGGGCCAGCGCCACCTGCTCGCGCGTGCGTGACTCGAGCCGCGACGCCGCCTCGGCTTGCAGCTGCGCGGCGCGCCGCCAGACGAGGTTGGCCTCGCTCTCGGTGAGCACCGGTTGCGACGGGGAGGCCGCATCGCTGGTGGCGACGTCCTGCAGCGCCCGCACGAGCAGCTCGGCCAGCGCCTCGCCGGTCGGCGGGCGCGAGCTGGGATCTCGCTCCAGGCAGCGATCGATGACCGCCGCGATCGGCGCGGCCACCGTGGGAGCCACACTGCGCAGTGACGGGGCGTCGCGCGTGGCGCGCTGCACCAGGATTGCCGCCGACTGCTGATGGTCGAACGGGAGCCGCCCGCTGAGGAGGAGGAAGCCGACGGTGCCCAACGAATAGAGGTCGCTGCGCCCGTCGAGCGAATCGCCCGCCCCCTGCTCGGGACTCATGAAGTGGACCGAGCCCATGACGTGCCCGGTCTGCGTGAGGCGCGACGCCTCCGGCGCCTGTGCGATCCCAAAGTCGGTGACGACCAACCGATCGGTCCCGCGTTCGAGCAGGAGGTTGTCGGGCTTCACGTCGCGATGGACGACGCCGCGGGCGTGCGCGTAGGCGAGGGCCCAGGCCGCGTCCCGCAGCAGTCGCACCGCCGCATCGGCCGGGAGCGGCCCCAGCGCCTTGAGTCGTTCGCCGAGCGATTCCCCGTCGACGAAGGCCATGGCGAAGTAGGCCCACCCCGCCGCTTCGTCGGCCGAGTAGACGGGGACGATGTTGGGATGCGACAGCTGCGCAGCGGTGCGTGCCTCGCGCAGAAATCGCTCGCGGACCGTGGGGTCGGAGGCGAGCGCCGGGGGGAGGACCTTGAGGGCGACCGGGCGGTCGAGGCGGTCGTCGCGCGCGAGAAAGACGACCCCCATCCCGCCACGCCCCAACTCCCGGACGATGGTGTAATCCCCGGCCAAGGCGTTCACGAGGCCGGGGAACTCACGTTCGGTGTTCAGGTCAGCCATGGGCACGCTTGGTGTACGGAGAGGGGGGGTGCTTTGTGCCAAACCGCCGGCGTCACGACCACGCACCGAAATGCTGCTTTTGTACTCATCTTGCTCGCCCCTCACGCCCCGGGGCTTGCCACCCCCGCTAAGCGACGGCAGGTTTGCGGCCCCGCCCCAACGCCTCTCCTGCCACCGCGTTGAACCACCCCCCCGTCTCTCCCACGAGCGCCTCGCCCATTCTAACGGCGACCGAGGCGCCCCGCTTGGCGGCCACCATCGGTCCGATCGCGACCTGGGTCTGCCTTGGCACCTTCCTCCTGACGACCTTCGTCATGCAGGTGGTGCTGCGCCTCCCGCTCGTGCCGCTGGGCGTCACCAACGTGGTCGGTGCCGTGACGTGCCTCGTGTCGCTGTGGCTCATGCGCGCCGGGCACCCGACCGCGGGCACGCGACTGACCCTCGTGGCGGTGGTGATCGACACGGTGCTGGACATGTTCCTGGGCCCCGCCGCGTTCGATCCGGCGATGGTCTTCGTCCCCAACGTCGTCGTCGGGACGTGCTTGCTGCTGGGAACGCGCGAGGCGGTCGTCGTTGCGGTGATCTACCTGGTCGCGATCCCGGCGTCGGTCCCATGGCCGGCGGTGCTCGCCGGCCACGTCGACGCGACCTCACTCGCCGGCGTGATCATGACCGAGTTCGCCTGCGTCGGGGCCACGATGCTCGTGATCGTCGCTCGGCACGCCATGCTGGAGTTGACCCAGCAGGCGCAAACGCTGGCCGCGCGCCTCGGCGTGCTGGTCGAGCGTGCACCTGACGGGATCGTCCTCATGGACGAGGACGGGACGGTGCGGCACGCCAATCCCGCCGCCGAGCGGTGCCTGGCCCCGCACGTAGTCCGCCCCGGCGTGTCGTTCCCCGCGCTGCTGTCGCAGTACGACGGGGCTCCAGCGGATGCTGCCTACATTCACGGTGCCTGCGACCAGCTGCTGCGGGCCTACGTGCGCGACTCGGGGCGCGACCTCGCGCTCACCGCTGCGCGGGTGGAACTCCCGGGAAGCGACCGATACCTCGAACTGATCGTGCGCGACGTCTCGCCCCGCAACCGCGAGGGACGCGGGGGGCGCGTGACGCCCGCGTCGCCGGCGCCGGCGCCGGCCCCGCATCGCGTGCTGGTGGTGGACGACGACGCCGCGGTGCGCGAGATGATCGTGCGGCAACTCACCCGATTGGGATGGGGCGCCACCCCCTGCGCCACCGGACTCGAGGCTCTGCGGCAGCTGGGCGCGCGGCCAGGCGATTTCGACGTCCTGTTGACCGACGTCCGCATGCCATCGCTGGACGGCCCCGAGCTGGCGCGTCGCGTACGAGCGCTCGTCCCCTCGCTCCCCATCGTGCTGATGTCGGGCGAAACGGCGGGGCTCACGCGTGACCTGGTGCTCACCGGGCGTCCCTGGCTCTTTCTCGAGAAGCCATTCGACGGCGAGCAGATGCGCGACGTCCTGGAGAGCGCGATCGCCGCGCAGCGCTAGCCGGCCGAGACGGGAGCGCCCGGCAAGGCCACGAGCGGCCGGAGGTGCAACGAACGCAGGACGAACGAGCGCTCGGGTGAACGTGCCGTGGGCCGATGGTCGCCCGGCCGTGCGTCCCTGAGTAGCATACGCGGGAATTCTGGCCACACGTCATTCGGCGACGCCACGGAGCGCCGCACCCCTCTGTCAGTACGCCGTGTACATCTCCGATTTCGCGATCAAGCGACCGATCATCACCGTCGTCTCGATGATCGCCCTCGTGGTCTTCGGCCTGGCGTCGCTCTTTCGGCTCGGCACCGACGAGTTTCCGGAGCTGACGCCGCCCGTCGTCTTCGTCGCCGTGCCCTACCCCGGCGCCGCCCCCGACGTGGTGGAGCGCGAGGTGGTCACGCGCATCGAGGACAAGCTGTCATCGATCAGCGGTGTCGACCGGATGAACTCCACGTCGACCGACGGCTTTGGACAGGTCGTGGTGCAGTTCGTCTTCTCCAAGGACATCGACCAGGCGATGCAGGACGTGCGCGACGCGATGTCGGCGGTGCGTCCGCAACTCCCGCAGGAGATCCTCGAGCCGGTGATGAACCGGTTCGATCCGACGCAGCTGCCCATCGTGTCGCTCGCCCTCACGTCGCGGACGCTCTCCACGCCGCAGCTCACGCAGTTGGCCGACCAGACGATTGGCGGCGAGTTGCGCTCCATCGCTGGCGTGGCACAGGTGACCATCGTCGGGGGAGACAGCGCACAGCTCAACATCAACGTGCGCCCGAGCGACCTGGCCGCGGCCGGGGTGGGGATCGACCAGGTGGTGAACACGATTCGCGCGCAGAATCTCGCCGCCCCCGTGGGGCGGGTGAATGCGGCGCTCGAGAACCGCGTGATTCGTCTGGACGGCCGACTGGGGGCGCCCTCGGACTTTGCCGACATCGTCGTCGCGCAACGCACGGGGCAACTCGTCAGGCTCGGCCAGCTCGCCGACGTGGAAGCCGGGGCCGCGGAGCCGACGTCGGCCGCGCTGTTCAACGGCGTCCCGGCGATCGGGCTCGACATCATCAAGTCGCGCGAGGCGAGCACCACCGGCGTAGGCGACGCGGTGCGTGCGCGCGTCGCGGAGTTGCAGGCCACGCTCCCCGCCGGGGTGTCGATCGAGTTCGTGCGCGATGGTGGGGCGCGCGTGCGCCGTTCGGTGAGCAACGTGCAGGAGACGCTGTTCGAGGGGGCGCTGCTGACGGTCCTCGTGGTCTTCCTCTTCCTCAATTCGTGGCGCTCCACGGTCATCACGGGGCTCGCGCTCCCGGTGTCGGTGCTGACGGCCTTCGCCCCGCTCCTGCTCTTCGGCTTCTCGCTCAACGTGATGTCGTTGATGGGGCTCTCGCTGGCCATCGGCATCCTCATCGACGACGCGATCGTCGTGCGCGAGAACATCGTGCGACACGTCGAGATGGGAAAAGACCACGTGACGGCGTCGCACGAAGGGACCGATGAGATCGGGCTCGCGGTGGCGGCGACCACCTTCTCCATCGTGGCGGTCTTCGTCCCGGTCGGCTTCATGCCGGGGATCGCCGGTCAGCTCTTCAAGCCGTTCGCCCTGACGATCGCCAGCGCGGTGCTCGTCTCGCTCTTCGTCTCGTTCTCGCTCGACCCGATGCTGTCGGCCTACTGGCCCGATCCGCAGCTCGAGGCGCACGAGCGTCGCAACCCGATCGCCCGCGCGCTGGACCGATTCAACGTCTGGTTCGACCGGCAGGCCGAGCGCTACGAGAAGATCATCGCCTGGGCGCTCGACCACCGCTGGTGGATGATCGGCATCGCCACGACCACGCTGGTGCTCGCGCTCTGGCTGCAGGTGGCCTTTGGGGGGTTCGGCTTCCAGCCGGTCATGGACAACGGCGAGCTGAACGTCTCGATCGAGACGCCGCCCGGGTCGTCGCTGGAGTACACCACACTCAAGGCCGAGGAAGTCGCGCGCCAGATCCGCGCGCACACGGGCGTGGTGGCGTACACCTACACGACCGTTGGCAGCTCGAGCGGCTCGGGGGCCGTCGACGAAGCGACGGTCTATGTGCGCATGGTCCCCAAGCAGAAACGCAACATCTCGCAGCTCGACTTCGGGCAGGTGATCCGCCGCGAGGTGGCCAGCATCTCGGGGGCGGTGGCCTACACGTACGATGCTGGCAGCCTGGCCGGCAACCAGAAGCAGATGCAACTCGAGGTGCAGGGCCCCGATGCGCAGCAGCTCGCCACGATCGCCGAGCGAGTCGCCGACTCGGTGCGCGTCGTCCCCGGCGCGGTCGACGTCGGGCTCTCGACCAGGGGACAGACCCCCGAGCTGGCGATCCGCGTGAACCGGGCGCTCGCGTCGTCGCTCGGCGTGAGCGTGGGGCAGCTGGCCACGTCGCTGCGGTTCGCCTTCGCCGGGGTCGACGCGGGGACGTGGGTCGATCCGTCGGGGATCTCGCGCTACGTGCGCGTGCGCCTGGCGCCGGATGCGCGCTCGCGCGCCGCCGACGTCGCGCAACTCCCGATCATGCTCACCGGGCAGCGTCCCGGGGCGAACGGAGCGATGCCGTACGTCCCGCTGTCGCAGGTGGCCACCGTGACGGCGGGGATGAGCCCGGCGCGCATCGACCACTACCAGCGGCGACGCGTGGTGACGGTGGGCGCCAACGTGCTCGGCGCCTCGATGGGGAACGTGGCGGCCGACGTGATGCGCCGGGTGACGTCGATCCCGCTCCCGCCCGGCTACCGCATCAGCGAAGCGGGGCAGGTCGAGAGCCAGAACGAGATGTTCAGCGCGATCATCACCGCGCTCGGCATCGCCGTGATGCTGATGTACCTCATCCTCGTGGTGCAGTTCGGGAGCTTCCTCGAGCCGCTGGTGATCCTGCTCTCGCTTCCGCTCTCACTGATTGGGGTGGTGCTGGCGCTCCTGCTCACCGGCGACACGCTCAACGTGATGAGCCTGATCGGGGTGATGATGCTGATGGGGTTGGTGGCGAAGAACGCGATCCTCCTCATCGACTTTGCCAAGTGGGCGCATCGCGACGGCGGGTTGAGCGTGCGCGACGCGCTCATCAAGGCCGGGCGCATTCGCCTGCGCCCGATCATGATGACGACGCTGGCGCTGATTGCCGGGATGATCCCGGTGGCGTTAGGCATCGGCGAGGGGGCCGACTTCCGCGCGCCGCTGGGGCGGGCGGTGATCGGCGGGGTGATCGCCTCGACCGTCCTGACGCTCGTCGTGATCCCGACGGTGTACGAGATCATGGAGCATTGGCGGTCGTCACTGCTGGGGCGGTTCCGACGCCCCGGCCATGGGCACGCGACGCCGCCCGCGTCACCGCCGGCTGCACCGACTCCCGCGCCGAGCGGCGACTAGGCGCGCCCCTTACGGGAACTGCGGCGGCGACCTGCGCCGCTTCGTGGCCTGCTCGAAGGCGTACGCGAGCTCGATCAGCTTCGGCTCGGCACAGGCTCCGGCGGTGAACGTGACGCCATACGGGGCCGGCTTGGGCTCGAAGCCCGCGGGGAACGCGCCGCCGCCGGGGGCGCCCGGGGTCACGGGGAGAAGCGCGAAGGGAACCGTGATCGACGGGTAGCCCGGTCGGGCGGCGATACCCGCGCTGCTCACGCCGGGAAAGAGGAGCGCGTCGAGGCGGTTGGCCTTCATCGCGGCATCGATCCCGTTGGTGGCGGAGAGGAGGATGTCCTTCCGACGATCTGCGTCGTAGCGCGCCCGATCCGCCTGCAGGTCCATCTCGTCGGAGATGTCGAGCAGCGCCTGGCCGTACTTGATGGCGCCGGCCCGCTGGTGGGCGATGTTCCACTGGCGCAGCGCGGTGAGCGACGGGACCGGCGCCTTGTCGCCTAACGACTTGAGCCAGGCATTGAAGTCGCGCTTCATCCCGTACTTGAAGCCGATGGAGCAGTCGGCATCGCGCCCCTTGCCGTTGTCGAGCCCCCCGCAGGTGTTCCAGTTGAGGAAGTTGTGGCTGGCGACCGTGTCGACCACGCTGGGGATGTCCGCCGGGTCGACGACCTCGGCCCCCTGCGCCTTGAGGACGGCGATCACCTCGGTCATCGCCGCGCGCTGGGCATCGGTGATCCCGCCCCGCGGGTTGCTGCTACCGGGGAGGGCGAGGCGGTCGTAGAAGAAGGCGCGCGGGATGCCGATGCGGGCGCCCGCGAGCCCCTTGGCGTTGAGGAACTTCGTGTAGTCGCGCCCGGCGGGGGGCGGGCAGGCCTTGGTTGCCGCGTCGCTAGGGTCCGGCGCCGCTCCTTCCATGGCACCGAGCATGATGGCGGCGTCGGTGACGGTGCGCGTCATCGGCCCCGGGGTGTCCTGGTCGGCGGTGATCGGGATGACCCCCCAGCGGCTCACGCGCCCCACCGTGGGCTTGATCCCCACGAGCATGTTCTGCTGCGCCGGCGAGAGGATCGATCCCGACGTCTCGGTGCCGACGTTGCCCGCCCAGAACGAGACGCTGGTCCCGACGCCTGACGAGGAGCCGCCGGTGTTCAGGACCGGGCGCCCGTCGAAGTTGGCATCGCGCGGGTCGCGCCGCGGGTCCCACGGGTTCATCCCGTAACCATTGAGCCCGTTGTAGTTCCCCGGCATCCCGCTGGCGATCCAGTTGGCGAGCTCCGTCAGCTGCGTCTTGGCAAGGATGATGGCGCCCGCGTCGCGGAGGTTCTTCGTGAGCGTCGCGTCGTACGGCGGATACAGGTCGGCAAAGGCGAGCGCTCCGCCGGTGGTCGGCATGTCGACCGTGTTGATGTTGTCCTTGAGCGCGACCGGGATGCCGTGCAGCGGGCCGAGTGCCTTCCCTTGTGCGCGCTCGCGATCGCGCGCGTCGGCCTCCGCCAGCGCGTTGGGATTCATCGAGATGATCGCGTTGAGCCGGTCCTCGTAGAGCGCGATGCGGGTGAGATACTGTTGCACGAGCTGTCGCGAGGTGATGCGCCCGGACGCGAGGGCGGCGCGCATCTCGGGGATCGTCGCCTCGACCACGGAGAACGGGGCGGGAGCGCTCCCTCGCTTGGTGGATTGGGCCGCGAGCGGTCGCGCGACCAGCGCGGCGAGAAGCGCAAAGGCTGCGAGCGACGGTCTGAGGGCGCGAAGGCGACGCATGGACATCACGAGGGTCGGCGCGGGGAGGGCGAGGGGCGAGATGCGAGGTGGCACGACGTTAGCGCGGCGGCCGATCGGGAACAACCGCGCGGATCTTCGCCGACGATCACGGTTGACCTGTCGCGGACGCGACGTTGTTTCCATCAGGCCCTCTGCGCTACACCTGCCCCAGCGTCCATGTCGTCCTCCGCCACGCCCGATCCGATCGACCGCTACGAGCTTCCACTGGCGATCACCCCCGACGACATCGACGAGTTGGGGCACGTGAACAACGTCGTCTACCTCCGCTGGGCGCAGGACGTGGCCACCGCGCACTGGCGCGCGTTGGCGACGCCCGAGCAGCAGGAGGCGTTTGCCTGGGTCGCGCTGCGGCACGAGATCGACTACAAGCACCCCGCGCTCCCCGGGGACGCAATCGTCGCGTCGACCTGGGTGGGGCAGGCGGAGAGCGTGCGCTTCGAGCGCTTCGTGGAGATCCTGCGCGCCAGCGACCGGCGCGTGCTGGCGCGCACGCGCACGCTCTGGTGCCCCATCTCGCGCACCACGGGGAAGGTGACGCGCGTCGGTGACGACGTGCGGCAGGTCTTTTCGCGCGACTGACCGAGCAGCACTCGTCGGCGGCTACGGCGCGCGCGGGGCGGGGGCGGAGACGACCGTCACCGTCTTCACGTTGTCCCGCCGATTGCGGTCGATGAGCACGTTGTACGGATCGATCCCCGCGCGCACCGGACGCGCGCGCACGACCACGGTGTACGTCGTATCCGCGCGCCGCAGCCACGCCTTCTGCACGTGGAGCGGTGCGCCGAGCCGGTTGCCCGGCGTCGGGTCACCAAACACGCCGATGTCGACGAGATCACCGACCGGGATCTCGCGCTCCGTCCCCAGGCTATCGGAGCGGAACTTCCGGGCGCCGACGGTGATGGACACCTCGTACGAGCCATCGGCGCGCCGCCGCGCGGTGGCTGCTTCGGTTCGGTTGTCCCACAGCGTGATCGTCTGGAACAGGTCGGTGCTGGCGTACTGCAGCGAGTCGGGCGTTTCCGCCGCGAGGGCGCGTATCAGGTCGCGACTCGTCGGATAGGGCGGTCCGCTGAACGCGGTGGCCGCGCGAAACGACGCGAGCGCCCGGTTCATCGCCGCTTCGCCGATCAGCTCTCGATAGGCGTAGAGCGCGAGCGATCCCTTGTTGTAGTGGATGTACGGCTGCCCCTCGACGAGCATGAGCGGGAGCTCGCCCTTCCGCTCGGCGCCGCGTCCCAGCAGGTACTGGTCGAGCTCATAGGCGAGGAACTTCTGCAGGCGTTCGCGCCCGTAGCGCTTTTCCATCACGGTGAGCGCCGAGTAGTTGGACAGCCCTTCGGAGAGCCAGGCGTATCCCTGCACGTCGGCCCCCGCCACCTGGTGCCCCCACCATTGATGCGCTACCTCGTGGGCGGTGACGTAGAACGGCATGTCCAGGTCGTCCGGGCCATCGCCGGGGCGTGCGATGAAGCCGGCGGCCTCGGAGAAGGGGATGGTCCCCGGCAAGGCCAGCGCGTACTGCGCATAGCGCGGGAACTCGACGATGCGCAGCTGCCGGAACTGGTAGGGACCGAAGTGCGTGGTGTAGTAGTCGAGCGAGGCTCTCATCGCCGTCATCATCCGGTCGACGTTGAAGGCGTGACCGGGATGGTAGAGGACCTCGAGGGCAACGCCCCGATACGACTCGCGCCGCACTGCATAACGAGCCGAGAGGATGGCGTAGTCGTTGGACATCGGCGCGTCCATCGCGTACTCGAACACCCGACGCCCGTTCTCCTGGTAGTCGCGGACGAACATCCCCGGCGCCACCGCCACCTGGTCGGGGGCGGTGCTGACCGTGGCGCGGAAGGCGATCCAGTCGGCGTTGTCGCCTAACATGTAGGCGTTGTCGCGCGCTGCGACGTCGTCGATCGAGGCGACTCGGGTTCGGGGTGGGAGCCCTTCCGTTCGTCGGTCCTCCTCGTCCACCAGTTCCAGGCTCGGCGCATAGCCCAGGACCGGGAACCAGTCGCGCCGGAAGTACGTCCCGTTGGCCGTGATGACCGGTGCGGAGCCGTCGCCGGTGAAGCCGCGCGGGGCATAGCGGGCGCGATAGCGCAGGCGAATCGTGTCGCCAGGCGCAAGGGGCGTCGCGAGCCGCTCGACCCGCATGCCGCTCGCCGCGTCGGTCGTCAGCGTGGTCACCGGACGATTCCACCGCAGCGTGTCGACCTGCAGCTCCCGGTGCGCGACCATCACGAGGAGCGAGTCGAGCGGGCGCTGGTGCTTGTTGACGAAGGTGAACGTCCCGCTCACGCCAAAGGCCCGGCGCTCCGGCTCGAGGTCGGCGCGCACGTCGGCCGCCACCAGGCGCGGGAGCGCCAGACACTCGAGCGGCTTGTATGCGCGCTCATAGGCGGCAAGCGCCGCGCGCGTGCCGGATGCGCTCCGGTACTGATGGAGGATGTTGGTGTTGTAGAAGAAGGTCCCACCCGCGGCCAGGGCGAGGGCGCACGAAGCGCCGGCCGTCGTCGCGACACTCCCGGTCCACCGCCGCCGCGCGTCCTCCCAGCGCACCCGCCAGCGGCTCTCGGTCCCACGCACCCAGAGGAGGAAGGCGACGACCGTCAGCAGGCCGGCAACGCCGCTCCAGTACAGCGCCGAGACCGTCAGCTCGCCAACAAACGGACCAAAGCGATACAGGTCCGAGTAGCGGAACACGGGCACTTGCGCGTAGCGGACCATCGGGTGACCCGCACCCAGCTGCGCCAGGACGATCCCGCCACCCCAGAAGGCGACCATGACGACGTGGCCAACGTACTTCTGGTTGACCACGACGTGCACGGCGAAGGCGAGCGCCGTCAGCTGCACCAGCGCGGGGAAGGTGATGCCGAAGAGGTAACGCAGGTAGAGCGCCGGCTCGAAGTGGGTGTATCCCTTCGCCGTCTGAATGCACATCCCGACGACCGCGAGGATGAGGAGCAGGAGTGCCTCGACGAGGACGAGGCCCGCGAGGTTTCCGAGCAGCGCCACGCTCGTCCCCGAGGGAAGTGCGTCGGCAATCTGGTCGGCCTTGAGCTGTCGCTCGCGCCACACCGCCTCGCCCGTGTACAGCGTGACAATGAGGATGAAGAGCAGGAGAAAGCTGTTGGCCAGCGTCTCGACGACGGTATAGGTGAGCGGCCACGAGACCTGCGCGTAGAGCACGTCCACGTTCCGCGACGACACCAAAAGGAGCACGATGCCCATGGCCACGATCGCCGCGAACGTCGGCTGTCGCACCACGCTCCAGAAGGCGAGGCGCGTGCTGCTGGCCACCTGCGCGCGCCAGACGGCGCCGTCGAACCGTTGGCCGGGATGGGCGACCGCCGCTGGTGCCGGCGTCACCTCCTCGTCACGTGCCGCCTTCGCCCGTCCCAGCACCACCGGCGCGGCGCGGAAGCGGAAGGCCGCGTAGGTCGCCCCGAGCAGCGCCAGCGACACTCCCATCCACACGAGGCGGTTCTCGAGCAGGAACCCGTCAGCCGCAATCTGCCGGCTCCCCTTCTCCATCACCGACCAGTAGCGCGTGAGGAGGCTGAACGCCTGCCCGCCAAACGGGTCGAGGAGCGCGGCCAGGCGCTGGCTGTCCAGGTTGGACAGCAGGGTGCCCGTGAGGAGCTGCACCACCAGGAGCACCAACCCCTGCGTATAGATCGCGAAGAGGCTACGGGTGAGCGCGCCGACCGCGAAGAAGATCGCACTCGTCAGGAACAACGTGGGGAGGACGAGGAGCGCGTACTGCGTCACGTACGGAAGGAACGCGGTTGGCGGGAGCGGCGGGCCTCCCGACCGCGGCACCAGGGTGCCGAGCAGGAGCCCGACCGGCAGGCCGACATGCACCAGCGCCATGATCGCGAAGGCGCCCAGGAAGCGCCCGCCGAGGTAGTCGCGCTTCGTGATCGGCGTGGTGAAGACGAGTTCGTGCGTGCGATACTGGTAGTCGCGCAGCACCGACGTCCCGACCAGCCCCGTCACGATCACCTGGTTGAGCGCGGTGAAGGTGAGGAGGGCGGCGGCAATGGCAAACGGGGCGTTGCGCGCGACCGTCCCCACTCCGCCCCCCGCCACGACCTCCATCCCCGTCGCCATGAACAGCACCCCCTCGGCGACGAAGAGGACGAAGTAGAACCAGGTGATGGGGCGCGTGAGGTGAAAGTGCAGCTCGAACGCTGCGACCGAGGCGAGCACGTTAGGCCGCCGCTTCCCGCTGTACGAGGCTCAGTTCGTGGAAGTAGACGTCCTCGAGGTCGGGTTCCACCACCGTGAAGCCGGCGCCCGGCGAGGTTTCAGCGTACACACGCACCACTGGTGTCCCCGCCAGGAGCTGCGCCGAGATCACATGATGCGTGGCCTGCACGACCGGCAACTCGGCTTTGGTTACCTCCTTGCGCCAGACGCGCCCGGCTAGCTGGGCCACGATCTGGCGCGGGTCGCCGGCTCGCACCACCCGCCCGCGGTTGATGATGGCCATCGACCGACACAACTCGCGCACATCTTCCACGATGTGCGTCGACAGGATTACCACGATCTCCTCGCCGATCTCGGCGATGAGGTTGAGAAAGCGCCGGCTCTCCGTGGGATCGAGTCCCGCCGTCGGTTCGTCGACGATGAGCAGCTGGGGCCCTCCGGCGAGCGCGACGGCGATGCCGAGCCGTTGCTTCATCCCACCGGAGAAGGTCCCGACATGCTTCTTGCGCACCTGGTACAGGTTCACCTGGTTGAGCAGGTGCGCCACCAGCGCCTTTCGCGCCCCCCGCTCGGCGATCCCCTTCAGCGTGGCGAAGTGATCGAGCGTGACCTCGGCCGAGAGGTTGGGATAGAGGCCGAACTCCTGCGGCAGGTAGCCCAGCACACGGCGAAGCGCGTCGGGGCGTGCGAGCACGTCGATCTCCCCGAAGGTGATCGATCCGCTGTCCGGCAGCTGCAGCGTGGCCAGCGTTCGCATGAGCGACGACTTCCCCGCGCCGTTGGGGCCCAGCAGCCCGAACAGCCCCTTCCCGATCGACAGGTCGATGCCGTTGAGGGCGCGGACCCCGTTGGGATAGGTCTTTGTCAGTCCCCGAATCTCGAGCGTCACGGAACGCGTCGATCCCCACCCGGCGCCCGGTTGACCGGCGGCGGCGGCACCGGCTCGTGCCGCGGCGTCACCACCGCCCCGCCTTGCACCTGCAGGCGCCCATCGCGAATCACCAGGTCGACCTTGGCGATGTCGTCGAGCGTCACGTCGGGATTCCCCGCCACCACCAGCACGTCGGCCAGCTTCCCCACCTCGAGCGTCCCCAGCTTGTCGCCCATGTCGAGCAGCTCGGCGTTCACCCGCGTGGCGATGCCCAGCACCTCCGGGACGGTGTAACCGAGCCTAACGAACTGCCGCATCTCCTCGTGGTAGGGCCACGGGAGGTAGCGATACCAGTCGGACACCAGGTCGGTCCCGATCCCCAGCTTGACGCCGGCGTCCTTCATCTTCTTCACCACGGCGAAGTTGGCCGAGTCGGAGAAGGTGAAGCGGCGGCTCGTGCTGCCGAAGTAGCCCCCCGCCAGGCGAAAGATGAGGGTGTAGGGGATGAGCGTCGGGTCCGACTCGACCCCCTTCTCGGCCATGAGCCGGATGGTCTCGTCGGTACGCGGGAGCGGATGCTCGACCATGTCGACGCCCGCACGGACCGCGCGCTCGATGTAGAACGTCTCGGCATCGACGGTGACCTTGATGCCGAGCGAGTGCGCCTCGTCGACGGCGGCCTTCACTTCCTCCTCCGAAAAATGACTGGAGAGCTTGATGAAGTCGGCCCCTTTCCGGAACTGCTGACGCACCGCTTCGCGCCATTCTTGCGGTCCCGACGCCTCACGAATGCTTGCGAGGGGCATCCCGCTTTCGATGTCGACCTCGGCGCCGTGCCCGCCCTTGCCGGTGATGAGCGAGCCCGCCGCAAAGACGCGCGGCCCGGCGAGTCGTCCTTCGTTCACCCATTCCTTGAGCAGGAATGGCGTCTCGCCGTCGGAGCCGGTGTCACGAATCGAGGTGATCCCCCCCTCGATGTAGAAGCGCAGCCGTTCCACGCCACGCAGCGCCCCGTCGGCACGACTCCACGCCCGCGCATCGGAGTTGCCGGGCGTGCGATAGTCGATGTGCGTGTGCAGGTCGATGAGCCCGGGCATCACCGTCTTGCCCGCGACGTCGATCACGCGCGCATCCTTGGGCCACGCGGTGCTGCTGGCGGGAAGGACGGCGGCGATCTTGTTGCCGGTGATGACCACGGTCGCCGCGCGTGCGGCGCTTCCGGTGCCATCCCACACGCGCCCACCGCGCAGCACGAGCGTCGCCACCGGGCCGTCGTTGGGCGGCATCGGGATCCGGCGCGGATCGTCGGTGGTGTTGGTCCCCGGAGCGAGCCACTTCCGGCGCTCGGTGCGCGTGACCTGCGCGCCGGACCGCGGCGCCAGCGAGACAAGCAGGAGGGTGGCCAGTGCGAGCGCGCGCATACGGTGCGGTGGGAAAAGGTCGGCTGGTGGGGTGAGGCGGGAGCGTCCGCCGTCGAGGATCGCCGCGGCAGCGTGCGCGCCGAGGCCCCCGATTGTCACTCCAAGGGGCGCACGGCGCAACCACTGGCGCGCTGGCCGCTGGGTAACATGGGACGTGGCGACGGCCCGTGTTGACAGCGGCGCGACGCCCCGTATCGTGCCCCACATGTCCTCACGCACTCGCGACCTTCCCGCCCTGCTCGACACCCTCGCGACCATCCTCGGCGACCGCTGGACCCGCGCCGAGTCGGAGTTGCTGCAGCACGGCCGCGGGGAAACGCACCTCGCCGCCGCGCCCCCAGACGTGGTCGTCTACCCCGAGAGCACCGACGAGGTGAGCGCGATCGTCCGTGCCTGTGCCGAGCACGACGCCCCCGTCATCGCGTACGGCGCCGGCTCGTCGCTCGAGGGACATGTGGCGGCGCTGGAAGGCGGGGTGACGGTCGACCTCTCGCGCATGAACCGCATCCTGCGCACCAGCGTCGAGGACATGGACGTGACGGTGCAGGCAGGAGTCACGCGTTTGCAGCTGACGAAAGCGCTGGCGGGGACCGGGGCGACCTTCTTTGTCGACCCGGGGGCCGACGCCACGATCGGCGGGATGACGGCCACCGGCGCCTCGGGGACGACCTCGGTGCGCTACGGGACGATGCGCGAGAACGTCCTCGGGCTCACCGTCGTGATGGCCGACGGCAGTGTGGTGCGCACCGGGGGGCGCGCGCGCAAGTCATCGGCCGGCTACGACCTCACTCGCCTCATGGTGGGGAGCGAAGGGACGTTAGGCGTGATCACCGAGGTGACGCTGCGCCTGCATCCCGTCCCCGACGCCATCGCCGCCGCCGTCTGCGCCTTCGCGTCGATCGACGACGCGGTGCATGCCGTGGTGGCCCTCCTGCAGTGCGGCGTCCCGCTGGCGCGCATCGAGTTGCTCGACGCCATGACGGTGCGGGCGGTGAACCAGCTGAGCGGACTCGGATATCCCGAGTGCCCGATGGTCTTCCTCGAGCTGCACGCCTACTCCGCGGCGGCGATCGCCGAGCAGCTGGAGGCCGTGCACGAGATCATCGCCCATCATGCCGGCCGCGTGCACGATTCGGCGACGACCGAGGATGCCCGGACCCGGTTGTGGGAGGCGCGGCACAAGGTGTACTACGCCGGTCTGGCGATGCGTCCCGGCTTTCGCGCGTGGACGACCGACGTCTGCGTCCCGGTATCGCACCTGGCAGCGGTCATCCGCGAGACGCGGGCGGACATCGAAGCGCTGGGGATCGTCGCGCCGCTCGTGGGGCACGTGGGCGACGGCAACTTCCATCTCCTCATGCTCGTCGACCCTAACGACGAGTCGACGGTCGCCGTGGCGCGCGACGCCAACGACCGACTGGTGGCACGTGCCATCGCCTGCGGCGGCACGTGCACCGGCGAGCACGGCGTCGGCGTGGGGAAGATGGGGTCGCTGGCCAAGGAGCACGGCGACCTCCTCCCCGCGATGCGGGCGATCAAGCGGGCGCTCGACCCCAGCAACCTGATGAACCCGGGAAAGGTGGTCGCCTTCTCGCCCTAGGGCGCGCGACCACACGATCCCGGTGCCATCGGCGGACGCGTCCTATCGGGAACGCTTGAGTGGGGGCACGCCAGGAATCTCGATACGGTCCACGCTCCCCTTGGCATCGGTGCCGAAGCTGAACTCCATCCCCGATTCGAGGGCGACGGCCTTGTTGGGCGCCAGGAAGAGCACCTCGGTGCGCGGGATGAACTGCGGCTCCTCGATGAAGAGCTTCCCCCCCACGCGCATCACCGAGGCGCGCACCTTGAAGGGGGCGTCGACCGCGAACGAGCCGACGAACGCTTGGAGCGCCGCCGAGTCGACGGCGATCGGGGCGATCTCTCGCGGCCCGAAGTCGGTCCACTTGTACTCGGCCGCGATGGCGAAGAGGATCTCCTGCGCCAGCGCCGACCCATTGTCGCTGTTGGTCATGACCGCCGCCCCCTTCCCTAACTCCGGGAAGTAAGTCATCTGCGCCCGGTAGCCCTCGTTGGCGCCGCCGTGCCCGAAGTTGAAGCCGGCCCCCTTGCCACCGAGGGCGGGGCCCAGGCCAAACGCCTCCTTCTGCGACGTCAGCATCTCGGTCGCCATCTTCTGCGACAGCACCTTGGTCGACGTGCCGGCGCGTGCCGCGGCGATCTCGATCGACCACTTCATCAGGTCGCTCGGGGTGGTCCAAAGCCCGGCAGCCGCCATCTCGGGGTAGGTGTGCCACCGTCCCTCGACCATCTTGCCGTCGGGGCGATACCCCGCGGCCGCCTGCGGCGCCAGGGCCGCCGAGAGCGGCTGGTCGTAGCCGCTGTTGGTCATCCCGACCGGGTCGAGGACGAGGCGCTTGAGCAGCGCGGGGAACGGCTCGCCGGTCACGTCGGTCATGACGAGCTGCTCGATGGTGATGCCGCCCCCCGAGTAGCGTGAGATCGCGCCGGGGAAGGTGTCGACACGCACCGCCGCGGTATTGGCCGGCTTGGTGCCGTCCAGCAGCTGCGGCACCGTGGGGACGGAGTCGGTCGCCGCGTAACCCGGAAAGCCGTGTACCGTCAGCCCCGCGTTATGCGAGGCGATGCGCCGCAGCGTGACCTTCTCCTTCGCGGTGAACGGGTTCTCGGGCAGCTTCCAGCTCTTGAGGTAGTCGTTGACCGGTGTGTCGAGCGCGAGCTTCCCCTCCTCCACCAGCCGCAACATCCCGCTCGCCGCCACCGGCTTGCTGATCGACGCCGCCTGGAAGAGCGTGTTCGCATCCACGGAGTCGGCCGTCCCCAGCGCCTTGAGCCCGTACCCGCGCGCCCACACGATGCGCCCGTTGTCGACCACGGCAATGGAGACGCCGGGGACCTTGTGATGCGCCATGCGCTCGGCGAGCGTGTACGTGACCGCCGGCGCCCCCTTGACCGTCAGCTGCGAACGGAGCCCCGCGGTCACGCGGCCCACGGCCGCGTCGTCGTTAGGCTCGGCGGATGAGGGAACGGGGGCGGGGGCGCTGCAGGCGGCGAGCAGGACGGCGCCGGCGGCGACGAGGGAAAACCGATGACGCATCGAGACCTCAAGGTGGGTGGACACGCCGGTGGCCCCCGGCGACGGTGGAGAATGCACGCGGGAGCGCACGGCCGGGAAGGGCGCGCGCCTCCGGATCCGGAGCCGTACGGCGAATCGCGGCCGTCGGTGTCGACCACCCCCTTCCCCCACGCCGTCCGCCGCACGATGATCCCGTCCTCTTCGTCCTGCCGTCATGCCCATCCCGCCAGCCGCCACCACCGCCGCCCACCCGAACACCGTTAGGCGCCTCCTGCGCCTGCTGGCGACAGTCGTCGTCGGGCTCTCGCTGGCCGCTGCCGGCTATGCGGTCGTCGCGTACCGGGCGTACCACCGCGTGCGCCCCGCCGATCGCCCCTGCCTCGACTGCGGCACGCCGGTGACGGTGAACGGCTACCAGCTGCTCGTTCGCGAGGTGGGGAGCGATACGACACGCCCGCCGGTGATCGCCGTGCACGGGGGCCCCGGCCATTCGAGCCTCTCCTTTCGGCGGAGCCTCGACTTTCTCGGCACCCAGCGCCGCCTCGTCTACTACGATCAGCGCGGATCGGGAAACTCGCAGAGCAAGGATCGCCCTGAGGACTTCGTCATCGACAGCCTCGTCGAGGAGCTGGAGGCGTTGCGACGCGACGTGGTGAAGGCCGACAAGGTCGTCCTGCTCGGGCATTCGTTCGGCAGTGCGCTCGTGCAGCGCTATGCCCTGCGCTACGCGTCGCACGTCGACAAGCTCGTGATCGTCGGCGGGATTCGCCTCAACAACGGGATGACGAATCGCTTCGTGTGGCGATGGCTCGGCCCGGCCCTGCTCTCCACCGCCCTCGGCTTCCCCCGAGGCACGGGCGATGACGCCGATCGCTGGTTCACCACGTCCGATACCGCCGGCAGCCTCGCGCGACTGTTCGACCCGAAAAAGGGCGCGCTCCTGGACAGCACCGGGACCGTGCGGTTCGCGGCGTGGCACGCGATCTCGTTCTCGCTCGTGGGTGACGCACAGGAGGACGCGCTGGGCCGTCTCGACATCCCGACCCTCGTTCTGTATGGCGCCGCCGACACCGACTACACGGGGGAGCCGACGGCCAAGGCGATGTGTGCCGTCCTCCCGCGCTGCACTCCGGTTGCCTTCCTGCAGAGTGGGCACTGGCCGTTCCTGGAGGAGCCGGTCCGCTTTCAGCAGGTCGTGGGGGACTTTCTGACCGAGGACCCTTCGCGGCCCGGACGTTGACGCGGGGCGCCCGGTCTCGGTCCATTGTCCGTGACCGCCGCCCAAGCCGCTCCGTCCCTGTCGCATGAAGCCTCACCTCGTTCGCACTACTGTCAGTCTCATCCTGGCCGCCGCCTGTAGCGGCTCGCGCGCCGCCACCCCCTCGGCGAGTGCAACGCACGGCGCGACCCCCGTGACGCCCCCCGGCGACGCCACGCCAGGGACGATCTCCCTGAAGAAGATCGGCTCGTATGCTGGCGCCGGTGCCGCAGCCGCGGAGATCACCGCGTACGATCACGTGAGCCAGCGCCTGTTCGTCGTGAACGGCGCGCTTGGCACCGTCGATGTGCTCGACCTGCGCGTCCCGTCGGCTCCCACGCTCGTGTCGTCCATCAGCGTGCGACAGTTCGGGACGGGGGCCAACAGCGTGGCGGCGTATTCGGGCGTGGTCGCCATCGCCATCGAGGGGCCGGTCAAGACCGCTCCCGGCACCGTGGCCCTTTATCGCGCCGCGACGCTCGACCTGATCAGCAGCGTCTCCGTCGGCGCGCTCCCCGACATGGTGACCTTCACCCCGGACGGGAGCACCGTCCTGGTGGCAAACGAGGGAGAGCCGGACCCGTCGTACCAGCTCGACCCCGAGGGATCGGTCGGGATCATCGACGTGCGCGACGTGACGCACCCGACCGTGCGTTTCGCCGACTTCACGGCGTGGAACGGCAAGGAGGAGTCGTTGCGGCGCAGCGGAGTCCGCATCTTCGGTCCCAACGCCAGCGCGGCACAGGACCTCGAGCCCGAGTTCATCGCCGTCTCCGCCGACGGGCGACGGGCCTGGGCGACGTTGCAGGAGAACAACGCGCTGGCCATCATCGACGTGGTGGGCGCACGCGTCGAGCAGGTCGTCGCGTTAGGCTACCGCGACCACAACGTGGCCGGCCACGGCTTCGATGCCAGCGATCGCGACCAGCGGGTCAACATCCGCCCATGGCCCGTCCTCGGGATGTACCAGCCGGACGCCATCGCCGCCTACACCGCGCAGGGGGCGACCTACCTGGTCACCGCCAATGAGGGAGACCCGCGCGACTACGCCGCCTACAAGGAAGAAGTCCCGGTCGGGACGCAGCTCGACCCGGCGATCTTCACCAGCGCGCGCTGCGGCGGCAGCTGTGCCGGCGATGCCAACCTCGCACGCCTCATGGTGACCAAGGCGATGGGGATGAACGCGGCGACCGGGCAGTGGCACACGCTCTACGCCTTCGGCACGCGCTCCTTCAGCATCTGGAGCGCCGACGGTCGTCAGCTGTGGGATTCGGGCGAGGAGCTGGAGCGACGAACGAGCGCGCTCCCGATGGTGCAGTTCAACGCTGGCAGCACGGGGAACTCGTTCGACGATCGGAGCGACAACAAGGGACCGGAGCCCGAAGGGGTCGTCATCGGCAGGCTGGGGAGCAAGACCTTCGCCTTCATCGGACTGGAGCGCGTGGGCGGGATCATGGTCTACGACGTCACCCGTCCCACCGCACCGCAGTTCGTCACCTACGCCAACACCCGCGACGGTGCGGCCGGCGACCTGGGACCCGAGGGGATCCACTTCGTCCCGGCGGCCCGATCGCCTAACGGGGCGCCACTCCTCATCGTGGGGAATGAGGTGAGCGGGACGACGGCGATCTATCAGGTGATGCTGCACTGACAGGCACGGCCTGGGCGGTCTTCGGCGATGGGGCTCCCGTCGCCGAAGAGGGAGCCGCCGTCCGCGGCTGAGGTGGTTGATCGTGTGCCGATGCCGGTGTGGTGGCCGAGCAACGGTGCACTACTGGGGTTCGTCACGCGTCCGTTACGCTGCGACGGTCACTCCGTGACGTGTCAACGAGAACGTAGCAGACCCGGTTCGTTGCCAACCTCTGCCGTTCCCACGCATGCCCCTCTCCCGTTCATCCGCCGTGAGCGCCCTCGCGCTCACGCTCCTCTCCGGCTGCACGACCGACCGCGCGACATCGCCCGTCACCCGCATCCCGACCGACGCCGCGTTGGGCGCCGAGCCGTCCGACCCGACCCCCGGCACCATCGCGCTGGAGAAGATCGGCCAGTATGCGGGCGCTGGGGCCGCGGCGGCCGAGATCACGGCCTTTGATCACGTGAGCAAGCGCCTCTTCGTCGTCAACGGGGCGCTTGGCACCGTCGATGTGTTGGACCTGCGCGTCCCCTCGACCCCCGTGCTCGTCTCATCGATCGCGGTGGGGCAGTTCGGCGCCGGCGCCAACAGCGTGGCAGCGCACAACGGCGTCGTCGCCATCGCCATTGAAGGCGCGACGAGGACCGCACCGGGGACGGTGGCATTCTACCGTTCGGGGTCGCTCGAGTTGATCAGCAGCGTGACGGTGGGCTCGCTCCCCGACATGGTGACGTTCACGCCGGACGGGCGCACCGTCCTCGTGGCCAACGAGGGAGAACCCGACGCTTCGTACCAGGTCGACCCCGAGGGCTCGGTCAGCATCATCGATGTGCGAAACGTCCGGAAGCCGTCGGTCCGCACGGCGAGCTTCACGGCGTGGAACGGGCAGGAGGGGGCGTTGCGCGCCTCCGGCATCCGGATCTTCGGCCCCAATGCGAGCGCGGCGCAGGACTTCGAGCCGGAGTACATCGCCGTGACGCCGGACGGTCGGCGCGCCTGGGTGACGTTGCAGGAGAACAACGCGATGGCACTCATCGACATCGAGGGTGCCTACGTGCGCCGCATCGTCCCGTTAGGCTACAAGGACCACAACGTCGTCGGCCAGGGGATGGATGCCAGCGATCGCGACAACGCGGTCAACATCCGGCCGTGGCCGGTGTACGGGATGTACCAGCCTGACGCGGTCGCCAGCTACAAGGCGGCCAACGGGCAGACGTACCTCGTGACCGCCAACGAAGGCGACGCGCGCGACTACGCGGGCTTCCAGGAAGAGACGCGCGTGGGCAGCAACCTCAATGCGGCGATCTTCACCAGCGCGCTGTGCAACGGCAGCTGCACGGGGAACGCGAACCTGGGCCGACTGACCGTCACCAAGACGCTCGGCCTCGACCCGGTCACCGGACAGTTCAATGCGCTGTACGCCTTCGGCACGCGCTCGTTCAGCATCTGGAACGCCGACGGATTGCTCGTCTGGGACTCGGGTGATGACTTCGAGCAGCGTACGCAGGCGCTCGCCTCGGTCGCGTTCAATGCCAGCAACAGCGGCAACAGCTTCGACGATCGCAGCGACAACAAGGGGCCCGAGCCGGAAGGGGTCGCGCTGGGCACGCTCGGCAAGAAGACGTTCGCCTTCATCGGGCTGGAGCGCGTGGGCGGCATCATGGTGTACGACGTGACGCAGCCGACCGCTCCGCAGTTCGTGACCTACATCAACACGCGCACCGGTGCGACGGGCGACCTGGGACCGGAGGGGATCATCTTCGTTCCCGCCGTGCGTTCGCCGACCAAGTCGCCGCTCGTCATCGTGGGGAACGAGGTCAGCGGGACGACCGCGATCTTCCGCGTGGTGCTGCAGTAACAGCCGTGACATGACAGGGCGGCGTCCGCGACCCGGGCGCCGCCCTGTGTCATCTGCACCAATGTGGTTGGCGCGCGGCATGCGGAGCGATGCGCCTGGCATCCGCCTCGCGCGCGGCTACCGGGACCGATAGCGCGCAATCACCGGGATGAGGAGCGCCACGACGAGCCCGAGGATGGTCAGGACGACCATCGCCCTCCCCCACCCGCCCCCCTGCCCGCTCGACGGCGGCTGACCACCCGACGCGCCCATCGTCAGCCCCTCGGCGCCGTGAGTGCGCGGTACTGCCGGTACATCACCCAGCGCCACCGCGCGATCATCCCGAAGGCGAGGAGGAAGAAGAGCGAGGCGGTCTGCAGCGGCGAGACGAGGTGCCCGATGTAGTCGTGCAGGAGGAGGCGCACCGCCAGCAGCACGAGGAGGATCGCGAGGAAGGCCCGCGAGCGCTTCATGTAGATCACCCCGTCGCGCGGCTCGAGTCGCGTCGAGTTCACGAGCGGCCAGGAGAGGGCGAACAAGCCGAGCAACGTCGCGCCAATCGCCCACGTCCACGGGACACGCGCCATCGGCATCACGAAGATCGCGAAGCCCGAGCTCATCGCCACCGGCGGGATCACGATCGCCTTGGTCGAGACCGGGACGCGCGTCTCGCGCACGCGCCACGCCAGCATCGCGATCCCCCCGAAAATGGGGCCGACGCGCAGGATGGGGCGCAGGATTGGCGAGTAGTGCGCGTACAGATCCTGGAGGTTCACCGACGTGTGAGGCGCGACGGGGGGAGGGACGGCGTGTGACGACTGCAGAAATCTACCGACGGTACGCAAGCGGTCAGGGCACGCCCGGCGTGCAGCACCGCAGCGAACTCACGAAGCGATCGGCGCCGTACGTTCACGCCTCAGGTCCCTTCAGCCGCCCCACCTCGGGCGGCAACACATCAGGCGCCTCTGCCTGCGGCACATGCGTGAGCGTGGGAGGGAATACCTCCTCCCCGAGCATGACGATGCGCTCGCGCTCCATCGTGACCGGCCCGGCTCCCAGCGACTTTCCCCCGAAGACGCGCCGCGCCAGATAGCCGACCGCTCCAAGGACCGCGCCGCCGGCAGCCAACGCCAGTCCCGCCGTCAGGACGAAGGCCAGAAGCGCGAGGACGATCGCGATGACGAGGATCGCGACGAGCGGGTTCCGACTGTTGAGGCGAACAAGACGGATCTGCATGCGAAGCAGGACGGGGAAGGGCGCATGAACAGGCCCCGACAATCTACCGCATGTTACCTGATGTGACCTGCGGCTCGCCCGTCCCCCTTTGGCAGCAGCGTCACCCTGCGTGCGCGTGACGGCCTCGCGGCGTAACTTTGGCGCCATGACGACCATCAAACAAGCCGACTTCATCCAGTCGATCGCCGACGCGCTCCAGCACATTTCCTACTACCACCCGCTGGACTACATCCACGCGC
>Ga0116178_10000821_pt1 | contig 26981 bp, 16 predicted proteins | sample AD_STIC12_MetaG_FD_89880 | JGI IMG/M metagenome (GOLD analysis project Ga0116178, IMG submission 89880) | Active sludge microbial communities of municipal wastewater-treating anaerobic digesters from USA - AD_STIC12_MetaG | ecosystem: Engineered > Bioreactor > Anaerobic > Digestate | place: USA... | reverse complement strand
CTTTGAGGGGTGTCAAAAACGGCGTTTTTCTGTTACTTTTTCCCATGCGCAGGGCAAATTTTTCAGAAAGGGTTGCTTTTCCCGGTTGCGGAGAAGGGTAAAAACTGGAAGAGGAGGGTGGTAAAAATGTGGGTAAAATCACCCGATTTTTTAGCTTATTACATCCGTGACCATCCGTGTTCATCTGTGGAAAATCATTTCCATCTGTGATCTCGCTTTACACCACAGAGCACATGTGTCTTAAACTGTAAAACAGATCCAACCCTTAATTCGTGTAATTCGCGTAATTCGTGGGAAAAATCTGGAGCTGAGCTTGCTTGCGGCGGTTCGGCGACCGCCGGCTACTTTTCTGGTCGCTACGGCGAGCGACCGTACAAGGCTACGGTATTTTGTCTAAATTTGGATCATCTACAGGAATTTAACACACTTTGGAACGCTTTGTGCATCTTTATAAAAGATAGATTCGGCCTTTTTTTAAAAGGGAGGATGAGTTGATGAAGTTGCCGATCTTTTTGATCGCAGTGTTTTTCGCCGCTGATGCTGCAACGGTTTGATTGCAAGAGCTGTGCAAGCTCAGTTAATTGAGAGTATAGTCAAGACAAGTGATGGTTCCATAAGGTAGATTAGGAGAAAACCATGAAGAGACTGACGACCTTGATCGCATTGCTGATGCTGGTGCTTGGCCTGGGTGCCGCAACGGTTACCGTAGGAACGGTGACGCAGTACACCAATTTTTTCCCGATTTTTACATGCTGTACTCACAATTATAGTCAACAGATCTACAGGCAGTCCCAGATCAACCATTTTGGTGTCATCACCAAGATTGGGTTTTATCGCATGCAAAGCTGTTATGGGGAACTGTCTGAAAGTCACAATTGGACGATATACATGGGGCATATCACGCGCAGTTCGTTTGCTTCTCCATCAGACTGGGAACCGCTTGCCAATCTCACTCAGGTGTTTTCCGGCAGTGTTTTAAATGAATTTCCTGAGCCAGGTGGGTGGATGGAGATCACTCTGCAGACTCCTTTTGGATACAACAATATCGACAACTTGGTGGTGGCCATCCATGAGAATACTCCCGGTTGGGGTGTGCCGGTAGATTGGGGAGGCTTTACCATTGATCAATACAGCGGTAGCTATGCCGGGATAATGTGTTTTGATAGTGTGGATCTAGACCCCAATAACCCTTCTTTGGACTCAATGGCAAGCTATGAAATCGCCGCAATCAAGCTGGAGTTTACACCCGAAGTGGCTCCTCCGTTGACACCTGTGCCCGTTCGTCCTCTCAATAATGCAACGCTATCGAGTGGTGATCTTTTGGAATGGACTTTGCCCTACGGTAGTCCTCCTGCGAGCGGCTATGATGTTTATATTGACGGTTCTTTGTTGAGTGCCAACCAAGCGGGCAACCGGTGTGCAGTTCATGGCTTAAGTGTGGGGCCGCACACCTGGTATGTGATAGCCAGAAACCCTGCGGGAGTTTCACCTCCTTCGGCAAGCTGCGGCTTTGTCTATTCTTTTGCGGTGGCGATTGGCTTTGAAGATGAGGATTTTGGTCTTCCCATCGAGACCTCAAGTCACTACAATTATAGCCAGAGCATCTTTTTGCAATCCGAAATGGGCATAAACAATCAAGGCAACGATGAGGCGTATTGCAGCATTGAAAAGATATCTTTCTTTTATGATGGGACGACTGTGCCTGTTGGTTGTCGTGACTGGGTGATCTATGTGGGACATACTTCCAAAACGGAGTTTTCCAGCCCTTCAGATTGGGTTCCGGTGAGCGAAATGGTGCAGGTCTTTGCTGGGCAAGTGAGCTTTTTACCCACTCCCGGTTGGGTGGGAATCTCCCTGGATACCCCATTTTTATATGATACCACCAGCAATATCGTTATCGCCGTGGATGAAAATACGCCGGGTTATTGCAATTGGAATCCCTACTTTCATAACAGCATTACCTTTAATCAGAACCGCAGCATCGCCTTCCAAGGTAATCACAACGCAAATCCCGATCCAGCCACTCCGCCTGATGGCACGCTGGTAAGCGCAATTCCCAATATCATGATGCACGTTGGGCAGTTGCAAACCGGCCCCAGGTTGAGCTTGGCACCCAACGTTTTGGATTTTGAACTGCTGCTCAATGGTGAAACCAGCGAGGGATTTAACGTAACAGCCACCAATATGGGTATTGGAACGCTAAACCTCGCCGCCGGCGACATCAGCATCATAGGAGACAATGCGGCTGAGTTTTCATTTGATCCCTCAAACCTGCCGGTGGCTTTGGGGCATGGGGAGAGCGTAAGCATCCCCGTCAGCTTGACTGGAGTGACGGCTGGGCAGCTCTCTGCTACCTTGCGCATTGTGTATGAAGGGCAAAATCATGATGTGGGATTGATTGCGAGGGTGATGCCGACCGGAACCATCGTGATAGGTGAGGGCAACCAGACGCAACAGCTTCCTTTCGCTACCCAGTTTATTTACTCAGGCTCAGCCACCCTCTATAAGGCGGAAGAGATAAATGGCAGCGGCAGCTTGCAGATGCTGGCGTGGGATTGTGCTGCGGTAAACAGCAACCACACACCTGAAATATCCTATCGGATTTGGGCCAAAAACACCAATGCTGACTGTATGAATTTTGAGACTTGGGAGGATTTGAGATCGGGTATGACTCTGCTCAAGGTGGGCAGCTTCGTTCCCACCGCCGGTAGTTGGCAGATGTTTGAGCTGGATGTTCCCTTTGTTTACACCGGTGTAAACTTGATTATCTATGTGGAGTCCCAATGCGACAATTGGGGACAGCATAATTACTGGTTCAAGTACAGCGAAGTTGATGAATCAAGGCATCTGAGCTTCAATTACAACAGTCCGCCTACGGTGATAGGAAACTGGAATGGCCAGATACCCAATATCATGCTGCACTTTGTGCCCAATCTGGCAGACGATCTCTGTGCGCTTGACGTCAGCGGCACTCGCACATCCGCAGTGGGAGAGACTTCCCACTACAGCGTCCGCATCAGAAACAACGGCAGCGATGCGCAAACCAACTATCAGGTAAAGCTGGTGGATACAGATAATAACGTGCTGGGAGCAGTCAATGGCCCTGCTATCGACAGCGGCGAAATCATAGAGGTTCTGGTTCCTTGGACGCCCACCACCGCAGGACAGAAAAGCATGCGGGGCAAGGTGGAAATGTCGGGTGATGGATTTGCTGGAAACAACCTGAGCAAGCCGTTTCAGGTGGATGTTATCCCCGTGGGTATGCAATCTATCACCATCGGTGAAGGCAATCAGCTCTCCCAGGTGCCCATGGGCTTTGATTCACGCACCTCCATCTATGAGAGGATTTTTGTCGCAGATGAGCTGGGCTTTGCCAGCGGAACCATCACATCGGTGATCATCTACAACCAGTTTGTGAATGAGCTGCTCGCCAAACCCACTCAGGTCTTTCTGGCAAGCACAAATTTGAGCACTCTGAATAGCGGCTTGATTCCTGCCACCCAGATGCTTTTGGTCTTTGATGGGCTGGTGGATTATCCCGCCGGTGAGAACAATGTCGTCATCAATTTCCAGACGCCTTTTGTGCATCTGGGCGGGAATTTGCTGATAATGTTTTATCGCCCCTTGGATGAACACTCCTACGCTTTGCCAAATCACTTTTTCAGCCAGCCTGTGGGTGACTTGCGAGCCCGTTATGATTGCGGCCCTGCTCCCCATGGCGTGGAAATAGACCCATACTCACCGCCTCATGGATTCGTGTGCGAAAGTTCCCCTCTCACCACGTTTCTTTACAGCTTGGATTTGCTGCAAAATGACCTTGGGGCTATCAGCATCAGCGGCAATCCCACACCCGTGGTGGGAGTGACCTCAACCTATACTGTCCGCATCAGAAACAGCGGCGTTGCGATGCAAGACAATTACACCGTTAAGCTCATAGATGCCGCAGGAGTGGAATTGGCCAGCATAGCCGGGCCTCCCATAGAAGTGCAGCAGAGCTTGGATGTGGATGTCCCCTGGGCTCCAACCAGCCTGGGTACTTGCAGCTTTTATGGTAAAGTGGTGCTGGATGGCGAAGCTTTTGAGACCAACAACTGCACCTCAGAGATAGAGGTCTTGGTTTATCCTCCGGGGGCGGAAAATGTGACCGCTGAAGTCATTTTGCTTGATCAGTGGTCGGCTTTGCATGTTTCTTGGTCTGCCGCAGCCAGTGCGCCGGTGGAGCTGAGCGGCTATATGGTTTACAGGATGCGAACTGATCAAATGTCGGATGAGGCCGCTTGGCATCCAGTAACCCCAGAGCCAATTCTTGATCTCTGTGCGGATGATCTGCATTGGGGTCAGCTTCCCAGTGGGAACTATGTGTGTGCGGTCAAGGCTGTTTATGAAGGCGATCTGCAATCACTGCCCAGCTTTTCAAACAGCATTCAAAGTCATGTCCCCAGCGGAACTGTCTCGGGAACGGTAAGGAGTCGCTATGGTGTCGCTATTGCCGGAGCAAAGGTCAGCAATGGAATCGTGTTTAGCACGACCAATCTGGAAGGCGAGTTCAACCTGCCAATTCCAGCAGGAACTCATGCACTGACGGCGTCCGCTGCAGATTATTACAGCCAAACCTTGGAGAACATCACGGTGGAGCAAGGTAGCATTAGCATCGTGAGCTTTGTGTTGGATAGTTTGACAGCCAACGATGACCCCCAGATTCCCGTGGTGGCTACTGCTCTAAATGGTAACTATCCCAATCCCTTCAACCCTGAAACTACTATCAGTTACAGCGTGATGAAGCCTGGCAGAGTGAGGCTACAGATTTACAACCTCAAAGGCCAGTTGGTGCGCAGCTTGGTGGATGAAGAGCATGCTGCGGGTCACTATAAGCGGGTCTTTGATGGTAAAGATAACTACAGTCGCAGCTTGGCCAGTGGAGTGTATCTGATCAGGATGACTGCGCCGGGCTATGAAAAAGTGTCCAAGATGATGCTAATGAAGTAAACGAAGAAGCCGGTTCAAACCGGCCAGCTTTGTTGTTTTGAAAATGAGAACAATGAATAAACAATAGGAGAAAGAGATGAAACAGCTAACAGCTTTGAGCTTATTGCTTGTGCTCGTGCTTGGCCTCGGTGCCGCTACAGTCACCGCCGCTCAACCTTATGGCCAGAGTATAAAGATACCGGTTAGCACGCGCCACATATCCTCTTACAGTCAACAGGTCTATACGCAATCTCGGATCAATCATCAGGGCGAGATCTCGAAGATCAGATTTTATCATCAGGAATCTCCAAATGGGAGCTTGAACAACAGCCATATTTGGAAGATTTACATGGGACACACCACGCGTAGCACCTTTAGTAGCACATCAGATTGGGAACCCATTGCCAACCTGACCGAGGTGTTTTCCGGTAGAGCTCCAATCAATCTTCCACCAGGTAGATATGAGTGGATAGAGTTTATCCTAGACACCCCATTTGTCTATAACAACACTGACAACCTGATAATAGCAGTCTTGGCAGATAATCACAACCGGGCTGGCGCAGCGAACTGGGGAACCCTCTACACTGGTGAATATAGTGCCCTGTACTGTCAGGGGAATTCTTCCTTAGACGTCAATAATCCTCCCGCAGCCCAGCATACAGTGCGACTCATCCCCGCTCTACAGCTTGTATTTCCGGATACTGAGGTGCCGGTTGCGCCAGAGCTGATTGATGTCGACACTTTGGTGAATGGCATGCCCCTGGATTGGGTTTTGCCCCAGGGAGATGGGAATAATCCTCCTGGGTTACAACCGGATGCAAGTGGCTATGACGTGTATATCGATGGGGCCATGGTGAGTGAAAACCAGCCAGGCAACCGCTATATCATCAATGGCTTGGAGGTGGGGCAGCACACGTGGCAGGTAGTCGCCAGAAACAATGTAGGATTTTCGCCTCCTTCACAAACGCATGATTTTTGGGTTGAATCGGGAGTAGCGATTGGCGACAGCAGTGAGGACTACGGAATACCAGTCGATGCTTCTCTGGACTGCACCTACTCCCAGAGCATCATTTTGCAATCTGAGATAGGTCTTAGCAATCAACGCATCGAGACCATAGGCTTCTACTGGAACGGAGCTTATCAGGCAGTTAACAGCAACGATTGGGTGATTTATCTGGGGCATACGGACAAAACGGAGTTTTCTCATAGTGAAGATTGGGTGCCAGTGAGCGAAATGACGCAGGTCTACAATGGACATGTGAATATCCCTGCAGTCACTGGCTGGATAGAAATCTCGCTGGACATCCCGTTTGCCTACAATAACACAGACAATTTGGTGATTGCCGTCCATGAGAATTTGCCCAGCCGGGATTGGGTCGGTGACAGCTTTTATTGCACTCCTACCCCTGACCAATACCGGAGTATAGTCAAGCGAGGCTGCACTATGATAGACCCCAACACACCTCCTGAGGGATACTTGACCGCTGGAACACCCAACATCTTGATGAGGTGTGGGGAAATACCTGTAAACCCCGTGGTGAGTGTGCTGCCATCCACTTTGGACTTTGACTTGGTCGTCTATGGCGAGCCCAGCACGCAGAATGTGACGGTTACCAATATCGGAGGAGGGATCATCAACTTTAGCGCAGCGAACGTCAGTTTCGTGGGCCCTAATGCGGATGAGTTCTCTTTTGATACGGTGAATCTGCCCGTCTCTTTGGGCCCTTCGCAATGTGTGCAAATACCAGTCAGCATCGCAGGGACAACACCTGGACAGGTCTCTGCTACCTTGCGTGTGACCTGCGAAGGGGTCAACCATGACGTTGCCCTAACTGCAGATGTTACATCCGCCGGGGTCGTCATCATTGGCGATGGCACGCTATCCCAAACGGATCCTTTTGGGACAGAATATGACTACGATTGTTTTGCCACACTCTATATAGCAGATCAGATAAGCTCTGCCGGAACTATAGACATGGTTGCCTGGGATTGTGTCTCCATCAGTAACTTGGAGATCCCTTATAAAATCTATCTAAAGAATACCACTTCTACATATTTGACCAGTCCAGATGTGGTGATCGAACAAGCGATCTTGGTTAAACAGGGCCTGTTTGTTCCCAACACCTTGGGCTGGCGGGCCTTCGAACTGGATGTCCCCTTCCAATATACGGGTGGGAATCTGATCGTTATCGTGGTAATCGGCGATGTCAACATCGAAAGGCAAAATCGTGCCCTGTTCAGTTGCACCTACAACATCGGACAGTTCCATCTGACTTGGAAGTATACTTATAACACTCACTTACTTGGCGACTACAGCGTATATATGCCAAACATTCTGCTCAATTTCGTTGATGGTGGTGTAGAAAACGATATCTGTGCCCTCGGTCTCAATGGCCCGCTTGTGCCTCCGGTGGGTGAAGAAGCACACTATACCGTGAGTGTCAGCAACAGCGGCAACAGTATTCAGAGTAACTATCAGGTGAAACTGATGGGGCCGGATGATACCGAGCTGGCGATAGTGAGTGGCACGCCCATCAACAGCGGTTCCAGCGTTGACGTAGTGATCCCCTGGACGCCTATGACTGCAGGCCAATTTGCCATCTATGCCAAGGTAATACTTTCCGGTGATCAACCCGCCGATGCAAACGACCAGACAAAACCTTTGAAGGTAGACGTCCTACCCGAAGGCGCTCATGCTGTCTCCATCGGCTCGGGCTATAGAACTGATTATATGCCAATGAATTTCCGCCACGTCAATACCCTCTGTCAGACGGTTTATCTGGCGGAAGAGTTGGGCTTTGTGACCGGAACTATCAATTCCATGATGGTCTACAACAGCTTTGCCTATGGTTTGATCAAACCCACCCAAATCTTTATGGCAAGCACCTACCAAAACCTCGATGCAGGCATGATGTCCGCTTATGATATGACTTTGGTCTACAATGGTCTGATAGAGTATCCCGAAGGTGAAAACAACATCATGATCAATCTCCAGACGCCCTATCAGCACACGGGCGGAAACCTGGTGGTGATGTTTTTCCGTCCCTACGATCCAGATCGGTATTTTGGCGATCTGCATTTCAGAGGCCAAATTGAAGGTGACAACCGTTCACGAATTGCCATTGCTTATTCAGACTATATAGACCCGTATCTCACTTGCAACACCAGGCTCACGGGGAGATTCCCGCAGGCCAGCTTCTTCTTTACTCCGGATCCATATGAAAATGAACTGGCAGCTTTGCGCATTGCAGGCGGCAGCGATGCCACAATGGGGAGCGTCTCAAACTACACGGTTCACATCAAAAACTACGGCAGTGCAGATCAAAGCGATTACACCGTGAATCTCATAGGTTCCGGCGATGTGGTTTTGGCCAGTGTGGCTGGGCCTGAGATAGCTTCAGGACAGAGCCTGGAGGTGGAGATTCCCTGGACTCCTGACACTGTAGGCGAGCTAAGCATCTTTGCCAAAGTGGAGATGAATGGCGATGAGTTTGCAGGTAATAACCGCACTACCAACGTCGAAGTCATGGTTTACCCTGTGGGATCAGCGGGTGTGTTTGCCGAGGTAAATGATAACGATGATGCCGTGGAGGTGTATTGGATGCGCTCCAGGGAGCTAAGTGGATACCATGTTTACAGGTTGCAAGCTGGTCAAGAGCAAAATCAGGCTGCATGGATCGAACTGATACCCGAGACAGATGATGCTTCCAGTGTGACCGATACTAGTTGGCTCACTCTTCCCGATGGAGACTATCGTTGGGCGGTTACGGCCACCTATACAGACGGCACAGCTTCCTTGCCTCGTTTTTCAAGTGCCCTCACAAATAGTGTCCGAACCGGGAAGATAGTGGGTGTAGTGAAAAACGAAAATGGTATCGCCATTGCGGGAGCGATTGTGAGCAACGGCAGGTTGACCACCACAACAAACTCATTGGGCGAATACAGCCTCATGGTTCCAGTAGGCAACCGCACGCTGTTGGCTTCTGCCGAAGGATTTGGGGAGACCACTGTGGAGAATGTGATAGTAGGCGCAGGTCTCTTTACCAACTTGGACATCGTTTTGGTGAGTAGAAGCAACGATTGCGAGTCTCCGGTTCCGGTGGTTACGGCTTTGAATGGGAACTATCCCAATCCCTTCAATCCTGAAACCAACATCAGCTACAGTGTAAAAGAGCCGGGAATGGTAAAGCTGGAAATCTACAACATCAGAGGTCAATTGGTGAGAAACCTGCTGAATGAATACCATGTCACAGGGCACTATAAGCGGATTTTTGATGGCAAGGATAACAATGGCCGCATCTTGGCCAGCGGAGTGTATCTGCTGAGGATGAGTGCCCCTGGCTACCAGAAAGCGTCTAAAATGCTGCTGAAGAAATAGTTGTATAGACCTTAGGTCTCTCATAATATCAGGATGCCCGCGTTTTGCCGCGGGCATCTTTATAGGGACTATTCACCTGCTTCTTCCTTGCTTACCCGCAGGGAGATGCCGTGGTGATACTCGGGTTTTTCCCGGGTGGCTCCGAGTAATCACCGGGCGGCTAAGCAAGGAAGAAGCGGTTGCCGAATGCCCATGTTCGGACGCTCGCTGTACGGGCGCTCGCCGAAGCGCCGTTCTATCATGGCTCGCTGTAGGGCTTCTCGCCGTAGCGTCGATGTATGGTCGCTCAGCGAAGCGACCAAAAGCAGAGCCGCTTGCCAAAGCGTCCCCACTCACCGCTTATACTTCACATCTCGCTTGTTCATTCCGGGCAGCGACCATCCCAAACGGCAAAGCAAGGAAGAATCAGGAAAGGCAATGCCGTCCTTCTGTCTTTTTGGGGATCAAAAAAGAAACCGGCTCAATGAGAACCGGCTTTCTATAGTGTAGTTGTGCTTCAAGCTTATTTGCTTCTTACCAACCTAAATCCCACATAGGGAATACCTTTGTTGGGGCTTCCTTTTTCTCTGTAGATGATGTTCAGGTTGCGTCCTTCTCCGTTCATGACGTTGCCACCGCGAATCACTCTTTGGGTGCCCGTGCTGGGGCCGCTGGGGTTGATGAATTGTTGGATGGAGCGTGTGTAAGAGGCGTCATACCAGTCCCAGCACCATTCAGAGACGTTACCGCTCATGTCGTAAAGTCCGTTGGCGTTGGCGTTTTTACCACCTGGGGCTCTGATCCGACCGGCACTGTTGTCTCTATACCAGGCTACCTCTTCGGGATCGTCTGAGCCGCTGTAATCGAAGAGTGCACCTGCTTTGGCGGCAAATTCCCATTCTGCTTCGGTGGGTAGACGCCAGCCATTGGCACTGAAGTTGCAGCTTACTCTTGCCGGTTTGGTGCTATAATCCAGGGTGTAGGCTGGTTCCAATCCATCTGCTTTGCTGATGGCATTGCAATAGAGGATGATGTTCGTCCAGCTCACGTTATCCACGGGGAGATGGTCGCCCACTGTGCTTACATTCGCTGGCGTCATTCTCTTGTTCCATTGTCCTTGCGTCACTTCATGACGGCTAATGTAAAAGCTATTCAGGGATACGTTGTGGTTCAGGTTTTCTTTCAGGCGTCCAAAGCCAAAGGAACCGGAATCTAGGCGCACCATATAAGAGGGCATGGGAGCTTGATGAGTAGTTTGCTTGGGAGGAGTTGGTTGATCAGTGCCCGCCAAACTCAGGCCATATCTATCAAATGTATATTGCTGTCCCTCCCTCAGGGTGGATTTGAGGGCTCCATACTCTGTTTGCGTGGGTTGTTGAGGGGTGGTCTCCACATTTTGATCGTTCTTTGTAACCTTGAGTGTGTCTGGAGCGGGGAGGAAACCGGTGAAGCTGAAGGGCTTATCCGAGCCTCTGAAGAGGATGCTGAAGAGGTTGGTAAACATAAACAACCCAACGATGATGATGGCAAGAGCGACAAGAGCGATAAATGCCCATTCAGGGCCAGCTTTTGGCATGTCATTCTTGGGTTTGACGTTGGGAATATTGCTATCAAGAGGTGTGTTGCAAACCTCATCATCCTCGACTCTGGGCAGAGCACGCAGATGTTCCAGGATGAGATCCGTATCCGTATAGCGTTGCAAGATATTGCGATGCAGGCATTCGGCCAAGACTTTGTTGAAGCTGATTGTGATGCCGGGGATGTAGCGGAATTTGACTTCGCTGAGCAACTCGTCTCCATAGAGGGTGTTAGCCAGAGGATGGTCGCAGGCAAGACGAGCTAACACAGCTCCGATGTGGAAGATGTCTTCGCGCTCGTCATTTTCCTCGTAGTGGAGAGTACTTGAGAGCAAAACGAGGTTGTTGTTTTCATCCAGCATCATGCCTGATGAACTCAATCTGTTGAGGCTGAGGCCTTGTTTGCGTATTTCTTTGGCTGCCTGCATCAATTGGATTGCCACTTTGCGGATCAAGTCCTCAGTCAGCTCTTCAGGTTGCTCTTTCTTCAATCTATCCAAGCTGATGCCCTGAACATAGCGAGTGGCCATGTAGCCCGGATTGGCTGCCAAGCTAGCTTCATCCGTTTTGGAGATATTGGGGTGGTTCAGATTGAGCAAGCCCTGCAGGCGCAACTGCAGCGCATAGACCTTTTGAGGATTTGCCAAGCGAGACTTGTGAAACACCTTGAGGACATACTTGATGTCGTTTTTGAGGGCTAAGTATTTGATGCCTTCCTCATCCTTGGTGACCAACTCGGTGATGCGGAAGCCCTGAAACTCGTCTCCTGCAGCTAAGGTGTCAAATGTGACGATGGGCGAAAGCTTCCTTTCGGGTTTGCTTGGTTCCTTGGGCTTTGGTTCCGGTTTTCTTGATTTTATTTCTGGTACTTTTTCTCCACAGAAGGCGCAAAACTGGGCATTTTCAGCTAAGTTTCTGCCGCAATGGCTGCAGAATATCATGTCATGGCCAGAATCTTTTGTCATTTATTATACCTTAAACACCTGTAATTGTACTTCCTTACCGTTGATGTCCAGCGGAGCGACGCCGCTATCACCATCGCTGAAAACCAGCTCGTCGCAGAGCGTTTCGCTCATGATAAAACTCTTGTGGTCGTTTACCGCAGCCTGGATCTCTGCATCCGCATTGAGGATCACCTTCACGCGGTCCATGATCTCAAAGTCCTGCTCTTTGCGCGTAAACTGTATCTTGTTGATCAGCTCTCTGGCATAACCTTCACGCAGCAGCTCATCGGTGAGCTTGGTATCCAAGGCTACAAATATATCCTTCAGGCTTTCAAAGACATAGCCCTCTTTGGGGATGATGTGGGCGATGATGTCTTCGGGAATCAGGTCGATAGTCTGGCCTTCGATTTCCAAAGGATAGCTTTCGCCTTTGGCATGAACAGCCAAGACTTCCTGGCCTTTGAGCTTGCTCAGAGCGCTAGAGATGGGTTTCATCAATTTGCCGTATTTGGGGCCCATTACCTTGAAATCCGCCTTGAGTTCAAAGCTCACAAAGTCGTCGTCATCTTCCACGAAGTTGATCTCGTGGATGTTTACCTCTTCCTGGATGAGGTCGAACATGCGCAGCACGGTGTCTTTGGTTCGGGCGGGGACAAACATGGTCTTCAGAGGTTGGCGGATCTTGATCTGACAGGCGTTGCGGGCGGCACGTCCCAAGCCAACGATGTCGATGATCAGGCGCATTTCTTCTTCCAGCTTTTTGTCCACTTGAGCCAAGTCCGCCTCTGGGTAGTCACAAAGGTGAACGCTGAGTCCGGCTTTGAGGTTGCGGAATACCTCTTCGGCCAAATAGGGAGCAAAGGGGGCGATGAGCTTGGCTACGCCCAAGAGGATTTCGTAGAGCGTGAGGTAGGCTTCCTGCTTGTCCTGCGTGAGTTCCAATGCCCAGAACCTTCTGCGGCTGCGGCGCACAAACCAGTTGGAGACCTCATCGATGACGAAGTCTTGGATGGCACGGGTGACCTTGGAAAATTCATAGATTTCCATCCAGCCGCGCACCTGATCCACCAAGGTATGATAGCGGGAGATGATCCAGCGGTCTATCTCGGCGGCTCTTTTTGCGCTTCCATCATACTGGGAGGCGTCAAAGCCGTCGATATTGGCGTAGGTGGCGTAGAAGGAATAGACGTTTTTGAGGGTGCCGATAAATTTGGAATTGATCTCTTTGACGCCCTCAACGTCAAAGCGGGTGGGCACCCAAGGAGGACTGACCGCCAAGAGATACCATCTGATGGCATCAGCTCCGTGTTCTTGCATGAGTTCGATTGGATCGACGGTGTTGCCTCTGGTTTTGCTCATCTTTTGGCCGTTTTTATCCAAGATCAGGTCGTTTACCAAGCAGCTCTTGAAGCTGGAAACGCCTTTGACCAAGGTGGAAATGGTGAGCATGGAGTAAAACCAGCCGCGGGTCTGGTCTATGCCTTCGGAGATGAAATCGGCGGGGAAGAGCTCCGTCTCAAAGCGGTCGACGTTTTCAAAAGGCCAATGCCACTGAGCGAAGGGCATGCTACCGCTATCAAACCAACAGTCTATCACCTCAGGGGTGCGTTGCATCTTGCCGCCACATTCGGGGCAATCAAGCACCACATCATCGATGTAGGGGCGATGTAATTCTATGTCTTCCGGAACTGGGGAGCCGTCGGTGAGGTGTCCTTCTTTGATCAAATCTGCGATGGAGCCGATGGACTTCTTGTGGTTGCAATCCTCGCAGACCCAGATATTTAGAGGAGTGCCCCAAAAGCGGTCACGCGAGAGAGCCCAGTCGACGTTGTTTTCCAGCCATTCACCAAAGCGCTTCTCTCCCACAAAGCTGGGATACCATTTGATGTGGCGGTTGTTTTCTATCAGTTGATCTTTAAACTGCGTGGTGCGGATATACCAGCTATCACGGGCGTAATAGATGAGCGGTTTGCGGCAGCGCCAGCAGTGTGGATAGCTGTGCAGCACCTGCTCTCTTCGGAAGAGGGCACCGCTTTCTCTGAGGTGGCGGATGATGTCTTTATCTGCATCCTTGACAAAGAGTCCCGCCCAAGGTCTCACGAGGTCGATAAACTTGCCTTCTTCATCAACGGGCTGCACAAAAGGCAGGTCGTATTTGCGGCCCAAGGTGTAGTCATCCTGACCAAAGGCGGGAGCTGTGTGCACGACTCCAGTGCCGTCATCCATGCTGACGTAATCCGCCAGACCGATGATCCAGGCTTTTTTGTCTACGGGGATAAATTCAAAGAGAGGCTGATAGGCTCTGTGTTCCAAGTCTTTACCTGGGAATTCGGCTAAAATTTCATACTCATCTCCCAAAACCTCGAGGCGTGCTTTAGCCAAGATCAGGTTTTCATCCTTGAAACGCACCTTGACATAGGGCTCATCGGGGTTTACTGCTAAAGCAACGTTGGAAATCAGGGTCCAAGGTGTGGTAGTCCAAGCCAAATAGCTGGTGTTTTCTTCATCCAGAGCCTTGAATCTGATAAAGACACTGGGGTCTTCCACATCACGGTAGCCTTGAGCTACTTCGTGAGAAGAAAGAGGTGTGCCGCAGCCGGGGCAATAGGGCACGATGCGGTGCGCTTTGTAGATGAGGTCACGCTCGTGGAGGCTGTTCAGTATCCACCAAACGCTTTCGATATAGTCATTTGTGAGGGTGATGTAGGGATCATCAAGGTCTATCCAATATCCCATCAGTTCAGTCATCTCACGCCACAGCTTTTCATAACTGAAGACGGAGGCGCGGCACTGCTGGCAAAACTTTTCCAAGCCATATTCTTCCACGGCTTTCTTGTCTTCCAAGCCCAGGAGCTTTTCCACCTCGATTTCCACGGGCAGGCCATGCGTGTCCCAGCCGGCCTTGCGCTTTACCTGGAAGCCGGTCATGGTCTTATACCTGCACACCACGTCCTTGAGCGTGCGTGCCATCACGTGGTGGATGCCCGGTTTACCATTTGCGGTGGGTGGGCCTTCGTAAAAGATAAATTTGGGGCTTCCTTGGCGAAAGTCCTCACTTTGCTTTGCCAAAGAGTGCTCGTCCCAGTGTTTGCGGATTTCAGCCTCAAGAATACTGGCTTTCTGTTTTAGGTCTATGCTTTTATACATGGGTTGGTTGTTTGTTATCCTCTCGTATTTTAACAGTTTCTATGGTTTTGGTTTCTATATTGGTTCAAATCTTTTTGGCTCTTCCGGTGCGTTTTTGACCGGGGACAAAGGTTTGTTTGGCTTTGATATGGTCTTTTTTGTGTTCAGTTCTGGTGGGTATGGCAGAGCCTGTATCTTCCTGCTTTTCCATCTCTTCCATTTCTTCAAAGAGGTCGCTGAAGTGCTCCTTGAGCTCTTCGTGGTTGTTCACATATTCTTTCCAGTCCGCCATGGCGGCTTCCATATCAACGCAGCGCGTGCAAAGCACAAGCAGGTTTTGCTCGCTCACGCCAATCCAGCCACGATCATAGCAGTTGTCGCAGCTCTTTTTGTTTCTATGCGCAGCAGCAATTTCTTGGGCTGCCTCCAAGTGTTTGTCGTCGAGTTTAAACATTTCTAAGGGGCTCCTTACACTATTTTAGACAGTATTCCTATTTGGGGTACCATGTTTTCCACATGGCCATTAAAGGCAAGCTTTTTCTTTTAGCAAGCGGCAAATTGGCTGTTGGTGCGCAATAAGTCAACGCTGTGTCACCCTTCTCACATCGTCCGCATTCAGCCAAACAATGGCTCCAGATGGCGTTCTTACCTGATACATGCCCGAGCGTTGGTCGATAATTTTCACGATGGATGCCTGCGGGATGGAAATGGTATCTTCGCTGGGTCTTTGGGTTTTAAAACCGGATGCTTGCGGTGTGACTACCACGGCTCTGTTGTCTTTTTTCACGCTGTGCATCTTGAGTGGTAAAGAGAGGCCAAAGATGAGTAAAAAGAGCGAGCTGAGGCTGAGCAGTAATACGGGCGGGCCTTTTTCAGAACTGGGTTTGAGGTGGATTAGCCAGTTGATACAGATCACCACCAAGAGGCTGAAGATCAGGATCAGGACGGCTAATCTGGGGTAGTTTAGCCAGGCGATGATCCGTTTCAGCAGCTCGATCAGATAGAGGTTTTTGGGTTCAAAAGCCTCAGGATTCAGCTTTCTGAGCACATTTAGGTTGTGCTGACTCTGCGCATGCGCACTATCCAGATTCAAGGCTTTCAGGTAGTAGAGAGTGGCAAAGCCGATGTTGCCCAAGCGGTGGTGACAAACGCCTATGTCGTAGTAGAGGTCTGCGTTCTTTATGCCCTGCTTTTCTATCTTTTCGAGCCGGGACAGCAGTATCTGGTCTTCGCTGACTAAAGATGAATCGACAATCGAAGAGCTGATGGCGTTTTCGGCTGTTAAACTCACGACGATGAGCACGAAGAGGAGAGCAATCAGAGTCTGTTTCATGCTTGCTCCAAGTCAGTTACGATCTGCTCAAAAGTCACAGCCAACTGCTGGAAGTGGTCTTGCGCCTGAGTGGTAGGGGCATAGCGGGCAGCATGTATTTGGTTGAAGAAGGAGGAGATCAAGGCGATAAGTTCTGCATCCACACCGTGTTGAGCGAGCGCTTCCATGAGTTCTGCCTGGCAGAGGTGGGCGGAGAGGTCATATTTGGTGTTCAGATAGTTTTGGATGGCGTTTTGGGCGATGTGGAAAAACTCAGGGTCTTTGTTCTGAGCGGCTTGTTTAGCTCTATGCAGCTCGTGTTTCAGGGTGTGACGCAGTTGCTTGTGCTGCCATTTCTTGGGGTCTAAAGCCCGCTGTCTGCGTTTATCATACAGATATAGGGAAGGGATGAGGCTGAGGACGATGAGCGCCAAGATGCTCCAAAACCACCATTTGAGATAGATGGTGCCCTGGTTTTGATAGTTTGTCTTGCCGCTGAGTCCCAGCATCTGCAGCTCTTTCAGGGTTTTGGTGGCTTGAGACCCGGTGGCAAAAGAGCCAGGCTTCACGTTGAGGGTCTGTTCTTTGGTGCTAAAGCTCATGTATCTGCCCGTTTGGGAATCCAACCAAGAGAACTTGAAGGCGGGAAGCTTGATCTCGCCTTTGACCTTGGGAATGATGGTGTATTGCAGCAGGCGCACACCTTGGATGCCGGAAGTGAGCTGGTCTTTGATCTTGGGTGTGGAAACCTGATAGGCAGGTGTGGAAGGATACTTGGGAGCGGTGAACTGGTTGAAATTGCCTTTGCCATTGATCTGGATGGTGAGCACCACGGCTTCGCCCAGCTTAAGGCTCTGTTCAGATAGCCTTTGGCTGAGGTTAAAGACGCCGATAGCGCCGCTATAGCCTTTGGGTGCACCGGAAGGTAGTTCCTTGATCTGGATGAAAGCGGGCTCAGACCTGAAGCCACGGTTTTGAAAGCCATAACGCAGGTATCTGATGGAGCCTACCAATTGCGGCACTTGGATCTGCTTAGCCAGATGTGGATAGAGCACCATCTTCTTGAGCAAGCTGCGTTTAAAGCTCTTCTGACGATAGGAAGTGCGTTCGAAATCAAGGTTTTGAGGCTGCTCAAAGAGTGACTTCCCATAGCCTTCAAAATCCTTCTCTTCTGTGAGGTTGAGCGAGCGAACTTCCTGAGTGGTATAGAGATAATAGGTCACTATCACAGGTTCGCCCACGAAGACACTCTTTGCTTCAGGGATGGCCAAGACAAAGGATTCTCCTTCCGGAGCGGGAGTATCTTCATACATGTCAAAAGGGTCATAAGGGTCGGCTGAGGGAGAGGAGCTGCCACCCGCAAGCACTTCTACAGTAATGGCTTGGCTATAGTAGACGGAGTTTTTGACCGTAACTTTGGTTTGAGGGATGGTGATGCGTCCGGTGCGTGTGGGTTTGTAGTAAAAGAGGTAGTTGTAGACAACGCTGCGCTCATATCTCATGTTCACGATGCTGATTCTGGATTCTGTGGAGCTGCTTTGGTTGATCAATCTGAGGCCATCTGCTTCCGGAGCGGCGGGTGCAGGGATATTTTGGCTTGAATCCGTAGTGATGCGCACGGTGTGCACCAAAGTGTCCGAAAGATACAGAGTATGCTTGTTTACCGAGCTTTTGACGCTCACATTAGCCTGCAGGACAGACAAGCACAAAAGCAGAATCAGGCAGGGCAGCAGCTTCTTCACCACCACCTCTGTCTGGGGATTTGGGTTTGATGATTCTGCCTTTGACGATCTAAAGCTTCCTGCTCGTCCAAGGCATTGAGCGTGTTGTCATAGTCATTTTGAGGGGTTTCCTGCTCTTGTTCTTCCTCGTTGTCATAGTCTTCTTTTTTGGGCTTTTTATAGCCTTTGCGGTTGAGCACCAGCTCGTAATTGCTCTTGGCATCCTGATCGTCCGGATCGGCCAACATCGCTGCTTTGTAACTCTCCAAAGCCCGATCCAGATCATCTTTCCGATATTGAGCATTGCCTTGATCGTAGTGGAGCTGAGCGTATTTTTTACTTTCTTTCAAAGCCTCATCCAGAAGCTGGTCTGAGCCATCATAATCTCCCTGTCGGTAGCGTGCTTTGGCGGCGTTTCCCTTGGGGATGGCATCGGTAGCATGTTTTTCAGCCAGAGGCTCCCAAATCTTGCTTGCAGAGCGGTATTTCTCCCAACCGTAGAGTAGGGTGGCGAGACTGTTTTTGATGGCACGGGGACGCAGTAACAACTCGGCACACAGCAACAGCAAGATGACTGCAATGCAGATCAACACTATCTTTTGGGCTCTCTTTAGCTTGTTCATGACGGCTTTGTTTTAGGTTTGAGTGGGATGATGAGGCTTTCGACGATGAGTAAAATCAGGGCGATGAAGGCAAAGATGTGGTATTGCTCTTTAAGACCGCTGATTTGATTAGATCGCAGCTCTTCGGGGCTTCCTTCACGCAGGGCAGTCATGATCATCTCTGAGGCGGATTCCGAGGCACTTACATTGAAGTGGCTGCCTCCACCTAAGGAAGCGATCCTTTGCATATTGTCCAGATTGGCTCTGGTAAAGGCCTCTTCTTGTAATACAGGGTGATAAATCACTGCACCGGCTTCAGTTCCCACGCTCAGGGTGAAGACCTTGATCCCGCTGGCTGCAAGACGTGAGATTTTCCCTGCAGAAAAGCCTTCCAAATCCTCGCCGTCTGAGACCAACACCAGCACACCGTTTCCTGATGCGGAATTGAAGGCTTTCTCGGCCACATTGATGGCGTCTGTCATGTTGCTGCCTTCACGGATGGCGTCTGCGGAACTAAGGCTGTTGAGCACCATCCTGGCACTGCTGTGATCATCTGTGAGCGGGCACTCCAGAGAGGCCAGACCGGCAAAAGTGATGATGCCTACCCGATCAGATTCCATCCTGTCCAGCAGGGATTGAAGCTGCAGTTTGGAGAGTTCCAAGCGTGAAGGCGAGACGTCTTGAGCGTCCATACTGCGAGAAATATCCACGCAGAAGATGATGTCCAAGCCGAGGCTTTGGGTTTCTCTAGTTTCGTGATCCCATTGCGGTCTGATCAGTGCCATGATGATGAAAGCGAGGGCTAAAATGAGCAGCAGCTTCTTCATCAGGGAGTTAAAGGGTGAAAGAACCATCAGATAGTGCTTGGTGATGTGTTCATCTGCATATTGTGCCATGCGTTTGCGTCTGCGCCGCTTGCTGAAGAAAAGCAGCAGCAGGGCGATGATCACCGCCAAAAAAAGGAGACTGAGCTGAGGATTGATCAGTTGCATCAGGGCTCCGGCAGCACGGGCTTAAGATAAAGCCGGCAAAGGATTTCGATGATCAAGAGGCAAAAGGCAGCCCAGAGGAACCACATAAACTTCTCGCTATAGATGTAGTTGAGGCGCAATTGGTAGTCCGTCTTTTCCATCTGGTCAATCTGGGACATGATGGCTGCCAATTCCTGGCTGTTGGTGGCCATGGATGCCTTGTTTGTGCCTGTGATCTGGGCGATGCGATTCAGCGTGTGCATGTCCAATTCTATATAGGTCTTGCGGTAGGTTTTGCCAAAGATGGGGTCTGAAAATGGGAAATCCACCAGTCCGCCGCTGCCTACACCCACGGGATAGACCTTGATTTTGTGAGCTCCGGCCATGTGCGCTGCGCTGATGGGATCAATCTCGCCGACATTGTTTACGCCGTCCGTGATCAGGATTATCACCTTGCTTTTGGCTTGGCTGCTTTTGAGCCTGGCTACGGATTTTGCCAGTCCCATTCCGATGGCTGTACCTGAGGCTTGCATATTGACTTCCAGCTTGTCCAGTTGATCCAAAACAGCACCGTGATCGAAGGTCAAAGGGCTCTGAGTGAGCGCATATTCGCTGAAAGCCACCAGGGAAAAGCGGTCGTTGGGACGCTGCTTCACCATCTGTTCTGCCACTTTCACTGCGGCTTTGAGGCGGTTTGTGGGCTTGAAATCTTCAGCCAACATCGAGCCGCTGATATCTATTGCCAAGACGATATCCACGCCAGCGGAACTGCTATCTTTGACACCTCGGCCAAAGCGAGGCTGAATCAGCGCCAAGACCAAGGCTAAGAGGATGAGGCTGCGCAAAACGGGATAGAAGTAAGCCCAATACCTGCTGGAGCTAGAAAGCATGGAGATTTCCCCCAGCTTGGGGAAGGGTAGGCGCAACTGGTGCTTTTTGGTGTGATAACGCTTGATCAGCCAATAAAGTGGGATAAAGAGCAGCGTGAGCAGCAGCCATGGCTTAGCGATTTGCAGCATTGATCTCTCCCTGAGGCTTGTTGAGCAGTTTCTGCGCCTCAATCACTTCAAAGGCCAACAGATAGCCCTTGAGCCAGTCTTCCATCTCTATGGTTGCTTCCAGACTGGGTTTGTGCTTGGCAAATTTGGCCATGTCGCAGAAGGCCAAAAAGCGGTTAACTTCATATGCCTGAAGGATTCCCACTCTGCTGATGGCTTCCCTGATCTCGAAAGTGGTCATCTCCAGAGCGGCGATACGGTATTCATACATGATGAATTCCCGCAAGATCCATGAAAGCTCGTAGTGATGCTGGATCACCATGTCTTTGCTGAGTAGATCCATACTCTGGAGGTCAATAAGCTTTTGCAGAGACTTCTTCCAATTTGGCAGCTTTGGTTCCGGTGCTGTGACTAGCTTGATCGGCTCTGGGACGGTTTTCTTTCTCCCAAACCAAAAGAAAAGAAAGGCTAAGACCAGCAGCAAAACCACGGCCAGCAGATACAGCCAACCCGGACTCTGATAGGGGTATCTGAGTGGAGCCTTGATGTCGATCAACGTGGTATCTGATTCCGCTCTCACGGGCACGATATTGAGGCGAAATCTATCGGTGTAGGCGATGGGATTGCCGCCATCCACCGGTTGAACTTGCAGGGAGGGAAAGCTGTGATAGCCGGGCAGCAGCGGCACGATGGTGAGCCTGAAATGAGCCGGTAAGCCCGCTTCCGTGATGCGTTCATCCTTGATTACTTTGAAGTTTGTGAGCGTGTCCGGCACCACTACCCGATTGAGTGGATATTCGGCTCTGATATTGAAGTAAAAGCGGTCTCCCACGCTGAGATCATCGTCATTTTCCAAGCTTTGCACGATGTTTTCATCGGCGAAGAGCAGGCAGCTTAAGCTCAAGAATAGCAGTATCAGAGCAAACAACTTTCTCATCTTAATCCCAAATGATGCAGTAGCCTCGGTGCTGACCAAAGTATTCATGCTGATTTCCTACTCCTTCCTTGCTTAGCCGCCCGGTGATACGCCGGAGCCTCTCGGGGAAAACCCGAGTATCTCCACGGCATCGCCGCTCGGGTAAGTAAGGGCGAGGTAAGTGGGATCGTAGAGAGACAAATGAGCAAAATAAATCTCTATTGCATTGTTGGGGTTAGACATACCGCATCCGTTTGCGCTTTTGGAAAAACTCCCTGAGGATGAGGCTCACTTCATCCGAGGCAAAAAAGCAGAGGTGATCCACTTTGGCACGTTTAAGATCTTTGCTGAGCGAGTCTTGTCCAGCATCAAAGTGGGATTTATACCTCTTGCGCAGGATGGGGTCAGAGCTATTCACATACATGGTGAAGCCGGTTTCAGGATCATAAAGATTGAGAATGCCGGCATTTGGCAACTGTTGCTCCGCTTCATCCAATACCTGCAGGGCGACTACGTCATGGCGTCTGGCCAATATCGCCAATGAATCCATAAAGTTCTGATCGGCAAAGTCAGAGAGCACAAAGATGATGCTGCGTTTCTTGAGGATGAGATTGGCATAGTCGAAGGCAGCAGTGAGGTCTGTGCGTGTGTTGTTGGGCTTGTAGTAGAGGATGTCACGCAACATTTGCAGGGCTCGGTTGCGTCCCTTGCGTGGTGGCAGATACTTTTCCAAGACATCGGAAAACATGATCATACCCACCTTATCGTTGTTGGAAAGCGCCGAAAAGGCCAGCAGTGCCACCAGTTCTGCCTGTTTCTCTTTTTTGAGCATCACTTTGGTGCCGAAGCTGAGAGAAGCAGAGACATCCACCAAAAAAACCACGTTCAATTCACGTGTCTCGACGTAGAGCTTCACATAGGGCGAACCTAGGCGGGCACTTACGTTCCAGTCTATATTCCGGTGGCAGTCTCCAAATTGGTATTCGCGCAGCTCAGAAAACTCCAAGCCTTGCCCTTTGAAACTGGAATGATACTCGCCGCTGAAAGCCTCAGAGACCTTCCTGCGGCTGTGGATCTCTATCTTGTGTATCCTTCTCAGGATCTCGGCGGGAGTGCGGGTGAGCAAGATTGCTTCCCTTTAAGGGACTTCGATCTCGTCCAAGATGCGGTTGATAATGGCATCGGAAGTGAGTTCTTCCGCTTCTGCTTCATAGGAAAGGATGACTCTATGCCGGAGGACGTCTTTGGCGACCGCTTTGATATCGTCTGGAATCACATAAGCGCGGTGATCGAGGTAGGCATGCGCTTTGGCTGCCCTCGCCATAAAGATGCTGGCTCTGGGAGAGGCGCCATATTCGATCAACCCATTGAGAGAGCTGATCTTGGCGTAGCGCTCGGGATGCCTGGTAGCGTGCACCAAGCTGAGGATATAATCCTTGAGTTTATCCTCCATATAGATCAGCTTCACCACCTGCTGCATCCCAGCCAAGCGAATGGGGGAGAGCACTTTATCCACCTTGATCTCGTCGTCGTTAACCATTCTGTCCATGATCAGCCGCTCCTCTTGCAGGCTGGGATAGCCGATCTTGAGCTTGAACAGGAATCTATCCACCTGAGCTTCAGGCAGAGGGTAGGTGCCTTCTTGCTCGATCGGGTTTTGTGTAGCCATCACAAAGAAGGGGAAGGGCAACAGATAGCTGTTGTCACCAATGGTTACCTGCCGCTCCTGCATGGCCTCCAGCAGTGCACTTTGCACCTTTGAAGGTGCGCGGTTGATCTCGTCTGCCAGGATAAAGTTGCTAAAAATAGGCCCTTTCTTGGGTTTGAAATCGCCGGAACGCTGGTCGTAGATCAGGGTGCCGGTAATATCTGCAGGCAGGAGATCGGGTGTGAACTGGATACGCTTGTTTTCTGCAGCAAAGACAGAGGCCAAGGTGCTCACGATCAAGGTCTTAGCCAAGCCGGGCACTCCTTCGATCAGGACGTGACCATTTACCAAAACACCGATGATCAACCTGCGGAGGATATGATCCTGACCCACGATCACAGTGCCGATCTCTCTAAACACCTCATCCAGAATAGCGGAGCTGTCCAATACATGCTGATGTAGATCTTCTATGGACATCATCTACTCCTTTTTCATGTTGTTTTTTTTTCAGCCATAAAAAGAATCGGGAATAGTCTTGTGACAGGCTATTCCCAATACCTTATGCAAAGCTGCCCTAAAGAGACAAGCTGCATCGAAAGCCGCTGTAGCTCGATCAGCCTTTGACGACTTTGCGAACTTTATTTGCCTTGAGGCAGGAACTGCAGACTTTTATCCTTTTAGAGCCACCTTCAATGCTGACTCTTACTTCGTGTAAGTTAGGGAAAAAGCGGCGCTTGGTAGCGTTCAATGCGTGGGAACGATAGTTTCCTACCTGAGCCCCTTTTCCGCATATATTACATATTCTTGACATCTTTCACCGTCCATAATTCTATTAGTCGTGCCATGAAAATGGAAGCCCCTTTTTTGACAAGTCTTTATTTTAGATTTTGCGGAATACGTATGTCGAAGCGACTCCCATGGGGCTGAACTGGCATGTATTCCAGGCGGCCACGGTGCTCCAAAACAATCTTTTTGCAGATGGCCAAACCGAGGCCGGTTCCATAGGCTTTGTTGTGCGTGATGAAGGGTTGAAATAGTTCAGAACGAATCTCATCAGGGATGCCGGGGCCATCATCAATCATGCTGATCTGCAACCAACCCGCAGAGAGACTGGTTTTGATGGTGATCGTGCCTTGATCTTGGAGGGCTTCTGAGGAATTCTTGAGCAGATTGATCAGCACGCGGCGCATTTTGTTGCTATCGAAGAAGACGGGCTTATTTACGTTATTTTCGATAATTAGCTCCACATCTCGTCCCTTCAAAGAGGTGCCATAGGTGTTCCTGATCTCCTGCAAATAGGCTTCCAAATCTACCTGCTGAATCAGGGGCTGCACCTCGGTTCCCTTGGCAAAATCAAGGGTTTCTCGCACCATCTGATCCACTAACTTGGTTTGAGAGATGATGTTTTGCGTGTGCTCGGCTGCTTCGGGGAAGAGGTTTTCGATCATCTGCGCCGTGAGCACGATCACCGTGAAAGGAGATTTGATGTCGTGGATGATCTTGCTGGCAGCCATGCCGATGGCCATCAAGCGGTTTTTGCTGATCATCTGATTCATCAGCTCGATAAACTTGTCATTGGTGTCACGCAAGCGACCGGACAAGGTGCGGATCAGGTTGAACATCACAATCGGGTGGCTAAAGGTGATATCCATAAACACTTCCTTGGGCATCACCATGAGCTCCACATCTTCCAAAGCAACCGCTGATGCGCTCCTGGGTGCATCATTGATCAGGCTCATCTCGCCAAAGAAATCACCAGGCCCCAAGATGGACAACCTGGCAAAGAGATTGTCATCATTCTCAATATCCTTGCTGATCTCCACCTTACCGCTATTGATGTAAAAGAGGTTGTCGCCTTTAGCGTGTTCGCTGATGATGGCTTCACCTTTTTTAAAGCTGATGCGCGTGAGGTTTTTGGTAATGGTATCAATGTTTTCCGGCGTTAAGCCATGAAAGATACCCAAATCTTCATTGTGCGTCATAAAAATATCCCTTGTGCTTTGAATTGTTACTCGTTGCGGACATGGTAGATAAGGCTGCTTTTGCTGTCAATGCTTTTTTTGGGTTTCCTTGACTACTGATAGCCTCTAAATCTTCACTATCATATCCACATTTCTAAATCTTGCTGGAGCGACCCCGTGCGAAAGCAGCATTGATTGGCCGGGCTCGCCTTTTCCACAGGAGAAGGTGCCGTGAAACTTCCATTCTTCTTCGCCACAGACGGCGTCGCAGGCATTCCAAAATGGCTGTGTGATGCCGTAGTAGGTGGGTTCTTTCACGATTCCCACGATCCTGCCGTCTTTGATCTGATAGCCGATTTCGGTGGTAAATTGGAAGTTGTTACGGTTGTCGTCTATACTCCAGGTTTTGGTAAAGTCGACTAAGTAACCCCTTTCGGTGGAGGCGATAAGCTCAGCCAGGCTTCCCTTTCCAGGTGCTAAGCAGAAGTTTGTCATGCGCACCAGCGGGTAGTCGTCCGCAAAGCTGGCCTTCATATTTGAAGAGGGCGCCAGGCCCAGTTTGTGAGCGATATAGCGTGAGCTTTGCAGGTCTTTGAGGATGCCTTGGCGGATGATGTCCACTCTCTTGCCGGGCACGCCTTCATCATCCAAGGGATGGAAACCCATACCACGTGGATCGGTGCTGTCCGAGTAGATATTCACCACCGGCGAGCCGTATTGGAATTTGCCCAACATCTCTGGTTTGATAAAGGTCTTGCCCGCATAGGAAATCTCCATGCCGAAGATACGGTCAGCCTCGGTGGCATGTCCCACGGATTCATGGAGCTGCAGGGCGAGATGCCCACCACCAATGATGATATCAGCCTTCTTCTCGCTTACCGTAGGTGCCGTGAGCAGATCGGTGGCCTCTTTGATGATTCTTTCGGTATTATTTTCAAAGTCATAGTGGTAAAATCGCTCAAATCCGGCTCTACCACCGCTCATATCGCCAGGCCAGGTGCGGCTCTGGTTTTGCTGCCCATCGGAAGCCAACACTTGCATCAGGGGCATCGTGTTGTAATATACGGTGTGGCTGTAGCTCCCTTCGCTGTTGGCATAAAACTTTTCCTCACGCTTAAATACGGCTACCAACATGGAATACACTATCTTCCCTTGTGGTTTGATGGCGGTGGCAAGCTTGCCCAAATAGTCCAGCTTTTCCTCTTTGTCCATCTTAAAGGGGTCTATTTCCGGCGTGAAGATGTATTCGGCTTTCGTGGCAGGCAGTGCAGGAAAGCTCTCAACCTCGTTTTTGAATAAGGCGCCGCTTTCTGCATTGTCGATGGCTGTCTTGATCATGCGATCTATGGAAGCATCTGAGAGGTCGTCACTTCCAGCAAAACCCCAACAGCCCTTGATCATTATGCGCACACCCACGCTGATGGACTCTATATTGTTTGAAAAGCCTCTCAGGAAGCCATCGTCAAAGTAGAAGCTCTCGCTATCGTTTATGGTGATGCGTGCATCGGCAAACTGGATTTTGCCATTATCTAACTTTTGAATTATGCTTTTGATTTTATGTTCCATTATCTGGCTCCTAAATAGTGTGAGTGGAAGAGCTTATCTGAAAGTTCCTGATCAGAGCGTGAGGTGCTTTTATGCTGGTGATATCAAAATTCTCATAGTTGTCTGAAAAAGCCGTGATGTGCGCTTTGTTCTCCAATGCTGTGACATTCCTCAGGATGCGTTCTATCTTCTCGGTAAAGCGCAGGGAATTGACCACATTCACGATCTCTCCGTCTTTGATCAGGAAGGTGCCGTCTCGGGTGAGTCCGGTGATGGATGTTTCTTTCATATTGATGAAGTTCATGTAGTGCAAGCTTGAGATGTAGAGCCCGTTTTGG
>Ga0116178_10000815_pt1 | contig 27122 bp, 18 predicted proteins | sample AD_STIC12_MetaG_FD_89880 | JGI IMG/M metagenome (GOLD analysis project Ga0116178, IMG submission 89880) | Active sludge microbial communities of municipal wastewater-treating anaerobic digesters from USA - AD_STIC12_MetaG | ecosystem: Engineered > Bioreactor > Anaerobic > Digestate | place: USA... | reverse complement strand
GACCCCAACGACCCCGAGACCTCCTACATCATGGGCGTGCCCCTCAGCGTATCGGCCGACGGCGGCAGGACCTACGCCAGGGTCGCCGGGCCGGGCAGCGACCACCACGCCCTGTGGATCGACCCGGCCAACTCGAGCTACCTCCTCAAGGGCTTCGACCAGGGCGTCGCGGTCTCCTACGACAAGGGCAAGAGCTGGCGCTACTTCCAGAAGGAGCTCAACGTCTGCCAGTTCTTCGACGTCAACTTCGACATGGCCGCCCCCTTCAAGGTCTACGGCTCGATGCAGGACCACGGCAGCTTCCGCGGCCGGATCGACCTGAGCCGGGGCCGCGACAGGATCCCGGCCGTGGAATTCGAGAACGCGCCCGGCGGCGAGGGCTCGAACCACGCCGTCGACCCGGGCAACCCGGACATCGTCTACTCGGCCGGCTTCTACGGCACCCTCTCCCGGACCGAGTACGACAAGGCCGGCCCGTACCCCGGCCGCCCCTTCTCGAAGACGATCCAGCCCGTCCTCTACGGCAACGAGCCGCCGCTCCGCGGCCAGTGGCTGGCGCCCTTCATCCTCTCGCCGCACAACCCGAACATCCTCTACCACGGCCTGCAGTACGTCTTCCGCTCCCTCGACCGCGGCGACACCTGGGAGAGGATCTCGCCCGACCTGACGACGAACGACCCGGCGACGCGGGGCGACATCCGCTACCAGACGCTGTTCGCGCTCTCCGAATCGCCGCTCAAGCACGGCCTCGTCTACGCCGGGACCGACGACGGGCGGCTCTGGGTGACCAAGGACGGCGGCAAGGCCTGGGCCGAGATCACGGCCGGCCTGGCGCCCGGCAAATGGATGTCCCGGGTCGTCGCCTCGGCCTACGATCTGGGCACGGTGTACCTGACCCAGAACGGCAAGCGGGACGACGACTTCACGCCCTACGTCTGGAAGTCGACCGACTTCGGCAAGACCTGGGCGTCCCTGGCCAAGGGCGTCCCGGCCGGCCCGGTCAACGTCATCCGCGAGGACCCCGTCAACAAGGACATCCTCTATCTCGGCACCGACTTGGGCGTTTTCGTCACGACGGACGGCGCCAAGACCTGGACGGTCCTCGGCGGCGGCCTGCCGACCGTCTACGCCCACGACCTGATCGTCCACCCCCGCGACAACATCATCGTCGTCGCGACCCACGGACGGGGCATGTGGGCCCTGGACGCCGACAAGGTCAACAACAAGTCCGCGCGGCCGCGCTTCCGCTTCGAGGACTGAAAGGACAGGGATCGAACGCCATGACACCGCGCTTCCGCACCTTCACGACCCGGGCCGCCGCCGCCGCGGCCCTTCTCCTCTTCGTTTCGACCGCCGCGCTCCCCGGCCGCGCCGCCGGGGCGGAGGCCCGCAAGGCCAACTACGAGCTGGCCTCACGCTGGACCGCGGCCAAGGTCGGCAAGCTCGTCTTCGACGCCTCCGTCCAGCCCCATTGGCTCGAGACGGGCGAGCGCTTCTGGTACAGCTACGAGACGAGCCGGGGCCGCAAGTGGTTCATCGTCGACCCGCTCGCCGGGACGAAGAAGCCCCTCTTCGACAACGCCAAGATGGCCGCCCAGCTGACCCGGATCCTCCTCGTCCCCTACGACGCCCAGCATCTGCCCATCCGGGCGATCAAGTTCATCAAGAAGGACGCGGCCATCCAGTTCGAGATCGAGGTCCCCAAGGACAACGACATCATGGTCGGCGGCAAGATCGTCAAGGCCTCCGAGATCGCCAAGGAGGAGGAAGAGGAGAAGAAGACGGTCGAGGACCAGGACAAGGAGAAAGAGAAGGAGAGGCTCCAGGACACCGAGAAGAACAGGCAGAGGGAAGCCGAAAAGCCCAAGGAGCCGGAGAAGAAGACCAAGCTCCTGGCCTTCACCTACGACCTGGCCACCGGCAAGCTCGCCCTGATCGAGGATTGGAAAGAGCCGCTCAAGCGGCCCCGCTGGGCCTCGGTCTCGCCGGACGAGAAGACGGTCGTCTTCGCCCGCGGCCACAACCTGTTCATGATGGACGCGGAGAGCTTCAAGCTGGCCCAGAAGAAGGCCGACGACAAGGCCGTCAAGGAAGAGCAGCTGACGACGGACGGCGAGGAGCATTACAGCTACGCCCGCGACCTCAACGACGAGGACAAGAAGGAGCTCCAGAAGGACGAGAAGGACCGCAAGGACTTCCGGGCCCCGGCCGTCATGATCGTCTGGTCCAAGGACTCGAAGAAGATCGCCCTCGTCCGCCAGGACGAGCGCAAGGTCGGCGACCTCTGGGTCATCAACTCCCTGGCCAACCCCCGCCCGACCCTGGAGACCTACCGCTACGGGATGCCGGGCGAGGAGAACCAGCCCCAGCCCGAGGTCCTCGTCTTCGACCTGGCCACGAAGGCCAAGGTCCAGGTCAAGGCCGAGAAGTTCAAGGACCCGACCTACAACATCTTCACCGCCCCGCGCAAGGCCCTCGAGCGCGAGCGGGAGTTCCCGCCGCCGGCCCAGTGGCTGGCCGACACGTCGGACAAGCTCTATTTCGGCCGCCAGACCCGCGACCTCCACGGCTACGAGCTCTGCGTCGCCGACGCGGCGACCGGCGAGGTCAAGGTCCTCGTCGAGGAGCGCCTCAACACCTACGTCGAGTTCCAGGCCCCCTGGCTCCTCGGCGGCGGCAAAGAGATCGTCTGGTGGTCCGAGCGGGACGGCTGGGGCCACTACTACCTCTACGACGGCGGCGGCGGGCTCAAGGCCCAGATCACCTCGGGCGAGTTTGTCGGCACGGGCATCGAGCAGGTCGACGAGCGGGCCCGCCTGCTGTTCTTCTCGGCCTGCGGCCGGGAGCCGGGGGAGGACCCCTATTACACCCACCTCTACCGGGTCAACCTCGACGGCACGGGGCTGAAGCAGCTGGACAAGGGGGACGCCTCCCACCAAGCCGCCATGAACGACTCGGCCCGGTTCTTCGTCGACAACTTCTCCCGGGTCGACCGGGCGCCGAGGTCGGAGCTCCGCGACGCGGCCGGCAATCTCCTGCAGGTCCTCGAGGAGACCGACGTCTCGGCCCTCGTCGCGGCCGGGTTCAAATACCCCGAGCCGTTCAAGGTCAAGGCCGACGACGGCGTCACCGACCTCTACGGCGTCATGTACAAGCCGTTCGACTTCGACCCGGGCCTCGAGTACCCCGTCATCGCCTACGTCTATCCCGGCCCCCAGACGGAGAGCGTCTCCAAGACCTTCGTCCCCCGCAGCCAGAGCATGACCTTGGCCCAGCTGGGCTTCATCGTCATCGAGGTCGGCAACCGCGGCGGCCACCCCACGCGGTCCAAGTGGTACCACAACTTCGGCTACGGCAACCTCCGCGACTACGGCCTGGCCGACAAGAAGCGGGCCATCGAGCAGCTGGCGGCGCTCCACCCGTACATCGACATCGACCGGGTCGGCATCTACGGCCACTCCGGCGGCGGCTTCATGTCGACGGCGGCCATGCTCGTCTACCCCGACTTCTTCAAGGTCGCCGTGTCCTCGTCGGGCAACCACGAGAACAACGTCTACAACCGCTGGTGGAGCGAGAAGCACCACGGGGTCAAGGAGGTCAAGGACAAGGACGGCAACGTCAAGTTCGAGTACAGCATCGACAAGAACTCCGAGATCGCCAAGAACCTCAAGGGCCGCCTGCTCATCACCACGGGCGACATCGACAACAACGTCCACCCGGCCAACACCCTGCGCCTGGCCGCGGCCCTGATCAAGGCCGGGAAGCGCTTCGATTTCTTCGTCTTCCCCGGCCAGCGCCACGGCTACGGCGACATGGGCGACTACTGGTTCTGGCTCCGGGCCGACTACTTCGTCAAGTGGCTCCTGGGCGACTTCTCCCAGACGGTCGACCTCCTCGAGGTCCAGCGCGAGAAGGAACAGAAGAAATAGGGGCGTCCCGAGAGCCGGTGCCTGAGATGAAGGGCGAACCGTCCGTCCCCCCGGCCCCCGCGCCGGCCTCCCGGCGGAGCCCGGGCCTGGTCGCCCTGGTGATGCTGACGTTCTTCGTCATCTCCCTCGTCACCAACGTCATCGGGGCCATCAATCCGGACGTCGGCCAGAGCTTCGGGCTGAGCCTCGGCCTGGTCTCCCTCCTGGCCTTCGCCTTCTTCGTCGCCTACGGCGTCATGTCCATCCCTTCCGGAATGCTGGTCGAGCGCTTCCGCGAGAAGCCGGTCATGCTCGCCGCCTTCGGGCTGGCCCTGTCGGGGGCGCTCCTCATCTCGCTCGCCCCGGCCTTCCCGGTGTTCCTGCTCTCGCTCTTCCTCATCGGGGCCGGCTTCGCCGCCCTGCAGGTCGTCATCAACCCCCTGCTCCGCGTTTCGGGCGGCGAGGAGCATTACGCCTTCAACTCCGTCGCGGCCCAGCTCATCTTCGGCGGGGCCTCGTTCCTGAGCCCCTTCCTCTACTCCTATTTCGTCCGCAACGTCGGCCGGCCCGGGGCCGAGGCGAAGCCCCTCGTCGGCCTGATGACCAGGCTCGTCCGGCCGGGGCTCTCGTGGGTCTCGGTCTACTGGGTCTTCGCCGCCATCCTGGCCGTCATGGTCGCCGTGGTCGCCGCGGCCCGCTTCCCCGTCGTCGAGCGCAAGGACGACGAGCGGGCCGGCGCCTGGGCCGCCCACAAGGCCCTGTTCCGGAACCGGACGGTCGTCCTCTTCTTCCTCGGCATCTTCGCCTACGTCGGGACGGAGCAGGGGGTCTCGTTCTGGATCTCGAAGTTCCTCGAGACCTATCACGGCTACGACCCGCAGACCGTGGGCGCCGCCCGGGTGGCCTGGTTCTGGCTGCTGATGACCGTCGGCGGCGTGCTCGGGCTCGTCCTGCTGAAGGTCCTGGACAGCCGCAAGGTTCTCCTGGGCTTCACGGCCGCCGCGCTCGTCTTCCTGACCCTGGCCCTGTTCGGCCCCGGCCCGCTGGCCCTGGTCATGTTCCCGGCCATGGGCTTCGCCGCCTCGGTCATGTGGCCGGTCATCTTCTCCCTGGCCCTGAATTCGGTCGACCGCCACCACGGCTCCTTCGCCGGGATCCTCTGCACGGGCATCATCGGCGGGGCCCTGCTGCCGCCGGTCATCGGTTTCCTGGGCGGCCTCGTCGGACTGCGCCCGGGGATGCTCGTCCTCTATCTGACCCTGGGCTACATCCTCTCGATCGGCCTGTGGGCCCGGCCGCTCATCGCCAACGTGACCGTCTCCCTGAAGAGAAAGGAGCGCGCGGCGTGAGCCCCCGGGGCGGTCCGGCCGTCGTCGGCGTCGACCTCGGCGGCACCAACGTCCGGGCCGGCCTGGTCGTCGAGGGCCGGCTGGACAAGGTCCGGGCCGAGCCGGTCCGCGGCCGGGGCACGGCGGAGGAGGTGCTCGAGGACCTCTTCCGGGCCATCGACGCGGTCATGGGGCCGGACGCGGCCGGGATCGGCGCCGGCGTGCCCTCGGTCATCGACCTGGCGACCGGGACGGTCCACGACGTCCAGAACATCCCCTCCTGGAAGAAGGTCCCGCTCAAGAGGATCCTCGAGGACCGCTACGGCCGCCCGGCCTTCGTCAACAACGACGCCAACGCCTTCGCCGCGGGCGAGAAATACTTCGGCAAGATCGGGCCCTACGACAGCGCCGTCGGCCTCATCGTCGGGACCGGGCTCGGGGCCGGGATCATCGCCAACGGCCGGCTCTACTCGGGCGCGAACTGCGGGGCGGGCGAGTTCGGCATGCTCCCCTACCTCGACCGGAACTTCGAGGCCTACGCCAGCGGCCAGTTCTTCGAGCGCGTCCACGGGACGAGCGGCCGCGAGCTCGCGGCCCGGGCGGAGCGGGGCGACGCGCGGGCCCTGGCGGCCTTCGACGAGTTCGGGCGCCATCTCGGCGAAGCGGTCAAGGCCGTCTGCTACGCCGTCGACCCGGAGGTCATCGTCCTCGGCGGGTCGGTCAGCCGGTCCTTCCGCTTCTTCCGGGACTCCCTCTGGCGGGCCTTCCGGACCTACGCCTACTCCATCGCCAGGGAACGCCTGAAGATCGAGGTCTCCGAGACCGAGCACATCGCCGTCCTCGGCGCCGCCGCGCTCTATTTCGACGCCGCCCGCGGCTAGCCGCGCGCCCGCCCGGGGCGCGACGGGAGCGGGAAAGCGCTTGACAGCGTTTTCCCGGCTGGCTTCTAATAGGCGGGCAAGTCCCGAGACCAAGGAGACATCATGATGGTCGAGAGAATCGCGAAGCGCGAGGCCGCGGCGGCCGTCTTGACGGCCGGGCTGCTGGCCTTCGTCCTCTGCGGCCCCGCCGCCCTCCGCGGGCAGGAGAAGAAGGCCGGCCTCCTCGGGCCCTGGGCGGCCGCGGCCGAGGTCAGCTACGTCGTCACGGGCGGCAACACGGCGACCTCGGCGCTCAGCCTGGGCACGTCCCTGTCCCGCAAGTGGGCCAACGACGCCCTGCTCTTCAAGAGCTTCATCCTCACGAGCGACGCGACGACGACGGCGCGGACGGCCCGGGGGACGGCGGACGACTTCGACATCCTCGAGGAATCGACGACCCGCAAGGTCGCCGAGAACTACCTCCTGGCCGGCCAGTACGACCGCCGCGTTTCCAGGAAACTCCTCGGCCAGGTGGGCCTCGGCTGGGACCGCAACCGGTTCGCCGGCGTCGACGACCGGATCATCGCCACGGCCGGGCTGGGCTACGCCTGGATCGAGAAGGAGCGGACGCAGGCCAAGACCGCGGCCGGCGTGACGTACACGGCCCGGCAGTACGTGGGCCGGGCCTGGGAGTCGTTCGCCGGCTTCCGCTTCAGCCTCGAAGGCGACCGGAAGGTCCTCGACAACTCGAAGCTCTCGACCCGCTTCATCTTCGACGAGAACCTCCAGGAGATGCGGGACTGGCGGTTCGACTGGGTCAACTCCGTGACCGCCTCCATCTCCAAGTCGCTGGCCCTCAAGCTGAGCTTGCGGACGCTCTACTCCAACGTGCCGGCCTTGCAGAACCTGCCCCTCGTCGACGACCTGGGGGCGCCGACCGGCCTGACCGTCCCCTATCCCCTGAAGAAGCTGGACACGTTCCTGACGACGTCCGTCGTCATCAACTTCTAGAGGGGCCTCGGGGCGCATCATCCTCCGGAGTTCTCCCGCCCCCCGAGCCGGCCGCAGAGGACTTCGGGGATCGTCTTCGTTCGCTGCGGTGAAACTTCCTATTTCACCGCTTCATGCTCACTCCGACGACGCCCCTCAGCCCTTCTTCAGCGGCCTCGGGCACCGGCTTTCGAGATCGTCCGGCCATCCGAGCGGCTCCCTCCCGGCCGGGGGGACATCGTTGATTTGCATCGGCCGTCTTTTCCTAGTAATATGGTAGAGAATCGCGTCGGGAGGGACCGATGGAAAAACGCCATTGGCGTTGCTTTGTCTGCAACGACATCCACCACGGCGTCGCCCCGCCCGGGCTCTGCCCCACCTGCAAGGTCCCGAACGCCTACGTCGAGGTCTCGGCCGCCGAGGCGCGGCGGATCGTCGGCGGCGGCGCCGACACGTCCCTGGCCCCGGACGAGTTCCGGACGGCCCTCGAGCGCTTCGCGGCCGGGAACGAGTTCCGGCTCAACCCGGACCGCGAGCGGGTCGATCTGCTTCTCAGGGGCGTTTTCGAGAACGAGCGCAGGTACGGCCTCAAGTTCTGCCCCTGCCGGGTCCGGACCAAGGACTGGGAGGAGGACCTCCGGATCGTCTGCCCCTGCAACTTCACGGTCCACGAGACCTACCAAGGGGCCCCCGGCGGCGCCTGCTGGTGCGGTCTCTTCGTCAGGAGGACATGATGGCCAAGCTGCTGATGTTCCACGGGCAGGAGTGCCCCCATTGCCGCAAGATGATGCCCCGGGTCGAGAGGCTCGAGGCCGAGACCGGCCTCCGCGTCGACCGGCGCGAGGTCTGGCACGACGAGGCCAACCAGGACCTGATGCGCGGCTACAAGGACGCCCTCAAGCCCAAGTGCGGCGGCCAGCTGCGCGTCCCGGCCTTCCTCAATGCCGAGACGCATGACGCCTTCTGCGGCGAGGTCGAGTACGAGACGCTCAAGGACTGGGCCCTCCGGCAATGACCAAGCGCCGCAAGCTCGAACGGATCCTCCGGTCCCGGCCCAAGGCCGTGGTGGCCTTCTCCGGCGGCGTCGATTCGACGCTGCTCCTCCGGGTCGCGCGGGACGTCCTCGGGCCGGAGAACGTCGTCGCCGTGACCGGCCTCTCCCCGACCTACACGGCGGAGGAGCGGGCCGCGGCCCGCCGGACCGCCCGCTCCCTCGGCGTCGAGCACGTCCTCATCGAGACCCGCGAGACCGGCCGCGCCGCTTTCTCCGCCAACCCGCCCGACCGCTGCTACCACTGCAAGGGCGAGCTGTTCGACAGGATCCTCGGCCTGGCCCGCCGCCGCGGCATCGACGCCGTCTACGACGCGTCCAACGCCGACGACCTCGACGACTACCGGCCCGGTCGGCGGGCCGTCGAGGAGCGCGGCGTCGTCAGCCCGCTCCTTCTGGCCGGCTTCGCCAAGAAGGACGTCCGGGCCCTGTCGAAGACGCTCGGCCTCCCCTCCTGGGACAAGCCGGCCAACCCCTGCCTGGCCAGCCGGGTCCCCTACGGGACGCCCATCACCGCCGAGACGCTGGCCCGCATCGGGGCCGGCGAGAGATACCTGCGCCGCCTGGGCTTCCCCGTCGTCCGGCTCCGCCACCACGGCGGGCTGGCCCGGATCGAGGTCCCGGCCGCCGACCTGCGCCGCCTCACCCGGCCGGACACGGCCCGCCGCGTCGCCGCCCGCCTCCGCCGGCTCGGCTACCTCTGGGTCGCGGTCGACCTCGAGGGCTTCCGGACCGGCAGCCTCAACCGGGCCGTCGCCGGGCTCCCGCCGGCCGCGAAGACGCCCCGATGAGGATCGCCGTCGGCCTGAGCGGGGGGGTCGACTCCTCCGTCGCCGCGCTCCTCCTCGCCGAGGCCGGTCACGGCGTCACCGGCGTCTTCATGAAGACCCGGTCGGGCCCGGCGGGGCCGTCCGGCCGCCGCGGCGGCTGCTTCGGCCGAGACGAGGCCGAGGATATCAGGGCGGCCTCGGCCGTGTGCGAGAGGCTCGGGATCGAGCTCCGCATCATCGACTGCGCCCGCGGCTTCGAGGAGATCGTCCTGCGCGACCTCCGGGCCGGGTATCTCGCCGGGACGACGCCCAACCCCTGCGTCCGGTGCAATCCGTTGGTCAAGTTCGGCCTCCTGCCCGAGGCGGCCCGGCGGGCCGGGCTTCTCTTCGACCGCTTCGCCACCGGCCACTACGCCCGGATCGCCTACGACCCCTCCCTCGTCCGCTTCCTGCTCAAGCGGGCCGCCGACGCGCGCAAGGACCAGTCCTATTTCCTCTACCGCCTCGGCCAGCCCCAGCTCGCCACGGCCCTCTTCCCCCTCGGGGACCTCCTCAAGGCCAAGGTCCGCGAGATCGCCCGCAAGGAGCGCCTGCCCGTCCACGACCGCAAGGAGAGCCAGGACTTCTACCCCGGCGATCCGGCCGACCTCTTCGGCCGGGACGCCCTCGCGGGCGACATCGTCGACCGCGAGGGCCGGGTCCTCGGCCGCCACCGCGGCGTCTGGCGCTACACCGTCGGCCAGCGCAAGGGCCTCGGCATCGCCCATCCCGTGCCCCTCTACGTCCTCGGGATCGACGCCGCCGCGAACCGCCTCGTCGTCGGGCCGGAGAGCGAAACGCATCGTCGCTCCGTCGTCGTCGGCGACACGGTCTGGGGGCCGTTCGAGGCGCTGGCCGCGCCGGCCGAGGTCCGGGTCAAGCTCCGCTCGACCGGCCGCCTCGTCCGGGCGACGGTCTCCCCGCTCGAAGAGGGCCGGGCCCGCATCGACCTGGCCGAGCCGGTGTCGTCCGCCGCGCCGGGGCAGTCGGCCGTCCTCTACGACGGCGACACCGTCCTCGGCGGCGGCGTCATCGTCTCGGCGGCCTGACCGGTCCGCCGGGGCGGGGCCGCCAGGACCGCCCTTGAGCCGCCGGGGCCTTTCCGCTATAATGGCCTTCCGACTGTTCGATTTCGGACCACCCGCAGGACCACCCCCGGCCCGCCCCCGAACATCCCGACAGGCGTGAAGGACCGAAAGGCTTCGTTCCATGAACGGCGACATCGCGAGCATGCGCAACATCGGCATCAGCGCCCACATCGACTCCGGCAAGACCACCCTGACGGAGCGGATCCTCTTTTACTGCAAGAAGATCCACAAGGTCCACGAGGTCAAGGGCCGGGACGGCGTCGGCGCCACCATGGACTCCATGGACCTCGAGCGCGAGCGGGGCATCAGCATCGCCTCGGCCACGACCAACGTCGCCTGGGCCGGCCGGTCCATCAACATCATCGACACGCCCGGGCACGTCGATTTCACCATCGAGGTCGAGCGCTCGCTCCGCGTCCTCGACTCGGCCGTCCTCGTCCTCTGCTCGGTCGGCGGCGTCCAGTCCCAGACGATCACCGTCGACCGCCAGCTCCGGCGCTACAACGTGCCCTTCATCGCCTTCGTCAACAAGCTCGACCGCGTCGGGGCCAACCCCTTCAAGGTCCGCGACCAGCTCGAGGCCAAGCTCGGCCACCGGGCCGTCCTCATGCAGCTCCCGATCGGCCTCGAGGGTTCGTTCGAAGGGCTCGTCGACCTCGTCCGGATGACGGCCCTCTATTTCGACGGCGCCGACGGCGAGACGGTCCGCGTCGGGCCCGTCCCGGGCGGCCTCGCCGCCGAGGCCGCCAGGAAGAGGGAGGAGCTCCTCGACGCCGCCTCCCTCCACTCCGACGAGCTCACCGAGGCCCTGCTCGAAGGCCGGGCGACCGAGGCGCTCGTCCAGGACGCGGTCCGGCGCGGCGTCCTGGCCCGCAAGCTCGTCCCCGTCTTCCTCGGCTCGGCCTACCGGAACAAGGGCATCCAGCCCCTCCTCGACGCGGTCGTCGACTACCTGCCCCACCCCGGCGAGGTCGAGAACCGGGCCGCCGACCTCGACGCCGGCGGCGTCGAGCGCGTCCTCGCGCCCGACCCCGCGGCCAAGGCCGTGGCCCTGGCCTTCAAGCTCGAGGACGGCCCCTACGGCCAGCTGACCTACATCCGCGTCTACCAGGGCGGCCTGCGCAAGGGCGACGAGCTCGTCAACACGCGCTCCGGCCAGAGGATCAAGGTCGGGCGCCTGGTCCGCATGCACGCCGACACCATGGTCGAGATCGGCGAGGCCCGGTGCGGCGAGATCGTCGCCCTCTTCGGCGTCGACTGCGCCTCGGGCGACACCTTCTGCGGCCCCGGCCTCAACCTGGCCATGACCTCCATCCACGTCCCCGAGCCGGTCGTCTCGCTGGCCATCGCGCCGGTGGACAAGGCCGCCGCCGACCGGCTGGCCAAGGCCCTCGGCCGGTTCACCAAGGAGGACCCGACCTTCCGGACCCACGTCGATCCCGAGTCGAACCAGACCATCATCCAGGGCATGGGCGAGCTCCACCTCGACGTCTACGTCGAGCGGATGAAGCGCGAATACAGGGCCGAGGTCGCGACCGGCATGCCCCAGGTCGCCTACCGCGAGGCCATAGGCCGGCAGGCGGACTTCGACTACACCCACAGGAAGCAGACGGGCGGGGCCGGCCAGTATGCCCGGGTCATCGGCCGGCTCGAGCCCTTCTCCAAGGGCGCCTTCGAGTTCGCGAGCGAGGTCAGGGGCGGCCGCATCCCCCGCGACTTCATCCCCTCGTGCGAGAAGGGCTTCCGGGCCGCCCTCAAGAAAGGGGCGCTCATCGGCTTCCCCGTGACCGGCGTCCGGGTCGTCCTCGTCGACGGGAACTTCCATCCCGTGGACTCGTCCGACCTGGCCTTCCAGACGGCCGCCCAGGCGGCCTTCAAGCAGGCCTACATGGGAGCCAAGCCCCGGCTCCTCGAGCCGGTCATGAAGGTCTCGGTCGAGGGCCCGGCCGAGTTCGCCGGCAGCGTCTTCGCCACGATCAGCCAGCGGCGGGGGACGATCGTCAGCTCGGTCGAGGACGGCACCGTCTCCCGCGTCGACGCCGAGGTCCCGCTGGCCGAGATGTTCGGCTACGCGACGGTCCTCCGCTCGCTGACCCAGGGCAAGGCGGAGTTCACCATGGAGTTCCTCAAGTACGGCCGGGTGCCGGCGCCCCAGGCCGAGGTCCTCATGGAGCGGCGCCTCGAGCGGTCGAGGTCGGTAACCCCGAGATGACGGAGGGAACGGTCATGACGTTCACGGTCAAAGACGCGCTCATCAAGCGCAGCCCCCTGCGGGTCCTCGAGAAGTCCATCTCCGGCGGCCTCGGCATGGGCAACCTCGGCGTCCTGGCCAGCCGCAAGGGCGTCGGCAAGACGGCCTGCCTGGTCCACATCGCGGCCGACAAGCTTCTCCAGGGGAAGCCCGTCATCCACGTCTCTTACGCCAGCCGCGTCGACCACATCATGACCTGGTACGAGGACATCTTCAGGGAGCTGGCCAAGGCGCCGAAGATGAGCGCGGCCCTGGACGAGTTCGACGAGCTCATCCGCAACCGGGTCATCATGAACTTCAGGCGGGAGGGGGCCCGGACGGAGCAGGTCCTGCGCTCCCTCGAGGCCATGATCGTCCACGCCGGCTTCCGGGCCGAGGCCGTCATCGTCGACGGGCTCGACTTCGCCCTGGCCGGGCCGGGCGAGCTGCGGCTGTTCAAGGACTTCGCCGGGCGCCTCGGCCTCGAGGTCTGGTTCAGCGCCTCGCTCAAGGGCGAGGAGCCGCTCTTCGACGAGCGAGGCGTCCCCCGCGAGCTCGAGCCCTGCCTCCCCGCGATCGACGTCCTCATCTCGCTCCAGCACCACGGCGACCACGTCCACTTCAACCTCGTCCAGGACCACGGCCGGCTGGCCCCCCGGGACCTCCGCCTCAGGCTCGACCCGACGACCCTGCTCATCGAGGAGGCCCGAGGCCCGGCCCGTCAAACCCTTTGACTCGCCCCGGGCCGTGTGCTATATCTGGCTCTTCGCCGCGCCCGGCCCGCGGCCCCCGGACATGACGGCCCCGGCAGAACCTCGCATCGCTTTCCCGCCGGGGACCCGTGTGGCCGTCATCGACCTCGACGGCACCCTGCTCCAGGGGATGAACGCCGAGCGGATCTTCTACCTCCACCTCCTCGTCGCCGGCCATGTCAGCATCTTCCGGATGCTCGGCTTCCTCTTCTCGGTCCTGCGCGACGTCGTCCGCATCGGCTTCCGGCCGGCCATCGGCTCGAACGCCCGCCTCCTCCGGGGCCGGACCCCCGGCGAGGTGCGGCAGTGGGCCAACGCCTTCGGTCAGGCCTTCCTGCGCAAGGCCGTCCCGGACGACCTCCGTCACAAGATCCTGAGCCTCAAGCGGGAAGGGTGCCGCATCGTCCTTTTGTCCGGGTCGCTCCAGCTCCTGGTCGATCAGCTCAAGGAGCGCCTCGAGGCCGAGATCCTCATCGGGAACGACCTCGAAGTGGCCGAGGGCGTGCTCACCGGCCGGAAGACGGGCATCTTCCCCTACGGCCGGATGAAGCTCGACGCCCTGTTCCAGAGGATCGACCCTGAAGGCGTCGACTGGGCCCGCTCCTGGGCCCTGGCCGACCGGTTCTCGGACCTGCCGGTCCTCGAGCTCGTCGGCCGCCCGGTCGCGGTCCACGCCGACCGCCGGCTCCGCCGGCTGGCCCGGGCGAAGGGCTGGGAGCTCATCGGCTGAGGGCGGCCGGGGCGCGGGCGTTCAGAAGAGATAGCTCAGCCCGGCCGAGGCGCGCGTGTCCCATCCGGCCGCCCGGACGTCGCCGATCTTTCCCCAGCGGCGGACGCCTTCCAGTCCGACCCAAAGGCGCAGCGGGGCGGAGCGCGGCTTCCAGCCGGCCTTGACCAGGCCGCGGAAGCGCGCGTCGCTGACGCCGACGTCGTTGGTGAGCTCGCTCTGGAACCGGTCCAGGCCCTCCCAGGAATCCCAGGCGCCGGCGCTCACCAAGCCGCGGAGCCACAGGCCCCCGGCCTCGAGGTCGGCCCGAACCGAGGCGCTCCCCCCCAGGGCGTAGGCGTAGCCGAAGTAGCTCAGGGTCGTCTTCAGGCCCTCGATGGGATGGGCGGCCGAATAGGCGTTGAAGGCGAAGGCGTGCATCAGGGCGAAATCGAGGTAGGCGTCGGCGACGACACGCAGCTTGAAGCCGCGGCCGAACCGCGTCCAGTCGAGGACCGGGCCGACGATATGGTTGATCGCGTATTTGTCCCGAAAATCCGTGGGGGTCTCAGGCAGGGGGTCGATGTGGACCTGGACCTTCCTCGAGTCGGCGAGGGACGGGCGCTTGCGCAGGTAGGACAGGGCCGAGCCGAACCCGACCGAAAAGACGTCGCCCCGCCCGAGAGCGTCGATCCTCTGCCGGTACCAGGCCCGGCCGACGGTCCGGGCGAAGAGGTCGATCTCCTCGGCGAAGCCGTTCGACAGGCCGTCCTCGCCCGGGGGGCGCCGGCCGAAGGCCCCGGCGAAGGAGATCTCGGCCAGGGACGTCGTCCGGACCGTCCTCCGGAGCTCGCCCGGACGGCCGTATTCCGGGACGAGGATCATCTGGCCGTCGAAGCCGACGAGGCCGTCGTTCAACGTCCGCCGCCCCGTCTCGGCGGCCCGCCGCCACCCGACGCTCAGCGAGAAGGCGTGCCAGCCGGGAGGGGCATAGGCCTTCGAGGCCGGCTTCTTCCGGTCCAGCCAGTGGTTGAGCTCGTTGACCGGGTTGAGGAAACCCAGGGCCCTCAGGTGCGGCGCCTTCTGGTGACGGAGGTACTCGGTGATCTGGAACAGCGGCTCGCCGAGCTCGTAGGCGCCGAGAGAGGTGTTGAACATGTCGTTGACCGAGATGACCTCCCGCCACTCCGAGACGACCTCGTAGAAGAGGGACGCGACGGTCGAGGCGAGGAGCGATCCCTCCCAGGTCCAGTGGTTGGTCCGGGCGAGCTGATAGTAGACGACCCCGGCGAGGACGTGGGTCCAGTTGGTGACGAAATTGTTCGAGTCGAAGCGGATGGCCTCCCCCGTGAAGATGCGGCGGTACTGGTCGGCGCAGGTCAACTCGTACTGCCAGTCCTCGACCCAGCGGTGGTAATCGGCCCAATACCTGTAAGTGGAGTAGGTCGCGAGCAGGCTCAGTTGGACGATGGCCCGGCGGGTCTTCCGGGGCGTCCCCTTCTCATCCGCGGCGGCGGCCGGGCCGGACCCGCCGCCCCCCTCCGGCCGGGCCAACGAGAACGCGGCGCTCCCGGCCCCGGAGGAGAGCCCCGGCCGGGCCGGGGCCAAGGAGAAGGACGGCCGCTCCCCGCCGGCCAGGGGCGCCGCGGCCAGGGCCGCGAGGAGAACCGCCGCCGCGGGGGCGTTCTTGCGGCGGGGACGCATCATGTTGTCGCGCTTTGCTTTTCCCTGGAGAGGGAATAAAATAGGCCATTCGCCGCGGAGAGTCAAGATGAGATTCCGCTGGACGCCGCAGCCCGGCGTCGAGGGGCCGCCGCCGACGCGCGGGGCCAAGGTCCGGACGCTCGTCATCCGGATCGTCGGCTACGCCGGCTTCGGCCTGTTCGTCTACCTCGTCGTCAGGACCGGCCCCGAGGAGATCCTGAGGGCCATCGGACGGCTGAGCCTCGGGGAGATCGCCGCCCTCATGGCCCTGCGCTTCCTCTACTGGCTCGTCCGGGCCGTCAACTGGCGGGCCCTGCTCGCCGCCTCCGGCGAGCGGCCCCCGTTCGGCCACATCCTGGGGGCCCGGATCGCCGGCTACGCCGTGAGCTACCTGACCCCGGCCGGCAACATCGGCGGCGAGACCGTGCGCATCTTCTGCCTCGACCGCGTCGGCCGCAACAAGGCCCTGGCCACGGTCGTCGTCGACAAGACGATCGAGTTCCTGGCCGGCCTGTCGACGGTCGCCCTGGCGGTCGTCTTCCTCATCACCGGGTTCGCCCTGCCCGAGCGGCAGAAGATCGGGCTCTTCGCGGCCATCGCCGGCCTCCTGCTCGTGCTCGCCTTCCTCATCCTCAAGCAGAGGCAAGGCCTCTTCGCCTGGGCCCTGGACACCCTGAAGAAGATCAAGATCCGCATCCCCTTCTTCGAGAACCGGCGGGACAAGATCCTCGAGACCGACGCCCACATCGCCGACTTCTACCGGAAGAACCCCCGCCTCTTCCTGGCCCTGTTCGCGTCCTATTTCGCCCAGGCCTGGCTGTGGGCCCTGGAGATCTACCTGACCTTCCGCTTCCTCGGCGGCTCGACGCCGGCCTTCGTCAAGTGCTTTCTCATCGTCACCCTGGGCTCGTTCTACTCCTTCCTGCCGGTGCCCGGCTCGATGGGGGTCTACGAGCTGACCTACGTTTCTCTATTCGCCCTGCTCCGCATCGAGATGTCGGCCGGGATGGCCGTCATCCTGATCCGGCGGGTGGTGGGCCTGGTCTGGGCGGGGATCGGGATCGTGCCGCTGGTCAGGAAGAGGTCGGCCCGGCCGGCGAACGGGCCGGGGCCGCCGCCGGCTCCCGGCCTTGCCGCAGGAAGCTGACCAGCTTGATGACCGTCCCCGCGGCGGCCATCAGGCCGACCCCGATGAGGACCCCGGCCGGCCAGCCCGCCAGGGAGAAGACCAGGATGAAGAAGACAGCCAGGTTCTTGGCCTCCGCGCCTTCCCCGTTGGCCGAGTTCCCGGCGTATACGTTGGCCAGGTAATACAGGGACACCTGGAGGAAGTACAGGCCAATCGTCATCAGGCCGAGCATCAGGATGCGGGGGTCGAGCGAAGCCCTGTAGACCCCGAAGGTGATGCCCGCCAGGACGGCGAAATCGGCGATCCGGTCGAGGAAAAGGTCGAGGAAGGCGCCGTAGCGGCTGGTCATGTCCTTGGCCCGGGCCAGCATGCCGTCGGCGTTGTCGAAGACGGTCGAGAGCATGGCCAGGGCGCCGCCGGCGGCGTAACAGACGGGCCGGCCCATCAGATAGACCGCTCCGGCGGCCAGGGCCAGGAAGAAGGAGGCCAGGGTCAGGTGGTTCGGCGTCACCCCGGTCCTGTACACGGCCCGGACGATGAGCGAGGCGCAGGGGCGGACGAAGAAGCGGTCGATGGGGAAATACTTGTGGAGGAAGGGATAAGATCTGACGTTCTTGAGGGATTTCCGGTAATCGAAGCGCTCGGGCGGGGAAGGCATATCGGCATCAGCCATTTGGCATTTTATAACCCACTCGCCCCCGTCCGTCAAGAGCCCGGGATGGTCCAAGACAGCGGGTTGACGGCCTGTCAGGCCTTCGCGGACATGGGCCCGTCTTCCATTCCCCTCCCCCAGGCGCCGTTGTTGTTACTCCCCGCTCCATTCGGCCGCCAGGCGCCTTGACCGTTTGACGATCGGAGGCGATACCTCCGGGCCCTGTCCGATGTGGTATAATCCCTCCAAAGGAAGGAAAGCGTGAGGAAGCGGGGTTTGCTCCTGGTCGCCGCCATGGCAGCGCAGGCAGCGCCGCTCCTCTGCCAGTCCGCGGCCCGATCCCAGGACAAGGTCGTCCTCCGCTTCGGCCCGGCCGAGGGGACCCGGCTGACCTACAGCCTCTCGAGCGTCGTCAACGTCGACGGCAAGAGCTTCCTCGGCAAGGACCTGGCCCTCAACGCCGACTCCCGGGGCGAGGTCCGGCTCCTGGCCAAGCCGTCGGCCCGCGACACCGTCCGGGCCGACCTGACGACCCCGGGCATCGACGTCAACATCCGCCTGCCCGAGCGCGTCCAGTCCCTGAAGCTCGGCACGGCCGACGGGCGGGCCCTGGAGGTCGTTTTCAACCGCACCGGCCGGGTCGAGTCCATCCGCAATCCCGAGGCGGTCGGGTCCGGCAACCCCTTCAACGTCTCCATCCCCCAGCTGCTCCGGGACTACTTCCCCACCTTCCCGGCCGGCCCCGTCGGCCGGGGCGATTCCTGGATGGAGAACCGCCGCTTGACCATCCCCTTCCAGCAGATCGACCTCCAGGTCGACCTGGCCATCACCTACACGCTCGACGACCTGCTGCCCGCCGACGACGGCCCGCTGGCCGTCATTTCCGCTGTTTACAAGGTCGCGGTGTCCGGGTCCAGGGACCTGGGCGACGCCCGGGGGGTCTTCGAGGGCGAGGGCGCGGGGGCCGGCTCTCTCCAGGTCCACGTCGACCAAGGCTGGTTCTCCGAATACCGGGTCGACTTCAAGACCGACGCCGCCTTCGTCATGAAGAAGGGGCAGGACCGGCTGGTCGAGTTCCCCTTCTCCTTCGCGGCCTTCGCCGAGATCGTCCTGCTCCACGCCCAAGCCCCCGATCCCGTCATCCGCTGACGAGACCTGGTTTTTTGTCTTTCCCCTTGAAAAACCCGCCGGCCCGGTTCAGGAGCGGCCGACCGGGACCCATCGCTCGAGCGCGGTGAAGTAGAGCCCCGACTCCTTGACCTTCTCCCCCGTGACCTTCTCCCAGAACCGCGTGTAGAGCCTGACCTGGGGAGCGTAGTGCTCGACCAGGCGGCCGAGGGCCTTGTCCCTCTCCGCCTCGGGGGCGCCGGCAAGGGCGGCGGGCAGACGGTCGGTCTTGTAGTCGGCGATGACCCAGCCGTCGCCTTCGAAGAAAACGAGGTCGATCGCGCCGGTGAGATAGACCGGCGCCCCGGGGGCCGGGACGACCGGCCTCCCCCCCGCGAAGGGGACCGCCCCGGCGCGCGGGGCCAAGTCCTCGTACCCGGCCTGGCCGGGTTCCACCCGGACCGCGAAGGGCACTTCGAACAGGCGCCTTTCGGCCGCCGCGGCCCTCCGCCAGAAGGCCGAGCGGACGATCCCGGCGACGTGGCCGGCCAAGGCCGGCGCCTCCGTCGGGCTCCTCCCGGCCGTGACGAGGATGTCCCGGGCCATGCGGCCAAGCGCTTCCTCTCCGGCCCCGTCCGCACGTCGCGGCCGTCCCGCCTCCGGCCCGGCCTCCCCGAGGGCTTTCAGCATGGCATGGACCTCGGCGCCGAAGCGGCCGAGCCCTCCCTTGGCCCATTCGGGCAGATCCCGGTCCCGCCGGGCCACGGAGGTGACGCTCTCATGGAGCTCGCCGGCCGTCGCGGCCCGGGCCATCTTCCGCTGCAGCGCGACCCGGGCCTTCAGCGCCTCGCCGGGCTGGACGATCGCCGGTTTCCGCCGGCGCGCCCCTTTCGTCGTCCCCGGCGCCGGTCCGGGAGGCGCCCCCTCCGCGAGCTCGGGCAGGCCTTCCAAGCCCGCCTCGAGCGGCCCCCAGGCCTTCCTCGCGCCCAGGTCGCCGGCATAGGCGCTGATCACCAGGAGGTTGCGCGGCCTGGTGGCCGCGACATACATCAGCCTGTTCTCCTCGGCCTCCTCGTAGGCTTTCTCCTCGGCCGCGCATTCTTCCCACCCCGGGGACTGGGAGATCGTCCGCGTGGACGGCCCGAACGGCTTGGCGAAGCGGAAATGACCTTGCGGCGGTCCCTCCTTGCGGACGACGTGCCGCTCCGGCTCGAAGTCCCTGACGCCGACCGGATTGGCCAGCCAGACGACCGGGGCTTCGAGCCCCTTGGCCTTGTGCAGGTTCATCAGGCGGACGGCGTTGCGGCGGCCCGGCGTGAGGCTCATCTCCTCGACCGGCTGGGCGCCGACCCATTCGCCCATGAACGCGACCGCGGCGGCGAACGAGGTCATGTCCTCGCTTTCGCGGCCGCGCAGGACCTCGACGAGCTTGAGGACGTTGCCGGTCCGGCTGCTGCCCATCTCGGCCGTCGCCAGGTGGTTGAGCAGGCCCGACCGCTGCAGGACCGCTTCCAGGGCCGCCGAGGGCGGGAGCGTCCCGACGAGCTCGCGCCATCCGGCCAGGACGCCGAACGCCTTTCTCACCCGCTCCAGGCCCTCCTTCCGGGAGGCCGGATCGGCGTAGCGGAAGCTCCCGCCGGCCGCCCGGTGCTCGACGAGCTCCTGGTCGCTCAGGCCGAAGAAGAGCCCGCGCAGGACGGCCACCGCGGCCACCGGGTCGTCGGGGTCGTCGAGGGCGCGCATGAGGTTCAGGACCTCGCCGATCTCCGGGCTGGCGGAGAAGGCGTCGCTGCCGGAGATCTCGTAGGGGATCTTCCGCTCTTCGAGCCTCCGGGCGTAGTCGCTCATGCGGTCCTTGTAGCGGAACAGGACCAAGAAATCGCCCGGCTCGGCCGGCCTCGTCCGGCCCGGGCCGTCGTCGAGAGCGAGCTTGGTTTCGAGGGCCCAGGCGATGAAATCCGCGACCCGGCGCGAATCGGATTCGACGATACCGTCCTTGGCGTGGCGCGGCACGGCCGGCGCCGTGGCCCGCCGGACGCCGCGCACGGGCGCCGCTCCCGGGCCCAGCACCGAGTCGAGGCGCATGAAGCCCGCCTGGTAGGCGTCGGCCGCCGCGGGGAAGAGCCCGCCCCGCCCGGGGTCGAAGAGAGGGTTGACCCAGTCCGCGATGACGCCGAGGGAGCGGAAGTTGGCGCCGAGCTCGAGGACCTCGCCGCCCGAGGCGACGATGAGCTCCTTGACCTTGTTGTAGATGTCGATGTCGGCCCGCCGGAACCGGTAGATCGACTGCTTGGGATCGCCCACGAGGAAGAGCGAGCCCGGCTCGGGCCGGAACGCCGTCCAGTCGCGCTCGCCGTCGTCCCGCCGACCGGCCAGGAGGAACAGGATCTCCGCCTGGATGGGATCCGTGTCCTGGAACTCGTCGACGAGGATCGGATGGAACCTCTTCCGGAAATAGCCCCGGACCTCGGGGTTCTCGCGGAGGAGCTTCGCGGCGAGCAGGAGCTGGTCCTGGAAATTGAGCCGGGCCTCGGCCCGGCGGCGTTCGGCGGCGAAGGCGAGGGCCGGCCGCAGGTAGGCCAGGGCCTTGCCGTGGCGGTACTCCCGCCAAGCGCGGACGGCCGGAAGGGCCTGGCCGGCCTGGAAGCTCTCCGCCGCGGCCAGCATCTTTTCGGCGTCCTCCTTGGCCGCCCAGCGGTTCTTGGTGACGCCGAGCTTCTTGTCGAAGAGCTCGAGCGTCTCCATGAGCCGGCGGGGATCGGCGAAGCCGATGTTGCGCTGGCGGCGGAAACAGCGGATCAGGACCCTTTGGAGCCCGTCGCGGCCCTTCTCCGGCCGGTCCTCCGGCACGAGGGCGCGGGCCGTCAGGAGGAGCCGCTCCAGGGCCCGGCGCGCTTCCGTGAGATCGGGCGGATCGGCCCGGCCGGCGACGGGCTCGACCTCGGGGAAGCCGGAGAGGGCCATGAAAGCGGACTCGAGCTCGGCCGGTTCCAGCCCGGCCTCGTCGAGCCCGCGAAGAGCGGCCTCGTTCTCGAGACGGGCCCTGGCCTGATACTCGTCCCAGCAGGCTTCGAGGAGGACCCGGTCCTCGTGCTCTTCGAGCTCGCGGAAGTCGGGATCGAGGCCGGCCTCCACGGGCCGCTCCCGGAGCAGCCGGGCGCAGAACGAGTGGATGGTCCCGATGAACGACCTCTCCAGGCCGGTCAGGGCGGCGTCGAGGCGGGCCCTGACGCCGGGGTCCCGCTCGTCGAGCCGGGCCTTCTCCAGCGCGACCTGGAAGCGCTCCCGCAGCTCGGCCGCGGCCTTGCGGGTGAACGTGACGGCGGCCAGGCTGTCGATCTCCGCCCGGCCCGAAGCGAGCAAGGCGATCATCCGTTCGACCAGGCTCCGGGTCTTGCCGGACCCCGCCCCGGCCTCGACCAGGAACGTCGTCGCGAGGTCTTCCTTGATCCGGTCGCGGGCCGGCTGGTCGGGCGGGGCCGCTTTCTTCGCTTTCGTCATTTGTATCCGTCGAGCTTGTCGTAGGCCTCGAAGACCTCGGGGCTCCCCTCCCTCTTGAGCTCGGCCGCCCTGGGCGCGTCCGGGCCGCAGACGGGAGCGTAGTCGCAGTACTTGCATTGGGCCTGGGGCCCGGCGATGAAATAGCCCTTCTCGATGAGGGCCAGGAGGTCGTTGAGGAGCGCCCTCAGCCGGCCCCGGTCGAAGTCCTTGACGATCCGGTCCAGCCCCTCGCCCCGGCGGGACGGGAAGAGATAGCCGCTCCGGGTCACCCGCGGCCGCCCGCCGCCCGGCCGGGCCGCGAGCATCCGCTCCAGGGCGACGGCGTAGAGGGCGTGCTGGATCATCCGGCCCCGGCCGAACTCCACCAGCTCCTCGTATTCCGCGGGATTGCCCGTCTTGTAATCCAGGACCCGGTAGGCGTCCTCGGCCAGCCGGTCGACCCGGTCGATGAAGCCGCGCAGGAAGAACGAGCGCCCGCCCCCGAGATCGATCTCCTGCCGGGCGATCTCGAGCTCGAATTCGACCGGCCGCCCTTTTTCGTCCCGGTTCTCCTCGGCCCTCATGAAGATCGCCAGGGCCTCCAGGATGTCCCTGCGCTCGGCCTCGAAGACGGCTTCGGAGGGCGGCGGGACCTCCCGCTTCCAGCGGGCCAGGGCCTCGCCGGCGACCTCGGCCATGAGCCCGGCGTGCCGCCGGGCCGAGACCTCTTCCCCCGCCGGCCGGAGACGGGTCATGAAATCGCAGAGGGCCTCGTGGATGAGGCTCCCCCGCTGCAGCGGATCGAGCCAGCGGGACCGGTCGAAGGCGACCTCCCGGGGCGCCTCGACCCTGAGCACGTGCCGGAGAAAGTAGGCGAAAGGGCACCTGGCCAGGAGCTCGAGGCGCGAGGCCGACATGACCGCTCGGCCGCCCGCCGTCGGGTCGACCTCGGCGCGGACGGGGCCGATATCGACGAGCCCCTCGAAAGGCGTCAGCTTTTCGCCGGCCCGGGCGGCCGCGGCGGCGAGGCCGGCGGCGAGGTCCCCGAAATTCGCGGCCACCGTGCCCGGCCCGTCGGCGGGCGGGCCGCTCCCGGCCAGCCGTTCGAGCCACCAGTCGATCTCATCGAAGGACCGGTCCGCCCCGCCGGGCAGGAAGCCGGCGGCGTCGGGGACCCCCCTCTCGAGGGCCGCGTAATCGAGGCCGGGATCGCCGCGGCCGAGCCGGAAGGCCTGCAGAACGATCGACGAGGGGAAGGACGCCCGTCCGTCGATGAGATCGAACGAGGGATAGCTGAAGACGACCCGGCCCCGGAGCGAGGCCAGCGTCGCCGCGAGGCCGTAGAGCCTGCCCCGGAGCGCGTCGGCCGACCTCGGCAGGGCGTCCGAGAGCGCCGCCCGCTCCTCGTCGAGGAGGATGGGGTCCTGGAGCCCCCGGCCGGGGAAAGTCGCCTCGTCCAGCCCGACGACGAAAACGACCTCCCGCCCGGTTCGCCCGCCGGTTGAGAACCCGGAGACATGGAGGTGGCCGGGGAGGGCCGGCGACTCCCCGACGCGAAGTGACGACCCCGCCGTCCGGACGAGCTCCAAGGCCTCCTTGGGCGGCAGGGCCGCGAAGCGGCCTTCCTGCCGGAGCTCGTCGAGGCGGTCGAGAAGCGCCGCGCGGGCCTTGACGTCGTAGGCGGTTTCCGCCCGGCCGCGCTCCCGGAGGACCCCGGCCAAGGCCTCGGCGACGGCGCCGGCATCCAAGCCGCCCGCCGGGTCCGGGCCGGGGATGGCGGCGAGGAGCCGCTCGAGGCCGGCGGCCATGACGGCCATCTCGGCGACCGAGGCCGCGAGGGCCGCCCGGCGGGCCTCCCCGGCCTCGCCGCCCTCGTCCCCCGCCCCGCCTTCGAGCCTCGCGAGATCGGCCTCGCAGGCCTCTCGAAGGGCTTGGAGCCGGGGGAGATAGCGCTCCCGGCCCCAGCCGATCAGGGCGCTCCTCAAATGGCGGCAGGCCGTCCGCCCGGCGACGGCCGCCCCCGACGGACCTTCCGGGAGGACGAGGTCGCCGTTCTCGAGCAGGCGGCCGAGGTGGGCGCTGGAAAAATCGTTCCCCACCCAATCGAGAAGCCCGAAAAAGAGCCTGCCGGGGGAAGTGAAGGAGACGGGGACGCCCTCGCCGAAGGTGACCGGCAGGCCGGTCCGGGCCGCGAGGAGGTAGAAGGCCGTCGCGTGGGCCGAGCCGTCCGGCGCCAGGACCTCGGCCCGGTCGAAAGGGACGTTCTCCTCGTAGAGCCGCCGGAGGACCTCGCGGCATTCATTGGCCGGGCCGAGGGCCCTGAAGATCGCGATCCGGCCGCCCGCGGCGGGGCCCGTGGCGCCGCCGGGGTCGAAGAGCCGGGACAGGCTCCCGTCTTCGCCCGCTTCGGCCGCGTCCGGGGCCGGCCAGAAATGGCGAGGCCGCTCCAGGCCGAAGACGGGGTCGCCCGGGACGAGGACGAGGCGGTCGCCGGCCGCCGCCCGGAGGAAGTCGCGCTCCAAGCGGCTCAAGGAGGCGTCCCGGGGACAGAGCGTCCAGAACGGCCTCGGCGGCGCCGTCTCGGCCGCCCGCGCGGCGGCGGCGAGGAAAGCGGCTTGATCGAGGAGCCCGCCCTCCGCCAGGGCTCGCTCGAAACGGGCGGCGAGAAGGCCGAGCTCACGGCCTTTCCGCTCGACGAGGAAGAGCTCCGGCCGGACGTCGGCGGCGGCGAGGCCGGCCAGCCGGAGGTCCCGGATGGCCCGGCGGAGGGCCTCCGTCAGCCCGGGAGAGAGGCCGCCCCGGCCCAAGTAGTCGAGGCGGCCTTCAGCGCGGAGCTCCCGGGCCAGCCGGTCCGTCAGGGCGAGCTCGGCGGCCGAGGTCATCGGCCGGCCCGGGCCCGGCCTCCCGCTCCTTTCCAGGACCTCCCCGGCCAGCGACCAGGGCGTGACGAAGCGCAGGTTGACCCAGGAGCCGGCCTCGCGGGCCAGGGCCTCGCCGATCTGCCGCCCGACGATGAAGGACGGCGCGACATAGGCCTTCTCGTCGAGGGGATGCCGGCGGCAGAAATCGGCCAGGAAGCGGATCGTCGCGTTCACTTCGCCCCCGGCATGCGGTACAAGAGGATCCTGTGGTCGCGGCCGCCCTCGCCTGGCAGGGCCTCGGACGAGACGAGGCGGCCGTCCCAGCCCGGGACCCTGTAGTCGTGGGAGACGACGCGGGCGCCGGGCCGAAGGTCCCGTTCGAAGACGGGGACGAGCGACTCGAGCGACTCCGGCAGGAGGTAGACGGCGACGACCGTGGCCTCGGTGAGGCGCGCCTTCGTGGCGTCCATGTCCAGGAACCGGACGAGCTTGGAGACGCCCTCCCGTTCGGCCCCGGCCCGGCATCGGGCCAGGAGGTCCGGATCGAGCTCGACGCCGACGCCCCGGGCCCCGTAGGTCTTGGCCGCGGCGATGACCACGCGGCCGTCGCCGCAGCCGAGGTCGTAGACGACGTCGTTCCGGCCGACCCCGGCCAGCTCGAGCATGCGGGCGACGATCTCCGGGGGCGTCGGCACGAAAGGGGCCAGGTCGGCCGCGTCGCTCCGGCCGTGGGAACCGGGATAGACACGGATGGCCCCTCTTTCGTCGCGGCGGAAGGAATAGGGCTTGCCGGGGTGGACGGTGCAGCGGGCCTCCCGCTTGCCGCTGTCGAAGGCGATCTCGACGGGAACGGCGGAGGCCAGGCGGTCGACGGCGCCCACGGCCAGCGTCCGCGTGACCGGGCCCTTGACGCCCGGGGAAGCGAGGACCGTGTAGGCGAGGGGGGCCCCGGTGACGTTGCGGAGGGTCGTTTCTTCGCGGAACGGCGTCGCGGCGGACGGCCGCGGGGCCAGGTCCAGCCTGTTCTCCGCGTCCTTCGCCGCCCGGCCGTGGAACAGGGCCAGGAAGGCGAGGACGGCGAAGACGACGGCGATGGCCGCTTGGACGACGCGCCTCATGGCCGTCCTTCGGAACACCCTTCAGTCCGCATCAGCCCCAAATTAGAACAGCGCACGACCGAAGTCAACGCCGCGGGCGGAACGCTCCCCGAGCCTCACCGGGGCGGCCATCACGACAGGGCGAGGATGGCGATGGCCGCCGCGAAGGCCAGCGGAAGCGTCTCCCGGGGCCTGGAACGACGGCGAAATGCGCTGGTTAGACGAAGAAGTCGGCGGGCACGGACCGCAGCCGGCTGATGTCCTTGACCCGGCCGGCGACATCGAAGCCCTTGGCGCAGACGGCCGAACAGGAGGCGCAGGAGCCGCACGGGTCCGCGGGGACGTCGAGCGAGCCGACGAGCTCGCGGGCCAGCCCGAGGTTCCTGTAGCCGTAAGCGTACATGTAGCTTCTCATGAGGTCGGGGATGGGCAGTCCCTTCGGGCAGCCGGCGACGCACTGTCCGCACTGCTGGCAATACAGGCCGGCCGCCTGCTCGCCGAGGCGCAGGTCCTTGAGATCGTCGGGCGACAGGGAGATGTCGGAAACGACCGACCAGTCTTCCTCGAGCTGGTCGAAGGTCGTGAAGCCCGGGATGGCCGTCGTCACGCTGGGATCGTTGAGGGCCCACTTGAGGGCGGCCCGCATGTTGATCGGCTGCTGCTTTTCCTTGTCCCAGTACGCGCCGGCCTGGGTCTTCATGGCCACCAGTCCGAGCCCGGCCGCGGCCGCCTCGGCCATGGCCTTGCTGACCTCGGCCCGGTGGTCCTGGCGGAAGTTATAGGAGGTCAGGATGACGTCGTAGGCCTTGGCCGCGACCGCCGCCCGGATGACGTCGGGCTCGTTGCGGTGCGTCGTGACGCCGATGAACCGGGCCTTGCCCGCCTTCCTGGCCTTCTGGAGGGCCTCGATGATGTCCGGGTTTTGGACATGCTCCGGGGCGGTGGTGTTATGGAGATAGAGGACCTCGACGTGGTCGAGGCCGAGCCTCCCGAGGCTGACGTCGAAGAGGTCCAGAAAGGCCCTCTGGAGGGGCTCCCCCGAGAGGCTTTGCATCGACCGGTCCACCTGAGGCCCGGGGACCTTGGTGCAGATCATGTAGGAGTCGCGGGGCCGGCCCTTGACGACCTGGCCGATCATCTGCTCGTTCCGGCCGCGCTGGTAGTTGTGAGCGGTGTCCAGCATGACGATGCCCGCTTCGAGGGCGGCCTCGACCACGGCCGGATTGTCGGCGTTCATGACGCCCATGCTGACGGCCGGGACCTTGAGGCCGGTCCGGCCGAGGGTCCGGACGATCGGCTTCCCCGGCGCCGCGGCGGCCTGCCCGCTCCCGGCGGGGCCGGAAGCGGCCGCCTTGACGGCGGCGGGGACG